>Ga0134127_10003875_pt1 | contig 10814 bp, 5 predicted proteins | sample KB31753_FD_96459 | JGI IMG/M metagenome (GOLD analysis project Ga0134127, IMG submission 96459) | Terrestrial soil microbial communities with excess Nitrogen fertilizer from Kellogg Biological Station, Michigan, USA - KB3-175-3 | ecosystem: Environmental > Terrestrial > Soil > Unclassified ...
CCGCAGCGATACCTGGGTGCACGCCGGGATCGTCTACGAGATCGGCGAGCGCGGACTCCCACCGCAGGACCCGCGCTTCGCCGGCATGCGCCTCAACTACGTGTGGTTCTACAACCTGTTCCTGGCGATGCTCGACAGCCTGCGCGTCGGCTCGCCGTTCACCATGATCGCCGTCGCGAACGTGTGCTGGATGGGCGCCCAGGTCGCGCTCGGCTGGCAGCTGGCGTGGACGTTGTGGCGAGAGCGCGCGGCCGCACGCGCGGCGCTGCCGCTTCTCGTGCTCGGCTTGAACGCGGGCGCGCTGCTGCTGTGGCCGCTGTGGCTGCTGCGCGCCGTCATCGGCGACGTGCGCGGGCTCGAGGAGGCGCGCCACATCGTGACCGAGGGGCGCTGGGGCACGGTGGACGTGATCCACCAGCTGAACGCGCCCTATTCCTTCATGGTGAACTCGTGGGACAAGTTCACGATCGGCACGGCGCTGGGCTACGCCTACCTGCTGCTGCTCGTGCTGCTGTGGGCCGCCGCGCGCTGGCTCGAGGCGTCGCGGCCGGACGCCGCGCCGGGTGCGCGCGGCGCCTGGCGCTGGCTCGTGGTGGCGTTCGCCGCCGCGGCGGGAACGATGCTGTTCCATTCGGTCGTCGGGCTGTCGGTGATCCCGGTCGGGCTGGGGGCGTGCCTCGTCTTCGCGCTCCTGGCACGGCGGGACGCCGCGCTGGGGAGCCCGGCACGCGCGGGCGCGCTCGCGATCGCGCTCGGCGCCGGCCTGCTCGTCACGCTCCCCTACTTCCGCTCCATCGTCACCGGCTGGGAGGCCGAGCGCTCGGGCGTCGCCCAGCAGTACCTGATGTTGGGCTGGCGGATGCCGTGGACGCTCGTCACCGCGTGCGGCGTGGCGGCGCTCGCGGCGTGGCCCGGAGTGAAGCGCGCGTGGACGGAGCACCGGCGCGCGGCGCTGTGGCTCGCGGTGTGGACGCTGGGCATGACGGCGTTCGCGTGCGTCGTCCACCTGCCGCAGAACAACGAGCACAAGTTCGTCTGGCAGGTGTTCGCGCCGCTCGCGCTGCTCGGCGGCGTCGGCTTCCCCGCGCTCGTCGCGGCGATCCGCCGCCGCCTGGGCGCGCCGCTCGCCACCGCGGTGCTCGCGATCGCGTTCGTGCTTCCTTCGCTGCTGTTCCTGATCGGCTACGCCGCCGATCCCGCCGGCGCCAGCGCGCCCGAGACGCGTCGTGGCCCCGGCGAGCGCGAGCTCTACGCCTGGGTGCGCACGCACACGCCCGCCGATGCGGTGTTCACCGACGACAGGGGCCGCGACGTGCTGCTGGTCGAGAGCCGCCGGCGACTGCTGGTGGGCACGGTGTTCGGGCCCGACAAGGCGGCGTTCCCGAGCGGCGAGATGGCGCACCGGCGCGCGGTGATGGCCGATCTCTACGGCCCGGGAAGCCAGCTGGCCGCGGACGCGGCGTGCCTCGACTCGCTGGGGGCGCCGGCGTACGTGCTGTACCGCGCCGAGGATCACGACGGGCGCGCGCCGTGGACCGCGCTCGATGCCGACAGCACGGCCTTCGAGCGCGTGTACGCCGACACGCTCGGCCACCGCGTCTACCGGCGGAAGCGCCCGTGAGCCGGGACGGCCACTTCGCCGCGTTCTCGTTCGACATCGAGGACTGGCACCACAGCGAGCTCAACCCGATCGGCGATGCGCGGCCCGAGGAGAGCATCGTCGAGCGCGGCACCGAGGCCATTCTCGATCTGCACGCGAAGCACGGCTGGCGGAGCACGTTCTTCGTGCTCGGGGACGTGGTGCGCGACCACCCGGCGCTGATCCAGCGCATGGTGCGCGAGGGCCACGAGCTGGCCTGCCACGGCATGTCGCACACGCCGCTGTGGCGCTCCACGCCCGAGGCGTTCCGCAGCGAGCTGCGCGCGTTCCGCGGCGCCGTGGAGAGCGTGCTCGGCAACTTCCCCGTGATCGGCTTCCGCGCGCCCACGTTCAGCATCGATCGCTCGAACCCGTGGGCGCTCGACGTGCTGCGCGAGGAGGGCTACCGCTACGACAGCAGCATCTTCCCGATGCGGGTGAAGATGTACGGCACGCCGGGCGCGCCGGTGGGCATCTACCGGCCGTCGCGCGCCGACCTGCGCCGGCACGATCCGCAGGGCGGGCTCGTGGAGTTCCCGGTGGCGATCGCGGAACTGCAGGGCTTCCGCTTCCCTGTGGGCGGCGGGTTCTACCTGCGCGCGCTGCCTCTGCCGCTGTTCCGCCTCGGGCTCGACTTCATCCTCCGCCACCGCCCGTTCGTGCTCTACCTCCACCCGCGCGAGATCACGCCGGAGACGCGGCGCTCGGCACTGGACCCGGTGAACGGGTTCATCACCTACGTGAACCTGCACACGGTGATCGCGAAGCTCGAGCACCTGTTCGAGCGCTACCGGTGGACGACGATGCGCGACATCCTCGAGCGCGAGGGCTGGCTCTAGGGCGTTCTGCGTCGGACCGCGCCCGACTCAGCTCCGGCCGAGCACGCCGCGGATCACGTCGGCGAGCTGGCGCTGGATGATCGCGGGGGCGTGGTGCGTGGTCGCGTAGGCGCGGGCGCGGGCGCCCTCTGCGCGCCTGAGGTCGGGGGCGTGCAGGCGTCGCTCGAGTTCGGCCTCCCAGGACTCGTAGTCGGTGCGGCAGGCGCCGAGGTGGTGCGTCTCGATGATCGCGTCGGGGTCGTAGGCGGTCACGCTCGGCAGCGCGTGCGCCCAGGCCTCGAGGAACGCGTTCGGGAAACCCTCGGCGGGCGAGCTGTGCGTGAACAGCGTGGCGCTGCGCAGGAACTCGCCGATCTGCTCGTGCGGGATCGTGGGCAGCACCTCGAGGTTCGGGCAGCGTTCCGCCACGGCGCGGGCCTCGCGCCAGTGCTGGTCGCTCAGCGGCGGCACCGGGATCACGCCCGCCATGCGGCAGCGGACGTCCGGGTGGCGCTCGGCAAAGCGCGTGAACCACTCCGGGCGCTTCGCCGCCTTGTACGTCGCGACCCACACCACGACGGGCGCTCCGCCCGCGTCCGCGATGCCATCGTCCGCCGGCAGCTCCACCGGGTTCGGGATCACGGTGCTGTCGCGTCCGAACGCGGCGAGGAACGCGCGGCGCTGGCGCTCGGTCTGCGACACGACCGCGTCCGCGAGCCGGATGACGCGCCGCGCCCACCAGCGGTCGCGTGGCCCGTGCACGTGCGGCAGCTCCACCATGCTGTCGAAGTCGTGCCCCAGCATCCACACGAAGCGCCGGCCCATCATCGCCGCGGTGTCGCGCGCGATCCCCGCCCACAGCGATGCGCCCTGCGCCAGGTAGACGTCCGCGTCGGCGCGGCGCAGCGCCGCGATGCCGCGCGTGAGCCGCGGGTGGAAGAAACGCAGCGCCGGCAGGCCTCCGAGCGGCGGGAACGACTTGAGCAGGCGCACGCCGTCGACGACGAGGCCGTCCGGCTGGCCGAAGTCGCCGGTCACCACGGTGACATCGAGGCCCTCGCGGGCGAGGCCGCGCGCGAGCAGCGCGAGCTGCACCTCGACCCCGCCCGCGAACGGCACGCGCCCCTCGCTCACGACCGGATAGAGGTACTCGACGTTCATGCACACGCGCGGCCTGCGGCTCACCGTCGCCTCCAGCGCTCGAGTGCGGCTTCGAGGCGCGGCTCCACGCGCGACCACTCGTGCGCCTCGGCCGTGGTGCGCGCGACGGCACCGAGCCGTGTGGCGAGTGCACGATCTGCGCGAAGGGCAGCGAGCGCCGACGCCAGGGCCGCCGCGTCGCCCGGTGGGACGCTCAACCCGTTCACGTGGTCGGCGAGCAGGTCGCGCGTGCCCGCGCACGGCGTGGCGATCACCGCGCGCGCGTGCGCCATGGCCTCGAGCAGCACATTGGGAAGACCTTCGCCCCGGCGTGCGGCGAGTACCACCACGCTCGCCTCGCGATAGAGCGGGTCCAGCGCCGTGCGCTCCATGTGCCCGGTGAAGCGGGCGTCGACGCCGCTCGCGCGCGCCCGCTGTTCGAGGGCCGCGCGCTCCGGCCCGTCGCCGGCCACCGTGAGCGGCAGACGTTCGCGGGCGCACGCGTCGATCACCACGTCCACCCCCTTGTCCGCGATCAGCCGCCCCACGCACAGTACGCGCATCGCCTCCGGCAGCGGCGTCACCGGCGGCAGCTCGAGCCCGTTGCCCACCACCACGAGCTTCGCGCCCACGTCGGCCGCGCGCGCGAGGGCCTCGCGCCCCATCTCGGCCATCAGCGCGTCGCGATTGGCATCGCTCTGCACCAGCACGCCGGCCGCGTCGCTCCATACGCGCGGTGAGAGCCAGCGCTGGAACGCGGAGTCGGCGAGCCGGTACTCGGCCTCGCCGCGGATCCACACCACGGCGGGAATCCCGAGGCGCCGGCCGATCCGCGTGCCGGCGAGGCCGGAGATGAACGTCTGGAAGCAAAGCAGGAGATCGGGTCTGGGCGCGAGCGAGTCGATGGCACGCCCGATCGCGCCCAGGTCGGCGAGCGTGCGCCAGCCGGGGAGGCTCGAGACCGGCGTGCGCAGCACGGTGAACCCGTCGCGCGCCTCGCGACCCGGCGGCCGCAGCGCGTCGCCGCGCGTGATCACGGTCACCCGATGACGCCGTGCGAGGCGGCGCGCCCAGCCCTCCGCCTGCAGTTCGGCGCCGCCGTAGGCCGCGGGCGGGAAATGCCCGATCAGGAGTGCCAGGTTCACCTGCGCACTCAATCCCGGGCGCTCGCCGCCACGGCGGCGTGCAGCGGCCACGCGCCGCCCATGGGCTGGGAGAGCTCCGCGCGCGGACGGTCGAGGTACGTGCGCGCCCAGAGCTCGAGGCAGACGAGCGTGAACACCCGCTTCGCGCGCAGCTCGCCGCGCAGGTCGCCGCCCGAGAGCAGCCGCGCCACGGCGTTCGGCTCGAGCCAGCCGCGCGCGCGCGTGCGCGCATCGAGCAGCACTTCGCGTGCGAGACGCCCGAACGCACCGTCGAACCAGCGCGCGAGCGGCACGCCGAAGCCCTGCTTCGCGCGCCCCAGGATCGCAGCCGGCAACAGCGGCCGCACGCACTCGCGCAACACCCACTTGCTGACCTCGCCACGCAGCTTGTACTCGAACGGCAGCCGGGCCACCCACTCGAGCACGTGGTGGTCGAGCAGCGGGGCGCGTGTCTCCAGCGAGCTGAGCATGCTCGTGCGGTCCACCTTCACCAGCACGTCGTCGGTCATGTAGGTGAGCGCGTCCAGCACCGGGAGCGCCGCGACGTCGCCCAGCGTGCACGCCGCGCGCGCGTGCAGCGCCCGCGACGCCGCCCACGGGTCGTGCCCCGCGGTCGCGGCCTTGAGCTCCACCGTGAGCAGCGAACGCAGCTCGCGCGGCGGGAAGTGCGACATCACGTCCAGGTGGCGCTCGACCACGCTCATCCCGGCGCGGCGGAGCCGCCGGCCGAGCGGATGGTCCGCGGGCAGCCAGTCGGCCGGCAGCGCGCCCAGCCGCCGCAGCGGCCGCGGCACCACGTCGGCGCGGGCGTACGCGCGCGCCCAGTCGTACGTCGTGTAGCCCGCGAACGCTTCGTCGCCGCCGTCGCCCGAGAGCGCCACGGTGACATGCGCGCGCGCCATCTCGGCGACGTGAAACGTGGGCACCATGGAGGCGTCGGCAAACGGTTCGTCCAACCCCCACACCAGCTGCGGCAGCAGCTCGACGGCGCGCGCGCGCACGACCAGCTCGTGGTGCTCGGTCCCCAGGTGCTGCGCCACCGCGCGCGCGTGTTCGAGCTCGCTGTGCTCCTCCTCCTCGAAGCCGATGCTGTAGGTCTTCACCCGTGTGCTCGCGACCTGCGTCATCAGCGCCACCACCGCGCTCGAGTCGATGCCCCCGGAGAGGAACGCGCCCAACGGCACGTCGGACATGAGCCGCACGCGCACCGCCTCGCGCAGGCGGTCGCGCAACCCGTCCACCGCGTCGGCGACGGAGATCGTGCGGTCCACCGTGGTCGGCAGCTCCCAGTAGCGCTCCACGCGCGGGCCGTTCGCGTCGCACACCAGCCGGTGGCCGGCCGGGAGTTTGTGCACGCCGCGCAGGATCGAGCCCGGCGCTGGCACGTACTGGAATGTCAGGTAATCGGCGATCGCGTTCGCGTCCACGTCCCGGGGGACGCCCGGGTCGGCGAGCAGGCTCTTCAGCTCGCTCGCGAACACGATGCGGCGGCCGTCGTCGTGCCAGTAGAGCGGCTTCTTGCCCGCGCGGTCACGGGCCAGCAGCAGCGTGCGGCGCCGCGCGTCGTAGAGCGCGAACGTGAACATCCCGCGCAGTTCGTGCACCAGCTCCGGGCCCTTCTCCTCCCAGAGGTGCACCAGCACCTGCGTGTCCGAGCTGCCGCGCAGGCGGTGGCCGCGTTTCGCCAGCTCCGGCAGGAGCTCGGGTGCGTTGTAGAGCTCGCCGTTGAACGACACCCACACGGTGCCGTCCTCGTTCGCGAGGGGCTGGTGACCGGTGGGCGACAGGTCCACGACCGCGAGCCGCCGGTGGCCCAACGCGGCGGGCCCCTCGCACCAGACATCGGCGTCGTCCGGACCGCGGTGGCGCTGCGCGCGCGCCTGCGCCCGCGTCACCTCGGCGTCGGCCTGCCCGCCGCGATACCAGAACACGCCGTTGATGCCGCACATGTCAGCGCGTCCCCGCCGCCGAGATCTTGAGCTGGGCGACGACGAGGCCGCTCAGGAGGTCGTCGTCGCTCGTCAGGTCGCGCAGCTCGAGGTTCGGGTAGTGCGGCTGGCGCACCATGCACACGCGCACGGCGTACGTGCCCGGCGCCACGTCGGCGGGGACCACGACGCGGAACGGGTCGCGCACCACTTCGTCGGCCTGCCAGCGATCGACGCCGTAGTCGCCGTTCGTGGGCAGGTGGTCGGCGCGGAAGCGATAGCGCTCGTGGCGGACGCGCTCGACCAGCTTCCGCCACACCTTGGACACGGCTTCCGGCGAACGCGGCACGTCGGCCGGGAGCGGGCGGTCGAAGCGCAGCGCCACCGTGTAGCTGCCCGCCGGGAGTGGCCGCGCCGCGCGCCACTCGATGCGCCCGGCGAGCGTGTCGCCACGCGCGGCACGCCTGGCGTCGAGCTTGAACGACACCAGCTGCGGCAGCCCCGGCCCCAGGTCCAGCCCCGGATCGTGCCGGTCGCGCGGGCGCACGAACGGCCGCGGCGCGGCGCCGTCCGTGAGCTTCGCGAGCGCGTCGCGGTGGATGACGTAGACGGTGAAGCGCTCCCTATCGAACACGCGCTCGAACGCGGCCGGGGCGCGCTCGAGGCGCGTGCGTGCCGCGGCGTACCAGTCCCGCGTCGGCGACCAGTAGTCGAGCCCCGGCGGCTCCGGAAAGCGCCCGTTCAGGGCGATCGCCGTGGCCCCCCAGCGCGAGACGACCTGCGCCGTGCGCGCCCACGGTGCGCACGGGTCCAGCGCGTCGCGCGCGTCGAGGATGCGCGCGAGCGCGAGCGGATCGTTCGGCGAGCTGTGCTGGTCGGCGAGCGCCGTCACCCAGTGGCGCGTGAACGCGGGGATCGAGTAGCTCGTGGCCGGGTCCGAGAGCACGACCGTGCCGGCGGGAAGCCCCTTGTCCATCCACGCCAGTGCGTCGCGCCAGCGGGAGATATTCGCGTGCTCGAGGACGCTGTTCTGCGCCGGCCGGCCCACGATCGCGTGCGCGGCGTCGGCGAGTGGTCCGGCGAACGCCAGCGCGAGCACTGCGGCCGGCGCCACAGCGCCGAAGCGCCGGCCGGCGCTCCACGCCGCCTGCGCGCGCGCCACCAGGAATGCGGCCGCGGGGCCGACCGGGAGCAGCCACGGCAGCCGCATGAGCAGGTAGCCCAGACGCGGCTCGAGCCAGCCCACGACCGGGGGCAGGAACATGAGCGCTCCCACCGCGAGCGTGGTCGTGAGCAGGTAGAGCACGCCCGGCTCGCGCACCGCGCGCGCCCACCACACGAGCGACAACGGGAACAGCAGCCACAGCGGGCCCAGCCAGTCCCACACCGCCCCCACCGAGATGATGCGCACGCCGCGCGCGAGCGTCAGCATGCCCTGCGTCTCGGTGTGGATGGGATTGACGGGCGCGTAGGCGCCGTGTGCGCGCCAGGCGAGATACGGCCCGGCGACGAGCGCGCACACGACCGCGGTGACCGCGAGCCGCCGGAGCGCCGCCGACGCGGCGCGGTCGCGCACGAGCAGGCCGACGCCCAACGCGCCGAACGTGATCGCGAACTGGATGGCGGCGAACACGTGCGTGAGCACGGCGCCCAGCGCCAGGCCGGCGACCGCGACACGCGAGCGCGGCGAGCGCTGCTCGAGGTCGTCGAGCAGCGCCGAGGCGGTGGCGAGTGCGAGCACGTCCGCGAGCTTGGTCGCGAACACGGCCTCGCCGAGGTACGGCGTCCCCAGGCCGCCGCCGTAGCCCAACAGCATGCCCCAGCCGCCGGCCGCAGCAGCGAGCGGGCCGCCGAGCCGGAACGCGAAGCCGGCCGCGGTGAGCACCGCGAGCGCCGCGAGGATCGCGGCGAGCGTGTGCCACGCGGGCGCGGGATCGACGCGCGACAGCGCGCACACGAGCGCCACGCACGGATGCCAGAGGCCTTTGCGCGGATCGACGCCCGCGGCGCCGGCGTCACGGAAGAACGCGTCGCGCGGGAACGGGTCGCCGCTCGCGAGCATGCGCCGGATCGTCCCCAGGTGGTCGGGCGTGTCGCTCATGTACGTGACCGGCGGCCCGTGACGCGCGACGTGCGAGAGTGCGAACAGCGCGGCGGTGGCGATCGCGATCGCGGACGCGATCGCCAGCGGGTCGCGCGTCGCGGGCCGCGACGCCGCTCGCTCGGCGCTGCGCGTCGTGGCGTGCGAGGCGCCGCGCCCGGGATCGCGCGGCGAGGTGGCGAGCGAGACGAGCCACGGCGCCACGGCCCACGGCGCACCGGCGTGAGCGAGCGCCGTGAACGGCACACCCAGCGCGCGGGTCGCGAGCACGAGCAGGCCCAACCAGGCGATGCCATACCCGGTCGCCCGAACGCCAAGGTACGCGCGCCCGCCTGCCGGTTCGGCGCCGATCACGCGCGCCCAGCCCAGGCCAGGAAGCCACACGAGCAGCACGAAGCCCAATCCCACGCGCAGCGTCTCCGGAAGCCAGCGGAGCGCTCCCGCGTCCAGCGCGCCGGCGAGGACCAGGCTCGCGATCGCCGCCGCGAGCGCCTGCCTCCAGCGGGCACTCACGACGAGCCTTCCCCGCGGTCGCGGGTGATGGCCTTCACGATCGGGCCCAGGATCGGCAGCCCGGACTCGGTGACGAGCCCGCGGAAGCCGATGCCGCGCGCGAACGGCCACACCAGCAACAGGTAGCCCGCGACCAGCGCCAGGGAGGCGCCGACCAGGACGGCGATGCGCTCCAGCGTGAGCGGCGCCGGCTCGTGCAGGAGCGCCCGGCCCAGCCCCCAGGTGAGCAGCACGGCGATCCCGGTCGGCGCGAGGCAGCGCGCGATCAGCGCCAGCCCGCCGGCGAATGCGTAGCCCACGCCCGCCGCCGCGAGCGACAACAGAACCGAGCCGCTCAGCAGGTAGGCGGTCGTGGCCGCTGCCGCGATTCCGGTGAGGCCGCCGTTCCAGCGCAGAGACAGCAGCTGGAGCCCGCCCGAGAGCGCCGACAGGAACACCGCCGCGGGCACGAGGATGACGCGCCGGCCCACGGTCATGAGCACGATCGAGGCGAAGGTGGACAGCGCCAGTCCGGTGGCGCCGAACGCCAGCACGCGCAGCGGCGAGACGCAAGCGTCGTAGCGCGGCAGCACCGCGTGCACCAGGTCGCGCGCCCAGATCGCGCACACCGCGGCGGCGAGCGGGATGCCCACGGCGACGCCGCGCACCAGCCGCTCGACCCGGTCACGGATCGCCGCCGGGTCATCGGCCGCCTCGGTGAACCGCTTCACGAGCTGCGGGTAGCTCACGTACGCGAGCGAGTCGGGCACGGCCATGAGCAGCGTCAGCACGTTCACGCTCAGGCCGTAGTAGCCGAGCGCCTGGGTGCCGAGGAAGCGGAGCACGACGATGCGGTCGAGGTTGCGCATGACGAGCGCGCTCGCCGAGAACACGTAGAGCGGGATGCCGACCTGGAGCAGGTCCAGCGACTCGATCGCCGGCGACGGCGTCCACGGGATCACCTTGCGCCCGCGGATCATGACGAACACCAGCGCCACGAAGCAGCCCGCGATCCAGCCCCACAGCAGGCCCCAACGGCCGAACCACACCATCAGCGCGAGCCCCAGGCCCGACCCGATCAGCCCCTGGATCACGAACCAGCGCGCCAGCCCGCCGATATCGCCGTACGAGCGCAGGATGCTCGTGCCCAGGTTCGCGAGGTTCACGCACATCACGCACGCGAACGCGAGTGCGAGCCCGTAGAGGTGCCAGTTCGCACGCATGCGGCTGCTGCCGACCGACGACCACGCCAGCGCCAGCGTCGCGAACAGCAGCGTCAGCGCCACGACGTTGAACAGGGCCGCGCGCTTGAGTCGTCGCGTGCGCTCGGCGTCGCCCTCCACGAGCCGGGCGGGAACGAGCTGGTCCAGTCCCTGCTGCGTGCCGAGCGGGGCCAGCGAGCCGTAGTCCATCATCAGCTGCAGTGCATTCCAGGCGCCGAACGCGCCCGGATCCAGCATCTTCGCGGCCACGAAGCTGCGCGCCATGCTCACCGCCCGCACCATGTACTGGGTGAGGGCGAGGCCGAGCGAGTCGCGCGTGAGCTTGCGC
>Ga0134127_10003877_pt1 | contig 10812 bp, 10 predicted proteins | sample KB31753_FD_96459 | JGI IMG/M metagenome (GOLD analysis project Ga0134127, IMG submission 96459) | Terrestrial soil microbial communities with excess Nitrogen fertilizer from Kellogg Biological Station, Michigan, USA - KB3-175-3 | ecosystem: Environmental > Terrestrial > Soil > Unclassified ...
CGAGCGATCTCGGTCTTGCCGACGCCGGTCGGGCCGATCATCAGGATGTTCTTCGGCGTGACCTCGTCGGCCATCTCCTGCGGCAGCCGCTGCCGGCGGATGCGGTTGCGCATCGCGATCGCCACGGCGCGCTTCGCCCCCGCCTGTCCAATGACGTACTTATCCAGCTCGGCGACAATCTGGCGCGGCGTGAGGGCATCGACGGCGGTAGCGGTCCGTTCGGGAAGAAAGATAGCCATTGCTGTATTAGAGCTCTTCGATCGTGAGATTCGGGTTGGTGTAGATGCAGATGTCGGCGGCGATTGCCATCGCCTCCTGCGCGATCTCGCGCGCCGTCAACTGGCTGTGGCGTGCGAGCGCACGCGCGGCCGCCATCGCGTACGGGCCGCCGGATCCCACGGCGACGATGCCGTCATCCGGCTCGATCAGATCGCCGGTTCCGGAGAGCAGAAAGGTCGACTTCCGGTCGGCGACGATCATCATCGCCTCGAGCCGGCGCAGCAGGCGGTCGGTGCGCCAGTCGCGCGCCAGCTCCACGGCCGACCGCTCGAGATTCCCGCGATACTGCTCGAGCTTCGATTCGAACCGCGAGAAGAGCGCGAAGGAATCCGCAGCCGACCCGGCAAACCCCGCGAGGATCGATTCGTTGTACAACCGCCGGATCTTGCGTGCGCCCTGCTTGAGCACGGTGTTGCCGAACGTCACCTGGCCGTCGCCCGCCAGGCAGGTCCGATCCTGGTGACGCACGGCCAGGATGGTCGTCGAATGGATCACCCTTGCAGTATGCCCTAGAGGACACGGCGACAGGACAATCGCCGCCGCGTTCCGGGAAATCCGTCGGTTTCCACCGAAAACCTGTGATTTTTGTGTGGCAACACAGTTGCTGAGGTCTTCAGTAATGGACGATCAGGTCCTCGTGAGGAGACCCCCAATGTTCCTGAGAACCGTCATGGTCGCGGCCGCCCTCGCGATGGCGGTACCGGCGCTTGCGCAGGACGAGCAGGCTGCGCCCGAGCGTCAGGCCGTCCCGCGAGGCAGCCGGCCGCAAGGCGACAATCCGAGAACAGGCACCGCCGTGCCGCGACGCGAGAGCCCGCCGCCGGCGACGGCCCCCCCGACGGCGGCGCCGGCTGTTCGGAATCGCGCCGAACAACGCGCGCGCACCGGGCCAGTCAATCGTGGCAACACGGTTATCGTCAATCCTCCGCCCATCTACACCAACCGGTACTACTACTATCCCCGCCGGTCGTACCCGTACGGCTATGGCGCGTTCGGGCTCGGCTACTTCTACTACGACCCGTACCGGTGGTATCCCGGCTACTACGGCGGCTACGGGCCAGGCTACGGCCCGGGCTACTACCCGGGCTTCAGTTCCGGTTTCGGTTTTGACGTCGGCGAACTGCGGCTGCAGGTCTTCCCGCGCAACGCGCAGGTCTTCGTCGATGGCTACTACGCCGGCACCGTAGACGATTACGACGGCACGTTCCAGGCGCTGAAGCTGGAGACAGGGCCCTATCAGATCCGCATCTCGGCACCCGGCTTCGAGGATCTGATGTTCGACGTCCGGATCAACCCGGGTCAGAAGATCAACTACAAGGGCGAGCTCCGGCGCCGGCCTTAACGGCCGCGCCGGAACAACAGATACAGCGGCACACCCGCAAGAATCACCAATGCGCCGGCGCCGGTGGGACCCGGCGCCGTGTAGAGGCCGTTGAGCAGAATCAACGCCGCCGCCGCCGCATAAATCCCCGGCACGATCGGATAGCCCCACGTGCGGAACGGACGTTCCGCGTCCGGCTGCTTGGCGCGCAGCACGAAGAGCGACAGCACGGCGACGCCAGAAAACAGGATGATGGCAAACCCGGTGTAGGTCAGCAGCGCCTGCGCCTGCGCTGAGAGCACGAGAAACGAGCTCCACACCGCCTGCGCGATGATCGCCACGGACGGCGTCTTATAGCGCGGGTGGACTTTGGCAGCGCTTCTGAAGAACTGACCGTCGCGCGCCATCGCAAAATACACCCGCGGGCCGGCAAACGTCATCGCGCTGATGCTCGCCAGCAGGCTCACGATCGAGACCACGCCCATCGTGTTGCCGGCCGCGCTGCCGAGCAGCCGATCGGCGATGACGTCGAGCACCGAACCGTTGACTGCGCCGAGCTCATTGACCGGCAGCACGTACAGGTACAGCGCATTCAGCAACAGGTAGATCACGATGACGGCGCCGGTGCCGAGCGCGAGCGCGAGCGGCACGTTGCGGCCGGGGTTGCGCACTTCCTCGGCGACGTAGGACGCCGCATTCCATCCGGAGTAGGTGAACATCACCGGAATCAGCGCGAGCAGCCAGTTAGTGGCCGACACCGGACCTGTCTGGGTCACGTTGCTGAAGTCGCCCTGGCCGAACGAGAAGCCGATGGCGATGAAGAGGACGAACGCCGCGACCTTCAACGTCGCGAGCACGTCGCTGACGAGCCGTCCGGGGCCGACGCCGCGCAGGTGGATCCACGCCATCCCGAAGATGGCCGCAATCGCCACCGTGCTCTGCGGCGACGCGGTCAGCACCAGCGTGCCGGGAACGATCGGAATGGTGAGAAACGGGGCGTCGTTCGCGGCTGCCGGAATGAACCGACCCAGGTAGAACGCGAGCACGACCGCGCTCGTCGCGATCGCGCCGGAGAAGCCCGCCACGAACGACGTCCACCCGGTCAGAAAGCCGGCCAGCGGTCCGAACGCGGCGCGCAGGTAGACGTACTCGCCGCCGGCGCGCGGCCGCAGCGCGGCCAGCTCGGCGTAGGCCATCGCGCCCGCGAACGCCAGTCCGCCGCCGGCGACCCACGTCGCGAGAAACGCCAGGGCGCTCGGCACCGACGCGGCGATTTGTGGCGGCGAAAACAGAATGCCGCCGCCAATGACGTTGGAGACGATCAGTGCCGCGGCATCGAGCGGCCCGAGACGGCGTTCGAGTGATTGTTCGGACGGGGCGGTGGCTGTGGTGGTCACGCGGGCATTCTACCCACGAACCACTATTCCGTGAGCAACTGGCGGTCGATCTGATATTCGCCCATCTTCACCCACGTGCGGGATCCGTGTTTGCCGAAGATCTCGACCCGGGCATCGACGAAGTCCTTGTTCTGCAGCATCTGGATCCGCGACTGGCTGCCGGTGTAGCCAAGGCTCGACCGAAGCACGATGTTCCCGGTGGTCGACCCGGCCTTGAGGCCGTCGGTGTCGATCGCGCGGATGAAATGTTCGCCCCACGCCGTGTCCTCGCCGGCGCGCTTGAAGACGGCATTCAACTGGACGCTGGCGATATCCCGGTCGGAGACGTTCTGCAGGCCAATGGAAACGCTGGGCACCAGCTTGTTCTGGCCCCCGGCGATCACACCGGCGTCGTACCAGCCGGTATGCACGTCGACAATCTTCAGGTCCTTTTCGACTTCGCGCGATTCGCAGGCGGCCAGCAGGAAGAGGGCGACCAGCGGCAGAGCCAGGCGTCGGGCCATATCGCGATTGTACATATCCGGTTAGACACCGGACTGGTACTTTCCGCCTTCGCTGAAGCTACGGCGGACCACCGGAACGGTCCGCGAAAGCGGACCGTCCAGCCAGCGCTGCCAAGGTCGGGTCGCCATGCGACCCGACCCTGGCGCAGGTGGTTAGAACTCGGCGATCTGCACTCGCGACCGCACCTGTTCGAGCGTGAGGCGCCCGGCCCTGAAGGCGCTGAGATCGCTGCCCTTCACGCGGAGCACGAGCGTCACGACATCGGGACCGCTCGCGATGAACGGCCCGGCGGGCGCGTTGTCACGCGCGGCGACGGTCAGCCATTCGTTGTCGCCGAGGGCGAGCGGACCGCTGTTCTCGATCATCGCGTCGATCACGGTCGCCTTGACCTCCTCGGTATACGCATCGCTCGGGTCGTTCAGCAAGGCGGGATCGACCGGCGGCGGAGCCGCCTCCACGGCCTGCGGCGCGGCCGCCAGCGACTGCGGGGCGACCGTCTCGCGCGTGCCGACCGGCTGGGCGCCAACAACAGACTGGGCGCTGACCGTCTGCCCACCGCCCGCGGCGGACGCCATCAGCGGCATCTGCGACGTCGGGCTGACCTGCTGCTGCACGCGGCGAAGAGTGCGCTCAAACTCGGCCCGGGCGCGCTGATCGGGAATGGCCTGGACATACGCGCGCATCGCCGCGAGATCGCGCGCAAGCGCGGCGCTGGTTTCGTTCATCGTGCGAATCGACCACGCCAGGCTCTGACGCAGGGCGGGGACCTCGACGTCAAAGAAAACGCCGTAGCCGTCAAGACGGAAGCCGCGCACCTGCGGCGCGCCCCCCTGCAGCAACGCGTCGTCCGGCATCAGCGCGCTGACGCGTCGGCGCAAATTGTTGACGCCCAGCTGCACGGCGCGCTCGAGCGCGCCTTCCATCATGAAGATCTGCGCCCGCGCCCTGACCTGATCAGCCCCCGCGTTCTGCCGCGGCGGCGTCTGCGCCGACACGCCACCCGCAAGACCGGCGCCGATGACAAGACCGATAATCCACGTTCTCAAGATCATTTCTCCCTGCCCTGCCTAACGCTGCTCGGACACCCGCATCAGATAGTTCAACATCTGCCGCTGCTCGCGAACTTCGGCGCCCGTGAGTCCTTCGATCTGGCCGAAACTGTTCTCGATCCGCGCCAGATCCATCCGCCGCTGCGAATCGAACTCCCTGACGACCTGGGCCGTGCGCAGCGCCAGCTCGCGCTGCTGCCGCTGTTCGCTTTCGTCGATCAGCGCGCGAACCTGCGCCAGAATCTGCGCGTTGTTCACCTGCGGCGCGGCAGCGGTCGTGCTCGCCGGCGCCGCGCGGAGCTCGGCCATCTCCGCGCGCAGGCGCTGCTCGAGCGCCGTGAGATCGGTGGCCGTCACCGCGGCCGGCGAGCCGGGGCCATTCGTCGCGGCGCGCTGGGCCGACGAAGACGTGTTCAGCGAGGTTCCGCGCAGCACGCCGAGCGACAACCCGGCGCCAAAGATCAGGCAGGCCGCAGCCGCCTGCGCCCACGCCGGTATTGGCTGGCGGAACCAGGCCCCAGGCCTCAGTCGTCGGGGCCGAGGGCTGTCTGCGGCGCGAGGCCTGACGATGGCGAAGCCCAGGTCCGCCTCGGGCGGCGTCCAGGACGCCAGCTGCAGTCGCGCCGACTGGAGTGCCGCGACCTCCGCCGCGCATGCAGGGCACAACGCAATGTGTGCCTCAATCGTGGCACGCTCACCGGGTTCGCACTCGTCGTACAGGAAGCTGACGAGCGCCGTGTTGTCTCCGCACTGAAATGTGTCACTCATACGCGTTTCACCAATTGCGGCACGCGGCCGTTCTTCTCAAGATGTCGTCGGAGGACGCTGAGGCCCTGATAGAGCCGCGTCTTCACCGTACTGAGCGGGCAGCCCTGCAGGTCGGCAATTTCCTGAAATGTCATGCCGTGGTACTCCTTCAGGACGATCGCCGTCCGCTGCTCCTCGGGCAGCAGCGCCATCGCCTCTTCGACCACGGCGCTTAATTCGCGCCGCGAGACGAGGTCTTCAATCGATTCGACCGGCCCCTGCTCGGCCGCCACCTCGGACGGATCGGCGCCTTCAGGCAGCTGGACCGTCGGTTGCCGACGCTGGCGCCGAATCCAGTCGCGAGACAGGTTCAGCGCAATCCGGTACAGCCAGGACGAGAACTTTGCCTCCCCCTTGAACCCGGGCAACCCGCGGAACGCGCGCAGGAACGTCTCCTGGCACACGTCCCGCGCGTCCTCCTCGCGGCCAATGACGCGATACGCGAGCGCGTAGATCGGCCGCTCCCATCGGAGGATGAGCTGATTGAAACTGTCGAGATCGCCACCCCTCGAGCGGGCGACGAGTTCCTCGTCGGTCCAGTTCATGAACGGCGTTATCCGGGTCCGCCCACCGCCTGGCGAGCCGGTCACTGGATAAGACGGCGGCAACCGGCTGGCGGCTTGCCCCTGATCTTACGACGTAAGTACTTACCCCCTAAAAGTTTAGGCGTGGCAGCGGGCGAACGCGCTAGAATGTGACACGCTTGGCTCTCAACCTGCCGACCGACGAAGTGTTTCTGACGACCGAGGAGGTACTCGAGTACCTCCAAGTCAACTTACGGACGGTCTATCGCCTCATCAAGGCGGGGAAGATTCCCGCCGTCCGGGTCGGCCGCCAGTGGCGCTTCCGGAAACGCGACATCGACGCGTGGCTGGATAGTCAACGGACCCAGTCAGGCGGCGGCGCCGCGGCCGCGGCCGCTCCGGCCACCCGCCAGGGACGCGCCCGCGTGCTCGTCGTGGACGACGAGGCGAGCATCAGGGACCTGCTCTCGAAAACACTGGCACTTGCGGAGTACGACGTCGATACGGCGGCCGACGCCAGCACGGCGCTCGGACGCGTTCGCGCAGCCGAATACGACCTGCTCATTGCCGACCTGAAAATGCCGGGCATGGACGGCCTCACGCTGATCCGTCAGGTCAAGCGCATTCGCGCCGAACTGCCCGTGATCATCATCACCGGCTTCTCCACCGAATCGAGCGCGATCGAGGCCGTGAACCTCGGCGTCGCCGGTTACCTGCGCAAGCCTTTCCGCGTACCCGAAGTCCTCGCCGCCGCCGCCAAAGCACTGGGTACCCCCGCGCTTAATTGATCCAGCTTTCCGACCTGACAAAATCATTCGGCGACCGGGTCCTGCTCGACCACGTGACCTGGCAGATCGACGATGGGGATCGTGTCGGTCTCTGCGGACCGAACGGCGCCGGCAAGACCACGCTGCTCAGGATGCTGGCGCGCGACGAGGAACCGGATGACGGCGCCATCGTGACGCCGGCAAACCTGACGATCGGCTACCTCCCGCAGGACGGGCTGACGCATACCGGCCGCACCGTCTTTGAAGAAGCCAGCAGCGCCTTCCAGCCCCTGCTCGATCTGAAGCAGGAGATGCACGACATCGAGCATCGTCTGGCGGACGCCTCGGTGCCGGAGCAGGAGCACGAGGCGATGCTCGGGCGCTACAGCGATCTGCAGGATCGGTTCAGGCTGTCGGACGGCTACAACATGGACCTGCGGATCGCGACCGTCCTCCGAGGTCTTGGCTTCGATCAGAACGACGCGCAGCGCGCGGCGGACACGTTTTCAGGCGGGTGGCAGATGCGGATCGCGCTGGCGAAGCTGCTCCTCGGCCGTCCGAACCTGCTGCTGCTGGACGAACCGACCAACCACCTGGATCTCGAAGCGCGCAACTGGCTCGAGGAATATCTCGCCGCATATCCCTACGCCGTCATCGTCGTCTCGCACGACCGCTACTTTCTCGACGCGGTCGTCACCCGCATCACCGATCTCAACCTGCGCAAGCTGACCGACTACGTCGGCAACTACAGCAAATACGTCGAGCAGCGCGACGCGATGCTCGAGCGCCTGCGGCAGGCCAAGCGCGACCAGGACGAAGAGGTGGCGCGGGTCAAGATGTTCATCGACCGGTTCCGCTACCAGGCGACGAAGGCGGCGCAGGTGCAGAGCCGAATCAAGCTGCTCGAAAAAGTGGTGCCGATCGAAGTCCCGCCGGAGCGGAAGCGCATTCACTTCAAATTTCCGTCATGCGCAAAGAGCGGCCGTACCGTCCTCGAGATGAAGCACGTGCGCAAGGCGTACGGCGATCTCGTCGTGTTCAAGGATTTGAACCTCCACATCGAGCGTGGCGACCGTATAGCCCTGGTCGGTCCCAACGGCGCGGGCAAGTCGACGCTGATGCGAATGCTGTCGGGCGAAGAGCATCCCGACAGCGGAACGAGGACGCCAGGGCACCAGGTGGTGATGGAGTACTTCGCCCAGGACGAGGCGACCCGCCTCGAACCGACCCTCACCGTCTACGAGACGCTCCAGGCCGGATCGCCGAATGACATGGTGCCAGCGATCCGCAACATTCTCGGCGGCTTTCTCTTCTCAGGCGACGACGTCTACAAGAAGGCGGGCGTGCTCTCGGGCGGGGAACGCACGCGGCTCGCCGTTGCCCGCATGCTGCTGCGTCCGTCGAACACGCTGCTGCTGGACGAGCCGACGAACCACCTCGATCTGGATTCGAAGGACGTCCTGCTCGACGCGCTCGAAGACTACGGCGGGACGCTCATCATCGTGTCCCACGACCGGTACTTTGTGGAGAAGCTGGCGACGAAGATCATCGAGATCGGCCACGGCGAGGCGCTCGTCTATCCCGGCACCTACGCTGAATTTCTGTGGCACAAGGATCACCCGGAAGATCAGGGCACAAGCCACAAGGCTCAAGGCACAAGTCACAAGCAACTCCCAACACCCAAATCCCAAGCCCCAAAGGCAAAGTCAGCTTCTGAACGTAGCGGCGGACCTTCAGGTCCGCCGGACCGGGACTCGCGTAAGCGCGACGAGGCCGAGCGCCGGAAGAAGCAGAGAGCGGCGGAGTCGCTGCTGAAGCGCATCGCGGATCTAGAGGGGAGAATCGCCGAGCGGGAGGCGAAGGTGAAGGAGCTCGAGGCGGCGATGTCGAGCGCGGGCTTCTACGACGACCCTGCCGCCGCGGCGGCCGCTATTAACCGCCACAAGGCACTGATGTGGGAGGTTGGCGATCTTATGGCGCAGTGGGAAGCCCTCCAGGAACACGCGTCCGAATCGTAAGAGACGCCCTTTCGCACCCCCCAAAAACGCGTTACAGTTACAGAAGTGTAATCGCTGTGTGCAGATTCCGCACGTCTAACAGCTGGCTTTTCAGGTGTTTGGAGGGATTTCCACCACGCCTGAGCGGGCACATCATTTGCGACCTCGGCCGTTAACGGCCGGGGGCCCCCCACCCACGAGCGTGCGCCTGAGGGCTGGACGGGGGTTGACCCTTCGTGGAGCCTCTCGATGACCAAGTCGCGGCGCCCGAACCGGCCCGAGCGAGTGCAACGGCCGGCACGTACCACCGCCGTCCGTCGGTCAGTCCCCCCAGCGGCGAGCAGCGAGGTCGGCGTGGACGACGTGTTCTTCCGGCACATCGTGACCGGTATGCGGAACGGCGTGTTGGCGCTGACCGCCGACGGCAAGCTGGCGCTGATTAACGACGAGGCGTATCGGATCTTCGGGATTACGCCCGACGCCGCGGATATCGGACGGCCGATCGGCGAGGTGCTGCGGCCACAGCCCGAGGTCGTGCGTCTGTTGAGCGGCGTGTTCGACCTGCACCTGCTGCCGAATCGCGTGGAGATGCGGTTGCGGCCGTCGGGCAAGGTCATCGGCTACACGCTGGCGCTGGTTCGAAACGATGCGGACCGCGTGATTGGCGCGTCGATGTTCTTCAAGGACCTGACGCGCGTGGAGCAACTGGAAGAACGGGAGCGGCTTCGGGATCGGCTGGCGGCGGTTGGTGAAATGGCGGCGGCGATCGCGCACGAAGTGAAAAACCCGCTCGCGGGGATTGAGGTGATGGCCGGTCTGCTGCGGCGGAAGGCGCCCGACGCGCCCGAGGCGCAGTCGGTGCTGACCGACATCATCAACGAAGCCAAGATGGCGAACGCCATCGTGCAGGAAGTGCTCGAATTCGTGCGGCCGATCCGGTTGCAGGTCGAGCATACGGGCGTGGCTGAGGCGGTGCAGGCGGCGGTGCAGCTGGCCGATACGAAGGCGCAGCGCGGCGGGATCCAGGTGGAAGTAAACGTGCCGCAGGGGCTGCCGCTGATCCAGGGGGACCAGCATCAGCTGACGCAGCTGTTTACGAACCTGCTGATGAACGCCTACGAGGCCATGAACGGAGAGGGACGCGTCAGATTCGCCGCACGTGCGGTGCACGTGGACGACGGGCTGGATGGACGCGAAGCAGTGGTGGTGGAAGTAGCCGACGAAGGACCCGGGATGCCGCCAGACGTGGCCGACCGCGTCTTCAGCCCGTTCTTCACCACCAAGGCCCAGGGCTCGGGCCTGGGTCTCGCCATCGTCCGCAAGATCGTGGACGCGCACGACGGGAGCATCGACCTGGAGACCGCGCCGGGGCGCGGGACGGTGATTCGAGTGACGCTGCCGATCAGCGGCAGTGAGGAAGGTGTCTAATGGGCCGGATTCTGATTGCCGACGACCACGATTCGCTCCGCCGGGGCCTCGCCCAGGCGTTGTCCGAGGCGTCGCACGATGTCGAGGAAGCGCCGAACGGCAATGCCGCGATCGAGAAGCTGCACGAGGGCTTTTTCGACGTGGTGGTGAGCGATTTGAAGATGGGCGGCAGCAGCGGCCTGGATGTGCTCAAGACGGCCAAGCAGCTGCACCCGTCGTGCGCGGTCATCCTGATGACGGCCTTCGGGTCGGTGTCCACCGCGGTCGAGGCGATGAAGTCCGGCGCGTTCGATTACGTGCAGAAGCCGTTCGAAGTCGAGGAGATGGAGGTCAAGATCGCGAAGGCGCTCGACATGCGCCGGATGCAGCACCAGATCGACTACCTCCGCCATGCGCAGGGCGACATCTACGAATTCGACCGCATCATCGGCTCGAGCGGCGCGCTCGAGAAGGTGCTCGGCGTGGTCCGCAAGGTGGCCAAGAGCAACACCACCGTGCTGGTGCGCGGCGAAACCGGCACCGGCAAGGAGCTGATCGCCGGCGCCATCCATCACAATTCTCATCGCGCCGCGCGCAACTTCATCAAGGTGAATTGCGCGGCGCTGCAGGAAAACCTGCTGGAGTCGGAACTGTTCGGCCACGAGAAGGGCGCGTTCACCGGCGCCGACAAGCAGCGCATCGGCCGCTTCGAGCAGGCCGACGGCGGCACGCTGTTCCTGGACGAAATCGGCGACATGAG
>Ga0134127_10003878_pt1 | contig 10810 bp, 15 predicted proteins | sample KB31753_FD_96459 | JGI IMG/M metagenome (GOLD analysis project Ga0134127, IMG submission 96459) | Terrestrial soil microbial communities with excess Nitrogen fertilizer from Kellogg Biological Station, Michigan, USA - KB3-175-3 | ecosystem: Environmental > Terrestrial > Soil > Unclassified ...
GACCAGCGCGGTGCGCAGCGGCATGTGCTTGCCGTAGTCGCGGAAGCTTTCCTCGACCTGGATCGCGAGCTCGCGCGTCGGCGTGAGCACCAGCACGCGGATCGGATGGCGCGCGGGCGATGCCGAGGTGCTGGCCAGCGGCGCGAGGCGCTGCAGCGTGGGCAGCGCGAAAGCGGCAGTCTTGCCGGTGCCGGTCTGGGCACCCGCCATGAGATCGCGACCCGCGAGGACGAGAGGGATGGCTTGTTCCTGGATCGGGCTTGGCTGTTCGTAGCCCAGGTCTTTCACCGCTTGCAGCAGCGGCGGAATCAAGCCCAGTTTTTCGAAACCTGAGCTAATGACGTAATGCCTTGAAAACTAAGGAACTCGGATTATACCTCTTTGGGGGCGATCACGAGTTGGGTTTGCGTGACCAGGGCCACCAGCTTCCCCTCCTCGTTCTTGATCGTGGTCTGGCAGACCACCGTGGTGCGGCCCTTGTGGACCGGTACCGATTCGCCGCTGAGGCGCGCGCCCAGCGGCGCGCCACGGATGAAATTGGTTTTCGATTCAATAGTCGTGGTGCGCGCCCCCTCGGGCATGTTGAGGAGCGCAGCGACCGCGCCCAGCGTGTCGGCAAACGCCATGATGGCGCCGCCGTGCAGGTTGTCGCCGATGGTGCACAGGTCCTTGCGCACGGTCAGCTGCGCGACGACCTTGTCCGGCGTCGCCTCGGTCAGCTCGATCCCGAGGAGATCGGGCAGCAGTCCCTTGACCTGCGCTTGAAAGGACGCCGCCAGGTTCATTTCAATTGATGGTGCGCCGGCTGCGCTCGGGCTGCGCGTCCTGCGGCTCGACGCCGGGCAGCTTGAGGTCCATGTCCCAGTCGCTCTTCTTCACCGCCGCCTGCAGCAGCCGGCAGACCGAGTGCAGCAGCACCGGATCGAGCGTCAGCGTGACGCCCTGTCCCTCGGTGGGGTGCATCGCCACTACCGGATGGCCGTTCGGGTCATGGCCGGTCTGGATGCGCGCGAGCAGCAGAGGCTCGGCGCCGAGCGGCGTGGCGCGCGTGCTGTCGTCGTAAGGTTTCGAGAAATTCGCCTTCGATACCGCCTGCTCGTGCTCGATGTTGAGCAGCGCCTTGCGCGCCTCGGGGTTGGGCTGGGTGCGGATACGCGGGCTCGCCTCCTCTGCCAGCTTGACCAGCAGCGGCCAGAGCAGCTTGACGAAGCGGCGCGTGAGCCACATGCGCACCTCGACCTTCTCGCTCGCCGCGATCAGCATCAGCAGGCGGTCCTGCTCGGCGGCGAAGTCGATCTTGAGCTGGTGCAGGCGCATGGGGGAAGTGCGGATTGTAGAATGCTTTGGTGCTGAAAATAGCCCCGACTTCATCGCCGCAGGACATCGAGGACGCCCGCGCGCTTTTCGGCGAATACGCCGGCCTGGTCGCCGAAGCCCTGTGCTTCCAGAACTTCGACGAAGAGCTGGCGGCGCTGCCCGGGGACTATGCGCCGCCCGGAGGCGTCCTGTTGATCGCCCGCGACGCCGACAAGATAGCCGGGTGCGTCGCGCTGCGGCGCATCGACGCGGGGACCGGCGAGATGAAACGGATGTTCGTGCGCGAGCCATACCGTGGCAGCGGCCTCGGCCGGCGCCTCGCGCTCGAGGTCATCGACGAGGCGAAAAAAAGGAGCTACCGGCGCATGGTGCTCGACACCCTGCCGAAGCTCGCGACCGCGATCGCGCTCTACCGCGCTCTCGGCTTCCGTGAAACCGATCCCTACCTGGCAAGCCCCACGCCGGGCGCGCTCTGTTTCGAGCTCAGGCTTTCCTGATTTTCTCCAGCAAGGCCGTGCTCGAGCGCTGATGCTCGAAGGGAATCGAAACCACGCGGCCGCCGCGCGCGAGCGTCTCTTTGCCGCCGACAATTTTCTCCACCGGCCAGTCGCCGCCCTTGACGAGCAGGTCGGGCCGCAAGGCCTCGATCAGCGCGGCCGGCGTGTCCTCGTCAAACCAGGTCACCGCGTCCACCGACTGGAGCGCGGCTACCAGAGCCAGGCGGTCTTCCAGCGCATTGACTGGCCGTCCCCCGCCCTTGCCCAGGCGGCGCGCCGACGCATCGCCGTTAAGCGCCACCAGCAGCGCGGCCCCCATCGCACGCGCCTGGGCGAGATAGGTCACATGGCCGCGGTGCAGTAGGTCGAACACGCCGTTGGTGAACACCAGCGGCCGCGCCAGGCTCGCGGCCCAGCGCGCGGCTTCGGCCGGCGGCCGGATCTTTGCTTCGAATCCCGGACGGGCCGGCGCGCTTATTTTTTCGGTTCCTCGGACTTCGCCTGCGCCCTGGGCGCGCAGATCGCGTCGGTGGGCTTGCAGTAGTCGAACACCTTGACCACCTTGCGCACGCCGGAGGTGGTGCGCGCGAGCTCGACCGCGTCGTTCGCCTCGGCATCGGTGACGATGCCCATGAGGTAGACGACCCCATTCTCGGTCACCACCTTCACCAGCAGGGTGTTGAACTTGTTGGCATCGAGGAAGCGCGCCTTGATCTTGCCCGTGATGGTGGTGTCGCTGGCGCGCGACGCCAGCGAGGTGCCGTCGGCGACCTGCAGCTCGTTGGTGACGCCGCGCGCGGTGCCTGTGGTCGCGATGATCTTCTCGATCTCGGCCTTCGCCGCCTGGTTGGGCACCTCGCCCGTCACCAGCACGCTGCGGTTGTAGGACGTGACGTTGACGTGCACGCTCTTGCCGAACTTTTCCTCGATGCGGTTGGTCGCGCGCAGCTCGATGCCCTCGTCGTCGATCATGGTGCCGGTCGAGCGCCGGTCGAGGGCAGAGAACGTCACCGACATCTCGCCGCAGCCCTGCAGCGCTACGGCGAGCAGCGACAGAACCAGGATCAGAATCCGATATCTCTTCATTGCTTGTCTCCGAAAAGCTGCACATCGATGCCGTCGCACAGGCAATGCAGCACCAGCAGATGAACCTCCTGGATGCGCATCGTGCGCGTGTGCGGCACGCAGATGTGCACGTCCTCGGCAGCGAGCAGTTCGCCCATCGGGCCGCCGCCGTTGCCGCTTAGAGCAACGCTGCGCAGCCCGAGTTCCCGGGCCGCGCCGAGCGCCGCCAGCACGCTCGGCGACTTGCCGCTGGTGGAGATCGCCAGCAGCACGTCTCCCTTGCGGCCGAGCGCGCGCAACTGCTTGCCGAACACCTGCTCGTAGCCGTAGTCGTTGGCGATCGAGGTGAGGGCCGACGTATCGGTGGTGAGCGCGACGGCGGCGAGCGGCGGGCGCTCGCGCTCGAAGCGGTTGACCAGCTCCGCGGCGAAGTGCTGCGCGTCGGCCGCCGAACCGCCATTGCCGCAGGCGAGGATCTTGCCGCCCGCCTTGAGCGCGGCGGCCATGAGGCCGATCGCGCGCACGATCGGCGCCGAGAGCTGCTTGGCCGATTCCCGTTTCAGCCGCGCACTGTCATCGAAATGCGACGCGATGCGCGCTTCCAAGCTCGCGGATCCGGACGCGGCAGACGAGGTCTTTGCGGCTTGACCCATCGTTCCATTTTACTCGATGTAAACCTCGAACTCGATGCGCCGGGCCGGATTCGGATGCTCTGCAAGGCGGCTCACCCGCGCGCGCAGCGGCGTGCCGCGATCCAGACCCCAGGCGACTGCGGCATTTTCGCGCCGCGGCACATAACCCAGCTTGCGCCCGCGCCATTCCACGCGTACTGCGTTCACGTCGTGCGGATTGCCGGCCTCGCGCACGAGCTCGAGCGCATCGCCCTGCTGCAGCTGCAGCCAAAGCTCGGCGCCCTCTCCATAGCGGAAGCCCGCCAGCGGCGAGCTTTGCACCAGCAGCTGCACGGTCTGCCCTTGGGCGGGCAAGGCGAGAGCGAGCGCAAGGCTAAGCAGCAAACGCATTGCGAATCCACTTGATCCGCCCCGCCTCGAGGGAATCCAGCAGCAGCACGTCGAACCGGCACGGGCGTTCCGAGCGGGTATCCGGACGCCGCATCATCAGGTAGAAGCGCGCCGCCGCGACCAGGCGCGCTTGCTTGGCGGTAGTAACGCTTTCGGCCGCGCCGCCGTAGCGCTCGTCGCGCCGGTAGCGCACCTCGGCGAAAACCAGCGTCGCCCCCTCCTCGGCGACCAGGTCGATCTCGCCATGCCGGCAGCGCCAGTTGCGCGCCAGCACGCGCAGGCCCGCCCCGCGCAGCAGTTCGGCGCAGAGCTCCTCGGCTCGCGCGCCGGCCCGGTTCATGGCACCTTAACGGTCCGCCGCCGCTCGAGGTTGACCCGCCTTTGACTTCCGCTTCCGGAACGCTCTACGTCGTGGCTACGCCGATAGGCAACCTGGCCGACTCGAGCCCGCGTTCCATCGAAGTCCTGCGCTCCGCGCAGATCGTCGCCTGCGAGGACACACGCACCACGCGCGGCCTGCTCGCGCACCATGGCATCGCCGCGCGCACCGTGGCGCTGCACGCGCACAACGAGCGCACGGCCGGCGAAAAGCTGCTGCGCGCGTTGCATGAGGGCAGCAACGTCGCGCTGGTGAGCGACGCGGGCACGCCGGGCCTCTCCGATCCCGGCGCGCTGCTGGTCGCGGCGGCGCACCGCGAGGGAGTGCGCGTGGTGCCCCTGCCGGGCCCCAGCGCGGCAATCTCGGCGTGGTCGGCTGCGGGGTTCGCCTCGGCGCGCTTTCAGTTCGCCGGTTTTCTGGAGAAGAACGCCGTCAAGCACCTGGATGCGGAGTGGCCCGTGATCCTCTATGAAGCGCCGCACCGGGTGCTGAAGACCGTCAGCGCGCTGCTGGAGCATTTCGGGCCGGAACGCGAGCTCGTCATCGCGCGCGAAATCAGCAAGAAATTCGAGGAGGTCGCGCGCCTGCGGCTCGCCGACGCCCCCGGCTGGCTCAACGCCGGGCCGCACCGCCAGCAGGGCGAGTTCGTGCTGGTGCTGGGCCCCGGCCCGGCAAGGCAAGCTGACGCGGCGGAGGGCGCCCGGGTACGGGACATTCTTGCAAGCGAAATGTCTGCGAGTGATGCGGCGAGGCTTGCGGCCAAGATCACCGGCGTTCCAAGAAACACGCTCTACAAGCCCAAGTAAAATTCGGGCGGTGGACCGCATCAGCCGCATTTAAAATCCGGTTCATGGACCGGATTTCCCTCTTGCGCCCGGACGACTGGCACCTGCACCTGCGCGACGGGCCGGCGATGGCCTCGGTGCTCGGCGATACCGCGCGCTGCTTCGCGCGCGCGATCGTGATGCCGAATCTCAAGCCGCCGGTCACCACCACGCAGCTGGCGCTCCACTATCGCGACCGCATCCTGGGCGCGCTGCCCGAGGGCGCCACATTCGAGCCGTTGATGACTCTGTACCTCACGGACGACACGCCGGTGGAGGAGATCGCGCGCGCCAAGCTGTCGGGCCGGGTGCACGGCGTCAAGTACTACCCGGCGGGCGCGACCACGCATTCGGATGCCGGCGTGACGCGCATCTCGCGCTGCTTCGCGGCGCTGGAGAAAATGGAGCAACTCGGCCTGCCGCTGCTGATCCACGGCGAATCGACCGACCCCGCAGTGGACGTGTTCGACCGCGAGAAGGCCTTCATCGACGAAGTACTCGGGCCGATCGTCGAGCGCCACTCCGGCCTGAAAATCGTGCTCGAGCACATCACCACGCGCGACGCGGTGCAATATGTGGAGGTCACCGGGCCGAACGTCGCGGCGACAATAACCGCGCATCATCTGCTGCTGAACCGCAACGCGCTGTTCCTCGGCGGCATCCGTCCGCACCACTACTGCCTGCCGGTGCTCAAGCGCGAAGAGCACCGTGAAGCGCTGGTCGAGGCCGCCACCTCGGGCAATCCGAAATTCTTCCTCGGCACCGACAGCGCGCCGCACCCGCGGCCGGACAAGGAGACGGGCTGCGGCTGCGCCGGCATCTACAGCGCGCACGCCGCGATCGAGCTCTACGCGACGGCGTTCGAGGAAGCCGGCGCGCTCGAGCGGCTGGAGGGCTTCGCCAGCCACCACGGCGCCGACTTCTACGGCCTGCCGCGCAACACGGGCACGATCGAATTGCTGCGCGAGGAATGGACCGTGCCGAAGACCCTGCGCTTCGGTAAAAAGGATCTTGTGCCATTGCGCGCAGGCGAGACCATCCCGTGGAAGCTCGCCTGAGAAAAATCGGGGTCAGAGCCCGATTTCCGGTAGCACCGGGAGCGCGACGATGAAATCGGGCTCTGACCCCGATTTCTCCCATCCGATTTTTGATTCCGTCAGGGAATGGCTTGACCGGATCGGCAACGCGCCCTCTCTCGCTCTTCTGAATTCATTTTCCGAAGAAGAAGACTTGAAGACGGAAAGCGGCAAGCCCATCCGGTTCGTCTCACCCGCCGCTGCGGATCCGTACTACGAAGTCCATCTCTACGAAACCGGCCATGTCCAAACCCGTCCCGACAACAGACATGACCTGTTCAATGCGATTGCGTGGCTGTCATTCCCGAAGACGAAAGCGCGCATCAATGCGATGCACGCCGCGGAGATACCGAAGGAAGGCGGCAGGCGCGGGCGGCTGCGCGACATGCTCACCCTTTTCGACGAAGGCGGCGCGATCGTCGCCTGCGGCGATGGCATTGCGCAGCTGGTGCGCGAGGCACGCTGGCGCGAACTGTTCACGGAGCGCCACCGCGAGTTCCGCATCGTGGTGCTCGGCCACGCAGTGCTCGAGCAGGCTCTGCAACCCCGCCTCGGCCTCACCTGCAAGGTGATATTCGCGGACGCATCGCAGAGCCTCGATGCGCAGGCCGCACATTGGCTGGCGACGCAGGGCCGCACACCGCGCGACCTGCCGCCGCTGCCCGTGCTCGGCTATCCAGGCTGGTTCCAGGGCAGCGGACGGCCGGAGTTCTACTCGGATGAGCGGTACTTTCGCCCCGCTGCCGCACGCTAGAATGGCAACGGGAGTCGGCCAGGCAGCCGCTGCACCGCAAGGGGCAGAGGAAAGTCCGGGCTCCACAGAGCGGGATGCGGGCTAACGGCCCGGCGCGGCGACGCGACGAAGAGGGCCACAGAGACGAGTCGCACGCGTAACAGCGTGCGGGTGAAACGCGGCAACCTCCATCCGGAGCAACACCAAATAGGCAAGCGTCCGAGGTCGGCTCGACCGAAGCTTGCGGGTAGGTGGCTTGAGCCTTGGGGCAACCCGGGGCCTAGAGGAATGGCTGTCGGGGGGGCCTCCTTCGGGGGGTCTCCTGCCACAGAACCCGGCTTACAGGCCGGCTCCCGCTGTTTTTCGCCCGGTTTTAACAACATAGGCGGGACAAAGAGATAAATTGTCTTGCCCGGGGCCAGAGCCAGCGCGGATAATTGTTCGATACCATCCCCAGCCCGATGCATAGCCGCCTAAACCAGAACGACGTGACCAACCGGGTCAACGTCGAGGACGCCGACCAGGTCCGCGACGCCGTCGTCAGGATCTTCAGCGCACGTTACCCGGGCGCCGATTTCGCCCCGATGGCGCGCGCTTTCGACGAGGTGAAGGCGCTGTTCGAGGGCAATTTTCCCGGCTACCTGCCATGCGACACCCTGTACCACGATGCGCGCCACACGCTGGACATGACGCTGGCGATGGCGCGCCTGGTCGAGGGCCATGACCGCAGCCATCCCGGCGCTGAGGCGCTCGGCGCGCGCCGCGCCGCGCTCGGCGTGGTGATCGCGCTGTTGCACGACTCGGGCTACATGCGCCGCTCCTCCGAGGCGCATGTCGAGAACGGCGCGATCTTCACCAAAGTGCACGTCAGCCGCAGCGCGGACTTCCTGTCGCGCTACCTGCCGACCATCGGCTACGGCGCCGAGGCGGAAACCGCGGCCCGCATCGTGCATTTCACGGGCTACGAGATGGACGTCGACGACATCAAGGTGGCGGAGCCGAAGGACCGCCTGCTCGGCTACATGGTCGGCACCGCCGACCTGATCGGCCAGATGTCGGATCGCATGTACCTCGAAAAATGCCGCGAGTTCCTCTACCAGGAGTTCGTGCTCGGATCGATCGCGCGCGAGACGCTGCCGGACGGGCGCGAGATCGTGCGCTATTCCTCGCCCGAGGACCTGATCTACAAGACGCCGGGCTTCTACGAGTACGTCGCGCGCGACCGCATCAACCGCAAGCTCGGCGCGGCCGACCGCTGGGCCGAGGCGCACTTCGACGGGCCGAGCCTCTACCAGAGCGAAATCGACAGCAACATGAGCTACCTGCGCGAGGCCATCGAAAGCGCGGACCTCAACCGGCTGCGCCGCACCTGCTACTCGATGTCCAGGAAAACCAGCAAGGCCGCCTGATTCTGTGGGGTTTGTCACACCCTGCTGAATAATTCCGCCATTTGCCAACCGCCCTCTTGTCAGCCAGGGCGTGGACGTGGCACAAGAATGGCATGACACTTTCTGACAAGCTGGCCAACGGCAAGCCGCACCTGCATGACGGCGCCCGTGCCGTGGCCGCGCCGGCCCTGGCCCGCTTGCTTTCGGACAGCGCACTCAGCCGCGCCGCGCTCGCAGCCTGCGGCTTCCCGGTGGCCTTGTCGGATGCGGTGGCCAAGGGCCGTCCGCTGACCTACGTCAATCCCGCCTTCGAAGCCTTTTTTGGCTACCGTGCGGAAGAGGTGATCGGACGGCCGGCGATCACGCTGCTGTTCCCGGAGGACGAAAGCGCCGCGAGCATGTTCAACGAAGCGCCGGCACGGGTGCAGATGCGCGCGCGCTGCAAGGACGGGGCGAGCGCGAATGTCGAACTGTCGATCGGCATGGTGCATAGCGTCGACGGACGCACAACCCACTGGGTGCTCGCCTTCGCCGACCGCAGCGAAATCGAGCGCATGCGCGAGGAACTGCGCGTACTCCGCTCGATCGCAGCCGCGCCCTGAGTGGGCCGGTAGGTCCCGCACAAGCGGGGACCGGGTTTCGAACTGCTAGTCGTCTTTCGACCGCAACGACTGCCAGAGGTCGAGGAACATCATGCCGAGGCTGAGGATCACGACGACCCACAGCGATATCTCCTTGAGCCGCAGGACGACTGGCGCGACGTAGGCCAGCAGCAGGCCCGCGCCGAGGATTCCTGCAATGATCTTCAAAGGCATGGCGTTTCCTTCGCTCAGTCGTTGCGGTTGAGTCGCCTGATCAGCCAATTCGCCGTGCGGAGCAGCTGCGCGTCGGCATTGCGCGCGCCGACCAGCTGCAAGCCGAGCGGCAGGCCGTTGCCGCCTTTCATGAGCGGCAGGTTCAGCGCGGGCATGCCGCACAGCGTCCACAGCGTGCAGAAGGACGGGTCGCCGGTCGAAGCGAGCCCCTTGGGCGCGGTGCCGGCCGCCGAGGGCGTGATGAATGCGGCGCAGCGCTCGAACATTTCCTCGAAGCCTGCATAGAGCCGCGGAACGCGCGCAAGCGCGCGCTGATAGTCGAGCGCGCTGACCGCGCGGCCGCTCTCGAGCTGCTTGCGCAGCGCCGCCGAAAGCTTGTCGCGACCCTGCTCGTACTCGCGGTCCAGGTTGGCGGCCATCTCCGCCTGCATGATGGTCCGCTGCCAGTCGAACGCCTCCGCGGTCGAGGGCGGCAGCTCGATCTCCACGATACGGTCCTTCAGTTCCTCGGCGAGCTCCGCGAACGCTTCTTTCGTCTCCGCCTCCGCGCGGTCCCACACCGGCGGCCTGACGAGCGCGAACAGCGGCTCGAGCGGAGGCTCCTGCGCGGCGATCTCGCGAAACGGGATGGCGGCGCGCGGGCGGGTGTCCAGGTCTTCGGCATCCCAGCCGACCAGCGACTCGGCGACGAGCGCCACGTCATCGAGCGTGCGCGCGAACACGCCCACGTGGTCGAGCGAGCGCGACAGCGTCAGCACGCCGCTGCGCGGGAACAGGCCGTGCGTCGGCTTGAAGCCGTAGACGCCGCAAAAGGCGGCGGGACGGATCACCGAGCCGTTGGTCTGGCTGCCGAGCGCGAGCGGCACCATGCCGGCGGCGACTGCCGCGGCGGAGCCCGACGACGAGCCGCCCGGCGTATGGCCGGGGTTGTGCGGGTTGCGCGTCTTGCCCGGATGGAAATAGGCGCACTCGGTGGTTACCGTCTTGCCCATGATGACCGCGCCGGCTGCGCGCAGCATCGCGACGACCTTCGCATCGTGCGCGGGCGTGCGGCCCGCGTGCAGCACCGTGCCGTCCTCGGTCGGATAGTCGCAGGTGTCGATGATGTCCTTCACGCCGACCGGCAGACCGTGCAGCGGGCCGATCGCTCGGCCTTCGGCCCGGTCGAGGTCGCGCGCGCGCGCCTGCGAGAGCGCATGGGCCTCGTCCAGGTGCGCCCAGGCCTGGACTTCGCCCTCGGCCTCGCGAATGCGGGCGAGGCAGGCCTGCGCCAGCTGCTCGGCGCTGAACGCCCCGTCGCGCAACGCGCGCGCCGCGTCGCTCGCGGAAAGCCAGTTCAGGGCCGACGCGTCCATTCCCGACTCAGCGCGACGTGTAGAGCAGGTCCGGCAGCCAGGTCGCGATGCCGGGGAAGATGTAGATCAGCGTCATGCAGACGAGGACGATATAGACGAACGGCATGCTGCCGCTGAAGATCTGCGTCAGCAGCACGTGCTTGGGCGCGACGCCCTTCAGGTAGAAGCACGCCATCGCCATGGGCGGAGACAGGAACGCGGTCTGCAGGTTGATCGCCACCAGGATGCCGAAGGTGATCGGGTCGATGCCGAAGTGCGGCAGCAGCGGCAGGAAGATCGGCACGAAGATGATGATGATCTCGGTCCACTCGAGCGGCCAGCCGAGGATGAAGATGATGA
>Ga0134127_10003880_pt1 | contig 10804 bp, 8 predicted proteins | sample KB31753_FD_96459 | JGI IMG/M metagenome (GOLD analysis project Ga0134127, IMG submission 96459) | Terrestrial soil microbial communities with excess Nitrogen fertilizer from Kellogg Biological Station, Michigan, USA - KB3-175-3 | ecosystem: Environmental > Terrestrial > Soil > Unclassified ...
GAGGTCGACGGCGAGCTGCTCCATACCGCCGCCGAGGGGAACGGGCCGGTGAACGCGCTCGACGCCGCATTGCGCAAGGCGCTCCGTGCGTTCTATCCCGTGCTCGACAGCGTGCACCTGTACGACTACAAGGTGCGGATCCTGGATTCGGGGGCGGCCACGGGCGCGCGCACGCGAGTGACCATCGAATCGACCGACGGCCAGGCCGAATGGTCGACGATGGGCTCCGACACGAACATCATCGCTGCCTCGGCGACGGCCCTCGGCGACTCGCTCGAGTACGCGATCTGGAAGCGCGGCGCCGAGCTCCGGCGCCGCGACGAGCGACACTTCACGACGGTGATCTCCGCGGAAGGAGCGAGATGAGCGCCCAGAACGAAGCGAGCCCCGCGCTCCATCTCAGTCGCTGGACGGTGACGTCCGGCTCGAACTCGCAGAGTCGCGGCGCCGTGGTCATCGAGGCCGGCGACCACCACTGGCGAGCCTCCGCCGAGGGCAACGGCGCCGTGGATGCGCTGTTCAAGGCGGTCGACGCCGCGCTGCGCGAGGTCCTGGAGGGGCACCCGCGACTCGTCGGCTACGACGTCCACGCCCTGGCGGAGGGGCCGGAGGCCGAGGGCCTCGTGATCGTGGCCGTCCAGCCGCCGCATGGCGAGGGTCCACGCTCCGAGGGCCTGTACAACGGCAAGTCGCGGAGCACGAACATCATCGCCGCCTCGATCGAGGCCTACATCGAGGCATTGAACGCGATGCTCGCCGAGGCGCACTGGGCCGATGCGCCCGCGAGCGCCGGCAAGGGCCGCAAGGCTCCCCCGGAGACGCACGGCCGACGTGGCGAGCTGGACAAGGAGGCTGACGACTCCCTCCCCTGGGTGGGCTAGGCCAGCCGCATGGCGGGCGACCCCATCGCGTATGCGGGCGAGCCCGGCGCGTTTGCCGAGGACGCCGTGGTCGCGATCTACGGCGGGGATGCCGATCGACTGCCGGTCGGCGGGTTTCGACAGGTGTTCGAGTCGGTCAGCCAGGGCGCTGCCGCCGCGGGCGTGCTGCCCATCGAGAACGTCGTCAACGGCTCGGTCCGCGAGGTGTACGACCTCCTGCTCGAGCACGAGCTCCGGATCACGGGCGAGGTGGTGGTTCCGGTCGAGCTGTGCCTCGCGGCCCTGCCCGGCCGGTCGATCGAGGACATCGAGCGGGTGTACTCGCACATCCAGGCGCTCGGTCAGGCGGAGCAGTTCCTGCGGCGGCGACCATGGGCTCTGCTGACTACGTACAACACCGCCGGCGCCGGCAGGTACATCGTCGACCAGGGCGACGGCGCCGCCGCGGCCGTGCTCTCGCCGCGAGCCGCGGGCGTGTTCGGCCTCGACGTGCTCGCGAGCTCGATCCAGGACAGCCGGGACAACCGGACGCGGTTCATCGTCGTCGAGCGAGCCGCGGACGCGGCCGAGCCCGGTTCGGCCCCGGCCTTCCGGACGACGATCGCCTTCGGCGTCCGCAACGAGCCCGGAACGCTGCTGGCGGCGCTGCAGGTGTTCGCCGCCCGTTCGATCAACCTGTCCAAGCTCGAATCGCGGCCGAGCCGGGCGGCCGCCTGGGAATACGTGTTCTGGACGGACCTGGACGCCCACGCCGCGGATCCCGCGTGCGCCGCCGCGCTGGAGGCGCTCGCCGCGGTCGCGACGATGGTGCGCGTCCTGGGCAGCTACCCGAGATCGGGCGCATAGGCTCCGGATCAGGGTCCGCGAGCTCTCGCCCGGCTCGGGGAGGCTCCGGCCACCGGATACGATGCCGCGATGACCGATCGCCGGCGCTCGGCAACCCCCGGGCCGCTTCGGGTCGGTCTCCTCCTCCCGTCCCTCGACGTGCCTGCGTGGGTCTGGACCGCGATACGCGACGTCAACGCCTCCGGCGATGCCGAGGTCGTGGCCGTGGCGATCGCCGGCGGGCCGGACGGCAGGAAGGCCGGCACGGTGGCGGGAGGTCCTGGCAAGCGCGCGTTCCGTGGCGCGCTCCGCCGCGTCGACGAGCTGGTCGAGCGGCGGATCCCGGTCGACGAGGACGCGTACCTCACGAAGGACGCGCGGCCGCTGGTCGAGGGCGTGCCCGTCCTCCGGCTGCGCCGGATGCCAGGCAGCCCTCGCCGCTTCGCCACCGCCGACGTCGCCGCCCTGAGCGCGCACAACCTCGACGTGCTGCTCTGGCTCGGCGACCGCGGCGGGCCCCGCGGCGCGGTCCTGCGCGCGGCCCGGGCCGGAACGTGGTCGTTCCATCTCGGCGACCCGGACGGCCGGCGGGGCGGACCGTCGGGGTTCTGGGAAGTGCACGAGCGCTGGCCGGTGACCGGCGCCGCGCTGGAGATCCTCGCCGACGATCCGGATCGCAACCAGATCCTCGGCCGCACGTCGACGGCCACCATGCCGACCTCGCTCAAACGGACGCGGAACGCGCTCATCTGGACGGCGTTGCCTCTCCTCGGGCGGTCGCTCGGGGAGCTGCGCCGCGAGGGCGTCGAGGGCTTCCTCGCCCGCGTCGGGCACGAGAACGCCGCGCCGAGCTTCTATTCCAACCCCAGGTTCCGGTCGCCCAGCGGCACGGACCTGGTGGTACACGCGGCCCGACGAACCGCGCGGCTCGCCGGGCGCATCGCCCGGAAGGGCCTGGTCCGGCAGCAGTGGATCCTGTACTACGGGCTCGCCGACGACCTCGTCCAGGCGTGCTGGCGGCTCCGGCCGCTGGTGCCACCCCCGGATCGCTTCTGGGCGGATCCCCACGTCCTCGAAGTCGGTGGGCGCTACTACGTCTTCGTCGAGGAGCTGCTCTTCGCGCGCGGGCGCGGCCACATCTCGGTGATCGAGATCGAACCGGACGGCCGCAGCAGCCCGGCGCGGACGGTCCTCGAGGAGCCGCACCACCTGTCGTATCCCTTCGTGTTCGAGCACGAGGGCGAGATCTACATGGTTCCCGAATCCGGGCAGCGCGCGACCGTCGACCTGTACCGGGCGACGTCGTTCCCGGACCAGTGGACGTTCGTCGAGCACCTCATGACGGGGATCGAGGCGTACGACGCCACGCTGCTCCGGGAGCACGACCGATGGTGGCTCTTCGCGAGCGTGATCAGGTACAAGGGAGCGGGCTCCGGCGAGCTCAACCTGTACTCCTCGGATCGGCTGATCGGCGGCGACTGGCACCTGCACCCCGCCAGCCCGCTGTCGTCGCTCGTCACCGGGGCTCGCCCGGCGGGCGCGATCCTGCGGCGCGATGGGCGGCTGTACCGGCCGGCACAGGACGGCTCCGGCCTCTACGGCCGGGCGATCAGGCTGCACGAGATCCTGGAGCTGACCGAGGACACCTACCGCGAGCAGCTCGTCTCGAGCATCGAGCCCGCCTGGAACGGGCGCATCTCGCGGACCCACACCCTCGCCCACGCGGGGCGTCTGACCGTGCTCGACGCCCTCCGGACCCGCAGCCGATGGCCGATGCCCACCGATCAGGTGCGGCGCTCGCCCACCGCTTCCTCGTAGGTTTCGCGGACGGCTTCGACCATCGCCGTCGACGAGTAGCGGGCGCGGCCCTCCTCGAGCGCTCGGGCCGCGATCGAGGTGCGGAGCTCAGGTCGGTCGATGAGCTCCGCCAGCCGCTGCGCGAGCTCCCGATGGTCCTCGTGCTCGAACAGGAACCCGGTGGCTCCCGGTGTGAGCTGGCGGACCGCGCCGCTCACCGGCGTGGACAGGACGACGACGCCGCTGAGCATCGCCTCCGGCACCACGAGCGCGGAGCCCTCGCTCCGGCTCGGCAGGACGAAGGCATCGGCCGCCCAGAGCACGCTCCGGGCATCCTGGTAGCCCAGCAGACGGACTCGGTCGCCGACGCCGAGCGACGACGCGAGCGCGGTGACCTCTCCCTCGACCGGCCCGCGACCCGCCAGCAGCAGGACGACGTCCCGCCCGGCGCCGGCGAGATCGGCAACGGCCTCGACGAGCGTCTCGGGATGCTTGTTCGACGTGAGCGAGCCCACGAAGGCGACCACGAACCGATCCGGGCCGAGGTTCCAGCGCTCCCGAGCCGAACGACGCTCCTCGGCGCTCGGTGGCCGGAAGTGCGACGCGTCCGGACCCGGCGGGACGACACGCACGCGCTCCGGCGGGACCCGGTAGTCGCGGATGAGGCCGGTCCGGATCTCGTCGCTCACGGCGAGCACCCGGGCGCCGAGGAAGGTCGTCGCCGCCCAGAGGCGATTTCTCGGGGTCACTGGGCTGTGCACGGTGGACACGAACGGGACCCGGCTGAGCAGCTGCGCGACACGGGCGTACAGCCCCATCTGGCGGCTGTGGCTGTGGACGACGTCCGGGCGGAACCGCCGAACGGCCCGCACGACCTGCCACATCGCAACCGGGATGAGGAGCAGGTGCGGAAGCTCGGAGAGCCGGTGCGGGCTGGCGGGGATCGAGGCGTGCAGGTGGCGGATCCCGGCCCGCTCGTAGTCGTCCGGCGTCGGCGAGCGGAGGGCCTGCGGCTGGCCCGTCGCGATGTCGAGGTGGGTCGTGCCGGCGAGGACGCCGCCGCTGCAGATCGCGACCTCCAGCCCGAGCCTTCGAAGCTCCGACCCCAGGGTGAGCATATGCGTGTTGATTCCGCCGTCGCCGAGATACGGCGCGAGCAGCAGCACGCGCCGGACGGTCGTCGCGCGGGCCGCGCCCGCGTCCGTCGCGGAGGACGAGGCGTCCGACGGCATGGTCGAGCGGTTCAGCGATGCACCTCGAGCTGGGTTGGGTCAACGATAGGTTGCCCCGGCGGCGCAACGTGCGGTCCGAGGTGGACACGAGGGGTGGCTTCGGCGCACCCTTTTCTCGTACATGACCTCCCACGAGACGCTCGAGGTCTCGACGCTCGCAGCGATGGGCAGGCCCGCAAATCCGAAGCGTCGCGTCGCGCGGGCGAAGCCCGCCGCGATGGGGGAGCGATCGTCGGAATACCGCGGCAAGACCCTCGACGACGCTCGGGCCGCGTATCACGCCGATGCCCGCGCGATGAGCCGCATGGGCTATGCCCCCGCGTCGGAGGAGTGGTCCACTGTGCTCGAGCACGTGCTGACCGTCCACTACGTGTTCGAGCCCGAGCAACGGCCCGCCGTCATCGCCGCCCTCGACGAGATCGAGGCCCAGCCCCGGGCAGAGGTGCCCGAATCGCCGCCGGCGCCGCGGAAGCGCTTCGCGCGGCCGCTCAACCTGTGGCTCGCGCTGCCGATGGAGCTGCGGATCTCGGTTGCCGGCATCGCGGGCCTGCTGGTGGGTCTCGGCCTGTGTCTCGCCGTCGCGCTGGGGTCTGGCGAGAGCCCCGACCTGATCAGCGTGGCCGGCTTCGGCGCGATCGGGCTGCTGCTCGGGGCAAGCATCGGGCTCATTCCCTCCGACGGAAGCTGATCTCGTCGCTTCTCGGAAACCGAGGCTTCACGATCCCGGGCGTCGGTGCGGAGACCTCGGCCACACGCTGACGGGCATTCCCGCGCAGATCCCGACGAGCAGCCCGGTCAGGTTGTCGACCACGTCTGCCGCCTGGCAGCCGCGGCCGAGCTGCAGCACGACCAGCTGCACGGCTTCGATCGCGAACGGCAGGGCGATGGCGGCGAGGACGACCGCGACCTTCCGCCACGTCCACGGGATCGATCCGATCGCGGAGCCGAAGGGCATGAACATCAGGATGTTGATGACGACGTCGCCGCGGGACGCGAGGTCGGCGGGCGTCGCCAGCGAGGTTCGGGCGAAGTCGCACGTGTCCCGGAGCTCGGGCGGGAGCACCTGGTCCGCCGCCAATGGCGTGAGGGTGCCGACGAGGATGATTCCCAGCGAGAGCACGAGGAACGCCGCGAGGACCCGATGGACCCGCAGCCAGGCAGCGACCCGGCCACTCGCCAGGATGCTTACGACGAGCGCAACCAGGCTCCCGGGGACCAGCCACGGGAGGCTGGCTGCGATCTGTCTCACCGCCGGAGATTCTGTGGCACCCGCGCGCCGCCGCGCTGCGCCGCAGGGTGCCAGGACGTTTGACGATTCGGCAACTTCTGGCCAATGATCGGCGTCCCCTCACACTGGCGGACGACGAACGGGCTCCCCCGGCCCCGTCAGACGGGGCAGAGAGCGAGTACCAGTGGATTTCAGGCGCCAGCTCGGCATTGCCCGGAAGTGGCTTCCGCTCCTCGTCGCGGGCGTCGTCCTCAGCGCGGGCGCCGCGTTCGGCCTGAGCAGCATCCAGCAGCGCATCTATGAGGCCAAGGCGACCCTGATCGTCGGCCAGGCGCTCCAGAACCTCAACCCGAACATCGACCAGCTCACCGTCTCGCAGCGCCTGTCCTCGACGTATGCGGCCATCGCAACGAAACGCCCTGCGCTCGAGGCGGTGATCTCGCAGCTGAGCCTCGCCCAGACGCCGGAGGATCTCGCGAGGCACGTCTTTGCGGAGGCGCAGACGGACAGCAGCCTGCTCGCGATCACGGCCGACGACCCGGATCCCGCGCGGGCGGCCGCGATCGCGAACGCCCTCGCCCAGCTGCTCATCTCGTCCTCGCCCGCGATCCAGGGAGTGCAATCCGACCTCCAGGCGTCGATCCAGGCCCAGCTCAAGGCGACGCTTGACCAGATCGAGGCCACGCAGAAAGACGTCGAGCGTCTCGCCGGCCTGTCCAGCCCGACGCCGAACAACATCTCGACGCTGGAGAACCTGCAGGGCCGCCTGGTAACCCTGCGCGCGACCTACGCGGCCCTGCTCTCGGCCTCGGCGCAGAGCGCGTCGAACCTGCTGACGGTCGTGGAACCGGCGATCGCGCCCGACACGCCCATCTCGCCCCGAACGCTCCTGAACACGCTCCTGGCGGCCGTGGTCGGCCTGTTGCTGGCGGCCGCCGTCGCCGCGATCGTCGAGTACCTCGACGACCGGGTGAAGAACTCCGACGCCGTCCAGGAGATCGCCGGACTGAGCACGCTCGGCTCGGTCGCCCGCATGAGCGTCGGCCTCGGCAGACCCGAGTTCTACCGGCTGGCCACCCTCATCAACCCCCGATCGGGCTCCGCGGAGGCGTACCGGGCGCTGCGGACGAACATCGAGTTCGCGTCGGTCGACACGCCCATCAGGACGCTGGTCGTGACCAGCTCGCGGCCGCATGAGGGGAAGACCGTCACCGCCTCGAATCTCGCGGTCGCCTACGCGCAGGCCGATCGCCGCACGATCCTCGTCGATGCCGACCTGCGCAAGCCCGGCGTGCACTCGATGTTCGGGATCCCGAACGAGGATGGGCTCACGACCCTGCTCCGCGATGAGAAGGCCACCGTGGCCAGGGTCGCCAACTCGACCGAGCAGGCGAATCTGCGGGTCGTCACGACGGGTCCGCTTCCCCCGAATCCCGCCGAGCTCCTGGGCTCGCAGCGCATGCGCCGGGTGATCGACAAGCTCAAAGCGGACGCGGACATCGTGATCTTCGACACGCCCCCCGCGCAGGTCGTCGTCGACGCGGTCGTCCTGAGCTCGTATCTGGACGCCACGGTCCTGGTCGTCGATGTCGGCCGGAGCCGGCGCGGCGCGCTCCGCCAGGCGGGTGAGGCGCTGGCTCGGGCGAACGCCAAGGTCCTGGGCGTGATCCTCAACCGGGTTCCCGGTCTATCCCGGTCGAGCGACCATGGTTACTACCACGAGGACGTCGTCGACACCAAGGTCGACAACAAGCGGCCCAGGCCTTCGAAGAGCACCCCGACGTAATGTCGGCGGAGCTCGCGGCCGGCAGATTCGCTGCCCGGCCCGTGCCGGCCCACGACGCCACCGAGTCCCGCCCCGCGATCGATCGCGGGCTGGTGCTGGCCCTGGCGATCGGCGGCGCGATCGTCGCCGGCATCGCCCTGAACGCGGTTCAGCTGCAGCTCGCGGCGTCGGTCGTCGCCTTCCTGGCCGGGATCGCCTCGCCGCCGGTTGGGCTGGCGGTCCTGGCGTTCATGGCGCCGCTCAAGTCGCCACCGGCGATCGCGGCGCCCGGTTTCAACACCCTGCTCGTGCTCGCGATCCTGCTCGGATCCATCTATCGGCTGCCGATCGATCGACCGAGCCTCCGGCCGAACCTCCCGATCCTGCTGCTCCTGGCGTTTCTGCTCTATGCCACGGTTCAGCAGGTACCCGCGCTCACGCAGGGCTATTCCGATGAGCAGAGCCACCACATCGGCTACCTGTTCATCCAGCTTGCGACGTTGACGGGCGTGGTCCTCGCCGCCGCGCTGGTCCTGCGCGGGCGCAGCCCGGTGCCCTTCCTCGTCGCCGGCCTGCTGGGCGCACTGATCGCCGCGACCCTCGCGCTCGTCGTCGCCGCGCTGCCCGCGGGCTCCGCCGGCAGCCTCGTCGACTACCCGAAGGCCACCGCCCGACCCGTCGGCCCGTTCGGCGATCCGAACTACTTCAGCCTGTTCCAGGCAACCGCCATCTCCGCCTGCCTGGGCGTGGCGGTGGTGAGCCGGTCGTTCCGCATCCGCGTCGCGCTCGCGGGCCTCGCCGCCGTGCTCGCTCTGGGCATCGTGATCGCGCTGTCCCGCTCCGCGCTCATCGCCCTCGCGGCCGGGCTCATCGTGCTGGCCTTCACGCGCGGCCGCCGTTTCGGCTTCGTGACCCTCGGCGTGCTCGCCGCGCTCGTGCTCGTCGCCTACCCGCTCTTCCTCGAGCAGCGCCTCGCGGCCGACGCGGGGGCGCTGCCGCTGGCGCAGGCCTCGGTCGGCCTCCAGCGGAGCGACGCGTCGAGGCTCGCCGCGGCGCTGGTCGGACCGCAGCTGTGGGCGACGTCGCCGATCCTCGGGATCGGCTTCGGCGAGTACCCGCTCATGACCGCGCGGTACATCGGCTACTCCATCGAGTCGCACAACTGGTACATGAACGTGCTCGCCGAGCAGGGTCTCGTCGGCGCGGCGCTGTGGCTGCCGATGCTCGGGGCGGTCGCGATGCGGCTCCTGCGGCTGCCTCCGACCGCGAAGGTGGTCGGGCTTGCGGTGTTCGCGACGTACATCGTCGGGTCCACATTCCTCCAGCCGCCGCTCTCGGTCCAGACGTCGACGTTCGCGGTGATCGCCATCGTGGCGGCGCTGATCGGAGACTGGAGTCGGTTCACGACACCCTGGAATCGCGCCGCCGCTGCGGCCGCCGCGACGGCCGAGGGTCAGCCGCCTCCGCCTTCAGGCGCGGTCGCCGCGCCGAATCTGCACCCGGCGGCGGTACAAGCGCTCCCAGGTGTCGGCGACCGCGCGGATGTCGAAGGTCGCGCGAATGTGCTCACGGCCGGCCTCTCCGAGCGCGCGCCGCGCGGCGACGCTCAGGCCCATCACCCGGCCGATCGCCCGCGCCGAAAGCGCCGGGTCGCCGACGGGGGTGACAAACCCGGTGATCCCGTCGAGAACGACATCTCGGCTGCCGCCAGCGTCCGTCGCAACAATCGGAAGGCCGCTCGCCCCCGCCTCAAGAAGGACCATGGGCAGGCCCTCCCACCGGGAGGTCAGGAGGAATCCATCGGCAGCCTGCATGAGGGCGGGGACGTCGGTCCGGAGGCCGAGCAGCCGAACTGATGCCTCGATGCCGAGGCGCCGCGTCTCGCCGCGGATCTGGTCGTCGAGCGTCCCGACGCCCGCGATGAGCAGTCGAGCGTCGGGGCGCTCCCGAAGTGTCATCGCGAACGCCGCCACCATGTCGCCGTAGCCCTTTGCCTCGGCGAGACGTCCGACGGCGAGCCACGTGAACCGATCGCCGAGCTCGAGCGCGTCGCGCAGCCGCCCCTGCGTGGCGTCGTCGCGGGCATACGGCGTCGTGCTGAGCCCGTTCGGAACGACCAGGATCTGGCCCGTCGGTGCCGCTCCGCGCCGGGTCGCTTCCAGCTGCGCGACGCGGCTCACGGCCGTCGTGACGTCGGAGAGCCGGTTCGTCAGCCGGTAGGCGAGATAGCGCCACTGGGCGCCCTCGTTCTCGTTGTGGATCGTCGAGATCACGACGGGCGTCGGTGCGAGCACGCGCGACAGCCGCGCGAGCAGGTTGGCGTGGACCATGTGCCCATGTACGACGTCAGGGCGGAGGCGCCGCAGGAGGCGCGCCAGCCTGATAAGTCCCCGGGGATCGGGCACCCCGAGGCGCATGCCGAGCGAGAAGGTCTTGATTCCCCTGCTCGCCAGGTCGGCAATCGGCGAGGTCAGCGGCAGCATGGTGATCGCCGCCACATCCCAGCCGCGGCGCTTGAACTCCTCGGCGAGGTGGCAGACCTCCCGCTCGGCGCCGCCCATGCCGCTGTCTGTGATGACGAAGGCCACGCGGGGTCGTGCGGTTCGGCCGGAGGGCTCTGCTGCCATGGACGGGAGAGCCTAGCGCACGCGTCCTTGGACGCGGGGAGCGCTGTCTACACTCTCCGAATGGCTCCTCCGGCGACCCAGATCCCTCGATCGCGTGCGGTCATCCGTGCCTCCGTCGACGCTCGAGCCGCCCGCCCGTGAGAGCCCTCGTCACCGGCGGCGCGGGCTTCATCGGCCACCATCTCGTGCGGGCGCTCGCGGATCGCGGCGACGAGGTGGCCGTCCTCGACGACCTGTCGAGCGGGCAGCCGTCGCGCCTGCAACCCGTGCGCGATCGAATCGACTTCGTCGAGGGCAGCATCCTCGACGCGGCCTCCCTGGATCGCGCCGTTGCCGGCGCGGACGTTGTGTTCCACGAGGCAGCGCTGGCGTCGGTCGCCATCTCGGTGGCCGATCCGATGCGCACCAACGAGGTCAATGTCGGCGGCACCATCGCCGTGCTGCTGGCC
>Ga0134127_10003881_pt1 | contig 10803 bp, 9 predicted proteins | sample KB31753_FD_96459 | JGI IMG/M metagenome (GOLD analysis project Ga0134127, IMG submission 96459) | Terrestrial soil microbial communities with excess Nitrogen fertilizer from Kellogg Biological Station, Michigan, USA - KB3-175-3 | ecosystem: Environmental > Terrestrial > Soil > Unclassified ...
CAGGCGGTGATCCTGCCGCTGGTCGGCCGCTACGGCGGCCGCATCATCGATACCGCCGGCGACGGCATTCTGGCTGAGTTCCCCAGCGTGATCAACGCGACCGAGTGCGCGGTCGAGATCCAGACGATCATGGCGACCCGCAACGAGGGGATGCCCGAATCGCGCCGCATGCTCTTCCGTATCGGGATCAACCTGGGCGACGTCATCCACGACGAGACCAGGATCTACGGCGACGGCATCAACGTCGCGGCCCGGCTCGAGGGCATTGCGGAGCCCGGTGGCATCTGCATCTCCCGCCAGGTGTTCGACCAGGTGAGCCGAGCGCTCAAGGCGGACTTCCAGGCGCTGGGCCCGCGCACCTTGAAGAACATCGCGCACCCGGTGGACGTCTTCGCGATCGCGCCCGTGGATCGCGGCGCCGGGCCGGGAGTGGCCGCCCCCAATGCCGTCGACCTGAAGCAAGAGATTCACTTCTGCTCCGCGCCCGACGGGGTCCAGCTCGCCTACTCGCTGATCGGCCAGGGGCCGCCGCTGATGAAGACGGGCAACTGGATGACCCACCTGGAATTCGATCTCGAGAGCCCGATCTGGCGGCATCTCTATCGGGAGCTGGCGAAGGACCACACCCTGGTCCGCTACGACCCGCGCGGCAATGGACTGTCGGACCGGACCGTCGACGAGATCTCGTTCGACGCCTTCCTGGGCGATCTGGAGACGGTAGCCGACGCCTCGAACGTCCCGCGGTTCGCGCTGCTCGGGATTTCCCAGGGTTGCGCGGTCTCGATCGCCTACGCGGTGCGCCACCCCGAGCGGGTGTCGCATCTCATCCTCTACGGCGGCTACGCGGTGGGCTGGAACAAGCGTGCCCGCGGCGCCGCCCAGAAGGAAGAGGAAGCCGCCATGCTGACGTTGATGCGCCTGGGCTGGGGGAAGGAGAACGCGGCGTTCCGCCAGCTGTTCACCTCGCAGTTCATCCCCGGCGCGACCAAGGAGCAGGCCGATTGGTTCAATGAGCTGCAGCGGATCACGGTATCGGGGGAAATGGCCACGAGGACCTACACCGCGATCGGGGAGACCGATGTCGCCGCGCTACTGCCGCGAGTGAGCGCGCCGACGCTCGTGCTGCACGCGCGCGAGGACGCCCGCGTCCCGTTCGAGGCCGGGCGCCGGATGGCGGCCGGCATCCCGGGCGCCCGGTTCGTGGCCCTTCCGGGACGCAACCACCTGTTCCTCGAGACCGAGCCGGCCTTCGCCCAGTTCCTCGAGCACACTCGGGCGTTTCTAAGTGGCTAGGTCCCTCGGTGGTGGCCCCAAGGGGAGGCGCCACTGGCGCGGGCGGATCATGTGATCGAATGATGGATCGCCGCGCGTTCATTGCTAGTGCTGCCGGGCTCCTCGCCGCGCCGCTCTCCGCCGAGGCGCAGCCGAGGAAGATCCCCCGGCTGTGCTTCCTCACGTTCGATCCAGGTACACCGCAGTCGACCAGATTTACCCCGTTCTTCCAAGGCTTACGTGACCTGGGCTATGTAGATGGGCGGAACATCGCCATCGACTACCTTTCTGTGGGTGGGCAGGCTGACCGGTTTCCCACCCGCGCCGCCGACTGCGTGCGCCTCGAGGCGGACGTCATTGTCGTAACCACCACTCCGGGCGCTCAGGCCGCGAAGAACGCCACCCGCACGATCCCGATCGTCTTGCACGGCCTCGGCGACCCTGTGGCGACCGGGCTCGTCGCGAGCCTGGCCCGACCTGGGGGCAATGTCACCGGGGTGACGCAGATGTCGTCCGGGCTTGCCGCCAAGCGTCTCCAGTTGCTGAAGGAGACCGTGCCCCGAATCTCGCGAGTGCTCGTGCTGGCATACCTCGTCGACCCGATTGCGCCACCCCAGGTAAAGGAATTGGAGACTGCGGCTCGGTCCCTGGGAGTGAAACTGCTCGTCCAAGACATCCGGACCGCCGATGACCTTCCGGCCGCGTTCGACGCTGGAGCCAAGGAACGCGCCGAAGGGCTCCTCACGACGTCCGCGAGCATCTTCGTTGTTCAGCGCAAACGAGTGGTCGAGCTCGCAGCCCAACACAGAATGCCGGGGATGTACCCTTACAGGCTCGTGGTCGATGCTGGTGGTCTGATGGCCTATGACTCATATACGTCTGATCTCATGCGGCGCGCCGCCACTTACGTCGACAAGATCCTCAAGGGCGCGAAGCCGGCTGACCTACCCATTGAGCAGCCCACCAAGTTCGAGTTGGTGATCAACCTCAAGACCGCCAAGGCGCTGGGGCTGACGATCCCGCGGTCGCTGCTCCTGCGGGCGGATCAGGTGATCGAGTGATGGAGGAAAGGCCGGCCGCAAATTCGCCGCGCACTGATGACGCCCGGCGGGCGTCCCTCATGTTCGCCACCCTGGCCGTCTGCCAGCCGTTCGAGGACGCCGAGCACCGTGGTTACTCGTTCGCGGCGACGGGCACGCATCGCCGGCTCGGCGTCCCCGAGCTTGTCAACGTCGGTGATGGCCCCAACGGGATTCGAACCCGTGATTACCGTCTCCCGGGCCACGTCCGCGGGAGATCGCTCCGCATCATCCGCTACGCGTGCCGGGCGATCTCCCCGACCACGCGGACCCGGGTGCGCAGGGAATTGCCGGGCAAGTAGGCCAGGGGCAGGTCTTCGACTTCCACCACGTTGATGGTGGCCCGGTCGGCGCCGGCCGCCACCGCCTTGTCCTCCGCCGCCCGGCGAGCCCGCGCGATGGCCTCGTCCCGCGAGAGATCCTGGAAGATCTGATCCACCTCGCCGCTCACCTGGGCGATGGCGGCGCCCACCGCGTTGGCCACCGCCTGGTGCGGCACGTTGAGGACCTCGGAGACGCCCGCCAGGCGCGGCGGCACCAGGAACGACCCGCCGCCCACCGCGATGAGCGGCGCCTCCCCCGCGTCGGTCTTCATGCGATCCACACCCTCCTCGATCATGGCGCGGATCCGGGTGAGCGCCGCCTCCACCAGCTTGGCGGGCAGCGAGGCCACGCGCTTCCGGTCACCCAGGTCGATGAGCCCCGCGGCGACTGCGACGTCGGTCACGGTGAGGACGTCGCCGCCGAAGACCAGCGCCTGCTCGGTGAGCCGATAGCCCACGCTGGCCGGTCCGATGGTGAGCGCCGACGCGGTGCCGAGATCGGGCGCCAGCACCCGCGTCCCGCCACCGAGCCCCATCGAGAGGAGATCGGGCATCCGGAACAAGGTGCGAACCCCGCCGATCTCCACGACGTTGTTGGCTTCGCGCGGGAAGCCGTGGCGGAGGCTGCCGATGTCGGTGGTGGTACCGCCCACGTCCACCACCAGGGCCTCGTCGCGCTTGGAGAGGAAGGCGGCGCCGCGCATGGAGTTGGTCGGCCCCGAGGCGAAGGAGTAGACCGGGTAGGACTCCGCCACCTCGGCGAGCATGACGGTGCCGTCGTTCTGGGTAAGGTAGAGCGGAGCCGCGATACCGCTCGCGCGCAGGGCCTCCGTGAAGGCGCGCGTGGTCTTCCGGGCCAGCTCGATGAGGCAGGCATTGAGGAGCGCCGCGTTCTCGCGCTCGAGGAGCCCGATCCGGCCGAGCCGGTGCGAGAGGGTGACCGCGACGCCGGGGCATTCCTCCTGGACGATGGCGGCGGCCTCTTCCTCGCCGGCGGCGTTGAGCGGCGAGAACACCGCCGCGATCGCGACGGACTGGATCCGGGCCTCGCGGATGCGCCGCGCCGCCGCCCGCATGCCGCGCGCGTCGAAGGGCACGAGCGGGCGGCCGTCGAACTCGTGCCCGCCCTCCAGCATCACCACCTCCGCGCGCACCAGCTCCGCCAGGTCCTCGGGCCAGTCCACGAAGGGCGGGAGCGAGGCGCCGGAGGGAAGACCGATACGCACCGCGGCGACGCGCCCGAGGTCACGCCGCTGGACCACGGCGTTGGTGAAGTGGGTAGTGCCGATCATGGCCGCCTCGGCCTCGCGCGCGCCGGGCGCCCGCTCCACCAGGCCGGCGAGGGCGCGGGTGATCCCGGTGGTCACATCGGGGGTGGTCGGTGTCTTCACCGACGCCGTCACGGCATCCTCCTCGAGGAGCACCGCGTCGGTGTTGGTGCCGCCCACGTCGATGCCGATGCGGCGCCTCACGCGAACACCGAGCGGAAGTCGAGGTCGTAGCCGAAGGCGCGTGGGCCCACATGCTCGATCCCCTTGGGGGTGAGCAGGATCGGCGGCGCGGGCAAGGCGATGACGGTCACCCGCTGGCCGTAGCGCAACGTCTCGGTGCCGATCGCATCGCCGGAGACGGTGTCGAGCACGCAGATCAGGTCGGGGGTCATGACGCGGGGCATGCCGTCCAGCCAGCCCACCGCGAACTCGTTCTGGAAGGCGAGCGAGAAGGCGTGGCCCCGGTAATCGTCGAGGCCCTCGACGGCGGCGGTGCCGCGGAGGAAGCCCTCCGTGGTCCGGCGCGCGATGTCGTGGATCTTGCCGCTGAAGATCTTGACCCCGGCCGCCACCTCCAGCACCGCGTCGATGGGATCGCGGTGGGCCCGGCGCGCGGCCTGGACCGCCCGCCCGATCCCGATGGCCTTGGTGGTGGAGCCGAGGATCGCGCAGTCCTTGATCTCCTTGCCGGTCCGCGGGGCCTTGCAGGTGGAGGCGATGGAGCCCACCTCCACGCAGGCCTTGCGGCTGATGCGCTCCATCCACTTCCAGCTCGCCGCACGCGCGACCACCACCGCGTTGTCGCGCACGTCGGCCAGAGTGAGCGGGTACATCCGCAGATCGTGGATGGCGAAGCTCGTCATCTGGGCCTCGGGGAACGCGCGACCCATGCAGTCGCCGTCGATCACCGGCAGGTCCAGCACCGCCGCCGCCATGAAGGGCTGGATCGAGTTGCCGCCGCCGATCTCCAGCGACATCACCGCGCGAAACTTCCGGCCGAGATACTCCTCCATCATGGTGACGGCGAGGGCCATGGTCTTGGGGTCGGTGAGCCGCTCCTGGCCCACCAGGGGGGCGCCCATGTTGGAGACCACCGCCACCAGGTCGTCGTCGGCCAGCTCGTCCGCGTCCATCAAGCGGCATACCACGCCCTGGCGGTAGAGCTGGCGCATGTTGAGCAGCGCCAGGTACGGGCTGCCGCCGCCGCCGGTGCCCAGGATCCAGGCCCCGATGGCCAGGCTCTCGATCTCCTCCACCCCTACCGGTCGCATCGGTCGGACCTCATCAGAACCCCGTGAACTCCTCGAGCCCCATGAAGCGCGCGATGCCCAGGACGAGCACCAGGGCCACCCCGATGGCGAAGGCCGACACCGCGGCGGCGGTGGGGTCGAAGGAGTACTTGAGATAGGCAAAGAGCTCGATCGGGAGTGGGGTCAGCTTCGAGCTGGTCAAGAACAGCGACAGGGTGAAGTTGTCGAAGGAGATCGCCAGGGCGAAGATCGCGCCCGCCACCACGCCCGGCTTGATCACTCCGAGGGTGACCTCGAAGAACGCGCGCACCGGATGGGCGCCCAGGCTCTGAGCCGCCTCCTCCAGCGCCATGTCGAAGTGAGTGAGGGTGGCGGTGACGGTACGGATCACGTAGGGCGTGGTCACCACGATGTGACCGATGAGCAGCGCCGCATAGGAGGCCTGCATCTTGAAGAGCGTGTAGAACTGGAGCAGCGCCACTCCGGTGAGGATCTGCGGCAGCAGCAGCGGGGAGGTGACGAACGCGTTCAGGAGATCGCGGCCGCGGAAGCGGCCCCGCACCAGCGGGATGGCGGCGGCGGTCCCGATCACGGTGGAGGCGAGCGCGGTCCAGACGGCCAGCTCGGCGGAGAGCCAGAGAGCCTGCATGAACTCCCGCCGCTGGAAGAAGTTGGCGAACCACTTGAGCGAGAAGCCCTGCGGGGGAAAGGTGAAGTAGTTGCCGGCGTTGAAAGCGGCCAGCACCACGATGACCATGGGCAGGAGCAGAAAGGCGTAAACGAGGCCCACCGCGGTCCGGAGGATCATACGATTCCTCGCAGCGCCCGCTCGGTCACCTTGATGTAGACCGCGATGAGGGCCACCGAGATCACGAGCAGCACGAAGGCATTGGCGGCGCCGAAGGGCCAGTCGAACACCGAGAGCACCTGCTCGTACACCACCATCGGCAGCACGTGCACCTTGAACCCGCCCACCAGGATCGGCACCACGAAGGAGCTGATGGCCAGGGAGAAGACCAGCAGCGAGCCGGCGAGGATGCCGGGCAGCGACAGCGGCAGCGTGACTTCGAAGAAGGCGCGGCGCGGAGAGGCCCCCAGCGTCTGCGAGGCCTCGATCAGCTGCGGCTCGATGCGCTTGAGCACCCCGGTGAGCGACAGCACCATGAAGGGCAGGAAGACGTGGACCAGCGCCAGCGTCACGCCGAACTTGTTGTACATGAGGGGCAGCGGCTTGGTGATCCATCCCGCCCGCACCAGGGATTCGTTGATGAGGCCGCGGTCGGCGAGGAGGATCATCCAGCCATAGCAGCGGATGACGATGCCCACCAGGAGCGGCGAGAGGATGCACACGATCAGCAGCGGCTTCCAGCGCGAGCGGGTGAGGGCCAGGTGGTAGGCGAGCGGGTAGCCGAGGAGCAGGGACACCGCGGTGGTGATCAGCCCCAGCCAGAGCGTGTCCCCGAGCACGCCCACGTAGTACGCGTCGGAGAAGAAGTGGATGTAGTGCTGCGGGGTGAAGGACCACTCGAGCTGGCCGAATGACTGCCGCGAGAAGCTGACGGCGAGCATCAACAGGAGGGGGGCGAGGAAGAACCCCGCCAGGAGCAGGACGTATGGCCCCAGCAGGAGGACGCGGGCGCCGCGGGTCACGGGTCAGCGGCCGAGCAGCTCCGCGGCCACACGGGCCACGAGCAGGTTCGCCACCAGGGTCGGCGCGCCGGTCAGCGCCGCGATCTCGTCGCGCGTCTTGCGGCGGAAGCCGATGCAGTCCATGACCACCAGGCCGGCCTGGCCGGCGAGGAGCGCATCCGCGGCCCGCCGGACGGCGGCGGGATCATTCTCCTCGTAAGGCGAGAGTGGAGCCACGTGCGCGTCGAAGCCCGAGGCGCGCCAGCGCGCGATGGTCTGGGGCACGTGGCGCTCCGACGGCGTCAGCACCCCCAGGCGTCCGGGGAAGACCATGGCGCGGAGGAGGCCCAGCAGAAGCTGTTGCGGCTCGAGAAACGGCCTGCGCGCGGCGAGCTTGGGAAACTCGCCCGTGCACAGCAGCACGTTCAGCGCGACCCCACGGTCCTCGAGGGCGGCGATCCTGGCCTCGATGCGAGCAATCATCTTGGTCTTGCCGACGAAGACCGTGGAGCCGTCGGCGAGACGGGTGACCAGGATCTCGTCGTCGCCCTCCGGCGCCAGCGGCGCGATCTGCTCGCGGGTGAGCCCGTCGAGCGCGCCCGCCTCGATGATCTCGACGTCGCCGCCCAGGATGGCGGCCATGTCCGGCACCACGTCGCTGCGCGGCGCCTGCCCCACTGTGATCATGCCGATCTTGGTCATGCGATCTCCTCGTGGCCGACTTCGTTCCGGATGATCCGGGCATCGGCCGCCGCCCAGCCCGCGCGCACCCGGGCGCCGGCGGCAAAGCGCACCTCGCCGAGCTCGAGCGCCTGGAGCTCCAGCCCCGCGTCGCTTTTCAGCAGATAGCGGACGGTCTCGCCCTGATAGACCACGTGGGCCACCGTCATGGCCAGCATGGTGTCCACCGCCCCCGCGGGGTCGAGCCGGACCCGCTCCGGGCGCAGCGCCACCGCCACCGCGGCGCCGGCGGGAGCGGCGCCGCTGGCCGCGAGCCGCGCGCTCCCGCAATCCACCGTGTTCGCGCCGGCGGCGCGGCCCGAGAGCAGGTTGATATTGCCGATGAAGCTCGCCACGAAGGCGGTGGCGGGTGTCTCGTAGAGCCCGCGCGGCGCCGCCACCTGCTCGACGCGCCCGCGGTGCATCACCGCGATGCGGTCGGACATGGTCAGGGCCTCCTCCTGGTCGTGGGTCACGTAGATGGTGGTGATACCGACCTCGCGCTGCAGCCGCTTGAGCTCGATCTTCATGTGGTCCCGCAGCTTCTTGTCGAGCGCGCCCAGCGGCTCGTCCAGCAGGAGCACCGCCGGCCGGGTGATGAGCGCCCGCGCCAGCGCCACCCGCTGCTGCTCGCCGCCCGAGAGCTGGGCGGGATAGCGCCCGCCATGGCCCGGGAGCTGGACGAGGGTCAGGGCCTCGTCCACCTTCCGGGCGATCTCCGCCTTGTCCACGCGCTGCATGCGAAGACCGAACCCCACGTTCTGGGCCACGGTGCGGTGCGGGAAGAGGGCGTAGTGCTGGAAGACCATCCCGACCTTCCGGCGATGGGGCGGGATCCGGGTGACCACGGCGCTGTTGATCGCCACCTCGCCGGCGTCGGGCGTCACGAAGCCCGCCACCGAGCGCAGCGTGGTGGTCTTCCCGCACCCGGAGGGGCCGAGCAAGGTGAAGAACTCGCCCGGGGCCACCGCGAGAGACACCCCGTCCAGCGCCAGCGTGGCCCCGTAGCGCTTGACCAGCTTGGTCAGCGTGACGGTGCCGCTGGCACGGGGCGCTTCCGTCAACGCATCTCCTTGTTCCACTTCTCCGTCCACTGGGGGCGCTGCTTGGCCACCATCGCCCAGTCGAAGAGCACGAGCTTGTCCACATCGGCCGGCCCGCTGATGATCTTCTTCGCCACGTCGGCGGGCACCTTCACCGTCTTGTTGGTCGGGCTCCAGAACAGCTCGGTGGCGAAGGCCAGCTGCACCTCGGGCGAGAGGTAGGCGTCGATGAGCTTCCACGCCAGCTCCTTGTTCTTCGAGCCGCGGGTGACCTGGACGATCTGGTCGAGGATCGGCTGGCCCTCGCTGGGAGCGACCCAGTCCACCGGGATGCCCCGCTTCTGGAGATCGTAGGCGGAGGCGTCGTGGAGCACCGCGAGCACGACCTCCTTCTGCTCGAGCTGCTTCTCGACGGTGCCGGTGAAGTCCACCAGCTTGGGCTGGGCGCGCTTGATGGCGGCGACCCCGGCGTCGATGTCGAAGTAGTCCTTGCCGAAGAGCTTCGAGGAGATGAAGAGGAAGTTGATGCCGAGCGTGTTGCCGATGATGTAGGTGGCGCGCTTGCCCACGTAGGCCTCGTCCCAGAAGTCCTTCCAGGAGGTCGGCTTCTTGATTCCAGAGTCGGTGCGGTAGGCGAGGCCGATGCGGCCCCAGAACATGGCCAGGCTCGTGTCGCCGATGAGGGCCTTCGGGTAGAGGTTCTTGATGTTGGGGGCCAGGGTCTCGTTGCGCTTCTCGAAGAAGCCGCGCTCGCGCGGGATCGGGAAGGCCGGCTCGTTGCCGAAGACCACGTCATAGGGCGGGTTGTCGGGGCCGGCGGCCAGGAGCTTGGCCACCCACTCCGTGGTGATGCCGGTGACGATCTCGACCTTCACCCCGTGCTTTTTCTCGAAGGGCTCCACGAGCGCCTTCTTCATCACCTCCGACCAGCGTCCGCCGTAGCCGGTGACGACGAGGGTGGTCTGCTGAGCGGATGCGTGAGAGAGCGGGACGAGCGGGACGGCGAGGGCCCCGATCAGGACCCAGGTCAGGAGCACCGAGCGCGAACGTGTCATACGACCTCCCATGGGCAAGCCTTCGCGGAAGTGGGGTGACGTGGGCGGTAGTATGTCCCAGCGCGCCGGCGAATGGTAGGCCCGCCCATCCTTGACCCCTCCCGCCCACCGGACTAAGCTCTCGCCACCTGTCCCGACCGTTCTCGGCCCGACTCGCCCGAAGCCAGGGCCGGCGAGCTATCTCCAGGAGGGACCGCATGCGACTCGTCAAGCCCCCCGCGCCTGTTCTCGCGATGCTCCGGGTGCTGCTCACCGCCACGCTGGTGATGCTCGGGCCCGTGACCGCCCGCGCCCAGGACGCCCCCCGCAACGGAGGCGAGCTGGTCATGATGGTGCCCGCCGAGCCCCCGTCCTATGACGGCCACCGCGAGGGAACGTTCGGCACCGTCCATCCGCTGGCGCCGCACTACAACACGCTGTTGCGCATCGATCCCACCGACCGGACGGGGACGCGGCCCGTCGGGGACCTGGCCGACTCCTGGACGATCTCTCCGGACGGATTGACCTACACCTTCAAGCTGCGCCCGGGCGTCCGCTTCCATGACGGGAGCCCGATGACGTCGCGCGACGTCAAGGCCAGCTACGACAAGATCATCTTTCCGACCGGCGGGGTGATCTCGGCCCGCAAGGGCACCTACCAGGTGGTCGAGGCCGTCGAGGCGCCCGATGCGCAGACGGTGCGCTTCCGGCTCAAGTGGCCCGAGACCTCCTTCCTGGTGAACCTCGCCTCGCCGTTCAGCTGGATCTTCAAGGCCGACATCCTGGCCCGGGACATGCGCTGGTACGAGACCAACGTGATGGGGACCGGTCCCTTCAAGTTCGTCGAGCACGTCAAGGGCTCGCACTGGGTCGCGAAGAAGAACCCGGACTACTGGGACAAGGGCAAGCCGTATCTGGACGGGTACCGGGCGCTCTTCATCTCGTCGTCCTCCGCCCAGGTGGCCGCCCTCCGCGGCGAGCGCGCCCATGCGCAGTTCCGCGGCCTGAGCCCGGTGGACCGGGACATTCTCGTCCAGGCGCTCGGGTCCAAGATCACGGTGCAGGAAAGTCCATGGGACTGCGTCTCGCTGGTGGCGTTCAACCACGAGCGGAAGCCCTTCGACGACAAGCGCGTCCGCCGCGCGCTGACCCTGGCGCTGGATCGCCACGGCGCCTCGCGCA
>Ga0134127_10003882_pt1 | contig 10803 bp, 13 predicted proteins | sample KB31753_FD_96459 | JGI IMG/M metagenome (GOLD analysis project Ga0134127, IMG submission 96459) | Terrestrial soil microbial communities with excess Nitrogen fertilizer from Kellogg Biological Station, Michigan, USA - KB3-175-3 | ecosystem: Environmental > Terrestrial > Soil > Unclassified ...
AACACGCTCCGGGTCTTGTGTCCCGTCATCTGCATCGCGACACGTTCAGGGATGCCAGCGCGAACAAGGTTCCGCACTGCCGTGCGACGCAGGTCGTGCGGAATGCGGCCTGGACAACCAGCCTTTCTACACGCTGACTTCCACGCCTTGTTGAAGCTCATAATTCGCTGTGGCTTCTTCTCCCCTCCACGACCCTCGGCCACCTCACGGAAGAAAACGTAGGGCACGATATGCCCGCTGTTCTTCAGCCGCGCGTGCTCTACATACTGTGCTTGCAGCAGGCGACGCAGGTTGGCCGTCATCGGGAACACGCGGCCGTCGCCGTTCTTGGTCGCGCCTGCATCAAGACGAACCTCGCCGGCGGCGAAGTCTACTCGCCTCCATTCCAGTGGAAGAACCTCTGAGGCAATTCGCCATCCTGTGATGTAGGCGAACTCGATCACCGGCCGAATCTCCAACGGTAGATTGTTCATAACTGAACTAATGGACGCAGGTTCAAAGAACCCTTTGCGAACGTTGTTTTCGCGCAGCATCGGGATGTGCGGCCGATACAGGAGCTTGTTCGCTTGGATGGCCAACACAAACATCCGTTTCAGGTGCGCCAGTTCGCGGTTGATCTCCGCGTTGCTCGCCGGTCGGCGTTCCTCAGGTGTGGTCTGAATAGAACCATCTGACAGTCGTACGGTCGTGGCCTTCCGCACCAACACGGTTGGCGTCGTCTGCCGCTGATTGATGTATGCGCGAACGTCCGTTGTGGTGATGTTGACCATCCGCCACCCCTGAAAGAATGGCGTCAGGTGTTTCCGCACCCGGCGTTCGACGACATCAATCGAATGCTTTTTGTTCGTGCGGTATTCGTTCAGCATGTCGGCGGCTGCATCGTCGAACTTCAGTTTGCCGATGTTCGGTGTGATCGGCTTGCCGCGAACGATGTCGCCCTCGCGGTCCTGCAACAGCTTCTTCGCGTCACCCTTGCGCGAGGATTCTGAGCTCTCCGAGTAGCTCTGTCCGGCTCTGGTGTACTTGATCCACCAGATCGGCAACTGCTGCGTTTCGATCTCGTGGCCGTTCGCGGCGCACTGCTTGCGGTCGGCGGTCTTCGCGAGCAGCTTGCCGCGCTTGCCGCTGTCGCAGGTGTGGCAGAAGTATTTTGTGCGGCGATAAATGGATCCCAAGGCGTCGCTCCTTTCGGAAAGCTACACTGCGGCTACACTACGACGCACATTGGTCGTAGGGCGATGGCACTTCAGCGCCTTTTGCTAAGAAAATTGGAGGCGCCGCCCGGATTTGAACCGGGGGTGGAGGTTTTGCAGCCTTACCACCGACACCAGTTTACACGGAAATTTGAAGAATTGCTAGGGATTTTGCGAGGTCTGATGGTGCTGAGTGGTGCTGAATGAGGCTGAATGTGGTGGAGCGAGCTACACCGCAGCTACACCGGACCTCCCAGCCATGAGGCGTCGGCACTTGGCTATGCGAAACTGTGGCTGTCTGCATGCCACCCACAAAGCAACAACTCCTCGCGGAAGTTGACGACGTTCTCCGCACGACGCCACCAAGAGACGATCTTGGTAGCGACAAGCAACAGCTACGCGCCTGGATCGGTCGCGCGGCCGCAGCCGTAGAGCGTTGGGATCACACGAAGGGACCGACGGTGTGGAACGCAGTCCACCAGACGCAATCACTCTATTTAGAACCGCTCAACGAAGGCTTTTCAACTTTACTGACGCTGCTATGGCAGGCCAGAGCGGACCTGCATCTCGAGGTTGGTCCGCAGAGCGTTGTCATCCCACATGGTCAGGTGTTCACTTACTTCGACGAGGTGCGAAGAGTCATCGAGAAAGCACGAACCGAAGTGTTCTTTGTCGACCCGTATCTCGACGCCGACTTCATGGGTCGGTACATGCCACACGTTTCCGCAGGCGTCACCGTCCGCCTGCTAGGACACAACAAGATAGAAGCGCTCTTGACGGCAGTCGAGATGTGCGCAAGGCAATCGGGGCTCGCGATCGCGGTGCGCTCGTCCGCTAACCTGCACGACCGCTTCTTGTTTGTGGACCAGAAGCTCTGTTACCTGTCAGGCGCGTCGTTCAAAGACGGAGCGTTGAACGCACCCACCACATTGACGCAGATCGCGGACGGCTTTGGGGCGATGTGGGACACGTACGAAAAGATGTGGCAGGCCGCGACGGTGAAGCGACCGTAAGGTTCAACCACGCCGTCCGGACGGAAGGCTTTAGCGCTGACGTTGGTTCAGAGAGTCGGCCACAGAGTCTGGAATCAGTAAACCTCGAACGCGCCCGTCACACCAAGACGCGCCAACTTCTTGCCCGTCTGACTATCGATGATGTCAACAAAGACTAGGCCGATTCCGTCACCACGATTCTTGATGTCGCAGTAGGACGCCAGAGTTATCGTGAAAGCGCGTTTCGCATCTGCATTCCACGTAGCCCAGATTAATGGATTCACCTGCACCTCACGGGCGCGGGCATCCACCCGGTGAATAGTGCCCGAAGCGATTGCCTGCTGCACAATCTCTTGCGCATCGTTCTGCGCCGTCGCCAGCTCTTGCCGACGAACCACCTCCTGGGTAGCGGTTGCCTCCTCCTTGGACCACTCGCTTCGGATCATCCACCAAGCGCCGATTGAGCCGAGCATTAGCATGACTACAAGCTGCTTCGGCGAGATGGGGCGGTTGAATTCTGCCGCTACGCGCGACTCACTACGCGCTGCTGGCTGCGTCGCGGGCGGTTTCTGCGGAGCGATTGCGGGCGCCACAGGCACATCACGGCCGCAGTAGCGACAAACAACTGCCGCGTCTTGGATCTGCTCCGCGCAAAATGGACAACTCTTCACAGGGTGTCTTGCGAAAAGCCGCTGGCTTGCATGGTAACGCTGTCCGTCGGGACGGTGGTGACTTTTGGGCGCGGCCGCGATGCCGACCCACTTGATCCGGCGGCTAGGGATTGACAAACGGCCGAGTTGTGATAAACTCGTTCATATATGAACTAATTAGACGAGTGCATGGATAAACCAACAAATCGAGGAGAACCGCTGGAGGAGAAACAGTGCAGGAGAAAACAGCAGAGGAGAAAAACGCTATGGAGATTATTCAGTTCCAGTCAAAGCAAAATCGTCGTTATGACATTGGAAACCGGATCGCATCTCTTCGCCGTCGCGCTGGCCTGACGCAAAAGGAGCTAGCGAAAGCTCTCGATTGCTCCGAGTCCAGGGTCTCCCTAATTGAATGCTGGAAAAGGACCCCGACTCTCTCTGAACTCGAAGACGCTGCGCGGATCTTCAAGGTCCACCCCCTCTTCATGATTCACGGCCTCTCGCCGGAGGCGTGCGAGATGGTCGACTTTATCGAGTCCATGCCTCCAGGGAAGCGACGTCCCGGTGTTCGCATCTTCAAGGCCGCCCTCGAGACGGCGATGGCGACGGAGGACCTCCGCGCCGCTACGCCAGTCTCCCTCGCCCAGAAAGCCTGAAACCGTCACCTGAAGGCGTGATGCCGGAAGCCGTCACACCCTCCGGTCAAGGTAGGGACGCGACGACCTCCGGCTGACACTGGACGACACGCCACGCCCAGAGGTTCTCCATGCTGGAAGGAGACAGCCGATTCTCTCGACTGGCGGGGGTCCAGCACGGTCTCGGCTCGAACCCAGCTACCGACAACAACACCCCCGCTTGCTCGAATCTCAATCAGTGGGCGGAGCCGGTGCGATTGGTCCGCAGACGTCGCACCGGCTGCTCTGCCGCCGCCCGGCGACCTTTTGGACTGTCGCGGCGACGGCTATAGACACGCCCGCTGGATATGTCCGCGCGAGCGTGGGCGGGGACCATCACCGAGTCAATGCCGCAGTCCGGCGACACTAAGGCACCCCCGCCCTAACCTACGAACTCTTCCTCTGCCACAGCCTCAAACAGGTCGCCCCATGACTCGACCTGCGTCGCGCTCAGCTGCACTACATCGCCCGGCTGAACATCCTTGCCGTCGATAGAGCACTTCCACTTTGGTCCGGTGTAGCGATAGGGATGGCTCGTGGTCGCCTCTGGCCAGCGCAGCAAGAACGCATTCAACAAGTCCTGCTCAGCAGTCAGTTTCGTGATGGTCTGCTTCGTCTGGGTCAGGCCGGGTTTGCCAACGAGATCCCCCATAACGGGAAACGAATAGCCGTCCGCCGCCACAACACCGCGCGCTAGCTGCCCGAGCGCTTCCCGAATCACACCACTTTCCCGCCATTCATGGTGCGAGCGATGCCGATCGAGTTTCCCGAGATCGCGTTCCAGTTCATCCCGAATCGCAGTCAACTGCCGCCAATGAGCCGTGGCGGCAGCCAGTTCCCTTTCGACCTCCGGGAGTCGCTTCTTCGCGTCGTCACTAGTCATGACCGGCCTCCCAACACGGCGTAGAGGTCTGGCGGTGGTGGCACGTCATCCTCCGCGAAATTCTCCTCCTGCACAGCGGCCAACACTCCATGAGGTCTGAGAAAGTCCTCCAGCGTAGAGGCAAGTGGAACGTCACCCGAAGCAGACGTGCGCTCCTTCGCAACAGCGAGCACGAGCGCCGCTCTACGAGGTTTGATGAAGTCCTGTAGCGTTGGAGCAGGTGGGACGCCAGCCTGATCTGTCAGCCACTCAGCATACTTTGCTGGTGCCATCTCCATCACGCGGCCGTACTCCTCATTGCAGAGTGGGCAGCCGGTGCATTTCGTCGAGTGTACATGCCTGTCCATGTGTGCCCTCCATTTTCAATTGACGCTGTCGTCGCACCCAAGAAGACGCTTCCTCAGTAGTAATGCTGTCTCTATCGTCGAGCAGTTCTCCTCTAGTCTTACGCAGACATCAGCGATCCACTTTGGGTGTGTGCCACGCTCACGAACAGCGGCGATGAGAAAGCGGACTGCCTCCGTATTCACTCGCGCGAGCGCGCGTCGCGCTGCGTCCAGGGTGTCCTCGTGATCGCTCCGACGACAGATTACAAACTCAATGAGCGCATTTAAGTCATGCTCGATCGGATGGATGCGGTGACGACTGACACGATCTCGATAACGCGATTGGCTGATCTCACGTTCAAGGCGTTCTCTAATTTCAGGGTCCTTGATTGCAGCGAGCGACTGAGCTGTTGTTCTTTTCACTGATTTGTCCAGCTTAGACGGGCTGTGCGAGACTGCCTCGAGCCTTCTTGCTCAGTTCTGCAAGCCGCCGAACGAAACTGCGCATACCTGCGCGGACACAGCTGCGCGTGGATGCACACGTCTGCACAGACTCGGCGAAAGCTCCTTAAGTAAGCATTTTGAACGTTACCCAATCCTGGCGAAGCCTGATTGAACGGCACTCGCCTTCCAGCCGCGCCGACTCAGCACCATAGCTGGCAACAGGGTGTCATCCTTCACGACGACGAATTCACCACCGCCGTCTCTTCTGTGTAGTGTGCGAGGCCGAGCGCTGCCAATCGCGAGTTCCTCGTCAGTCACCCTACTCACCAGTTGGTTTCTAGCCAACATCCACCCGGCTTGCGACCCAGATACGAGGTTGTGACAACCATGTGACTGACAACTCCTTTGCAGGTGACCTAGGAGCCCGGCTAGAGCTCCACACCAGCGATGCCACTGGGACTGACGCCACCGCGCACGATGTGGCACGGCATCAGCACTACGTCTGTGACGGACCAGCACATCTCCATCTATTCGGTACGGACGGCAGCGACATCCAACACGTGAAAGCGACACGCGGTCAGGTCGGCACTGGCCGTATCATCGACACCTGACGACGTGATGCTCCGCTCCCACGCTCCGGCTCCGGGTCCCCGCGCTCCATGTCCAGCAGTCGTAACCGTTGCTCAGCGTTGTCTTGCCCTTTGTTCCGGCGGCACCTGGATATCGCTGACCATCCCATGTTTCGTTGGTCGTGATCCCTTTTCACGAATTCCCCCTGATGCAATTCCCCCGTCCGTCCAGTCCGCGACGGTCGCGCTGCTGTCTGAGACAGGCGGCCACGAATACCTATTCCTTCTCCGGCACCGTCTGCCCATCGATCACCGGAAGACCGCTCGCCGCTTCAAGTCGCTTCACGGTGACGGCAGACTGGGCGTTCTGGGTCGCACCCTGCTGCTCCTCCGCGGCTAGCCGAACTCGGTCCGCCAAAGACTGCGCTGCCGCCACGAGTTCCGCAGGAGTGAGCAAAGACAAGTCGATGGCCTTCTGCTCAGGTGGTGGTAACCGATCTATCGGGTTCCCGTCCAAGTAGGCCGCCGCAAGCTTGATGTATGGGAAGCTATATGGCGCTTTCGAGGCCAGTCCACAAATGATCGCATCGCGGACGAGTTCTTTCCCTTCCACGCTGTCAACGATTTCTCTGATGATTTTGACGATGAACTCTTTTGCCATCCTCGTTTGCCGAGCCTTTTCTGCCGTGTCCGGATATCGCGGTGGCGCGCAACAACCAGGATCGTTGCCAGCGACGAAGTGACCACCTAGGCTCCAGTAGAACCGAGCAGCGTCGGCCAGCTTTTCACGCGTGGCTTGAACTTCCTCGGCGCTCCTTCCGGCGTGCCACAACTCCATCCCAGCACTGATCGCTTCGCGCTCCGCTTTGGTTCGTTTGAAGCCCGTATTGCCGTGCGGCTTTTTTGGAGGTTTCGGATCGTCGGCGTCCGCCACGGTAAGGTCCCTCTTTCCGCTACACCAGAGTTACACTGACCTTAAAATGACCTCTAAACACTCGGTTGTATTGAGGCACGAAGGTTACATGCACCTTGGTGCTCCCGGCGCACACAGGTGTGATGGTGTTCGTCAAAGTGACTGATAGTGCTTGCATTTGTATTCGGTCTGTGTCTTATGCCGAGAACGCTCGCCTTGCATTCCAGGGTGATAAGACGTTACCGCCGATGAAAGTGCTTGCATTTCCGGCTCGTCATGTGTTCGTCAACATGCAGTAATAGGATGTTTAACTGGTCGATAAACGCGCGACTCTGCCTATCTAGCTTTTACAACTGTCTTGTTCGCGGTCGGCCTCCCCAATGGCGCGGCCAAACGACCTGCGGGTTATACGGCAATGGCGGGTTCGTATAGCCAATAGCCATTTTCTACACAGGGGGACCAACCAATTGGGCTTCAGGGATGCAAAAGCCGTAAAAGCCGTAAAACCCGCCCGTTCAAACGGCCTCCCACTGCTAACCATCAGTCGGCACCAATCGCCACCCTTGGCCATCACGGTTCGCTTCACACCTGAACGACCGGCGACCCACAATCCGGTCCTTGTGCCTTCGAAGCCACCACCCGACGCTCTTACTGTTCCACGGCCCCTTGCAAGACACCTCAGTCAACTTATCCCTGAGCATTGCGACGGTGACTTCGTCTTCACCACCTGAATGCTTCGCGATCTCGCCCACCTGCACCCATCGCTCGGTGCCGAAGGCCTGCTCCCACAACTCCATCACGTCAATCAAATCGTTCTTGCTCGGATCGCTCGAAAGAATGCCGGTCCGGGTCTCTGCCGGGTCGGCGCATCCCAGCCACACAAGAGCGCCGCGAATCCAGTCGTAATCGGTGAATGAACCGAATGGCTTTAGCGGTGAAGGCCGACCCGATACATGATGAGCGCGCAGCACGGTCAGTCCGGCAACAACCAGCTCTGGTCGGGCGACTTCAACTTCCCTGTGACAGTCGAAGTCGAACGATCGCGCGTCCGGCTGTTCTACACCTGCATCCAGCCTGCACACCACGACCCGACGAGATGAATCGCCCTTCCAGGTCAGGTTGTTTCCGGTGGCCAGCACGAGGGATAGGGATGGAACCGGCCTGACCTCACTGAAGCCGAGCAGACGGGGCTGGACCTCCTCTTGTGTGAGAACAGAGCACAGGAAGCTACCGGAGATTGCGCGGTCGCAGTTGTCAATCAGGATGACGGGATCACCGGCGAACAGCACGGCAGAGAGACGCTTCTCGTCTTCCTCTTCATTTCCACCCTGACTCATGGCGGGCGGTTTCACGCCGGTCGCCAGGAGTCCTACTAATTCGGCGAGCAGGGATTTGCCGTTACCGGCAGCCGGAGCGTCGAAGGCATGCATCGGCGCAGTGCGGAGGCTGGGACGGACCAGAGCAGTCAGAATCGCGGAGAGCGCCACGGAGAGGGAGGCGCCGCCGTCGTCGGGCACGAAGGGGAAACCCCGGAGGGGATGGGCCAGCCTGTCCAGCGCGAGGCTGGCGTCTTCCTTCGATGGAAATCGCGGAATCGGCGGGAACATACCGCTGGGAAAATCCAGCAGCAGACCGCTCGCCTCGTCGTATCCAGGGGTGTCAAGAATTCGGCCGTCAGCGGTGAGGGTGGGACTGGTGATCACCCTGCGAAGGACGGGGAATGACCATTCGCCACGGCTTAACAGGGTTCGGGCATATTTTGGATTGGGATCGACGGGCGTTAGTTCATCGTCCTTACCGGGACGGACCCATCGCCGCACGCGGCTCATCTCTTCCACGAGCCATGATTCGTTGACTGCTGACAGCACGATTGAGCCGGGGTGACGCTTGACGACGTCTCGCTCACCGGGCTTCTTGTTCACAGTGATGGGCCGGACCAACTTTCCCGCACGAACGTATATCGGTGTCGTGCTGCCAAGCAGCGCGGCTTCAGCCTCATCGACGATGCTTGGCAGATAACCGCCGCGCATCACGATGTAGGGGATGTCGCTGTCGATGAACCAACTGCGAATTCGTTCAACGACTGCCTTGCCGTGCTCTCCGATCGCCGTCTTCAGTGCGGTTGAACCGGTCACCCTGTCGCCGTGTTTCAGACGAGCAGCCGTGTAGCGGACGTTGTCTGCGACATCTGTTGCATCGTTGTCTGTCTCCCGAGCGACAGCTGATGCGATGGCAATGACGTCCTCCTCGGTGGCACCTAGCTTCAGTAGGAAGCCTGCGAGCGCAAGTCGGTTTTCGTTGCCAAGTCCACGATGACCGATGTACTTAACCAGAATCGTGGCGGTGGCGAGATTTCGCACAAGGTTTGGTAGGTCCGTCGCGACGTGTGCGATCTCATCGTCCATGCGAAGTTCGACGCGCTCGCCAGAGTGATGCATGGACGGCGGGAGCATCGTCTGGTGGCCGATCGTGCCGTCCTTCTTGGTGCCTCGCAGTTCGACCAAAGTGCGGTGAGTATTCTTGCCCACCTGCGAATCGGTGGCCTTCTGCTTCGAGTCAGCATCGGCTGGGTTAATGTCTTGGAAGATGCGCGTGGCTACAGGTGAATCTGTGGTGTAAAACGCATGCGTAATCAGTTGCGTTTGACGGCCGAAACCGAAGCCTGTCTTGGGAAGCATTGACGCCGACAGCTTCATGGCCTCGGGAGAGTCGAGGTCAACGTCCGCGAGGAAGCGTCCCGGTGCTATCTCGACACCGAGCTTGCAGCCGACGTTCATGCCTTCGCGATATTCGGCTGCGGAATAGTTCTTCTCGGGCCACGTCTTCGCTTCCGAGCCGCTCGGATGTTTCTCGCCTGACTGGTAATAGACCAATTGAAAGCCACGCTCTACGTAACGTCGCAGCCATGTGGGTGTGGCGTGTTCCACCACATCTAGACGATTGATCATTCGCGCGACTCCACCACGTAGCGTTCAGTGCAACATCTGCAAGCGATTGCAAGACACTCCTTGGCGAAATACATGGCTAGCACCTGCACTCCGCTCTCGACCTTGCGGCCGCAGACGGTGCAGGGTGGGATTACATTGAACACGGACGGAGGCGGCAAGACGTGTAGCTTCAGCCGCAGGGCAGAGAGGTGAATCGGGTCCAGGACATTCATCATTGCTCTGTCACCGGCTCGGCTGTGCGTCTCATGGTCCGGCAGCCTCTCGATATTTCGTTACGAATGCCTCTAGGTCGACAACTGCGATCAGCACACGCCTGGACGTCTCCCCGGGACGCTTTACTGATGGGAACTTCACCGTTGGCAAAATGCCGATGGCGATGTAGTGACGAATGACCCACTGGCTCACGCCGATCGCCTTCGCAGCGGTCTTGACGTCCACGCAGAGCGGTGTCATCGGTCCGCGTCCCAATGGAGAATCATCCGAGCGTGGCTCCGCCAAGGACGACAGTTACTTGCCGTCGCTGCTGCTGTGCTGTAGACCAGCGAGGATGACTCGCGTCAGTTGACCGCTAAAGGTGCGGCCTTCTCCACGAGCCAGTTCACGTACTGGATTCAAAACACTGTTGGGAAGACGAACAGTGCTCCAGGTGGGAGTGGACGGTGCGGTCTGCGGTGTTGGCTGCGGAGCGGAGGAAGTGGTGACCGGCGAATCGTTATCCATTGGCCTTCCATGCGTGGCCAACGGGAAAAAGCGTCGGGCCACGCGAATGCGTGTTACCGACGCTCCTGGGCGAGCGTAATTGCCTTAGCTAGGCCATCCCACTATTCGATGGCACGAGAAAAGAGCGTTTTGCGAACCGACGTTCGCAGTGAGCCTTCAGGCGCTCACACGCTATGCGATTATTAATATACCACAAAATGTGCTAAAAAGCAAGCATTATGTGGGGCGAGTGGCCAACGCCCGGCTACAGGCCAGATGATCAGGTGAGTTCCGGGCGATCCAAACCCGACGTTTAGCGATGGCTCGCGCCATCCAGCTTCCTCACCGCATCCCTCAAGTCTCCCTCACTGACGATGTTGTATCGCTCGAACACGCTCCGGGTCTTGTGTCCCGTCATCTGCATCGCGACACGTTCAGGGATGCCAGCGCGAACAAGGTTCCGCACTGCCGTGCGACGCAGGTCGTGCGGAATGCGGCCTGGACAACCAGCC
>Ga0134127_10003886_pt1 | contig 10799 bp, 10 predicted proteins | sample KB31753_FD_96459 | JGI IMG/M metagenome (GOLD analysis project Ga0134127, IMG submission 96459) | Terrestrial soil microbial communities with excess Nitrogen fertilizer from Kellogg Biological Station, Michigan, USA - KB3-175-3 | ecosystem: Environmental > Terrestrial > Soil > Unclassified ...
ATTGCCTATCGTGCGCTTTACCTTGAACCGGCGGCAGCAGTGGTGATCACAAATACTGAAGTGCGCGAGGTTCCAAACACCATGCGTATCATCGGTGGCGTCGCGCTGCTTGTCGGCGGAGCAACGATCGCTTTCCTTGCCGCTCGTCGTAAACGTTAACAGCAATCTCTACATCATGAACCTTCAACTAACCCAGGTCCCGATCGCTCAGGCGGGAATGCTCATCCGTAAGCCTGTTGCCGAAGTGTTCGAGGCGTTTGTCGATCCCGCAATAACGAGCCGATTTTGGTTTACCAAAAGTACCGGACAATTAGAGGCGGGGAAGCGCGTCACTTGGACGTGGGAAATGTACAGTCACTCCGTCGAGGTTGAGGTCAAAGCGATTGAAGTAAATAAAAGGATTCTGATTGATTGGGGAAACAACGAGTCCATGACCTCGGTAGAGTGGATCTTTACTCCTTATGAGGGCGATAAGACCTACGTCACGATTAAGAATTCTGGTTTCAAAGGCGAAGGAGACAAGGTGGTGAGCGACGCGCTTGATTCGAAAGGTGGATTTACCTGGGTGCTAGCGGGTCTGAAAGCGCTCCTGGAACACAACGTCGAGCTAAACGCGATCGTGGACGCCTTTCGGGCGGGCCTCCAGGAACACTAACTCGAAACAGCTAGCAATCATCACACGGTCCTGGTCTTTCAACTTTCAAGAACCGCAAGACGCTTAGGATAGGTAAAACCCTAATCCGCAATCCCCAAACGCAAATCGGCAATCAAAAGCGCCCTCGCTTGACCGCTTCTAAAGCCGTACGTTACTCTTCGGACTCGCGTTACTCGCGACGTTTTTGATAATTAGTTACACACGGGGCCGTAGCTCAGCTGGGAGAGCGCATGACTGGCAGTCATGAGGTCAGGGGTTCGATCCCCCTCGGCTCCACCATTTCAAAACATTAGGGCATCCGATCGCTTCGGATGCCCTTTGTTGTGCTCGGCCTGCGCGCAGACGGCTCATAGACTCTCATCGGCGGCTGTGGCCGGACCGAGTTTGCTGTAACAGATCCCGCTTTCCGGATCGATATAATAAAAGAAGCCTCCAGTCGCGCCGATTCCTTCCGACTGTTCAGGATTGGCATTTACGCTAAAGCTGGGCGCCTTCTTTTCAGATCTGGGAATCAAATTCATCACAAAGACATAGCCGCGGTTATGCGGAGTGTCATTGTTGAATCGCTTGTCCAGATATCCTTCCTCAAACAGTTGCCTGAACGTTCCGTACTCTCCCTTATGGTCAACCACATATTTAGCCTGGGCAACTCGAATTGCATTCAAAGTTGCGACGGCTGACGCTTCGTTAGCTTTGCGGAGGCTGCTCTTGAAAGTTGGAACAACGATGGCGACGAGGACGCCAATAATCGCGATTGCGATTAGCAGCTCGATCAAAGTGAAGGCTTGGCATTGTGATCTGTTACGTGTCTTTGCCATATCGCTCACCTCCAAACCCCTATCACGAGCCACCCGAAAGATGGTTCCAATAAGTTGGAGATCGGGTGGATGAGAAATCAAGAAGCATGTAAGAATCGGTTCCGGCGCTCGACCGAACCCAACCGTTTTTAGAGTTTCCTAAGGGCGCGTAGAATGAACGCCTGAAATGTGGGCGAGAGATCATGTGCCGTGATCACCGAACTGAAGCAGCGGTGTTAATTGACGGATCTTAATTTCCGCTGAACCCGACTAGAAATTTCAGGAACCAATCGAATGAATACAAAACCGCTTTTCATTCCCGTAATTCTCGGTACGACCCGACAAGGCCGTGCCAGCGAAAACGTCGCGAAGTTCTTGCTCAACGAAGTTGCGAGGCGCGAGGGCGTAGAGACCGAGTTGATTGATCTGCGCGATCTGAAGTTCACGACTGAAGATGCCGGCGAGGCAATAAAGGATGCGAGCTTTTCAGCCACGTGCGCGCGGGCTGATGCACTCGTTCTCGTCGTTCCCGAATACAACCACGGTTACCCCGGACTACTGAAGCACGCGCTCGACACGAATCTCAAAGAGTACATTCACAAGGCTGTCGGGATCTGCGGCGTATCCGCAGGTGGCTTTGGCGGAACGCGAATGATTCAGAATCTGCTTCCCGTGTTGCGCGAACTCGGGCTCGTCACGATTTTCTGGGATGGCAACTTTTCCTCTGCTCAAAAACTTTTTGATGACCAGGGCAAGATTCTTGATGCGGCTTATGTCAAACGGATCGATCAGTTTCTGAAAGAGCTGATCTGGATGGCAAAGGTTCTGCGTTATGGACGGGAAAACGTTTCACTATGACAAGCGAGGCCAAACTGTTGTCGGTAAATGTCGGACGTCCTCGGATTGTCATGAGCAACGGATCACCAGTCTCAACCGGAATCTACAAAACGCCGGTGAAGGAACGAGTGATGTTGCGGACTCTAAACCTCGACGGAGACAGACAGGCTGACCTCAGCGTGCACGGCGGTCCGACAAAAGCGGTTTACCTGTATCCATCAGAGCACTATCCCTACTGGCGAAAAGAATTCCCGGACATGGAACTTCCGCCTGGCATGTTTGGTGAAAACTTCACGACCTCAGGCCTCGACGAAACTGAGACAAACATCGGCGACAAGTTTCAGATCGGCGACGCCACCCTAATGGTTACGGAGCCGCGTCTGCCTTGTTACAAACTCGGCATCCGTTTTGGCCGCGCTGATGTGATTAAGAAGTTTCTCGTCAGTGGGCGCACGGGTTTCTATTGTTCTGTGTTGAGGGAAGGGGAGGTTGGGCCTGGGGACACGATTGAGATTCTCGAAAGAAGCGAGCACGGTGTCGCGGTGCGCGACGTTACTCGTCTCTATGCGCAAGAGAAGCACAACGTTGACTTGCTGCGGCGAGCGATTGCTGCCGAAGCGCTGCCGGAGAGCTGGAAGGAATATTTCCGCGCCCGTCTCGCTAAGGAAACGGATTTAGAAACGTAGGAGAGCTTATGGCACCAAACAAAATGCGCTGTGCCGATTGTGGCGCTGAAATGAACCATCACGCGATGAAGGTTGATTACGCAGATGATCCCGAAACTTTTGACCCAGTTTTCGGCGGTGTGCTGAAAGAAGCGCACACGTGCCCGAACTGTGGTCGAATTGATCTCCGCCGTGCGCTTAGCGATTAGACTAGGGTCTCGTGATTGAATATTGGCAGTGTTACGGAGATTGCGCCGGAAGCGCCGCAGAACCGCCGATCTACGCGATGTCAATCATTTCTTACGCCGCAGCAAACGAAAGAGTGGATAACTAACCCCGAGAAGCAGCAATGCGTAGATGCTGTTGCGCGTGTCGCTTGCTATCGCTCCGACCAGAAACAGCACTGAACCTGCGAGAACCACGCCAGTCGTCCACGGATACCCCCACGCGCGATACGGTCTTTCGCGATCAGGTTCGCGACGGCGCAACACAAACACCGAGATAAACGACAAGGCGTAATTAGCCACAAAAAAGAAAGCCAGGATAGTGATGACCGTCCCAAAGGTTTGGCCAAAGAGAATGAAGATCAAAGCAACGGAAGCGCTCAGGAAAAGAGCTACTGTGGGAGTGCCGCCCGCGTTGACTGTGCTGGCCCGTTTAGTAAACAACCCGTCTCGACTCATCGCAAAAAGCACTCGGCTTGCCATCAGATGATACGCATTGATCCCGCTGAGCATTGAAAGGATTGTGAGAGCGCGGAACACCGTGTCGCCTTTGCGGCCAAAGATTGCTGTGGCTGCGGCACCCACCGCGAAGTCCTGATTGGCGATGTTTGAGATTGGCAGTACGTAAACCAGGGCCAGATTAACAAGCAAGTAAATCGCGATGACAGATAGGACGCCGCCAAACAGGGCGCGGGGAATGTTCCGCCCGGGTTGTTCCACCTCTTCAGAAAAGTAGACCACACCCGTCCAGCCGTCATAAGTAAAAATAACTGCCTGAAGCGAGAGCACAAATGCGGCAACTAGTACGAACCCCTCAGGTTTAACTAACGGCCCGGTCGTGGGTTCAGATGGGCCGTGCCCGAGGACAAACGCTGCGACGATGAGAGCGACAAACGCGAGCGCCTTGAGGAGACTGGTGACGTTTTGCACATTGCTGCCCCACACGACTCCGCGCCACTGCAGGACCGCGAAAACAATGGCGATGGTTGCCGCGATGCTGACGGATTTGCCGCTGAGCGAAGGAAAGAGAGCGCCCGCAAATTCGCCGATGACGAGAGACACAGCCGCGGTGCTACCGCAGGTGGAGATCCAATCGCTCCAGCCGACAATGAAGCCGGCATACTCGCCGAGAGCATGGCGTGCAAAGACATACTGGCCGCCGGAACGCGGAATCATTGTGCCGAGTTCGGCAATCTGAAACGTGCCCAGCAGTGCGTAGAGACCGCCGATCAACCAGACACCAAGAAAGAGCCAGACGTTCGGGAGCAAAGCGGCGATCGTGCCGGGCGTGCGAAAGATGCCCGCACCGATTGTGTTACCGATGATGACCGCCAGACCAAAGCCGACGCCGAGAACGCGCAGAAGGTGGTGGCTTTTAGGCGAATAAGAACCGTTATGGGTTGTCACGGACCCCAACCTCAGCAGTTTCCCGGTCGATAAGATAAGCCACGGATTTACGCGGATGACACGGATAGAACAAGCAGTTCATTACAGAATTCTGATCCGTGTTATCCGTGAAAATCTGTGGCTAGTTATGGCCATCAGGAATTCCACGACTCAAGTCAGCATGAAGCAACCGGTGAAACAAGTGTTCACCAGCCTCACGCCTTACAGATAGTCGCCCAGCCTCATAAGCCCGCGAATTCAATCCACGCTGAACCGATTTGCAGATTGCAACGTCTTCATCCTGGATTCGCTGACCCACCTCAATGCTGGCTCGATTCCTATCTCGCGCCGCCTCTGAAACGTCAGGAAAGTAAAAATCAAAAATGACTTCCGTTTTGTCGGTACCCAACGGTAAGACGAGGTTGGTATCCATCACGCCGTCGTACCAGTTGATCATAAAGTTGGGATAGATCCAGTAATACAGCGCGCGGTCACCGCGTCGCACTGCTCCTGTCGCGGCTTCAGCGCCGTCGGTGACAAGCGGTGATGATTGCAAGCAATAGCGGTCGCCGTTTTCAATTGTGTACTTGTTATAGTCGAGCACGCTGTCCAGACCCTTGTGCAAATGAGGCACGTGATAACCGCCGTCGAGATAATTATCGACGAACACTTTCCAGTTGCAGTCAAAAGTGTAGTGACGGCGCTCGAGCCAATGAAGCTTCGCGAGATTAAGCGGACGAACCTGATCGACTAGCTGATCGCCGAGAAAGTCATTCAAAGAGGTCTGCGCTTCTTCGTTTCCGACCCTGACAAACACCCAGTTTTCCCACGTCGCCGTTTCCACCGGGAGCAATCCATTTTCCGAACGGTCAAAATTGCAGACACCGGAAAACTCGGGCGCGCCTTTCAACTCGCCTTCCAGCGAATAGGTCCAACCGTGATAGGGGCAACGCAGATGAGGAGCTGACCCCTGAGGTTCCGTCATTACGGCAGCCGCGTGATGACGGCAAACATTAAAGAAACCGCGAAGCTTACCGTCACTGCCACGCACCACGACCACAGGTTCACCGGCAATCTCAAAGGTTGCGTAGCGGCCCGGCTCGCGAACTTGATCGACGCGCGCGGCGAGTTGCCAGGAATTGGTGAAGACCGTTTGTAGCTCAAGTTCATAAAGATGAGGATCGGTATACCAGGAAGCAGGAATGGTCGAGGCATTTTCCAACGACGCTTCTGGATGATAGCTGTCGATGAGTTGTGCAAGGGTCCGGGTCATGGTGCTCACTCAAGGATCAGAGTCTCAAAGTCCGGAACGGCGGTTTACCGCCTTGAATCATTGGGTCATCGAATCATTGAGTCAATTGAATCACCGGCTCCATAGACACAGAATCAATGAACCGATGACTCAATGACTCAATCGAAAACTCTTCACACCTTCGGCGTGAACCGAGCTACGAAGGCGGTGTTGCGGTTTTTCTTTTCGGATTGAAAAAAGGAGTCTTCACTACACGGGCGGCCACGCGATGCCGCACCGCCTCAACAGTGATCTCAAACTGAAGCTTTGTCCCCGGCTTGGTGTAGTCACTTTCTACTGTCGCGAGAGCGATCATCTTTTTCAAAGTCGGCGACCAGGTGCTGGACGTCGCTTTGCCGACTTGTCTGCCTTCGCTGAACACTGGCACTGCAACACGAGACGCAATCGGTGAAACTGCGGGAGGCAATCCAACCGCTTCATACAAACGCTCGACTTGCGGCCAGTCAATCTCCAGACCAACAATCTCACGAGCAGAGCCGCGTTTGCTTTCGGCGATGAGTGCAGCCTGCCCCACAAAGCGATTCTTATCGAGACTGACAAGACGGCCAAGGCCGAGCTCGAAGGGTGAATACTTCTGGTCTTCAATCAACGCCTTCTTGCTGCTGTTGAAATCGACATCAATCAGAAGCAGGCCCGCTTCGATCCGCGCGACGTCGAGCGCAAGCATGCCGGCCGGATGTATGTCGAACGCGCCCCCCGCATCGATCAGTGCATCCCAAACCTTCACCGCGTGCTCGGCTGGCACCCAGATTTCGTAACCAAGATCGCCTGTGTAACCAGTCCGCGAAATTTCTACTGGAACACCGGCCAGGCTCGCTTTGGTCACACGAAAGTATTTCAAGTCTTCAATCGCGGCTCCAGAGACCAGACTCTTCAGCAGTCGAGCCGAAGTTGGTCCTTGAAGGGCAAGCGCAGCCACAGTCTCAGAAATGTCCTCGATGCTGACGTCCATTCCCGTCGCGTTTTGTGTGAACCAACGCAAACTCGGATCGGCCGCGGTCCAGCGGTAAGTGTTTTCCTCCAGACGCGAAACCGTGCCGTCGTCAATCACCTTGCCGTTTTCAGCACACCACGGCGTATAGATCACCTGACCCACTTTTACCTTGCGCATGTCTCGGGTGATCACACGATCGACAAGACGCGTTGCGTCTTTCCCGCTGAGTCGATATTTGAAAAGCGGAGAGATGTCGATAAGGGCAGCTGCGTTGCGGATCGCGTTGTACTCATGTTCGTGATGTGGTTCGTAGGAGCTGACGGCGTAATAACCGGACCACTCGCGATAGTTCAAACTCTCGCAGAGGGAAAACGTTCTTTCGTGAAAGGCAGTTCCGATCGGCATGCGCTACCTCAAAGTCGTGTTTGTCAGGGCGAGCGATTATAAGTATGCTAACGAATCTTCAGCAAGCAGCATACTTCTAACAGATGAATAATCGCTACGACGTCATCGTTATTGGTGGTGGCCACAACGGTCTGGTGAATGCCGCCTACCTCGCGCGCGCGGGCAAGAAGGTCCTCGTGCTCGAGCGTCGCCACGTGCTCGGCGGCGCAGCAGTCACGGAAGAAATCTTTCCAGGCTTCAAGTTCTCAGTCTGCTCCTATGTAGTTTCGCTCTTGCGGCCCGAGATCATTCGCGAGCTCGACCTTCCGCGTCATGGTCTGGAAATACTTCCGCTCGACGGCACTTTTACGCCGATGCCCAACGGCGACTATCTCTGGCGCGTCAATGATCATGCGAAGACTCGCCGCGAGATCGCTCGACATTCCCGGCTCGATGCCGAGGCTTACGATGAGTATGGCAAGGCGATGCTGGAGATGGCCCACTTCGTCAAACCCATCATGAGCATGACGCCTCCGGACCCCACCTCACTGAAACCGAAGGGGCTCAAGGATCTCTATTTTTTGGGCAAACGCTTTCAAAACCTTCCGGCTGAAGACCAGTACAACCAGGTGCAGCTGATGACTATGAGCGCGGTCGATTTTCTTGATCAGTGGTTCGAGACTGACGTGCTCAAAGCGACGATGTCGGCGTCGGGGATCATCGGCACGTTTCTTGGTGTTCGTTCGCCCGGCACTGCCTACGTTCTCCTGCATCACTACATGGGCGAGATTGACGGCGCGTTTCGTTCGTGGGGTTTGTCGCGCGGCGGGACAGGGGCCATCTCGAATGCGATTGCGGATGCAGCGCGCGAAGCAGGAACGGAGATTCGCACCGAAGCGCCAATCGCAAAAATCATTCTGAAGAACGGCCAGGCCAAAGGCGTCGTCCTGGTGAACGGCGATGAAATCTATGCTGACGTGGTCTCGTCGAGCGTGGATCCGCGCCTGACATTCATGAAGATGGTTGGCGAAGAGCACTTGCCAGACGATTTTGCCGCGGACTTAAAGCGCTACAAGTATCGGGGCTCATCCGGCAAAGTTAATCTCGCGCTTGATGGCCTTCCGAACTTCACCGCCAAGCCGGGAGCCGGGCCACATCTTCGCGGCGCTGTTTCAATTTCGCCCGGCGTGGACTACATGGAGCGCGCTTATGATGAAGCGAAGTATGGTCGGTATTCGCGTCGTCCTTACATTGACATGGTGATTCCGAGTTTGACTGATCCTTCCGTGGCTCCGCCCGGCAAACATGTGATGTCGTGCTTTGTGCAGTACGCGCCATACAACTTGAAGGAGGGAAACTGGGACGACAAGCGCGAGGAGTTTGGAGACACGGTGATCGACACGATTGCCGAGCACGCGCCGAACATCAGGGATCTGATACTGCATCGTCAGGTGTTAACACCGCTGGACATTGAAAGAGACTTTGGCTTGTCCGAGGGCAACATCTTCCAGGGTGAGCTCACACTCGAACAACTCTTCTTTTTGCGTCCGGCGCCAGGCTGGGCACAGTACCGCACGCCGATTCGCAGCCTCTACATGTGTGGCTCGGCGACGCATCCCGGCGGCGGCATCATGGGCGCCCCCGGACGCAACGCGGCGATGCAGTTATTGAAGGATTGGAAACGACGATAAGGCTCAAGTCGCAAGTCCCAGGTCTCAAGTCTCAGGTCCGAGTACACTTCAACGCCAAGACGCAGAGACGCGGAGACACGGAGACGGGGAGAAGAAGAAGAGAGCAATCATTTTTTGGAGTCTCTGCGTCTTGGCGTTTAAGTTTTAGAACTTGAGACTTGAGACCTGAGACTCGGCACAACGAATGCACGACATAACGATTATCGGAGGAGGACACAACGGGCTCGTCGCCGCCTGCTATCTGGCGAAGGCGGGACTGAAAACGCTTGTTCTGGAACGCCGCGAAACGATCGGAGGTGGGGCGGTCACAGAAGAGATCCATCCGGGCTTTCATTGCCCGACTCTCGCGCACACCACCGGTCCCTTCCCCACACAAATTGCTTCTGATCTGAACCTCACCCGGCATGGTCTGGAGTTCATAACTCCTCAAGCGCGCGTCCATGTTCTGAATCCCGCAGACAGATCGCCGACGATCTATAACGACGTTGCCCGAACAGTCGCGGAACTCAAACAGATTTCGACGAATGACGCCGAGAGCTACGTCGAATTCGTCAAGAGTTTCGCGCGCATTGGGCGGGTCCTTGCTCCGTTGCTTTCGATGACGCCTCCCACGATAGAAAAACCAGCGCCGGGCGAGCTCTGGAATTTAGGGAAGCTGGGAATGTCGTTTCGCGGTCTTGGTAAGCAGGACGCGTTTCGGCTGTTGCGCTGGGGACCAATGGCCGTGGCGGATCTCGCGGCCGAATGGTTTGAAACCGAAGCGCTCCGTGCGGCTGTTGCTGCCGGAGGAATCTTCGGCGCGTTTGCCGGGCCGTGGTCTGCAGGCACGAGTACGGGATTGTTGATGCAGGCAGCGCGCGACAGTCACGCAATCGCAGCTTCTGATTTTGTTAAAGGCGGGATGGGTGGGCTAACACGCGCCCTCGCCAAAGCGGCTGAAGGATTCGGAGTGGAAATCAGAACGGGAACGGAAGTTGTACGGATTGAAACAAATGAAGATCGCGCGCCGCGAGTTGTGCTTGCGAATGGTGACGAACTGATTTCGCGAGCAGTGGTTTCCAACGCCGATCCGCGAACGACCTTTCTGAAGTTGGTGGATCCAATCGATCTCGATCCAAACTTTCTCCTGAAGCTGCGCAACTACCGTGCAGTTGGGTGCGTAGCCAAAGTTAATCTCGCACTTTCGAGCATGCCGGCTTTCCGGGTTTTGGATCACGGCGACGGTGCTGATGGTTTGGTTAAGCTGTCTGGCCGGATCCAGGTAGGGCACGAGATCGACTATCTCGAGCGCGCATTCGATGCGGCGAAGTATGGCGACTATTCACCGCAGCCATACATGGACATCACGATTCCGTCGATCGTAGATCCTTCGCTGGCTCCGGATCGCGCACACGTGATGTCGATTCATGTTCAGTACGCGCCTTATAAGTTGAAGAATGGCGATTGGAATTCGCGACGACAAGAGTTCGCGGACATGGTGGTTAGCGTGTTGTCAGACTTCGCACCGAACTTGAAGCAACTGATCGTTCAGCGCCAGGTGCTTACACCGTTAGATCTCGAGCAGACCTATGGACTCGATGGTGGCCACATCTTTCACGGAGAACAATCGCTGGATCAGTTCTTCCTCTTCCGGCCGTTGATTGGTTGGGCGCAGTATCGTACGCCGCTCAAGGGGCTTTACCTGTGTGGGGCAGGGACGCATCCGGGTGGTAGCGTTAGCGGCCGGTCAGGAGCGAATGCTGCCAGAGAAATAATAAAGGATCTGAAAAAGCGGTAAAGGACGCCGCTAGCCGAAACCATATTCTTGGTACGTTTTTCGGGAACGTTGACATTCCATTTGCAGGTAGACTAAACGGTACGAGGCAACCGTTTCAGAATCGACCTAAACATTGAGGTTCACATGGTCAAAACCAA
>Ga0134127_10003887_pt1 | contig 10795 bp, 6 predicted proteins | sample KB31753_FD_96459 | JGI IMG/M metagenome (GOLD analysis project Ga0134127, IMG submission 96459) | Terrestrial soil microbial communities with excess Nitrogen fertilizer from Kellogg Biological Station, Michigan, USA - KB3-175-3 | ecosystem: Environmental > Terrestrial > Soil > Unclassified ...
AGGCGGTCGGATAGACGTCGTTCGTCGACTGCCCGAAATTCACGTGGTCGTTGGGATTGACGTACTGGTACTCGCCCTTCTTGTGACCCAGGCTCTCGAGGGCGAGGTTGGCGATCACCTCGTTGGCGTTCATGTTGGTGGACGTGCCGGCGCCGCCCTGGATGAAGTCGGTGACGAACTGGTCGTTCATGTCACCCGCGATCACCCGGTCACAGCCGCGAATGATCGCATCGGCGATCGTCCGGTCCAGCACCCCGAGGTCGCGGTTGGCCATGGCGGCGGCCTTCTTCACGTAGCCGAAGGCCTTGACGAAGTACGGCTCGCGGGACATCGGCATGCCGGTGATGTGGAAGTTCTCCATACCCCTGACGGTCTGCACGCCGTAGTAGGCGTCCTCGGGGACCTGCTTGTCGCCCAGAAAGTCCTTCTCGATGCGATAAGCCATCGCGCACTCCTCTCCTTATTTGAGCCCTTCCGCGGCCATCTTCCTTCTCATGAACGCGATCTGGGTCTGGAGCGGCAAATCCTTGGGACACAGATCGTGACAGGCGAGGAGCGACATGCAGCCGAACACGCCCGCGTCGTCGCCGATCAGCTCGTAGTAAATGGCATCGGTGCGGGTGTCGCGCGGGTCGAGCCGGAAGCGCGCGAGCCGGTTGAGCCCGACGGCCCCCACGAAGTCCTCACGCATGCGCGCGGTGCCGCAGGCGGCCACACAGCACCCGCATTCGATGCACCGGTCGAGCAGGTAGATCTGCTCGGCCAGGGCCGGGTCCATGGCCTCCTCGATCCGCGTGAGATCGACTTCCGCCGTCTTCATGTGGACCCAGGTCGCGAGCCGCTCGCTCATGTGGCGCATCCACTTGCCGGTGTTGACCGACAGATCGCCGATCAGCTCGAACACCGGCAGCGGCGCCAGCGTGATCTCCGGCCCGACCTGCTCGGTGAGCGTGCGACACGCGAGGCCCGGGCGGCCGTTGATCATCATGCCGCAGCTCCCGCAGATGCCGGCGCGGCACACGAAGTCGAACTGCAGCGAGGGGTCCTGCTTCTCGCGGATCTCGTTGAGGGCGATGAACAGCGTCATGCTGTCGGCTTCTTCGAGCTGGTAGCGCTGCATACGCGGCGCGCTGGACGTATCCAGAGGGTTGTAGCGCAGGATCTGGAACGTGAGCGTGCGATGCGCGGCGTGCTCGGCCATGGTCAAAACCTCTCGTCGATGCGTTCGTTGCGTCCCCGGAAGCGCGCCGGCAGCAGCGCCTCGTACGGCATGAGCGTCCGCTGCACGGCGAAGCGGTCCGACGACGCCAGCTTCGCCTTGATCGCGTCCACCTCCTGCTGACGGCCCGGGGTGTCGGGATGGTCGATGTAATCCCGGTTCCCGTAGCCGCGCCAGCCGGGCGGTAGCTCCATCGCCTTCACGTCGAGCGGCTCGTAGGTCAGGGTCGGCAGCGTGTCCCCCTCGCTGTTCCAGCGGGCGAGCGTGCGCTTGAGCCACTCGGCGTCGTTACGGCGGGGAAAGTCCTCACGATAGTGCGCGCCGCGGCTTTCCGTGCGTTGCAGCGCCCCGTAGGCGACCGCGAGGGCGAGCTTCAGCATCTTCTGCGTGCGATACGCGATCACCAGCTCGGGATTGGCGCCGGGCCCGCTGTAGCGCACGCCGATTTTACGGCTGCGCACCAGCAGGCTCTGGAGCTCCTCGACCGCCTGCTCGAGATCCTTGCCGCGGCGGAAGATCCCGACCTTGGCGGTCATGATCTCCTGCATCGCCACCCGCAGGTCGACCGCCGACTCGGTCCCGCGGCCACTGCACATGGCAGCGAGCTTGGCCTGCTCGCGCTCGAGATAGCCCTGCACGACGCCGGTCGGGATGTTGACGGCGTTCTCCGGCCGGTCGCAAAAATCGGCGATGAACTCCCCCACGATCATGCCGGCCACGACGGTCTCGGCGACCGAGTTGCCGCCCAGACGGTTGAAGCCGTGCATGTCCCAGCAGGCCGCCTCGCCCGCCGCGAAGAGCCCCTTGAGCGTCGGGCTCTCGCCCGTCCAGTTGGTACGAACGCCCCCCATGGTGTAGTGCTGCGCGGGCCGCACCGGGATCAGCTCTTTCGCCGGATCGACGCCGAGGAAGTAATGGCAGATCTCGTAGACCTCGCGCAGGTTGTGCTTGATGTGGTGCTCGCCGAGCAAGGTGATGTCGAGCCAGAGGTGCTCGCCGAACCGGTTCTTGGCGCCCTTGCCCTTGGCGAGATGCTCCTCCATGCGCCGCGAGACGACGTCGCGCGAGGCCAGCTCCTTCTTCTCCGGCTCGTAATCCGGCATGAAGCGGTGGCCGTCGACGTCCTTGAGCAGGCCGCCGTCGCCGCGGCAGCCCTCGGTGACCAGGATGCCGGCCGGGAAGATGCCGGTGGGGTGAAACTGCACCGCTTCCATGTTGCCGAGCGTGGCAACACCGGTCTCGAGCGCGATGGCGTGGCCGATGCCCTCGCAGATGACGGCGTTCGTCGTGACGCGGTACAGAACGCCGGCGCCGCCGGTGGCGATGGCGGTGGCCCTGGCCACGTAGGCGGTGAGCTGGCCGGTGATCAGGTCGCGCACCACCGCCCCGTAGCACCGGCCGCCGTCGTGGATGAGCGCCACCGCCTCGGTGCGCTCGTGCACCGGGATGGAGGCAGCGATGGCTTGGTCAGCCATGACGGTGATCATCGCGTGGCCGGTGCCGTCCGAGACGTAGCAGGTGCGCCACCTCTTGGTGCCGCCGAAATCGCGCTGGGCCAGGAGGCCGTGCGCCTGGTCGCGCTCGGTGATGGTAACCTTCTGGCCGTTGATGATGACCTGGCGATCGCCCTTGCGGACGCGGCTCCACGGCACGCCCCAGGCGGCGAGCTCGCGCACCGCCTTCGGCGCGGTGTCGACGAACATACGCACGACCTTCTGATCGGCGCCCCAGTCGCTGCCCCGCACCGTGTCCTCGAAGTGCACGTCCTCGTTGTCGCCCTCGCCCTTGATGACGTTGCCCAGGCTCGCCTGCATGCCGCCCTGCGCGGCCTTGGAGTGCGAGCGCTTGGCCGGCACCAGCGACAGGATGATCGTCTCGTGTCCGCGACGCTTGGCGCCGATGGCCATGCGGAGCCCGGCGAGCCCGCCGCCGATCACCAGCACGTCGGTGTAGACGATCTTCATCGCGGGACTCCGGATGGACCGGGCTGCACCCACGTCGGCACATACTCCTCGCCCACCCGGTCACGGTGGTGATAGCCGATCTTCATGTAGGCCGCGAGCGTGAGCAGCCCGAGCGCAAGGAAGAACACGGTGATGCCCCACTTGAGGCGGGTGAGCAGACGGCGCGTACGGTTGGCGTCCTCGCCCTCGAGCCAGCCCCACTTGACGACCAGCCGGTAGAGGCCGACGCCCCCGTGCAGCTCGACGCAGAACAGCAGCACAAGATAGAGCGGCCACCACATACCGCTCCACACCCGATCGGCGGACCCGTAGGGGCCGATGCCCTCCGGCTTCATGAGCATCTGGTAGAGGTGCGGAGGACCGAGGAAGAACAGCAGGAAGCCGGTCACGACCTGCAGCCACCAGAGCCCGGTGTCCGGGTGACGGAGCAGGTTTTTGTGGCCGATGAACAGGCGGTACTGCTGGTAGTCGGCCGGGAACTTGCGCATGGCCAGGAAAGCGTGCGCCATGAACAGCACAGACACAATGGCGACGATCCCCGAGACGACCTGCGGGAAGGCGCGGCCGAAGAAGTAGTAGCCCTCGAACGCCTTGGTAACCTGCCACATCGCGTCGTTGCTGATCAGAATGGTCGACACGAACGCCATGTGACCCCACATGAACAGACCGAGCAGCAGACCGCTGGCGCTCTGCGCGACGTCCATGCGCGCCGGCCAGCGGCTCTTGCGCGGGCGGTCGGCAAGACCGACGCCGGCGATCACTTCACTGCTCTTGCTCATGCCTTCTTCCTCGACGCGCTCCCCGAGCGCCGGAGCTACCAAGACAGGTTTGCGGACAGCGAGGTCCGCGGATAGTAGCCCCGTCCTGCCCCTCCCGGAATGGGACCAATGTCCTATAGATCATGAGAAGGACTCCGGCCATCTTGCGGAAGCGGTTCCCGGGCCCAAATTGACGTCCGAGCCCAATGCCTACATACGCAGGCATGCGCCTTCGAGAGGCAGTGATGATGATCACCAGAGGTTGGACATCGTCGACGGGAATCGCACTTGTCGCCCTGGCGGTGGCGGTGCTGGGACCGTCGCTCGCCGCCGCCCAGCCGCCGCCGGCGCCGAGCGGCACTCCGCCGGCTTCCGCACCGGCTGAGACTGCGCCTACTGCCGCCCCGAGCGATACCCCACCGGCTCAACGGAACCGGACCCGGGAGATCTTTCCGGTCCTGCCGGAGACCGAGATCCTTCGGTCACCGGACAGTGTGCCGCCTCCGCCGCTTCCTCCGGTGGGGGCGGGACTTCTGGAGACCAGCTTCCCGGCTGTCGGCGACAGCATGAGCAAGCTGCCTCCGTTCTTCCGCGACACCGACCTCAACGTGCATTTCCGCACGTTCTATTTCAACCGCCAGAAAGACAATGGCACGGCGAGCGAAGCGTGGGCGATGGGCGGATGGATCCAGTACGCGTCGGGCTGGCTGCTCGACACCTTCGCGATGGGCACGACGTACTACCTGTCCGCCCCGCTCTACGCTCCCGACAACAGTCCGGGGAGCCTGCTCCTCACGCCCGGGCAGGGCACGATCTCGGTCGTCGGCGAGGCCTGGGGCGCGCTTCGCTACAAGGAATACGCTCTTCTAAGGGGCGGCCGCGTGAAGATCGAGGAGGGCTACCTGAACCCGCAGGACAACCGGATGGTCCCGAACACGTTCGAAGGGATCACGCTGTCCGGCAAGCTCGACTGGGTCCAGTACGACGTCGGCTATATCTGGACCATCAAGCCGCGGGACTCGAACGACTTCATCTCGATGTCCCAGCAGGCCGGTGCGTCCGGTAAAGGTGAGGGGGTGGTCCTCGGCTCCCTGGCCCTCACGCCGATCAAGGATCTCCTGGTCTACCTGGGCAACTACTATTCCCTGGACGTATTCAACACGATTTTCCTCAAGAGTGAGTACACCCATCCGTTCACGAAGGACCTCAAGCTTCAGATGGGTCTGCAGTTCACGGACCAGCGTAGCGTCGGTGACGATCGGCTGGGCGATTTCGCCACGTGGAACGTCGGGGCGGGTACCAGGCTGCTCTGGAGAGGCCTGCAGCTCGGGACCGCCATGCACTTCACGGGCGCCGACGCCAATATCAGCTCGCCGTGGGGCTCGTGGCCGGGCTACCTCTCATTGATGGTGACGGACTTCGACCGGGCGAACGAGAAGGCATTCGGGGTGGGCCTCAAGTACGACTTCGGCGGCACGTTGCTACCCTTCCAGCTACCCGGTTTCAGCGTGCAAATGCTCTTTGCCGCTGGCTTCGATCGTGAGAACCCGGCGAACGGCGGGAAGCTGGCCAACACCTACGAGGGAAATCTGGACATCATCTACAACGTCCCGGCCGCCAAGGGTCTCTCGCTCCGCTTCCGCAATGCCTACGTGAGCCAGGGCAACCCCGGGAACCCGGTCATGGACTTCCGACTCATCGTCAACTACGATGTGGATCTGCTCTGAGCCCCGAGGCAGCGCAACTCAGTGCCGACTCGACGATTCCACGCCGGCTCTCCGCAAGGCTCCGGTGGCGCGCTCGCGAGAGTGTTTCGACCGGTTGTTCACCCCGTTCTACACCACGAAGCCCGGCGGCCTCGGCATGGGCCTCGCGATCAGTCGCTCCATCTCGAGGCCACGGCGGCCGTCTCTGAGGTGAGCGCTGCGCCGGCGGTGGGCTCGTGGCGCGCTTCACGCTTCCCGCGGCGACACGCCCGCTGACCGCCACGAATGGGACGAAGGTCCCACTCCTCGACCTTCCGCGGCGTGCGACGATGAGGCCCACCTTGACCTGACCGCGAGGCCGGACGTGAACAGGAGGCCACGCCGATGACCGAAGAAGGACGCCGTCTCGAAGCTGCCCGCGACCCTGTTACGCCGTGGAAGAAATGGGGTCCCTACCTCTCCGAGCGCCAGTGGGGCACTGTGCGCGAAGACTACAGCGACATCGGCAACGCGTGGGACTACTTCAGCCACGATCAGGCCCGCTCGCGCGCCTACCGCTGGGGCGAAGACGGGCTCGCCGGCATCTCGGACGACCGGCAGATCCTCTGCTTCGCACTGGCCCTGTGGAACGGCGTGGACCCGATCGTGAAGGAACGGGTGTTCGGGCTCACCAACGGCGAGGGCAACCACGGCGAGGACGTCAAGGACTACTACTTCTACCTCGACAGCACGCCGACCCACTCGTACATGAAGTACCTGTACAAGTATCCGCAGCGGGCGTACCCGTACGATCAGATCGTCGCGACCAACCGGCATCGCAATCGCCACGAGCTCGAGTACGAGCTGCTCGATACCGGGGTCTTCGACGAGAACCGCTACTTCGACGTCTTCGTGGAGTACGCCAAGGCCGCGCCCGAGGACATCCTGGTGCGTATTACCCTCGCCAATCGCGGCCCCGAGGCTGCCACGGCGCACGTGCTCCCCACGCTCTGGTTCCGCAACACGTGGTCGTGGGGCGAGGAGGCGCCCAAGCTCGGCCTGCGCCGGCTCGAGGGCCCGCGCGGCCTCGCCGTGGTCGGCGCCTCGCACGCAGAGCTTGGCGAGCGCTACCTCTATTGCGACGGTGCGCCGACCCTCCTGTTCACCGAGAACGACACGAACACCGAGCGCATCTTCGGCAAGCCGAACGCGAGCCCGTGGGTGAAGGACGCGATCGATAACTACGTCGTGCGTGGCCGGAAGGACGCGGTCAACCCGGCTCAGCTCGGCACCAAGGTGGCCGCGCACTACCAGGTGACGGTGCAGCCGGGCGCCAGCGCCGAGATCCGGCTGCGGCTCACGCCCGCCGATCTGGCCGCGCTCGCGCCAGGGCCGTTCGCGCGCGACTTCGACGCGGTGTTCAGTGCGCGCATCAAGGACGCCGACGAGTTCTACGTGTCGATGACGCCGCCGTCAGTCGGTGCCGACGCCGCGCTGGTCTTTCGTCAGGCGCTGGCCGGCATGCTCTGGAGCAAGCAGTTCTATTACTACGACGTGTCGACGTGGCTCAAGGAGCACGGCATCGATCCGTACGCCTCGCACGACGCGTGGCTGCGCAACGCGAAGTGGTCGCACATGGTGAACGCCGACATCATCTCGATGCCGGACAAGTGGGAATACCCCTGGTACGCGGCGTGGGACCTGGCCTTCCACACGGTCGCGCTCAACCTGGTCGATCCAGACTTCGCCAAGCACCAGCTTCTCCTGATGCTCGACCAGCAGTACCTGCATCCGAGCGGACAGATTCCCGCCTACGAGTGGAACTTCGGCGACGTCAACCCGCCGGTGCACGCGTGGGCGAGCTGGTTCGTCTACAGCCACGAGAAGGCATTGCGCGGCGAGGGCGATCTCGAGTTCCTCAAGTCGATCTTCCAGAAGCTGCTCGTCAACTTCACCTGGTGGGTGAACCGCAAGGACCCGACGGGCGCCAACGTCTTCGAGGGCGGCTTCCTCGGTCTCGACAACATCGGCGTCTTCGATCGCAGCGCTCCCCTGCCGACGGGCGGGCACCTCGAGCAGGCCGACGGCACCGCGTGGATGGCGTTCTACTCGCAGACCATGCTGCAGATCGCCCTCGAGCTGGCGCTACACGATCCGGTCCGCCAGGAGATGGCGGCGAAGTTCTTCGAGCACTTCATGTGGATCGCGGCAGCCATGGACCGCGTCGGCCCTCACAAGGACGAGCTGTGGGACGACGAGGACGGCTTCTTCTACGACGTCCTGCGCCTGCCGGGCGACCGCGCGGTCCGGCTGAAGGTTCGCTCGATGGTCGGCCTGCTGGCGGTGTGCGCCTCGACGGTCTTTCCGGCCGACGTCGAGCGGCTACCCCTGTTCATGCAGCGGGCGCGCGACTTCATCCGGCGTCACCCGTCACTGGCCGCCACGATCGTGCCGCCGAACCGCACCGGTCACGGCGGCCGGCGGCTGCTCGCGCTCCTCAACGACGACAAGCTTCGCAGCGTCCTGCGCTACATGCTGGACGAGAACGAGTTCCTGAGCCCGTTCGGCATCCGCGCGCTCTCACGGTACCACCGGGACAACCCGTACGTGTTCTCCGTGGGTCGCGACGTGTACCGGGTGGACTACGAGCCGGCCGAATCCACCAGCGGCCTCTTCGGCGGCAACTCGAACTGGCGCGGCCCCATCTGGTTTCCGGTCAATGTGCTGCTCCTCCGCGGCCTCCTGAACCTCTACGCGTTCTACGGTGACGAGTTCAAGGTGGAATGTCCGACGGGCTCCGGCAATCGCATGACGCTCTTCGAGGTGGCGCGCGAGATCGCCGTTCGCCTGAGCCGCTGCTTCCTGCGCGACGCGCAGGGCGCCCGTCCCGTGCATGGCTCGGCCGCCAGATTCCAGTCCGATCCGCACTGGCGCGACCTCATCCTCTTCTACGAGTACTTCCACGGTGACAGCGGCGCCGGCCTCGGCGCCAGCCACCAGACAGGCTGGACGGGGCTGGTCGCTCCGCTCATCTATCTGGTCGGTGGCCTGGACCCCGCGAAGCTGCTCGCGGGCGGCACCCTGGCCGACGGCCTGCGCGCGGCAACCGCGCCGCCGACGAGCTGAGCAAATGGCCGGGCCGCGCTATCCCGCGCTCTACCAGATCAACACGCGCGCGTGGCTCTACGATCTGGGCCGGACGCTCGGGCGGCCCGCGACGCTCGAGGACGTGCCCGACGCGTCGATCGATCAATTCGCCGCCGATGGCTTCGACTGGGTGTGGCTCCTTGGCATCTGGCAGACGGGCGAGGCCGGGCGTCGGATCTCGCTGATTCAGCCGGAATGGCAGCCGGAGTACCGGCAGCTGCTGCCCGACTTCACCGCCGCCGACGTGTGCGGCTCGCCATTCGCCGTCCAGGAGTACGTCGTCAACCACGACTTCGGCGGCCCGCGCGCCCTCGAGCGCTTCCGCAAGCGGCTCGCCGATCGTGGCGTGCGGCTCATGCTGGACTTCGTGCCCAACCACACCGCGCTCGATCATCCCTGGGTCCGCGCGCATCCGGAGTTCTACGTGCGCGGCGGCGACGGCGACCTGACGCGCGAGCCGGGGAACTACCGCCTTATGATCACCGATCGCGGGCCGGTCGTGCTGGCCCACGGGCGCGATCCGTACTTCCCGGGCTGGCCCGATACGCTGCAGGTCAATTACCGCCACGCCGGATTTCGTCAAGCGATGCTCGGAGTGCTCGAGAGCATCACCGGCCAGTGCGACGGCGTCCGCTGCGACATGGCCATGCTCGTCCTGCCCGACGTCATCGCGCGCACCTGGGGCGATCGCGCGCTGCCGAGCGACGGCAGCGCGCCCATCGACTCGCCCTTCTGGCCGTCGGCGATCGAGCGCGTGCGCCGGCGGCGGCCGGGCTTTTTGTTCATGGCCGAGGCGTACTGGGATCTGGAATGGACGCTGCAGCAGCAGGGGTTCGACTACACCTACGACAAGCGCTTCTACGATCGCCTGCACGTGCAGAGCGCGGGAGCGGTGCGCGGCCACCTCACGGCCGAGCCGGACTATCAGCGCCGCTCCGCGCGCTTCCTGGAGAATCACGACGAGCCGCGCGCGGCTGCTGCGTTTCCGCCGGACGTCCACGAGGCCGCCGGCGTGCTCGCCTTCTTCGTGCCGGGCCTTCGCTTCATCCACGAGGGGCAGCGCTCCGGGCGGAAATTGCGCGTCTCCAACCACCTCCGCCGCCGGGCGACCGAGCCCATCGACCAGATCCTGAGCTCGTATTACAGTCGCCTCCTCGCATGCCTGCGGCGACCAGAGGTTCGAGACGGCGACTGGACTCTTCTCGATGCGCGGCCCGCGTGGGACGGCAATCTCACTTGGGAGCGCTTCATCGCGTTTGCCTGGGACGGCGGCGGCCGCCGGCTGCTTGGCACCGTCAACTACGGCCCGACGCAGGGACAGTGCTACGTGCGCCTGCCCTTCGCCGACCTGACCGGCCGGGCGCTCCAGCTGCGCGACCTGATGAGCCCGACCACGGTGTACGATCGCCCCGGCGACCAGCTCGCGGAGGGCGGGCTCTACCTGGACATGCCGGCCTGGGGCTACCACCTCTTCGAGATCACGGTTCGCGGATGACGGAGCGCCGAGCCGAGATCGCGTGAGCCCGAACGTCGCGGTCTCGGTCCTGGGGCTCGCCGGCCTCCTGCTGTTTCTGTGGCTCACGCTACCGGTCGCGCTCGGCCTCCTGATCGGCATGCTCATCGCGTTCACGGTCGAAGCGCCCTATCGGCGCCTCGCCGCCCACTGGGGCCGGCCCGCGCTCGCCGCCGCGGCGTGCACGACCGGCACCGCGATCCTCTTCTTCGTCACGATGGGATTGTTCGGCTACCTGCTGGTGAGCCGCGGCGTGGTCATGGCCGGCGCCGCCCAGGAGGCCTTCGCGCCCGGCGGCGGCGGCCGGGAATTCGTGCAGGAGATCGCCCATCGCGTCGGCATCGAGGAGCTCAGCCCCGAGAACATCACCGAGCGGATCGTGGCGGCCGCCGGAGAGATCGCCAAGTCGGTCGCCGAGATCGGCGCCCGCATCGCGAGCGCGTCGTTCCGGATTCTTCTGGCCGGCATCTTTGCGGTCATGGGCACGTACTTCGTACTGCTCCACTGGC
>Ga0134127_10003889_pt1 | contig 10792 bp, 6 predicted proteins | sample KB31753_FD_96459 | JGI IMG/M metagenome (GOLD analysis project Ga0134127, IMG submission 96459) | Terrestrial soil microbial communities with excess Nitrogen fertilizer from Kellogg Biological Station, Michigan, USA - KB3-175-3 | ecosystem: Environmental > Terrestrial > Soil > Unclassified ...
CCAGTCGGCCCCGGGCTGACCCTTGTTGTTCAAGCCGTAAATGGCGCACGCTTCGGTGACCAGCGCCGTCAGCCCGTAACGCGACACGCTCGTATTCACCCGCGTCCGATTGGGATCCACGCCAAGCCTGGAGACGGGATAGATCGTCTGATTGCGCGGCGTGTGACAGGTGGCGCACTGTTGTCTGAAGATCGCCTTCCCCTCGCGCGCCCGCGCCAAGTCCACGCTCGCGAACGGGTACGGCGGCGCCGGCAGGTTGTCGATGAACGGATTCAGTGGCTCGTGGATCCGCACGTTCACCATGCGCGGATCCCCTGTCGCCGACGCGCCGGACGCGAGCGTGCGCGACGAGGCGCCCTGGTTGCCGTCCCAGTTCGCGTGATAGCGCTGGCTCGCCCAGTTCACGCTCTTGATGTCGATCGGCGCCGGAACGGGAGGCGCCCATGCGGCGATGTTCTTGAAGATCCGCTCGCCGGCAATCTTCGCGTCGGTGACCGGTTCAGTCAGGCCCGGGATATCGGCGGGCAGGCCGTTCGCCTTCGAGAACCCGGTAAAGATCGGACTCTTCGGGTTGTCGCGGCGCACGAACTCGAGAAAGCTGTTGTCCGGCCGGCGTGTGTGGATCGCCACCAGCCCGGATGCGATGCCGAAAGCGTCCATCTGCCCGGGACGATCCTCGAGCACATCGGGGAGTGGCTGCTTGTAGGCGTTGTTCCTGGCGACGACGTAGTAAATGAAATGAGTTTTGACGCCGACGGCGATGAGGTCCTGTATCACGCTCGGAAATTCATCGGCGACGGCGAGCGCCTGTATCTTCCCGCGCGCGATTTGTGCAGGCGCGGGACCGTAGAGCGTTTCCGGACGCTGACGCGCCTTGTCGAGCATCTCGCCATAGAGGGCGCGGATCGCTGCGGTGTTCGGCTTGATACCGGCCGGATTCACCGGCGTCGTCGACGCGACGTCGAAACCGGACTCGACCAGCGCGGCGGCGGTCAGCATCAGAAGCTTGGAGTAATACTGGCCTTCGATCTCCGTGTTGGGCATCCCGGGCAGGAACTTCATCCTGCCTCCCACGACGACGCGCCCGACATGGCACGCCGCGCACGACAGGAAGACGCGGTCCAGGGTTCCCGGGCTGCCGAAGCCGGGCCGATCCCGCTCCCAGTTCTCTTCGGTGTCGGCGGTCCGCAGCTTCGCCACCAGCAGGCTTGTGTTCTGAAAGGCACGCCGCGCCAATAACCGCGCGTTGTACGCCTGAGCCTCAGCGGCTGAGAGCGGTTCGAACGCGCGCGGGTTTTCGAAGGCAAATCCATTCGGCAGCGGCGACTGGCGGTCCGCCGCCGGACGCGCGACGCCATCTACGTAATCAATCGGGTTCGGTCCCACGCCGAGGTGATCGAAGGTCCACCGCGATGCCGGTGAGCCGCCGGGCACCGGGACGATCGCTTCCCGCTTCCAGATCCGTGCAATCGTCCGGAGCGCGGGGCTCGCGTGGTTGGGATCAAGATCCAGCAGCGTCTTGAACAACACGAACGGCACGCCGTTGAATCCGACCGGGTTATTGCGGAACCAGCTCCAGGCCAGCTGCGGGTTCTGCCCTGCGCGAAATCCGTACTGCCTGGCCCGGTCAGGGTCCGTGTCGTTCAGGTATTGTTCGATCGCCTGCTCGCGTTTCGCGATCTCCGCTGTCCAGTCGGTGACCGCCTGGCCATCGACCCACGACACGATCTGATCGCTGGTATCGCCCGCGGTCGGAGCGGCCACTGCTCCCGCGAGCGATCGCGGGACATCGCGGGCCTGCTCGGGTGGATTGTCGGCACCACGCGAGCATGCCGGCGCGACGACTGCAAGCATGATCGCGCAAGCAACGCCGCGATGGGTGCTGGTCAACGCAGCGAATTATACCGGTGCCGTCACCCGCTTCGGATAGATCGACGCCGCAAAGGCGAAGTCTCTCCGGTTGATGTCCTTGCCTCCGGCGATCGGCTTGCCGTTCTTCATGATCGCGCCCGGCAGCTGGTAGCACATGATTGAGGTTGGATCCGAATCGGTCGTCCCCATGATCGACTTCTGCGCCAGCGGCGTCAGCACCTGCTCGCGCACTTCCTGCGACGTCCAGCCCTCGGTGCGATCGAAATACGCGATCGCCTTTCGCGGGTCGATGCGCTGCACCAGCGCGCGGCGCATGTGTTCGTGATCGAATCCGAGCGTGTGACCGGCCTCATGGCGCACCACGCGACGGAACTCGGCATCCGATGTGTGCATGGTGAACCCTTCGAGATTCAGCGTCGGCTGGTCGTCCTCGACTTCGAGAATCTCGGTGCCGACGTACGACCAGTAGCCGGCGATATCCTCGGGTTCGTCGAGGCGGGCGATGCGTACCTGGCCGGTACCGCGCGTTTCGGCAAAGACGACGTTCGCGGTCTTGTTCCAGGCGTTCATATGCCGCAGAATCCGCGCGCGCAGGTCCTTGGGCGGCTTGTCGAGAAACTGCACCGTCAGGCGGACACCGGACGAGGGCCAGCGGCGGCCGACGACCACCGCAAGCCGGGGCTGACCACCGCGGCGGCCGATCGGTGTCCGGGTCACGACGCGATGCTCGATGGCGTTTGCCGGATTGACCTCGACCGATCGTCGTGCCGCGGAATCGCGGCGGCTCACGGGCAGTGATTTCGCCCGGCATACAATCGTCGGCATTGGTGCGGATGCTAGCATGCTGTCGCGGCGCCCGACATTGAAACGCCGTCGGCGCCTGGCGAATGGAAACGTGACCTATAATCGTGCGCGATCATCGCACTCATTGAGCGAGCACAAGACAAGGAGCGTCGAATGAAGACGAAGCTTGCAGGACTGCCAGTGTATGTCGTGGCCCTGGTCATCGGGTGCATGCTGGCGCTCGGCGCGGGGATGGTCGGGCGCGCGCAGGTGATTGCCGGACAGGCGGTCGACGAGAGCGGCGCGCCGCAGTACCGCGTCGACCCGTTCTGGCCGAAGCCGCTCCCCAACCGGTGGAGCATGCAGCAGGTCACCGGGATCAGCGTCGACTCGATGGACAACGTGTGGTTCCTGAACCGCGGCAACGCGCCCGAGCAGGACGAGATTGGCGGCGACGGCACGCCGGCGCCGCAGCTGTGCTGCGTGCGCGGCCCCGAGCTGATCGAGCTGGATCAGCAGGGCAATGTACTCGCGGCATGGGGGGGCGCCGGCCACCCGATGTGGCCGACGGGGCTTCAGACCGTGATCGCCGACAGCAAAGGCTTCATCTGGATCTCAGGGACGCAGCCGCAGGACAGCATCATCAAGTACACGCGCGACGGCAAGGTGGTCTGGGACTTCGGCCATCGTCCGCCGGCCGAGGCGGGGATGATGCCCGAGAACAACCAGGAGACGAGTTTCCTCATCAACAAGGGTCGCTTCCAGCTCGACGAAATGGCCAACGAGCTGTTCATCATCCAGCAGAAGCGCGTCGTCGTGTATGACGCCTCCACTGGCGCCTACAAGCGCGGGTGGGGCGGGCACGGGATGCCGCTCAGCGAGATCACGAACGAGGCGATCCCGGGCTACAAGTGGACCGGCGGTCCGCCGCCTGACGAGAAGAACTTCGTCCCCGAGCTGCACTTCGTGGAGATCTCCAGGGACCGCCGCGTGTATATCGGTGAGCGTGGGGCGAACCGGATCCAGGTGTTCACGACCGAAGGCAAATGGCTGCAGGACATCATGGTGTCTCCGAACACACCCGCGCGCGGATGCGGCGGCGTCGCCTCGGTCAAGGGGTCGCCCTGCGGCACCACCTACAAGCTGGCGATCTCCAAGGACCCGCAGCAGAAGTACCTGTTCGTCGCCGACGGCCATAACTTCGTGATCTGGATGCTCGATCGCCAGAGCGGCCGGACGCTCGGCTACTTCGGCGGCAACGGCCGGCTGGCCGGCCAGCTGCACTTCCCGAACGCGGTCGCGACCGATTCGCGCGGGAATGTCTACACGGGTGAGGTGGATACCGGCAAGCGGATTCAGAAGTTCACGCCGGTCATGGCCGCGCGCAAGTAGCGCGGCCGACCGTCACCGCCTGGAGGCTCTATCAGCCGAACTGCTGATCGTCGGCCGAAGGGCCGTAGATCGCCGGCACCGGCACGTCGTTGAGCCGCGCGTACACCGTCAGCTGGGCGCGATGGTGCGCGAGGTGGCTGAAGGTGTCGGCGAGCACGACGTGGCGCGGCTGATTCATCACGACGTTGCCCTTCATCAGCAGCTTCCAGTTGGTCGTCAGCAGATAGTCGTCGGTCGTTCCCGCGAGCGCGGCCCGCCCATCCTGCACCGCCTTGTCGAGCGCGCCGATCAGTCCATCGAGCGTCGGCTGCTGAAACTGTCCCTGGCCGGGCGGCGGACTGAGCTCCAGTTCGTCTTTGTTGATCACGAGCGCAATCCACGAGGGCATGGTCGCCACCAGTCCTGCGAGGCGCAGCAGTGGCATCGACTTCGGATGGGGTTTCCAGTCGTCTTTGCCGCGGGGAAGTTTTTCCAGCGCGCGGCGCGTGCGCACCGCCTCACGTTCAAGCTGATCTGTTAGGAGTTGTGTCAGTTTCATGGTGAAGCGGTCAGCATACACCGTCGATCGTCTACCTTCGCAACCCGTGCATGAGCAGGCCGAACTTCGATGGCGTCGCCGGCATCTCACCCGTGAACCGGCATCGCTGCATGGCCTCCTCGCCCCACAAACGGCCGACGGCAATGAGCACCTGCACGTCAGACCGAACGAGATCCGGAAGATCGGTGCGGGCGATGACGTCGTTCAATTGCGAATAGCTGGCGGTGCTGAGCGGTACGAACTGTCGTCCCACCGTCAACACCTGATTCTGGAAGGACACGCCGTCGATCAATACCTCGAACAATCGATCGCGCCAGCTTCGAGAGAGGCGTGGAAACACCGAGCGGAACCAGACGGTGCCCAGCAGCTTTCTGAGCTCCGCCGCATCAATCGGCACGCCGCCGTCCGAGCCGTTGCTTGCCAGGGCGAGGGCCGGCGCGTCGCCGCGGTTGACCGCCAGGGCGAACTCCCAGAGGCTGCCAAATGATGGCGGCGGCACCTCCACCGGCGGGGTTGTGAGCGCAGGGATTGAGATCGCAGGGGTTGCGATCGCAGGGGTTGCGATCGGCGCGGGTCCCGCGGCTTCAGCCGCGCTCGCAGGCACCGCGGTCGCAAGCGCAACGACTCGTTCCTCGAAAGGCCAGTTGATCTCGAGCGGCGGGTGCGTACCGGTGTGCTCCGCCAAGAGCACCGTGACACCCCACGGCCGCGGCGTCTGAATCGCCCGTGCGTACAACGGATTGTACGGACTGTCGGCGGCGCCGCCAGACGCACGGACCGCGAGCTTGCCTTTGATCCGGGCATCGACCACGTTCGACCAGTGTCCCTGGATGCAGACCAGGGACGTCCCGGCCGTCCGGCCGAACGCGTCATAGGGATGTTCCCAGCAGCCTCGCACCGCCTCGTCGATCTGCTCCTCGCTCGGATCCTGGCCGGCCGGCGGATCGATTTCTGAAAATCCGAGCCGCAGCCGCCCCGCTCCAGCGAACAGCGCGGACAGGTCAGACGGATCGACCTGCGACAGATCCTCCAGGACGTAGAGCAGGCCACGCAAGCCGCGGGCGAGCGGCAGGTTCATCTGCTCCCAGACGACCGACTGTGGAAGCGGACTGCGATCGAGGTAGCCACGGTCATTGAGGATCTCGATCAGCCGGATCTTTGCCGCGTCGAACTGCTCGACGATGCTCAATGCGTGGTCGTAGCGGCGCTTTTCCACTTCATGCCGTTCAAACGACGGACGAACGAAGATCGGAATCACCAGCTTCTTCTGCGCGCGAGCCATTTGTGCGACGGGAAAGATCGTTCCGGCGCCGGTTCCCTTGCCGCCGGTGCCAATCAGAATCACGGCGGCGTAGCGGCTGAGCAGCGCCTCCACTTCGCTCGCCGACTCCTGCAGCGCGGCACGCGCCACGGCCGGATCGTGGCGCGACCCCAGCCGCCTGGTGGTCGCGGCGCCGATCAGCAGCCTTTCCTCGGGAGGGACATCCGACAACGAAAATTCGTTCGTATCGAGGAACACGGTCGTGACCGCGCGTCTGAGCCGCCTGGCGTAGGCGGCGTCGGTCTTGTGCGCGACCACCAGATCCCGCTGAAACAACGTCTTCAGCGAACGAAGTATGTTTCCGCCGCCGCCGCCGAGGCCGAGAAGCAGCACGTTCACGGGGCACCCTCCTGTTTTTCACGGACCTTGAGTTGAAACGGGATGACCACCCACTCGCCCCGCTGGTGCGGCGCGCCGCTGACGAACGGCGGATGTCGCAGCGCCTGGAGCACGCGTTGAGTGTCGTACGCCACGTTGTTCCGGTGGTCGGAGAGATTCGGATAGCTTCTCTCGTGAGCGGGAGCCAGCAGCACCTCCACCTGACCCTGGTGAGGCCTGAAGCGCAGACGCGAGCGGAGCGCGCGCGCGGGCGCGCGTGACTCGATGAGAGGGCGTTCGAACTCCCGGACGAATGCCTCGCCGAACCGTGTCATGACGCTGATGACTGCCTGCCGGTCTTGCGCGTAGCGGTCGGCCGCATAGCCCGCGAACGGGATCACCAGCATCAAGAGGACGGCGACCCACAGAGGATCGAGCACGAGCCCTGCGGTCGCGGCGGCCATCCCGTGAGGGGCGGTCATGACGGATGCACGCAGAACGCATGCGCGCCACCCCGGTCGGATATGGTCGTACTGCGTCTTTGACACGAACCCGGATCGCGCTGGATCAACGATCTGGAACCACGGCTCAAGCCTGGTGTGCGGGCTGCCCGTGATGCGGGTCGCCGCGCGGGCGACGGTGTCGCCGGGGAGAATCGTGTAGCACGTCCATTGCTGGGCCGACAGAGCCAGCGGCGCGGACGCGGCCAGGGCAATTACGAGCGCAGCGCGGGCGAACACGTTCATGGGGTCGATCCACACCTCATCCGTTCTCAGCGAGGGTTGAGAGAGTCACCGGCCGGCGCTGGGGGGGCGCGATCCCCGCTCCTCAAGCCATGTGCCAGTCGGTCATCAAAAAATCACACGTAATGATCCGCACACCGCTGCCGATTCGACGAGGTGATGTCCGTGTGCGAGGTCATCGCGGTGGCCGCAGGGGAGGACGCGGCTCTCGTGGTACGCTGCCGGCCACACCATGCATCTGACGGCGGGGACCCGTCTCGGCGTCTACGAGATCCGCTCGCTGCTCGGCGCCGGCGGCCCCGCCTTCGTTCGCCATGACTCCCATGGCGAACTATGGCGAGGTCTCGCCGAAGCCAAGTGGAGGCCACGATGATCGGACGGATGATCGGGCCCTATCGCATCGTGGCCAAGCTTGGCGAAGGTGGAATGGGCGAGGTGTATCGCGCCAGGGACTCGAAGCTGAATCGCGACGTGGCGATCAAGGTCCTGTCAGGCGCTTACGCTACGGATCCCGAGAGACTCTCGAGGTTCCATCGCGAGGCGCAGCTGCTTGCCTTGTTGAATCATCCCTACATCGCCCAGATCTACGGATTCGAGGACTTCCATTCCGTCGGGCAACCCGCCGTCTCGGCGCTCGTGCTCGAACTGGTCGAAGGCCAGTCGCTCGCGGAACGCATCGCTCAGGGCGCCGTGCCGCTCGACGAGGCCGTGCCGATCGCGCGTCAGGTGGCGACAGCGCTTGCGGCGGCGCACGAACGGGGAATCATCCATCGCGATCTGAAACCCGCCAACATCATGCTGACGCCCACGGGCACCGCGAAAGTGCTCGACTTCGGCATCGCCAAGGCGCTGGCGGCGCCTCCTGGACCCGGCGAGGCGGACTCCTCTACGTTCGACTCGCCCCGGTTCGCTCCCACGACCGTTGGTGTCGTGCTGGGAACAGTCGCCTACATGTCGCCGGAGCAGGCACGCGGCAAAGCGGTCGACAAGCGGTCCGACATCTGGGCCTTCGGCGTCGTCCTCTACGAGATGCTGACGGGCCAGCGGCCGTTCGAAGGGGAAACCGTTTCCGACACCGTGGCGGCCGTGCTCCGCGGCGACGTCGACTGGACTCGGCTTCCCGCGGACACGCCAGACGAGCTGCAGCGTCTGCTCCGGCGATGCCTCGAGCGCGATCCCGAAAACCGGCTGCAGGATGCCGGCGATGTGCGGCTCGTGCTGTCCGAGCTCGAACGGGACGTCCCTGCGGTCACAAGCCGCCGCGCATCTCCCGCGCGCTGGGAACCATGGCTCCTGCCGGCTGTCGTCGCTCTCGCGGCCGCAGTCGCGGGCGTGATCGTCTGGCCGCAGCTCGTGACGATGTCCCGCGGGACAGCCGCGGTTTCGGGTCCAATCGTCCGATTCACGATTTCCCCTCCACCCGGCGTCAGCGACATCTCGAACGTCGCGCTTGCGGGTGATGGTCGATTCGCCGTCTACGAAGGACGAGTCAACGGCGAGTCACGCCTGTTCCTGCGCCGCCTGGATACCCTCGAATCCCAGCAACTTACCGGCACCGAGGGCGCCCGCTGGCCGTTCGTGTCGCCTGACGGCACGTGGGTCGGCTTCTTTCGTGACGCGAAGATCTACAAGGTGTCAACCAACGGCGGCGACCCGCTGGTCGTGTGCGACGTGCGCGGCGGGCCCGGGGCGGCGTGGACTGGCGATGGCCGGATCGTCTTTTCGAGAACGTGGCTCGCGGGACTTTCGATCGTGTCGGAGGACGGCGGCCAGCCAACCGTGCTGACGACTCCGGATCCGGCGCAGCAGGAAATCGGCCACTGGTGGCCATCGATGCTGCCCGATGGCCACATTCTCTTCACCGTCGTCACCGCCGGTACGGGGTTGAACGACGCGCGCATCGCGCTTCTCGATCCCGAAGACGGAAGCTACCGCGTGTTGTTCCCTGGAGCCAGGGCGTCCTGGATGGCGTCGGGGCACCTCGTGTTCTATCGCACGGGGCGCTACCAGGTCGTGCCGTTCGATCTGTCAACGCTGCAAGTCTCCGGAGAATCGTTTCCAGTACTGGAAGACGCTCAGGAGCTCGACCCCTCGGGCGACTGGCCGCAGCCGGTGACGACGGCACCGGGCGGCGCGTTGGCGTATCTCGCGGGTCCGTACGTCCCGCCGAGCCGGCTCACATGGATTGATCCGGCCGGCACGAGAACGGCGCTGGCGTTCGCGGAGCGGCCCTTCGTCAGCGTCAAGCTGTCGCCCGATGGCCGGCGCGCCGCAGCGGCAAGCCTGGAGGGCGGCCGGCTGTTGATCCGCCTGTTCGATCTCGATCGAGGTACGGAAGAAGTACCTCAGGTTGCGGGCATGAACTGGAACCCGGTGTGGCTGCCCGATGGCCGCCTCTCCTTCACGAGCATGCGTAAGGGCGACTTCGATGTCTACGTCAAGGACGTCGACGGTGCCTCACCGGAAACCGCCATACTCTCCGGGCCCGACGATACCGACCCGGTCGCATGGACCCGTGACGGGCGGCTGGTGTTCCAGGGATCGGAGCCCGATGGCGCGTATCCGCTGAAGCTGCTGGAGGACGTGCGGGAGCCGACGCAGGTGCGGCGCCTCACCGAACAGCACGTGGAGAACGGTGGCTCATTGTCGCCTGACGATCGCTGGCTGGCCTACCACTCCGCCGCGAATGGCCGCCCGTTGATCTATGTACGCCCGCTGGCGGGCAATGGCCCGGCGATCCCGCTGTCGCCGAACACGGGAGAGTTCCCGACCTTTCTGCGGGACGGCCGCCAGCTCGCGTTCGTACGCGGCCGGCAATTGATCGTCCAGACCTGGCGTGACCAGGCGGGCCGTTTCGAAACCGGACCTGAACGCACCCTGACAGAACTCTCGGTCGGATCAGGGTGGACCTTCGGCACTCCCTTCGATGCCGCGGCGGACGGACGGCTCCTGGCTCTCGTCCGCACCCGGGAGTCGCCGCCATCGAATCTTCGAGTCGTGCTGGGATGGGATCGGGAAGTGTCGCGACTGTGGTCGAACGCGCCGTAGTCAGATCGAGCTCGGCTTGGCGTAGAATCGCTGCTCAACATTAGAGACTCCCACGTCACCCGGCCGGATGATGTCTCTTACGAGAAAAGGACGAGAAATGAGAAATGCGTTACTGGTGTGCGCCGGAGTGGCGTGTCTGTCGGTCATGGTCGTGTCGGCGAACAGCGCCGGGTCGGGCCCTGGCCAGGAACTGCAAGGCAAGCAACTGTTCCAGAGCGCGACCCTCGGCGGCAATGGGCGCACGTGCGAGACGTGCCACAGCGCGAGCACGGGCACCGTCTCGCCGGCAGATGCCCGGAAGCGATTCAGAAAAGATCCCACCGATCCTCTCTTCGTCCACGACGGCAGCGATGACGGGCTCGGACACGGCGTATCCCGGATGCTCGCCGACGCCACCATCCTCATGACGATCCCGCTTGCCGCGAATGTCACACTCGCCGATGACCCTGGTGCAAGAACCGTCGCCCTGAGACGCGGCATCCCGACGACCCTCAATACGCCGGCACTTGATCCGGTGCTGATGGTGGACGGCCGGCAACCGAGTCTCGAAGAGCAGGCAGCCGGCGCGATCCGCGACCACGCCCAGGGCGTGGTGCCATCGGTCGCCGATCTGCACGCGATCGCGGCGTTCGAGCGAACGAATGCGTTTTTCAGTTCGCCGGCGCTGCGGCGGTTCGCGCTGGAGAAGGGTCCCGCGCCGGGCCTGCCCCTGGGCGAAACTGCGTCCGAGCAGCGAGGCCGCCGCTTCTTCGAGGACGTGGGGCCAGACTTCGCCCA
>Ga0134127_10003891_pt1 | contig 10791 bp, 6 predicted proteins | sample KB31753_FD_96459 | JGI IMG/M metagenome (GOLD analysis project Ga0134127, IMG submission 96459) | Terrestrial soil microbial communities with excess Nitrogen fertilizer from Kellogg Biological Station, Michigan, USA - KB3-175-3 | ecosystem: Environmental > Terrestrial > Soil > Unclassified ...
GACGGAACCAAGTTCGCTCAGAAGGGCGTGGTGCTGGTGAGCATTGCCTACCGCGTGGGCCCGTTTGGATTCCTGGCACATCCGGAACTCAGCCGTGAAACCGGCAAAGGTTCTGGCGTCTATGGAATTCAAGACATGCTCGCCGCGCTGCGCTGGGTGAAAGAAAACATCGCGCAGTTTGGCGGCGACCCGTCTCGCATAACAATTTTCGGCGAATCGGCGGGCGGCATCGCCGTCAGCATGTTGGCCGCGTCGCCGGCAGCGAAGGGGCTCTTCCATCGCGCGATCTCTGAAAGCGGCGGATCGTTCGCCCCAGTACGTACTGGCAATGAAGCGGGTCAAATGGTTCCGGCGCTCAAGATGGCTGAAGGGGCCGGCCAAAGTTTTCTTGAAGGTATGGGGGCGAAAGACTTAAGCGCGGCGCGCGCATTAACCGCCGAGCAGATTCAGAAAGCGGCGGGCGGCGACCTCGGCCGATTCTGGCCTGTAGCTGATGGATATGTGCTGCCCGGGGACCAATACGAGATGTATCAGGCCGGACGCTTCAACGATACACCGGTGCTGATCGGAACGAATTCAGATGAGGGCGCCTTGTTCGTGCGCAGCGCGGTCACACCGGCTGGGTTTGAACAACAGATAAGCGCGGGGTACGGTCCACACGCGGACGCGATCCTCAAGGCCTACCCTCACGCTAACGATAAAGAAGCACTCAAGGCGTCAAAGGACATGTTCCGTGAGACAGCGTTCGCCTGGCCCACCTGGGCTTGGGCGCGGTTGCAATCACAGAAAGGGAAGGGCAAGGCTTACGTTTACTACTTCGACCGCCGAACACCCGCAACACCCGAGGGTGCGAATCATGGCGAAGAGATGTCCTTCGTGTTTGGCAACCCCAGTGTCTTTAGCGGTCCGCCACAGCCTGGCGATGAGGAGCTTGCGAGGCTGATGCAGACATATTGGGTGAACTTCGCTAAATCGGGAGACCCGAACGGTACGGGCTTGCCAGCCTGGCCGGTGTTTACCGAGGCAGCGCAGAAAACAATGTTCTTCGACAAGAGCTCGAGCGCCCGGACACTACCGAACCTGGACAAGCTGAAGGCGCTCGATGGCTACTATACGTGGAGGCGGGAACAAGCAAAACAAAAGTCTAAGTCTGCGCCCTAGCCTTACATTTAGAGAGATGCATAATAAACTACACGCCCAATAGGGTCCTGATCAGTTCGTCCAATTTATCGAAATCAATGGGCTTTGTTAGAAACCCATCAAACCCCACATCATGAGCCGCTTGCAGAAAGCCGGATGTAGAGAAGGCGGTGATTGCGATTATTGGGATGTAGGCATTCGGCATCTCTTCGCGTATACGTTTGGTCGCCGCGAGACCGTCGAGCACCGGCATCGCCAGGTCCATCAGAATCAGATCGGGCCGGCTTACAGTGGCGATTTTTACCGCCTCATCACCATCATTCGCCATCACCACCTGATAACCCGCTTGTTGAAGATGCAAGCTGATCGGCACCGCGCTGTCGGGTGAATCTTCAGCCACGAGGATCACTCTCTCTCTGAGCCCGCCGCTTTCAGGATTCAAGTCCTCGGTAGTAGGGAGCCGGGTCGTTTCAAAAGGGTTATCCATTCGTTGGATCCTCAAGAGCTCGTGAGCGTCTCACTCGCATATTATCATGAATAGCGTGGAAGAGGTTCGGCGAGTTGCAACCCCTAACGTCCTAATAAATAGAAGCTTTGGATTTCTGTAGGTACCTTTCCGCCTGAAGGCGGGACTACGAAACTTACTTTTTTTTCAACTCCGAGTGAGTGGTTGTATAATCGGTCACCGCCGGTGTTCAGTGACGTTTCTCATCGATGTGCCCACGGCGAGCGTGCCATCTTGGTAGACCTTCGAGGCGACTGGTTAGGTCTTTAAAGCGAGGCAGACATGAACGGGTTTTGGCAGGACTTCAGGTATGCGGCGCGAGTGCTCGGCAGGAACGCCGGCGTAACCGCCATCATGGTGTTCACGCTTGCGTTGGCGATTGGCGCGACAACGGCGATCTTCAGTGTTGTGTACGGAGTTCTGCTTCGCCCGCTGCCCTATCCAGCCGCCGACCGCATCATGGCGGTCTCTGAAGTGAATTCAAACGGCAGGCCCGCGCGGCTCGCGGATCCGAACTTTAACGACTTCCGCGATCAAAATCACAGCTTTCAATCCATCGCAAAGTACGCGGCCCAAACAGTTTCTGTTTCCGGGGCTTCGCAGCCAACGCGCACTATGGCGGCGGCGGTGACGCCGGAGTTTCTCGCAGTATTCGGCGTTGAGCCTATCGCCGGCAGGGACTTCACGACGAGTGATAACAAGAAGGGAGCGGCGCCCGTCGCGCTCGTGAGCTACGGTTATTGGAGGCAGTATCTCGGGGCGGCGCAGGATCTTTCGCAATCCCATCTGAAGATTAACAACGCGGTCTACTCTGTGATCGGCGTGCTTCCTTCGGGATTTCGATTCCCGAATGACGCAGACGTATGGCTTGCTGCTGACATAGAGGGCGAAAACCCAAGCCGCACATCGCACAATTATTCCGGCGTCGGCCGGTTAAAAGATGGCGTAAGCGTCGATCAGGCTCGCGAAGATATCAGCGTGATCGCGCGAAGAATCTACGAGTCGTCGAATGAGAAGACGGATTATTTGCTCAGGGATGGAACAGTTGTTCTGCTACAGGATTTCATTACAGGCAAGGTTCGATCGCCGCTCCTAATCCTGCTTGGCGCGGTGGGATTCTTGTTGTTGGTGGCGTGCGCGAACGTTGCGAACTTGTTGCTGGCACAGGCGTCGGTGCGCGAGCACGAGCTTTCGATTCGCAGCGCCCTCGGCGCGACGCGCGGCCGCCTGGTGCGCCAGTTTTTGACCGAGGCATTTTTGCTCTCGCTGCTCGGCGGACTTCTTGGGGTGCTCGCAGCTCTGTCGGGTGTGGCCGGATTGGTTGCGATGGCTCCGCAGAATTTGCCGCGGCTCGACAGCGTTTCCGTAAGCGTCCCGGTGCTGCTCTTTGCCTTCCTGCTCTCCACTGTAGTGGCTGCCGGACTCGGTGTGTTTACAGCCGTGCGGGCCACGCGAGGCGATTTGAGAAAGGGCCTCGTCGAAGGCGGGCGCGGACAGGCCGGATCGCAAGCCAGCCAGAGCCTCGGGCAAGCGATTGTCGCGGCGCAGATCGCCATCACGCTAGTGCTGGTGATCGGCGCTGGTTTGCTGGGACGCAGCTTAATGAAAGTCCTCGAGGTGGATCCAGGTTTCCGCGTGGACAAGATCTTAGCGATGGATGTCTCGCTGCCCTGGGAACAGGACCCCAAAGCTACGTCGGCCCAGGGAGTTTTCTTTTCGAACTTGATCGACCGGCTCAAACAAATTCCTGGCGTTCAAAGCGTGGGGGCTGCGAGCGCGCTGCCGATGACCGGCGGACTGCCCGATGGAATGTTTCTGCTGATGACGCAGAATGAAGGTCCTATAACCATGGGGCGTCTCGCCGAGTTGTTCAAGCAAAAGGAACGGACCGGCAATGCTGACTTTTGTGTCGCGACAGACGGATATTTTCAGGCGTTGGGAATTCGGCTGATCCGCGGACGAATGTTCGACGAGCGTGACGGCGCAAACGCGCCGCACGTGGCGGTGATAAGCCAGTCGCTCGCGCTCGACCGCTGGCCAGACCAGGACCCGATTGGCCACACAATACAATTTGGAAATATGGATGGCGACGTTCGCCTGCTGACGATTGTAGGAATAGTGGGCGACACACACGGATACGGTCTCGACGAGCCGCCGCGACCAACTGTCTATGTGAATTTGTTTCAGCGGCCGCGCGCGCTTATGACGGTGACGATGCTGAGCGATGCTGATACTCGTTCGATAAGCTCAGCCGCGCGCGGAGTTTTGCAGGATCTCGATCCAGAGCTTCCGACGAGGTTCCGCACATTTCAGCAAGTGTATTCCGCGTCGATGGGTTCGCGAAGATTCAACGTAATCCTGATCGGATTTTTCGGAATCACCGCGCTGCTGCTGGCTACCGTCGGGTTGTTTGGCTTGATGGCGTATTCGGTGAACCGGCGCACACGCGAATTCGGCGTGCGCATGGCGCTTGGCGCGACATCGGGGGACGTGCTGGGCATGGTATTGAGGCAGGGAATGCGAACAAGCTTGATCGGCATTGCGATCGGAATAGCGGGATCGTTCGCGCTAACGCAGACCTTGTCGTCGATGCTCTTCGGCGTGACGGCAACAGATCCGGTTACATTCGGGGGAGTAACGCTTTTGTTGGTCGCGGTGGCGCTGCTGGCTTGTTACATTCCAGCCAGGCGCGCGACGAAAGTTGATCCAATGGTCGCGTTGCGGTACGAGTAGCGATAGCCATACCAGGACCCGAACTTCCAAGCGATCAGTCAAAGGAGAAGTGCAGATACTTTTGGCCATCGTCCCTGGAGGGTTCGCCGTCTATGAGTTTCTGAAAGTCGGATTCCACCGCAAACACTCGCTTTCGCGCAGCGGAGTCACTCGGCAGAACAGCCACAAAAGCAGCCGCAACTTCCGAGCCGCCCAACTCGGCTATTCCAATTACCCACACTTCCTTTGACCCTGCGCTGTATAGATCGTCCACAAGTTTCGCAGCGGTCTCTTTGTCGCCCTCGAACAGTATGTGCGAGTCGCCCCGCAGCCACTTCCGCGCCTCGGCTTTGTCCGGCTCCCCCAGCCACTCTTCAATCTGTTTGTCGGCGTCCTCGACCTCGCTTCTTTGGTCTTTTGAGACCGAGCCCGATCCAGTCATACAACCCGCCAGGCCAACAGTTGCCGCCACAATTGCCAGCGCAAGACCCATTCTGCGTATCGTATTCACCGTTCTTCTCCACATTGTTTGAGATTTGGGGACGCATCAGGCCGGGACGAGCGATTGTTTCGGGTCGCCGGGTGACGGTCGCCATGCTAACAATGGGGATGACGTTGTCAATACAAGAATCGTGATCTGAAGGGTGTCAGGCTTGCAATTTTGCGATTCAGCATCGTCACGGTTCTGACACCCTCTAATTGCGAATCGCAAATCGCAAGCCTGACACCCTTTCACTGAGTCCTTCAGCGATCGATCGGCGTCGTATTGCGTTGATCAAGCGTGACAGAGTTGGCTCCGGGTTTTAGATCGACTCGCAAATTCCAAACGAGGTGAAGCCCGTTGTATGACGTTTGGCCGACCAGGTAATAGGTTCCGCTCCGTGCGTTCGGAAAAGTGAATCTTCCAGCTCCATCCAACTGCGCCGAAGCGACGAGATGCGGTCGCACCAGTTCGATCCCTTGCTGACACGACGGATGTCGAGTCTCGCAAGCACGCGCCCAGGCCGTGAGCGCCCTGGTCGATGATCCGGGCGGAGTCGAGACCGCTGTCGCCAGGATGTTTTCGAAACTGTCTCGAATGACCAGAATCATCTTGCCCGCCAGAGGATCGACGACACCCGGTTGAGCCCCAAATCCCGACTGGATCGAAAGCGAAGCAGGAGCGGCTACTGGAGTTGCGTTTCCGGTGTTTGGCGGAGCCGGCGCCGAAGCAGCCGCGGGCGCTGAAGCTGATGGACTCGTAGACGTCGACGCAACTGTATTAGCTGTTACAGCTCCGCCGCCTAAAAGACTTCCTACTGAGCAGCTGCCAGATTTTGGCGCGAAAACAAACGGGTTATTGGGATCATCGGTCGTGCCCGTCATTACCCTCCCGTTGACTTGAGCAGTTCCCTCTCCAAAGAGCGAGCCGTCGGGCTTCAACTGAAGCGTCAAGGGATTCGCGCTGTCTTGAATCTTGAGCAGCACCTGATTGCCGGTTCTTTGGACCGCGTACTCGCGTGCTCGTTCTGCGTCGCCGCAAGCGACCGTGGCTGATTCAGGATGGAACGTAATGCTAAAACCGCTCGCGCCTGCATACCTGCCGGTCATTCGCAAACCTGGAGGTGGCGCCTTGTCCAAATTGAGCATCTCTCTTGCCGCCGCCTCAGTAGAGCCTCCCTTCATCAGCACGGAAGCGCCGCTAAAAATCGTGGTGATCAACCCAAATGGACTCTCGATATCAGGCGGCAAGGGGGTCGGGCCCGTCGGAGTCATAAGACCAAGGTTGCAGTCGGCTGTCTTCGTAACGTAATCAGTAACTGTTCTCGTGCCGGTTGGGCCATAGACGAACTCGCTCGCGTCCTCTTTGACTGTGTATACCTGACCATTTCGTTGTGCGTTAGGATAGTTGCGTTCCTCACCCGGCGCGAGCTGTCGTTCCCTGGTGGTCTTCTGAGTGGTCATCCCCGCAGTTTCCTCGGTCCTTGATCCCGCAGGGACCTGACCGGTTACCCGGATGGACCCGGATCCCGCCAGCTTCCCATCCTGTGTCAGTGAGAAGACAACGGGTTTGGTTCCATCTTGAACCTGTACCAGTGTTTGAGTGTTTGTAATTTCCACCGTGTACGGACGCGGGGAGGGGACTCCGCGGCAAACCATCGTTACCTTGTCAGGTTGGAAGATCAGCCGAAATCCTCCAGCGCTGGAGTAGTCACCGGTCATACGAGGACCCAGAGCCAATGGCTGTTTCAGGCTAATCCCCGTCAGCTGGTCCAGGCCATTTCCCATTACTTCCGAGAAGCAGACTCGTTGACTCCTTCCGGAAGCGACGCATCGTCTCAGTTCCTCCTGGCTGCCCGGTTTCACTGCTGCCGACTGTTGTGGGGCTGCGGTCGTCGGTTGTGGCGCGACAGAAGTGGTCCGATCACTCTGTGCGCGAGCCGCGCGGCGTGCGTTGTCGCTTTGAATGATCTTGTCGAATTCAGCCTTGAGCCCGGGTGAGAGAAAGGTCTTAAAAGTCTGAATCCCTTCTATGCCGAAGCGCGGGTCCCAGCGGCCAAAACGATACGGCGTCTGTTCACTAAACTTTCCAGAGCCCCCAGCAGGGCCCGGAAAAGATTTATCGGCCGCCTGGGCGACGTTATAGTGGGCCAGATCGTACGCGCCAATAATACGACCCTCATCTGGAGTAAAACCTCTGAACTCCCGAGAGCCCGACAGGGTCTTGATGATCTGAGTCAGCTGGTAGAACGCACCCATTTGTCGCAGAGCAGTCTCTCGCGGATCGGCGACCTGCATTGCGCTCATAACTCGCTCCGGCGATGGGAACTCGCTCAGATATGGCGGGGTGAGCGCCTGTGGTTCAGCCGCGGGATTGGCGACTGTGTGACCAACTGCGGAAGAGGCGTGAATGAATGTCAGTGTGAGGATCGTGAGGAGGGTGTTGGTTCTTTTCATACTTCGACTCCATTCAGATGTGCTCGACGGGTGCAAAATCGAGAAGTTCTAATCGGTTCGTGCGGAATCGTATCTCTTTGCTGTAACGCCGAGTGCGAATCGCCTGCAGTAATCGAGGGTTTTGTTCAGGTGCAAATCAACCGGCTGCCCGGCAATTGTGGTGGCAGCAGCGCAACTGGCATCCGCATTCGAGCTCCTTAGCAGCGGCGACTATACAGCGCGACTTAAATGCATGCAAGCTTACTAATCTGAGAAACCGGCCTTGCGCTGTGTCATTAAATGAACCGAGACCAATTGCTAATAAACAGTTCTGTAGCTTTCCACGAACTTGCGTAGGTCCCCTCACTACTCTGTCCACTTTCGGTAAACATTAAATCCGTTGTTCGCTACGTAAAGTCTAGAATCCCCACCACCTCCTATATCTCGTCGAGAGTTATCACAATTGGTTTGAGACTTGCCCCTGTGGCGGGCGGGATCCGAGTCTGCGGCGGTCCTCCGCGAAAGAGACGAAACTCGGTTAGGCGCTCTTAGGCCATAAGGATCACTTCTTCGTCAGTGACTGGATCCCGGCGTCAGGAAGCAGGAGAAGACCATGAGTACTGATATTAGTCGCCGCATAGCTGCCCCGCTCACAAAGGAACCCTCAATGGATGCTGACTCGGCAGCCTTCATGAAGATGCAGCCCCAGCCTTACGTCCAGCCTACGCCGGAACTGGTAAGAGAGGGATTCCGCCGGGGCCGTCTCTTGACCCAGCCCGACCTTCCGCAGGTCTATGAGGTCAGAGAGTATGTAGCCACAGGGCCGCTCGGGCCGATACCTGTCCGTATCTGCCGGGGTGCGGGGACTCCAGCCTCTGGCGCGCTTCCGGTTCTTGTTTACTACCACGGTGGCGGCTGGATGCTTGGTGATCTCGACAGCCACGACTGGATTTGTCGAATGATCGCCAATAAGGCTGACTACGTCGTCGTCAATGTCGATTATCGCCTGGCGCCGGAGTTTATCTTTCCGGCAGCCTTCGACGATGCTCTTGCGGCGATTAAATGGGTTGTGGCGAATGCGAAAATGCTTCGCATCGATCCGGCGCAAGTCTCGGTGGGTGGGGACAGTGCGGGCGGCAATCTCGCGGCGGCTGTGGCGTTGACGCTACGAGACGAAGGCAAGATCAAGCTCAAGTCGCAGGTCCTGATTTATCCGGCAGTCGATTTGACAATGAGCGAGAACTACTACGGCCGCTTCACCAAAGACCTGCTGCTGACCGATGACCAGTTGCGAGCGTTCATTGATTTCTACGTACCGAATATCGAACAGCGGAAGGATTGGCGGGCATCGCCGCTACTCGCGCCAAGTCTGAAGGGGCTGCCGCCAACGCTTATTCTGCTTGCTGGGTTTGATCCGCTGCTTCCGGCGGCCGCGGCGTACGCCGAGCGGCTGAAAAAGGAGGGCGTGATCACAACGGTCAAGCGTTATCCCGGCCAGATGAATGGCTTCGTGTCGAACGCGAAGGTTCTGCCTAAGGCCTCGGTTGCGATTAAGGATGTGTCCGAAATGCTCAAAGCGAACTTATGAGATAAGTTTCTGCAACTTTTCCTTATACCAGCGTTCTCAAAATCAGGCCCGTGTACCCGTAACCTTCCTTTCAACGCCGGAACCTTTCGGCATTGGAATCCAAAGGAGATGACACCATGAAATCAGTGGTAGTCTACGTTTCGATTGTGCTCCTCGGGTGCGCCGCCATTTTGGCTCAGAATACCGGCCGCAACTCCGGCCAAACCAACGGTAAGAGAGTCAGGCCGAGCGAAACAACTCAACAGGCGGCCGGCACTCCAGGCACGGCGAACAGTACCAGAGCCGCCGTGGAAAAGGGCGCCACGTGGCTCGCCTCAGTCCAGGGCGCGGATGGCGGCTGGGGACAGGACGGAGGCGACTCGTCAAACATACGCCAGCATCAATCCCTCGAGTCACAAGGAAATGACGTAGCAAACACTGCGCTTGCAGCTCTCGCTCTTCTGCGTGCAGGCAAGCAATACAGGCCAAACGTCGAACGCGCAGTCGACTTCATTCTGAAACGAGTCGAAGCAAGCCCCGCCGACGGCCTGGCGATCACCGACGTTAAGCAGACACAAGTCCAGCGAAAGCTCGGACCTTATATCGATACGTTTGTCGCTTCGATGCTGCTGGCGCATGTCGACGGGACCTTTGCCAAGGCCGGCAACACGCGGGTGCGTAGCGGGCTGGAAAAATGCGTTGCCAAGATACAGAAAAACCAGACGCGCGACGGCAGTTGGAACATAGCCGGCGGCTGGGCGCCGATCCTTGGAACTTCGCTCGCCTCACGCAGTCTGTACGAAGCCAGCAAGAAAGGCGTGCCGGTGAATCGCGACGTCCTGGCGCGTGCAGACGCATACACAGTTCAAAACCAAAAGAGCGGTGGTTCAATGTCTCCCGGAAGCGGAATGGGTCCAGGAAGCAGTACTGCGAGCGTTGTAGTACTTGATCGGACCGCCTCAACATCAGCCGGAGTGTCTTTGTATCAGGACGCTCAAGCCCTCGAGCAACTCAGCCGTACGCCTGAAAGCCGCCGAAAAAACGCAGAGGAGATCAGCGCTATAGGCCGCAAGCTATCGGATTCGAAGTTCGTCGAAGGCTATGGCTCGATTGGCGGGGAGGAGTTCTTCTCCTATCTCAACATCGGTGACGGCCTCAAACGATCAGGCGGTAAGGAATGGCGCGAGTGGCACGCGAAGATCACGGAAAAGATTCTGAAGCTTCAGAACAATGACGGGACCTGGGCTGGCCACCATTGCATCACGGGGCGTTGCGCAGTGACCAGCGCGGCGATTCTCAACCTGACAAACGATTATGCCAATTGATCGGCGGGCTTTTCTGTTGAATGCCCTGGCTGCGGCTGGAACTACCTGCGCTGTCGTTGCGACGGGTTGCTCGCGGGGCCGCGGAAGCGCTTCGCTCAAGGACGCAGCGAATTTCTTGTGGTCGCAACAGGCTGCCGACGGCGGGTTTCACAGCACCACCTACGGCCTGCTGCGCTCCGGACAATCGCTCACACCATTTGCGCTCGTCGCCTTACTCGGAGTTCCGCCCGGCGAGTCGTCACCTCCGCGAGGAGCGGTCGAACGCGCGCTCAACTTTATCAAGACCAACACCAACGCCGACGGCACCCTTGGGGTGATGGATGACGCAGCCCCGGATTATCCGAATTACGCAACGGCGCTTGCGGTATGCGCGATGATCAAGGACGGAAGTGCCGGTTACGACGAGGTCATTGGGCGGATGGTCGCGCAGCTGCGGAGTCAACAGTTCAGCGAAGCAAATGGCTGGGGTCAACTTGATGCTCCTTACGGCGGGTGGGGCATGGGTGGCCCGATTCATCATCCTCCCGAAGCCGGTCACGTGGACTTGTCGATGACCCGTCACGTGCTTGAGGCGCTGCGTCTCTCCGGCGTCCAGTCAACCGATCCGGTGATCTCCGGCGCGCTGA
>Ga0134127_10003892_pt1 | contig 10790 bp, 9 predicted proteins | sample KB31753_FD_96459 | JGI IMG/M metagenome (GOLD analysis project Ga0134127, IMG submission 96459) | Terrestrial soil microbial communities with excess Nitrogen fertilizer from Kellogg Biological Station, Michigan, USA - KB3-175-3 | ecosystem: Environmental > Terrestrial > Soil > Unclassified ...
GATGGTGCTCGAACGCCTCCACGCGCCAGGCGTCGCGCGCGAACGCTTCGCCCGCGCCGCGCAGCGAGTCGCTGGTCTGCGCCGAGGCCCACGCGCCGCCGGGCGCGAACTGCTCCGCCCACTTGAGCCGCGTCGCGCGCTCCTCGTTCGGGCGCTCGGCGCGGTGCTCGGTGTCGGCGAGCCGTCCCGCCACCTCGAGCGCGGCCGGGTCACCCGGCCAGCGCTCGAGGTAGAGCTGATCCACCGCCACGGCCTTCCCCAGCTCGCCGTAGCGACGGAAGTGCTGGCCCATGGCGCGCAGCACCCGGCGCGCGTACGGGCGCTCGGCCCCGCCGGCCGGGAACTCGCGCGCGAACGCGTCGGCGCCGCCGGCCGCGGCGAGCGAGTAGACGAAGTACTGCTCGGCCTCGTGCTCGATGTCGGTCTGCAGCTGCAGCTTCGCCTCGCCGGCGTAGAGATCCATGACGCCGCGGAACGCGCGCGCGGCCGCGTCGTAGCGATCGGCGTTGTAGTGCGCCCAGCCGCTCTTGTAGAGCGCGATCGCGCGCAGCGATGGATCGACGCCGTTCGCCGCCCGCTCGTAGTCGGCCACGCCGCGATCGGGCCGCTGGCCGTCCATGCCCAGATCGCCGAGACGCAGGCTCGCCTCCTGGACGTACGCCGACGCGGGGTGGTCCGCGAGCAGGCGCGAGAAGAACTCCGACGCGCCGGGATCGCCCGCATCCGCGAGCAGCATGCCGGCGTTGAACAGCACCGCGTCCAGGTGCGGGAAGTCCCGATCCTCTTCGAGCATCTTGCGGTAGAGCGCCAGCGCCTGCCCGTGGTCCACGATCGGCAGCGTCAGGGCGCGACCCTCGGACTGCGCGTGCACCCACTCCGCCATGCGCTGGCGGAAGTCCACGCGCGCCGCGCTCACGAGCAGGTCGGCGAGCCGGAACCGCATCTCGCCGCGCGCCGGCGATTGCGGGTGATCGGAGAGGAAGATGCTCGCGCGCGCGATCGCGTCGTCGCGGTCGCGGCGCGCCATCGAGTCCGCGGCGGTCTCGAACGCGCCGAGCGAGTCCGCGCCGGGGCTCGAACCCTGTCTCCCGCGCACCTCCGCCGCCACCGGCAGCGTGTCCGCGGCCGAGAGCCTGACCGAGCGCGCGTAGGCCGCGGCCGCGAGGCCGTAGTCCAGCCCCTCGCGCTCCTGGTCGAGCGCCGCGAGTGCGCGCTCCACGGCCGTGCGCGCGGTGGCGATGCGCAGCTTCGCGTCCGCCGCCGCGCGCTCGTCGGCCTGCCGCGCGGTGCGCTCGGCGAGTGCCGCGAGGCGCGCCTCCTCGGCGCTCGAGCGCGCCAGCGCCAGCGAGCTGTCGGCGCCGCGCGCGATCGCGCGCGCCCACGCCAGCGCGTCGCGCGTGCTGTCGGCGAGCGCACCGACGCGGTCGATCATCCGCGGGCCCCAGGTGCGCTCGTACGCCTGCGCGATGCGCTTCGTCGCCTCGTCGAAGAGATGACCGGAGGAGAAACGGATGTTCTGCGCCAGCTCCTGTTCCTGCGCGCGGACCACGTCGGGACCTTTGAGCTGGGGCGGCGTCGCCGCCTGGCGCGCGCCATCCGGACCGTCGAGGTAGAAGTGCTGCATGGCCGAGAGCCAGGCCTCGTGAAGCCGTGCGCGCTCGAGCACCGTGGCCGCGCGGCGCTGGAAGCGGAGCGTGGCGGCGTCGCGAAGCTCGAGGAGCTGGCGCGCGGTCTCGTCCATCGCGCGCTCGAGCGAGTCGAGCACCGCGGCGTGGCGCGCCAGCGTGTCCGCCGTGCCCCGCGCTTCGCGCAGGCCGAGGCCGAGGTAGCGACGGAGATCGGCGAGACGCCCGCGCTCGCGCGCGAGCGAATCGGCGACCAACGTGGCGAGGCCGCGCATCGCGGCCAGCTCGCGCGTCGAGGCCGCGACCTGGTCCCAGGCCTCGGGCGGCGGCGGCGGCGGCACTGGATCCGCGTGGCTCGTGTCCGGCTCGGGCGCGCCGAGCGCGGGCTCGCTGGCGGGCACGCTGCCGGCGAGTTCGGCCGCCGCGACGGCGAGCCGCTCGGTGAGCGCCGCGGCCGGCAGGCCGTCGAGGACGAGCGCGTCCGTGACCGAGCGATCGCGCGCCCACGCCGCCCACAGCGAGGCGGCGGAATCGGGAGCGAGAAGCACGGTGAGCGTCTCGCGCTCGCGCACCCAGTCGGAATCGGCGGCCGCGTAGCGCCGGTAGGCATCGTCCCAGCGCTCGCCGTCCATGGCCTGCGCCGCCAGCGCCTGCGCGACCTCGCGGCGGTTCGCATAGTCCGGCGCGGAGGCGCGCAGCGCCTCGAGCTGCGCCGTGGCGCTGGCCACGTCGCCGCGCTCGAGCGTCGCGAGCGCCGCCATGTGGCGCGCCACCGCCGCGTAACGGCTCGCGTCGCTCACGCGCCCGAGCCACGGCCGAGGGTCGTCGCGCCGCTCGGCCGCGAGTGTCCCGAGCCGCAGGAGCGCGGCACCCGCCAGGTCGCGCCCGAGCGCGCTCGAGTCGGCGCCGGCCGCGACCAGCTCCCACTCGGCGCGCGCATCGCGCCCCATCGCCTCGAGCGCGCGCGCCCGCAGCGCGAGCAGCAGCGGATCGCGCGTCCCGACGGGGACGAGCGTCAACACCGCGTCGGGCCGGGCGTCAGCCAGGAGCTGGCTCGCCGCGAGCGCGTCGCTGGTGCGCTCGCCGGTCGCCACGGCCTCGCCGCGCGCGTCGCCGGCCAGTCGCGCCTCGAACGCGAGCCAGCGCGTGAACGCCGTCTGCGTGGGCCACTTTCGCACCGCACCGGCGAGCGCATCGAAACGCTCGTGCTGGCCGAGCTGGAGCCACGCGTGCCCGAGCAGGAACGCGGCGCGGTCGGCGTCGGCCCCGCCGGCCGGCGCGCGCTCGAGCCCGAGCGGCGCGAGGGCGGCGATGACGGCGGCGTAGTCGCCGCGCGCGTGCTCGAGCGCGGCGCGCGCGAGCGCATGCCGTCTCGGATCAACGGGCGTGCGCGCGGGCGTGAGCTTCGCCGGCGCCGGGTTCGGCGGCCCCGCGAGCGCCGCGGCAGCGGCCGCGGGCTCGGGCAGGGGCGTGGGCTTCGCTCTGCGCGCGTGCGCCGGCGTGCCCGCAACCGCTGCTGCGAGCAGCGCGGACACGCATGCGACCGCGAGGCGGCCCATGCCGGGAGCAGGTCGCGTCACGGCCGGTCCCGGTCTGCTTCCGCCTGGGGTGTGCCCGCGGCCTGGCTCGGAGCCCGGGTCACGTCCGTGCCCGTCTCGAGGAGCCAGGTGCTCGCCGCGAGGCTGCCGATGCCCAACTTGGGACTCGCCTGCGACAGGTCGAGCTTCAGGAACGTCAGCCGGTCGCGCACGGGCTCGATCGTCACGAAGCCGTGGCCCGTGCCGCTCCAGCCCTCGCCCATGAGCGCGATCTCGATCACCTGCGGCCGTGGCTCCACGAGCCCGCGGAACACCTCGAGCGCGCCGCCGTGCTGGATCGAGCCCCGCTGCGTCTCGGTGAGGCTCGAGGCGACGCTGGTGCCGTCCTCGAGCGTCACGCGCACGCTGTCGACCTGGCCCGCGAGCGCGCCGCCGGTGATCACCAGGTCCAGCTCGGTGCGCTGGCGCCCCGCGAAGTCCGCCTGCAGATAGCCCAGCCGCGTGCGCTGCTGATTCAGCAGCTGCTCCATCATGTCCAGCTCGCGCTCGAGCGCGGCCAGGTCCTCGACGCTCGTGAACACGCTCTGGCGCTCACGTGCGTCCGAGTTCACCGTCACCGAGTCCTTGCCGGCCGCGATCTCGGTGAGGAGCCTGCGGTACTCGAGGAAGCGCGGGTCCACGTTGCCGGCCCCGGCGCGCGAGACGCGCGACGTTTCCCGCAGCCGGTCGAAGCGGGCGCGGATGAAGTCGCGGTTCGCGCGCAGGAAGCGGAGCGTCGGCAGCTTCTCGCGCACCGGGCGTTCGCGCTCGACCTCGACCGTGGTGACCGTGGTCGGCGGGAGATTGCCGGCGTTCTTCGCCGCGGCGGCCGGCCGCGGGGCGAACGCGGGAGCGAGCAGCAACAACAGCACGGGAGCAGCGTGGCGCATGCGCATGATCAGCCCCTCCACGTGCGCTGCACCTTGCCGTCCGTCGCGCTCACGACGACGAACAGCGAGGGCTCGCCGGCGGCGCGATAGACGAACGTCCACGTGGTGGCGTCGGGATCGCCCTCGGAGAACGCGCCGCGCATGAGCAGCATGGTCTCGAGCTGCGCGGCGCGATGGGTGGCCCGGAACTCGGCGCCGCCGCCACGCTCCGCGGCCGCGAGCGCCGTACCGCTGTCGAGCCAGCCGGCCGCGACCGGCGGCGCGTCGAAGCGCATGTCGAGGTTCTCGGCGACGGCGATCTTCCCGCCGCGCACCGACCACACGCGGGCGCGGTCCTGCGACGTGGAGTAGAAGAGGTAGCTCCAGCGTTCGCACCCGCCGCCGGCCTCGAGCGCCTCGTCGTTCTCGACGTAGACCAGTTGGGCGTCGGCCGACCACGCCTGCGCCGCGGCGCTCGCCAGCTCGAGCCCCGAGCGTGCGGGCGCGGCCGTGGCGGTGCCGGCGAACAGCAGCACCAGTGCCGCGGCGGCGATCAGGGTGGGGAAGGTGTTGCGAGGGGCGCGGTCGTCCATGTCGCTCTCCTGGGCGGAGGTCCTAGAACAACATCAGCGTGCCGATGCTGAATTCGATGTTGTGGTGCAGGCGGCGGGCGTTGTCCGTGCCCGAGTGGAAGACGTAGTCGCGTGCCTCCCAGCGCATCCCCGAGCGCCGGGACAGGAACAGCGTCGTGCCGGCGCCGAAGTTGAAGCTGGCCTCGGTGCGTCCCTGCATGATCGAGGCGCCGACGCCGCCGGTGACGAACGGCACCATCTGCCGTCCGGGCAGGAACTCGAACGTCGTGTTCAGGTGGTAGAACAGCATGTGGAAGTCCTCGGCCTCGAGCGTCAGGCCGAACAGCGACTCCACGATCTCGGCGGGGCGATGGACGTGCGTCCACGCCGCACCGGTCTCGACCTGCAACCGGTCGAACACGTAGTAGGCGAGCCGTCCGCCGAGCGCGAGCGAGTTGGACTCGCGGTCGAACGCGTAGCCCGCGGCGTAGCCCTCGAGCACGAAGCTCCCGGTGCGCGTGTAGAGCCGCGGGTTCGGGCTCATTTTCACGTTCGCGAGGTCCTCGTACTCGGAGCACAGCGACGTGTGCACCCATCCCGACTCGGTGGGCGTGAGGCGCACGTTCACCCAGTCGCCGTTCCCTCCCAGCACCGCGAACGAGGTGCCGGCTGCGTAAACGCCGGCGATCGCGTCGGCGTCGCTGGGGCCGGTGCGCACCACCGTGCGCGGTTTGCCGGTGAGCCGCACCATGCTCACGGTGCTCATCGTGGCGTTAGCGGAGGCGCGCGCCGGCGCGGGCGCGGAGTGGGCGGGCGCGGCCTGCGCCGGCGCCGTCGCAGGCACGGCCACGGAGTCCGCGCGCGCGCCCTGCATCGCGTCCCCGGCGCGCGCGCGGGACGGCGCGAAAATGGCCGCCGCGCACAGCAGCAGCGTCCAGGGAAGCCGTCGGTTCGATCGCGTCCGTTGCGCCGTCATCCGCTCCTCACCACCCCCACGCGCGTCCCAGCTCGAACCGCATGTGCCAATCGCCGAACGTCTCGTGCGCGTACGTCACGCCCGCACCGCTCCGGTGCGCCGTGTCGAGCGCGTACACGCGCCGCTCCGTCTCCATCCCCACCGTCCAACCCCCCGCGACCGGCGCATGCAGCGCCAGCCCCGCACCCACGATCCACGCATCCATGGGCCCGAGCGCCAGCTCGATCGGGCTGCCGCCCGCGTCGAGCGTCAGCCGGTCGGGCTGGTAACGGATCGCGAGCCGCCCGCCCGAGGCGAGCGCCACGCACTCCACCGTCCGCCAGCGCGCCACGCGCGTGCGCGCCACCAGCTCGTAACTGGTGGAGTGCACGCGTGGATCCGGCGTCCCGCTGATCCCGAGCGCCTGCGTGGTGCCGCTGCGCCAGAAGCGCGGGCCCACCGACCAGCCGCCGAGGCCCACGAGCGCCTGGGCGCCCCACCCGGCGTGCGGGTGGACGTCCCACTGGTAATCGGCAAGCCGGGAAACGGGTTGAGCGGTTCCGCCCAGCAGCGACAGCGCCACCCAGCGGGGCTTGGGGATCGCTTCCTTTGGCAACGCCGCCATGGGCAACGCCGCCATGGGCGACGCCTCCGCGGCTGTCGCCGCTCCGGCGAGTACCAGGTTCGTGGCGAGTACGAGGTTCGTGGCGAGTACCAGGTTCGTGGCCAATGCCAGCGCCGTGAGCGCGATCCGCCGGCTCATGGCGTCACCGTGACCGGCAGGCCGACGGGGAGGATCTGGTACGGCGTCGACGGGAACGGCGTCACGATCACCGAGTCGCCGCCGGTCGGCAGTTCGATCTCGACGCCCGAGCCCAGGTAGCAGACGAGGAACAGCCCCGCCGTGGGCCCGGTCCCGAGGCTGTCGGTGACCGATCCCGGCACGGAGCCCGTGAACGCGAAGTCGATGTGCTGGATCAGGTGGTCCCAGCCGGTCACCGCGCGCGCCTCACGGCCCATGCTCACCGACGTGGCCAGCAGCCGGTCCATGTCGCTCGCCATGCGCAGCCGGTCGGCATTGGGATCGAGGACCAGTGTCCCGGCGGAGAAGACCGTGCTGGCTCGCAGCTCGGCCACCGCGTAACCGGTGAGGATGCGCCGGTAATAGACGTCGCTGCTCACCTGCACCGGGATCGTGGTGCCGGCCTGGACGGGCTGCGACGGCGCGAGGCTCGCGCCGGTCATGTCCACGCGCGTCCAGCGGTCCTCGATCTTGGGCTCGCTCAAGCAGCCGGCGGCGGCGAGCGCCAGCGCCGCGCTGACGAGCCACCCGCGCGTGCCCATGCGAAAGCGCTGCTTCAACGCACCACCACCAGCCGGTGCGCGAACCGCGCACCCGGCAGGACGAGCTCATAGAAATAGAGGCCCGAGCGCACGTGCCGGCCGTCGCTGTCGAGACCGTCCCACGCGACCTCGTTGATGCCGGCGGTGAACGGCCCCGAGTACGCGCGCACGCGGCGGCCGCCGGGGTCGAGCACGGTGAGCGTCGCGCGATCGGCGGCGCCCGCGGGCAGCGCGAAGCGGAAGCGCGTGCCGAAGCGCGCGGGGTTGGGCCACGCGGGCAGCAGCATCGCGGTGGCGGGCGGCACCAGTCCGCCGCCGTGCGCCGTGAGCGACGCGCTCGCGCTCGCGGGCGAGCCGCCCGCGGCGTAGGCGGGTGTCGCCGTGACCTTGAGTACCAGCTCGGCGTCGTCCGGCGCCGCCACGAGATCGGCCGCGGTGAGCGGCACGCTCACGTGCCCTGCAGCGAACGTGCCGGCATCGCGCTTCGCGAGCACGCGGCCGGTCGCGCGGTTCGTGAGCTCGAGCGCGACGCGCGCACGATCGGTGAGCGTGAAGCTCGCGACGGGAGCGTCGGGGCCGGCGACGGCGAGGCCCTCGACCGAGACGCCCAGGTCCCAGCGGCGCAGGCCGGTCGCATCGCCCCACGGCTCGAGCACGAGCGCCGCCGGCTGGCCGCTGCGCACGACGCGGCCGTCGCGGTGATCGCGCACGGTGAAGTAGGGCACGGTGAGCGCGCGCGGGCGCACGACCCCGTCGCGCAGCTCGGCGATGCCCTCGAGCGCCGCGTTGAACTTGAGCACCACGCCCTGCTGCGGCGCCGCGGCGTAGACGTTGCCCCACTCGTCGGTGGCGAGCGAGGGGATGGCGTCCGCGCCCGAGGGCGCAGTACCGCGCCACGCGAGCCGCGCGCCGTCCCAGCCCAAGCGGACGATGCGACGGTTGTGCGCGTCCGCCACGTAGACGTCGCCGGTCGAGGCGCCGGACTCGCGGCCGACCGCGACCGAGAGCGGGCCGGCGAAGTGATCGTCGCCCGCGCCCAGCGTGCCCAGCGTGCCCACGAGCCGCGCGCCGCCGCCGGTGAGCGCGTAGGCCGCGACGCGGTTCTTCCCGGTCTCGGCCACGAACAGCGCGTCGTCGCCGGGCGCGAACGGCGTGCCGCCGTCCGACCACGCCACGCCGCTCGGATCGGAGAGGTCGTCGATCGCAAACAGCGGCGTGAGCGTCATGCGATCGAACTCGGTGCTCGCCTGGAGCACGAGCACGCGGCGGTTGCCAGCATCGGCCACGTAGATGCGGTCCTGGTCATCCACCGTGAGGCCGCGCGGTCCCGCCAGCGCGCCGGTGGCGGTCTGCGCGCCGTCGAACGCCGCGAGCGACTTGCCGGCTTCCCCATACACGAGCCGGTTCCACGCCGGGTCCGAGACCACGAGGAAGTGGCGCGACTCCACGAACGGAAAGCGGTCGTAGATGTCGACGTGCGACAGCGTCACCGTGGCCCACGGGTCGCCGAACAGGTTCCTGCCGAGCTGCTCGCGCGTCACCCGCCGCGTCAGCGCGTCCAACCCGAGATCCGACGCGATCGGCGCCGGTGCGAACGTGGCCGCCGCCGCGGGGCGGGCGAGCGGGGGTGCGAGCGCGAGCGTCCCTGCGAGGCCGATGCAGATCAGGATGCGTCGTCGCACGTGCGTGCTCCTCTCTTGAACCGGTCGCATGGGACTCATGGGAACCGGAAGTCCACGCCCGTCTCGACGACGTTCGCGGAGTAGTTGTTGCTGTTGAAGTAACGCTCGAGGTCCACCCACAGCGTCATGCGGCGCACGAACGCGCGCGTGGGCGCGAACGCCTCGAGGTCGGCGCGCAACGCGGCGCCGAACAGGTGGCTCGACAGCTCGCCGAGCCGGTAATCGCCGGTGAGGTAGCCGCCGACGCCGTTCACGCTGGCGTAGCTGTCGCGGAAGAACGTCGCCGCCGTCTGCGTGTACCAGCGGTACTCCCAGCGCGCGGAGAGCCCGCGGGTCACGTACTGGCTCAGTCGCGTGCCCACCTCGTGCGAGGTGACGCCCCAGTCGTCGTTGTAGAGCCGGTACGACAGCTTGAGGCTGGCGCGGTTCGGCAGCGCCTGGTTCGCGCGCACGAACGCATCCCGGCGTTGTCGCGCATCGGGATGCCGCTCGGGCACGTTCGTGCCGCCGGCGTAGACGTTGCGATACGGGTTGTGCTGGAGCCCGTTCACGAGGTTGTACTCGACCCCATAGCGCAGCAGCAGCGACGGCGACACCACCTCGGTCATGACCGCGTTCCAGTGCAGCGTGGTCTTGCGCGCGTCGCCCGTGTTCGTGTCGTCGTCCTGCGCCGGCGCGATCTGGTCCCAGCCATAGCTCGAGCCCAGGGACAGGTTCGCGCTCTGCTGGCGGAAGTCGCGGCTCCAACGCCCGCCCAGCTGCTGGGCGACGTAGTCGGCCTCGCTCGAGACGTAGTAGTTCACGGCCGCGGGGCCGCGCGCGTACTCGCCCTCCACCTCGTTCCGCTGCTTGACGAAGTCCTCGAACGCGTTGCCGGAGATGGGACGGCTCGCGGTGGTGATGGCGTCGATCGCGTCCTGCGTGCCCGGCGGGGCCGAGACCGCGGGGATCAGCACTTTCTCGTTGTTGTAGTGGAACGTGAGCGCCGACGCGCGGGCGAGCGGCCACACCCAGTCGCCCGACAGCGAGCGCACGCTGACGTGGTCGCTGTCGGTGAACCAGCGCACGAGCGTGCCGGCGACCTGCGGCTCGTCCGCAGCCTCCTGCGCGAATGCCGGTACCGCGCCCGCCGAGGCGAGGCCCGCGGCGAGCAGCGTGAGCGCGACGCGAGGGCTCACTTGCACGCGCAGCCCCCGCCGGCACCGCCCACGCCGCCGGTCGAGCCCTCGCGGGCCTCGAACGTCTTCATCTTGCGCGCGTCCTCGCGCGCCTCGGACTTGAACGCCACGATCGGGTCCACGAGCCGCTCGCGCTGCCACGGCTTGACCGGCACCGTGGCGCAGCCGCCCGCTGCAAGCGCGAGGAGCACCGCGACGAGCGCGAGGATGCAAGGGCGGCCCTTCATCGCGTCGTGCCCTCCGTGGCGCCGTCGGCGAGGCCACGCGACTCCGTCGCGCGACGCGCGGCCGTGCCGATCTGCGCCAGCGTCGAGGCGTCGGCGCCGCCGCCGCTCCACACCATGCGTCCCTCGCGGTCGAGCACGAGCGTGTAAGGGAGCGCCGGCAGGTCGAGCGAGCGGGCGAGCCCGTCCGGGCCGTCGTGGAACACCGCGAGCCCGGGCGCGTAGCGCTGGGCGAAGTCCGCGGCGTTCCGCGGATCCACGTCGATCGACACCGCGACCACGCGGCCACCCGCGCCGGCGAGGTCGGAGGCAAGCTGGCGCAGCTGCGGCAGCTCCTTGCGACAGGGGCCGCACCAGCTCGCCCAGAAGTTGAGCACGACGACGCGCCCGCGCAGTGCGCTCAGCGTCAGCACGTCGCCGCCGTCGACGCGGCGCAGCGCGTGCGTCGCGAGCGCGGCGGTGGCGCTCTCGGGCGACGGCGCGGGCGCCGAGGCCCACGCGCCGGAGGCGGCCGCGAGCGCGACCACGGTGGTCCACGTCAGGATGCTGAGGCGCGTCGTGCGCGGCATCGGAGGTCTCACTTGTACTGGGCGCCGAGCAGCACCCAGAGGTTGAACTGGCGGCGTTTGACCGCGGTGAGCGAGTCGGCGCCGGTGGGGTGGAAGCCCTGGCCGGCGCGCGAGCCCACGCCGAGCACGTAATCGATGAGCCGCGAGCGGCGCGGGAACGCCGGGTCGACCTCCTGGGCCGCCATGGACATCGAC
>Ga0134127_10003893_pt1 | contig 10789 bp, 8 predicted proteins | sample KB31753_FD_96459 | JGI IMG/M metagenome (GOLD analysis project Ga0134127, IMG submission 96459) | Terrestrial soil microbial communities with excess Nitrogen fertilizer from Kellogg Biological Station, Michigan, USA - KB3-175-3 | ecosystem: Environmental > Terrestrial > Soil > Unclassified ...
GTCGCTGATGTGCGTCGGATACGTGTACATCACGCGCACCCACTCGATGCCGTCGATGTGCGAAAGTTCTCGCAGCAGACGGGCGAGTGCATCCTGTTTGCCCAGATCTTCACCATAGCGAGACGAATCCTGGGCCACCAGGATGATCTCTTTCACGCCTTCTTCCGCCAGTTGATGAGCTTCGGCGATGATCGAACCGAAGCGACGACTGCGAAAGTGTCCGCGCATCTGCGGAATGAAACAGAACGCACAAGGGCGATCGCAGCCTTCCGCGATTTTTACAAACGCGTAATGCGACGGCGTGGCTAGTACCCGCGGTGTCGAATCGTCGTAGAGATAAGTCGCAGATTGGTTGCCGAGTGGGATGACGGGCAGCGAGCGAGTGTTCGTCTTCGGATCGCACACTGCGAGAATGTCGTTGATCTGATTCGTGCCGATGAACGCATCGACCTCCGGCATCTCGGCTTTCAACTCGTCTCGATAACGCTCGACTAAACAACCTGCAACGATGAGTCGCTTGGCGTGTCCGTTAGTTTTGAGTTGCGCGGCTTCAAGGATCGTGTCGATCGACTCTTTTTTGGCTGAGTCGATGAAACCGCAGGTGTTAACAACTACAGTATCCGCCTCCGCTGCATCTGAGGTGATCTGATAACCGTTTTGTTTGAGATGGCCCATCATGACCTCGCTGTCGACGAGGTTCTTGGGACATCCCAGACTGATAAATCCAACTTTCTTCACTTGATGTTCACTCAATGTTTCACAGGATTTGTAAATTCTGTCTAACTCTTCTGGTGCATTCTCTCCAGCGCGAACAGCGCGCGCTCGACCTCTCTTTTTTCACTGTCAGAGAGTCGCTGCCCGCCAAACCGCACGCGGTTGTAAGCGCGCGTAATCAATAGTGCTTCACTCGACTTCAAAGTCTTCGCAAACTCCAGCGGCGTCAGGTGCGTGTCGCGCAAAACTCCGCGTTGCTCCATCAACGAAATCAACCGCTCGTAAAACTGCACGTTCGACTGCATCCTTCCCTCCTCCGGCGAATGCACGAACGCGCTGCGTGCCCAACGCCAGATTTGCTTACCAAACAAAAGCACCACCGCCATAAGCACCGCCGCAATGAAGCCAATCACAACCACGGGCACGTTTCCCGTGAGATACCTTTGAATCGTCGCGAGCAGGTTCGAAATCATGCGGCCGTAGTCAAACACCTGGTTGTGCAAAGAGGTCGCAAGCGAGCGCTGCTCCTGTTTGTCGTAACCAACCACGTACTGAAACCAGATCAGTTCCAATGCTTCGGCGTATTTTTGCAACTGTGCTGACAGGCCCGTGCGCACAGGTTCGGTACGTCCGGCGGAAGGTGTCGGATCAAATGTCACCCACGAACGCGTTGCCGGAAAATAGACTTCAACCCACGAATGCGCGTCGCTCTTTCTGACTGTGTAAGCTCCGGCCGCTTCGTTGTACTCGCCGGGTAAAAATCCATTCACCACACGCGCTGCGATACCACGCGCCCTCAACAATACGGTCATCGCGGTCGAATAGTATTCGCAGTGACCTGACTTCACGTTGAAAAGGAAATCTGCGAGCGGATCGGCTCCGCTTGCTTTCATGTCGAGTGAGTAGGCGTACTCTCTTTGCAAGTGCGACTCGACCGCCTTCGCGACGTCGTAACGATTGCTTGCGTTCGCTTCGAGAACTATGGCCATCGCGAGTGAATCGATGCGGCGATCGAGATTGTCGGGAAGTTGCAGGTAACGATAGTAAGAGATGGGGTACGGGTTTTGGTCTTTGCGCAATTCATCCATTCGCGGCTGATTCATATCGGAGATTGCGGTGTACATCACGCGTTCGAAGTCTCGACGACGCGACTGAACAGATCCTTCTCCGTCAACACGAACGAATGGCAAGTCGCCCTGAATCGCAACAACGCGAGGTGCGGCAAACAATACGGCAGATTCCAGCGGCTCTAAAAAGAATGTCTGCTTAACTAGTCCGTCGGGCGTCTGCGTCGTGCCGAATTGAAAGAACCCGCCACGGTCGTTTACTAGCTCGTTCTGACGCGCCTGGATCGACTTCTTCCAGCTTCTGCCGGTGAACTCGTCAAGAGCAACGCCGCGCCAGCGCAGATTCCGTGGTGTTTCGCTATCTTCAACACGCACGCGCATCACGACGGCATTGTCCTGCTTGAGCGTGCCGATCTGGCCGAGCGTCACGTTTTCAGAGAAGCCAATAAAGTTCGGAACTCCACCTCCGCTGCGCGTGAGCGCCGCGGCTCCGGATCTTGGTGCAACCAGAAACAACGGCAGCGCCATGCCGAAAATAAAAATCAGCAACACGACTGCGACGACTGGTAAGCGCGCTGCTTCGGTGTTACGCCATCCTCGTCGTCCGAGCTTCTTGAAGACGCTGGCGTCTGGAGGCACGAGTAAACGCGTTTCCACGTAGGCGAGTGAGCGTCGCGCCTTCTGGATCTCAAACGCTATGACGGCCGACAGACCACACAACAGGTAAAGCGTGAGCGTGCCGAGGAAAACGGGACTGAAACTCAATCCCGCAGCTAACAGCACTTCGAAGAATGAAATCAGATAAAGGAAAACCCAGTCGCGATCTTTCTTGACCTGAATCAGCTTCACGGCTGAGAGAAAGACGATCAGGTGGGCCAATGCGGTAACGCCGAGACGTTCGACAGGTTCGCCCATGGCTTTCTGGTATTGCCAGTCGGCATAAAAAAGCGGGATCGAGAGGAGCACGATTCCCAAGCCATAACGTTCCGGCAACTGCCACTTCGTACCCTCGAGCAGCCAGCTCACGATCATCACTACCAGGAAGATCAGAGACAGACCAGTACTGAGCCCTCCCGCCAACACAAGGGCCAACATCGCCACCCCGATCATGGCGTATGAAAATGCTCGAAAGTAGGTTAGGAAGTTCATTCGCTTTCTCTGCGTACCTCTGCGTCCTCTGCGTCTCGGCGGTTTACTAAGATGTTTACCGCAGAGGCGCAGAGGACGCAGAGATACGCAGAGATCATCGTTTAACTTTTATCTCAAACAGCCTCGGCCAAAGCTTCCCCGTCACAAACAACTTGTCGTTCGCCTGGTCGTAGGCAATCCCGTTCAACACCGCTTCCGGATTCGATAGCTCGTTTTCAGGCATCAGACCCGTCAAGTCGATCCACGCCTTCACGTGCCCTGTTTGCGGATCGATCACCGCGATTCGATCATCGTGCCAGATGTTTGCGTAAATCTCTCCCTTAACGAATTCGAGCTCGTTCAACTCGGCAACCGGCGTTTTGTAATCCGTGACATTGATCGTTCTCGTTACTCGAAAGCTCGACGGATCGATAAACCTGATCCGGCTCGTGCCGTCACTCAGGATCAGCGATTGGCCGTCCGTCGTCAGTCCCCAACCCTCGCCGTCGTAATTGAACTGCCCAAGCTTCTGGAAGCTCTGCAAATCGTAGATAAAGCCCAACCCATGCTGCCATGTAAGTTGGTACACTTTCCCATTCAGCACAGTCAGGCCTTCGGCAAAGTAAGGTATCGGCACATCAACCTTTTTCAGGATTTTTCCCGTCTCGAGTTCGACGAGTCGGAGACTCGAGGTGCCTTCCTGTCCTGTGCTTTCCAGCAGTTTTCCGTCGAGTAAGATTAAGCCCTGCGTGAAAGCGTTGCTGTCGTGCGGGTAAATGTTCGCAATCTGATAGCCGTACTTTGGAACCGGGGCGTTAGGCGGAGTCGCCGGCTGCGCGTGATTTCCGTCGGCGGCACTGTTGCACCCTGAAAGCAGCGTTAAACAGAGCAAAAGAGTGGCAAGGGGATTAAAGCCTTTGGCTACAAGACACATGGAAGGCATTTTGCGCGAGAGGGGGGAAAAACGAAAGCGCGCACGCCTATTCGGTAGTGTCCTAATTTGCATTCTTCTCTGTGCAACCTCTGCGTCCACTGTGTCTCTGTGGTTAAGTATTGCTCGGGAAAAGAACCACAGAGACACAGAGGACGCAGAGGTTGCACAGAGAAATCCTCAGATTAGGACACTACCCACCTATTCCGAAATGATTACCGGCTGTTCCTGGGCGCGTTTTTCGAGGTAATTGGCGAGGCGTTCGCGGTCGGCGTCAGACATCTGGTGAATACTCGCGCCGAGTACCCACTTTTTCTTCCCGTCCTCGCCGGCGCGCTCACAACTCACGATCGCAACCACGGCCTCAATCGATCCGTCAGGGAGGTCGACCCGGACAAAGAGAAGCTGACCGATGCGCGACAAATCCGCCTCGGAAAAACGGCTCCCGACAAGCGACAGGCGCATGCCAAACTTGCTGATCGTCTCGCAGTGACCTCTCGAGGGTTGGGAGTACGAAGCCTTGCCGGACTGCACGTTGCCGTCAATGAGCGAGATCGCACTGGGCAGGTGTGCGTAATAACGCGGGCCACGGCGACGATTGCGGACTTGCCTTTCCTTCTCGGACGGTTCCCGTTGATGCGTTCTTAGCGGGTCAAAACCTTTGAATACGAGGCCGCAGTTGTTGCAAAGCAGCTTGTGTAATCCAAACATACGGATGAAGAACACGGCATCGTCGTAATCGCGTTGGATTCGCTCGCTCTTGCATCTCGGGCACTGCATACGATCCCATTCTAGCCTTCAGGTCCAATCTCGGAGAATTAAATTTTTCGGATGATAGTTTTTGGTCGAGTCATCCGCCTTAGTGTGCGGTAACAAATTTACCGAGATTACTCACATTAAGAGGAGAGACCGATGAAAACGAAATTCAAATTAATGCTTATAGCACTTGCAGCACTAACAGTACTCGCGGGCCAAATTCGCGCAAGGAGTTCAGAAGCGGCCGCGATGGAAGATCTTACAAACCCACATTACAAAGGCGCCTCCAGCTTCAACTTCGTAGGCGCTGCGCCGAATGTGGCGCGTTGCGGAGCATTTCCGGAAAACGTCGAGCTGAGTTTTACCGGCGGTGGAGTTGATACGGAAGGCGGTCTGAATACCGCTGTGTTTTCAGCCTGCACCAACACAGTAACCAATCTCGTGTTTGATCTGAAAGCGACCGATACTTACGTACAAACAGGCGACCAAGTGTTCATCGAAGGAGATTCTTTCGTGCAGGTGATTAATCCGGCTAACTGCACCGCGTACACCGCGCACGGAGTCAACTTCCGCGTGACGGGCGGGACTGGTGGGCACGCCGGCGCGACCGGCGGCGGCCGTTTCAACCTCTTCAGCAATCTGACACCCTGCAATGGCCAGGTGGCGCCGGCACAGGTTTCGTTTGAAGGATGGATTCAGCGAGCGCAGTAACGCTGATCCTATCTGAGAATGAATCCACTTCGAAACGGATCTTCGGGATCGAAGTAGAACTCATTACGACCGATAAATGACGCGGTTCCGCTGACCTCAGGCGTGACCGCGTCATATGGTCCAAACCTCGTGGCCTCCACAACCTTCACCGACATCGTGCTGCCGACAATACTTTCAATCGTGATCCGTTCATTGAGCTGTAGATCACCTTTTGCGAAGTGCAACGCGGCGCGCGCGCTCACACCGCTGCCTGTCGGCGAGCGATCGAGTTCGCCGTCGGCGAAGATGCAAACGTTGCGACTGTGATGAGACGTGTCGAGCGGTGGTCCAGTGAAGATCGTGCCGTAGAGGAAACTCAGATCTTCTTCGAATGGATGCTTGATCGGAACCTGCGACATCACCGCGTGTTTGACCTTTCGACCATAGTCGATAAGTCGAGTCGCTTGCGCAGGGACGAGCGTTAACCCGACGTCTTCGGCGCTGACGAATGCGTAGAAGGCGCCACCGTAAGCAATGTCGAATCGCACTCGACCGATTCCCTGCACGGCGACATACTGGTCGCGAAGGTAGACAAAAGAGGGCACGTTTCGAAAAGAAGCTTCAACGACCTTTCCATCGATCACGGTGGCGTTGGCTTGAATTCTTCCGGCGGGCACATTGAAAGTTATTTCGTTCTTGTTAAGGAGCTGTGTTTCGACGGCGAGCCTGGTGAGCGCAATGATCGCATGCCCGCACATCGTGCTGTACCCCTCGTTGTGCAGAAAAAACACATCAAAGTCAGCGTCAGCAGATGGCGTGATGACAGCCCCATACATATCCGCATGCCCACGGGGCTCCCACATCAGCCCGGCGCGCAAGTGGTCGAAGTGATCACGAAAATAGCGCCGCTTCTCAAGCAGCGTCCGCCCCTCAATCGGCGGCAGCCCATCAACCACGACGCGCAACGGCTCACCACCCGTGTGCATATCGATCGTAGTAATGCGCCCCCAGTGTTCCGGCGCGCGCCAGTTAGAGAGTTGGTTCATTAGGTGAGGATATTAATATGTCTATCGACGTCAGCGAAGTTGAATCGCGCCTATGCGTTTTCGGGATGAAGAATACTACTAATGTTTCCCAGGCTTTCAAGCAGCGCGGTAATTCGATCCCGGGTCGAAGCATCCGTGGCGGTAAGTTGGTTAATCAGCCCCTTGACTTCATTCACCGTACTGGTTGCTTTCTGCACAGCCTGCTTTATTCGGCTCAGCAGATTCGCGTCATCATTAGCCTTGTCGATTTCAGTTTGAAGTTCGTCTGTCAACTCCGAGAGAAGATCGTTTCTTGCTTTAATTCGACCCAGGCGGTTCTGTAATGAATTCAACATCAGAATCTCAGCAAGATCTTTGGCGTCAGCGCGAAGCCTTTTGAAAGCGACGAGATCAGGAATCTTGTCGCGGAAGAGTATAAGGATGTTCCTCAATCTGGCGGTGTCAGTCTCCGTTTGACTTGCGGTTTCGATTTTCGCAAAGGCATCACGAAATCTAAAGATGTTGCTGGTGAGACGATCCAGACTGTCGACTTCAGCTTCGATTTCTTCAAGGGACGGCATTTTGATGATCCTCCTTATCAGCCTAGTCCGTTGCAGCAGGATTGATGATTGACCAGATCTCGCGAACCTTGCTCGCGAGCTGTCCAACGGTGAGCGGTTTCCTGGTGTTTACGGCAACGCGAAGGTTTGCATGCGACTTTGCCCAGGCGTCAAGTGCCGATACGCTTGTATCCAGCAGTTTGTCTAGTTGATCCTGCTTGTCGCCGATCGATTTAAGCTCGGCAATCGCTACGGAATGTGCCGGTGTGATGCGCTTCAATTCCTCGAGATACTTTGTATTTTGGTCGTGAAGAACTGCGGCACGTTGTTCCAGTATCTCTTCAATGTTGCCGTTGCCGTGATCGAATTGGGCTTTGGTTATACTCTTAATAATCGAAATAAAATTTTGTTCGCACGTTTCGCACAACTCAAACTCCAAAAACCGTTGCAATTGACCGCAATCAGCACCACAGCCTCCAAGCATTTTGAAAATGTCGTTTTTAAGCTGGCCGTCAGACACGAAGAGATCGTCTGCGTGGTGCTTAAGTGATATTTTCGCATCCTGGATGTTCTGAGGACTTCCTCCGGTGGCCTCCAACTCTCTGATCAAGGCCACCAGCGTTTTATAATTCAGTATCGTCTCCAGTTCGTGTTGTATTCTTCGATCTGTCGCTTCAATCGACTCATAAAAACCGAGAATCGTGCGATTTTTCTCGCGCGCATTGGATAGCATCGTCCCCGACACGCTGAGATTGATCTCCTTCAGATCTCTGACATTGAATTTTATTAAGTCGATAGCTCCACACTTGAACGACCCAATGTCAGATTCCAGTTTTACCAGTTTTGGACCGTCGATTTTTCCAAGCGCCACGAGTTGTGCTCGTCTTTCGGCTGGCGACAACGGTTCCAATCCCTTAAGTTGGTCGGCGGTCAAACCGGCCAGCGCATTGGCGACAAGTTCTTTTATTTCGTGGGATGATTTGGTGATGCTGTCTTCTGCTTTTCCGACGCAGGCTTTAACGAGAATTGGCTTGCCTTTTTCATCCAGAATCGGACGGCCTTCGGCATCGAGTTTTTCTTTTAAGCCACCCTCGACGATCTCTGCTGCCAGATTCACTCGCTTCTTAAAACTCTTGGCGGTCCTGAATTGCTCCGCAACTGTGAGTATTCCGGTAGCCACATTAACTGCGGTGCTCGCAAAGGTTAGTCCTGAAACCGCTGTGACCAGGTTGCCGACTGAATCCACTACTGCCTTCGAATTCTCTGCACTTTTCTTGTTTGCCTGAGCCAACGCGTTGAGCGCCTCCAGATACGCATCCAGGGCATCGAGGGACTCTAACGTCGGCTTCATCCCCGTCCGGTAATCTTTCAGATTCTGCCGCAATTGGCCTCGAACTTTGTCGGAAAAGAGGTCTGATCTTTCGGACGCACTCTTTATCACTGATTCAGTGTCTTTCACACCGGTGCGTATCCCTCGTGTCATTTCTGCTGATTGTTTGGCGAATTCAGAGATGTCGGGAACGGCACACCCGGCCGACAAAATCGCCGTGATTACAAGGATTGAGATCAGCTTCAATCGGGATCTCACTAATCGCATACAGGCCTCCCTAAGTGAATTCCGTCGTCTGACTGCCGAAGTTTTTGGTGGCAGTTCTCAATCTATATGTTGAAACGCGTGAAATCATTTCGCACCGCAGCCTGGGAAGTGGTTTATGATTTCCCTGACATGCCAAACATCAAACCACTCAACAAACTAGTCACCAAAGCACGGGATCTGCGGGAGCATCATCGGGAACGTCATAGGCCAAGTGGATTTGCGTTTGCCCTGGCTGACAGTATCGACTATCTGGATGAGGCGCATTGGGAGAAGGTGACGGCTCACAATTCGCTCTTTCTTTCGCCGCGTTATTTGCGTGTGCTCGAGGAGGCCGGGCCTGAGAATCTCAGACCATGTTACGCGCTCATATTTCGTGAGAAGGAACCGGTGGCCGCGATTGCGGCGCAGACGGTGACGGTCTCACTAGCACGCCTGCGCAGGAAAGCGTCATCAAACGGCCATTTGGATAAGCTCGAAGAAAAGATGCTCGTGTGCGGGAACCTGCTTTCATGGGGTATGCATGGGATTTCTTTCGCACCAAACGTGGACCACGAACCGCTCTGGCCCGCGATTGCCGAAGGGATCTATCGCCTGCGTCGCGTCGACAAGTTGTTTGGTGACACGGCATTCGTAATGGTCAAGGACATTCCCGACGCGTACGCTTCGACCGCGACAGCGCTTTCACGCTTCTCATATCGAGAGCTGGAAACCGAACCCAACATGGTCCTTGATATTTCACCGCAGTGGAAAAGTTACGACGACTACCTCGCCAATCTCACTTCGAAATATCGCAAGCAAGCAAAACAGATCGAGAAGGAGGTCACAGCCGCTGGTTGCACTGTTGAAGAGATCAAAAGCGATGAGATCGCTCGCGACGCCGAGCTGTTGCACGCACTCTATCTGCAAACGCACAAGAACGCGCGCCTCAGACTCGTCACGCTCCCCGTCGCATTTCTGCCAACGCTCGCCGAACGCCTCGGCGACGACATGCGATTCACGGTGTTAAAGAAAGACGGCCAGTTGTTGGGCTTTGTGACTACTGTGAAAGACGGCGAGACGGCGGTTGGTTATTACATCGGCTTCGATCGAAAGGCCAACGCAGACATTCCGATTTACTTTCGTTTGCTTCAATCTGTGATCGGTCACGCAATCGCGCTCGGTTGCCGGCGACTGTCACTCGGCCGCACGGCACTCGAGCCAAAAGCACGTCTCGGTGCTCGCCCGGATCCGATGCGTATCTGGATCCGCCACCGCATCCCCATGCTGAACCTGATCGTGCGTGGACTCTTGCATACAATCGACGATCACGAGGACCCGCCCCAACGCAACCCGTTCAAATAAATTATTCGTACCGTAGCGCGATCATCGGATCGACTTTTGTCGCGCGCCGTGCCGGCACCCAACACGCCAGCAGTGCCACGACCGCCAGCAAAAACGCGATTCCAACAAACGTCAGAGGATCGGTAGCGCTGACACCGAAGAGCAGATTCTTCATCGTTCGCGTCAGCGCGAGGGACGCAATCAAACCAAGCACGACACCGACGAGAGCCAGTTTCATTCCGTGTCCGATCACTAATCTGAGTACATCTCCACGCTGCGCGCCGAGCGTCATGCGCAGTCCGATTTCGCGAGTGCGCTGTGCCACTGCGTACGACAACATTCCGTAAATACCAATGCTCGCCAGCAGCAGCGCCACCACCGCGAAGACTGTAAGCAACAGCATGGAGAACCGTCTGGGCGCCACATTTTGCGACACGATCTCTTCCATCGTTCGCACATTAAACACCGCCTGATCTTTATTCAACGCCGCAATCTCAGCACGCACCGACGCTGTGAGACTCGACGGTTCGATGTCCGTGCGTGTCAGGACATTGATACGCCGGGTAGAGCCTGGCAATCGATCAGGCGGAATCTGGTTGAAGTTGAAATAGAGTTGCGGCCTGCGTTGGGCTTGTGCGTCGAGGTTGTTGTGTTCAACATGCCGAACTACGCCCACGATTTCATGACTCGGCTCGCCCGACGTAGACTGCGCTAATCGCTTTCCAATCGGATCTTCATTCTGAAAATGCTGTTGGACCAGCGCTTCGTCAATGATCACTACCGACGGAGTGTCTGGTCGATCCTGCGCGTTGAAAAGGCGACCTCTTATTGAGTCAATGCCCATCGTCTGGAAGTAGTCCGGACTCACCGTGTAGCGAGTGGCGCCTGGTTCCTTGCCCTTTTCAGGAAGCGGCCGGCCGATAATTATAAAAATCGGATTGTTCGCCACTCCGAGCGGAAGGCCGTTCGACACGGCAACTGATTTGACACCCGGTAGTTTA
>Ga0134127_10003896_pt1 | contig 10787 bp, 9 predicted proteins | sample KB31753_FD_96459 | JGI IMG/M metagenome (GOLD analysis project Ga0134127, IMG submission 96459) | Terrestrial soil microbial communities with excess Nitrogen fertilizer from Kellogg Biological Station, Michigan, USA - KB3-175-3 | ecosystem: Environmental > Terrestrial > Soil > Unclassified ...
GCCGAGGTGCTGCGCCGCTGCGCGAGTACGGCGTCCAGACTCCAGGGACCGGCCCCTGCCGCTGAGAAATAGAGGAACAGGAAGCAATAGATCACGGCGAGTCCGCCCTGGTTCAGGACGGGCCAGAGCCAGTGACCCTGGCTCGCGTGCCCGAGGAAGTACGCGAACGCCATTTCGCCGGCGAGGACGAACGCGACGGGGCGCGTGAACAAGCCCAGCAGGATCAGGGTCCCGCCGATGACCTCGATCACGCCCGCGACCCACGGCAGCGAGCCTACTGGCGCCGTTCCGCCGCCGGGCATGACCGCCGCGGGGAACGCGAACCACTTCGCCGATCCGACCTGAATGAAGAGATACGCCAGCACAATCCTGAGGATGCTCAACAGCTGCGGCGCCCAGTCCTTTTTCACAGCGCGTCTCCTTTTTTTTGTAACAGTTCCCGCTCGCGGGCATTCTGGGTGAGAGCGGCCGCGCGCGCAAACTCCGCGCGGGCCTCCTCGAAACGGCCCAGCTTCGCGAGAAGATCCCCGCGCACGCTGGGCAGGAGATGATAACCCGCGAGCGCCGGATCGTCCCTCAGGGAATCCACCAGCTCGAGCCCCGCCGCCGGTCCGAACGCCATCGCCAGCGCGACGGCCCGGTTCAGCTCCACGACCGGCGACGGCATCAGCTGCGCCAGAGCGTCGTACAGCGCCACGATTTGCGTCCACTCGGTTTCGTCGGCGCTCCGGGCCCGCGCGTGACAGGCCGCGATCGCGGCCTGCAGGCCATAGGGACCGTAGCCGCCGCCGGGCGCTTCCGCCCGTGCGAGCGCGGTCAGCCCGCGACCAATCAGAAGATGATCCCACCGGCCTCGATCCTGGTCCAGCAGCAGGATCGGCTCGCCCGTCGGACTCACGCGCGCCCGAATCCGCGACGCCTGAAGCTCCATCAACGCCACGAGGCCGTGCACTTCCGGCTGCTCGGGCGCGAGCTCGGCCAGAATCCGGCCGAGCCGGAGCGCGTCCTCGCACAACTCCGGCCGCACCCAGTCCTGCCCCGCCGTCGCCGAATAGCCTTCGTTGAAGACGAGATAGATCACCTCGAGTACCGACTCGAGGCGCGCCGCGAGCTCCGCGCCGCGCGGCACCTCGAACGGCACGCGCGCCGCCGCGAGCGTGCGCTTGGCGCGCACGATGCGCTGCTGAATCGTCGATTTGGGAACGAGAAACGCGCGCGCGATTTCATCGGTGGTGAGACCGCCCAGCAGGCGCAGCGTCAGCGCGACGCGCGCTTCGGTCGCGAGAACCGGATGACACGCGGTGAAGATGAGACTCAGCAGATTGTCGCCGACCTGATCGTCGAGCGATTCGGCGAGCGCGTCCTCGGGATTCAGCCGCTGTTCGTCCATCTCGCGACCGAGGTGCTCGTGCTTGGTGTCCTGCATCTTGCGCCTGCGCAGGTGATCGATGGCGCGATGCTTGGCCGTGGCCATGAGCCACGCACCGGGGTTGTCCGGAATTCCGGACGCGGGCCATTGCTCGAGCGCGATGACGAGCGCGTCCTGCGCCAGATCCTCCGCCATCCCGACATCGCCCACGATCCGCGCGAGCCCCGCGATGAGTCTGGCGGATTCGATCCGCCAGACCGCATCGATGGCCTCAGCAGCCCTGGGAGGGGTCATCCATCATCTGGCGAACTTCAACTTCGAGATCCTGATCCCACAACCCGATGTGTGCTTCCAGAAAGCGGCGCGTCCACTCGAGCGCTTCTGTCTTCGAGGTCACGTCGAAGATCGCGTAGCCCCCGATGACTTCTTTCGCTTCGGTGAACGGTCCATCGGTGACGGTGATCTTTCCTTTCGAGAGCCGGGCGCGCGCGCCCTGCGCCGTCGCGCCCAGGCCGCCCATGCCCACGAACTTCCCCTGCTTCGTCGCGTCCTCGGCCACCCGGTTGATCCGGTCGATCAGCTCCGAGGATGGCTGAATGTTGGTCTCGCGCGTTTTGACGATCGTCATGAATCGCATGGCTATTTCCCCGACCGTTGTTTGTTCTTTTCGATGCCCGCGCGCTGCCGCTCTTCCTGCGCGCGCAGCTCGGGCGTGAGTTCGGCGCCGAAGTCCTCGGCCTCGAAGATCTGCCGGATCTCGACTTCTTCTCCGTTCTGGAACGGGACGCGCTTCGCCCATTCCAGCGCCTCCTGTTTCGATTTCACCTGCCAGATCCAGAAGCCGGCGACCAGCTCCTTCGTCTCCGTGAACGGGCCGTCACGCAGCGTGCGCTTCTTGCCGTCGTAGCTGATCCGTGTGCCCTTCGATGAGTCGTGGAGACCCTCGCCGGCCAGCATGATGCCGGCCTTCACGAGCTCGTCATTGAACTTCCCCATCTCGGCCAGCTGCTCGGTGGTGGGCAGAATCCCCGCCTCGGAATCTTTGTTGGCCTTGACCATCACGATGAAGCGCATCGTCCCCCCTGTCTCGCTTTCCACGTTGGAGTTGTGCCTTCCCTGCTGTCATGCGAGCGACGAACGAGGACTCCGGAAATCGACACAGCTCGAAGTCGCCGGAATACAATCACTTATACGGCCGCTGCGTCCATCGAACAAACTAGTCCGATCGGGGAATACAGTCGCTCCGCGTCCGCGGGCACACTGCGATACCCTAAGACAGGACTACTCATGAAAGCGCTTGCCGTCGTCGGAGTTGCCCTCGCGTCCGTGATTGTGGCCATCCCCATGACGAATCGATCCCAGCGATCTGAGCTGACCGAAGGTCAGCGAATCTTTCGATTCGAGACGTTTGGGAACGAGAACTTCTGGACCGACACCGCGCGAATGAATCAAGTCGTGCAGAGCTCCGTCAGTCCCACCCTCGCGCTGAAAGTCGGACTCAAAGTGGATGCCGAGGCCATTCCCGCCGACGTCGCACAGGCAATAAAGGCCGGACAGGTGGACCTCAACAGCCCCGCCACTACGTTGGCGCTCCTGAAATTGAATGCGGTGGTGGGTCTTCGCGGGTCCGTCCAAACGGTGGCCGGCCGTGACACGCTCGTGCGGCTGGGGATAACGTGCGCGCTGTGCCACTCGAACGTCGACAACTCATTCGCCCCCGGAATCGGCAAGCGCCAGGACGGATGGCCGAACGGCGACTTGAACGTCGGCGCGATCATCGCATTGTCGCCGGCGATCACGGCCGAGCAGAAGGCGGTATACAACAGCTGGGGTCCGGGGAAGTACGATCCCCGCTACAACATCGACGGCAAGAGCACACCGCTCGTGCTCCCGCCGGCATACGGGCTCGCGCGGATTCGTAACGAAACGTACACGGCCGAGGGGCCGATTTCGTACTGGAATGCGTACGTCGCCGTGACGCAGATGCATGGACAAGGCGACTTCTCCGATCCGCGCCTCGGCATCTCGGTGAAGCAAACCCCGGATCTCGTCACGCCCAAGCTCGCCGCGTTGCGCGCGTACCAGCACAGCCTCGAGGCACCCAAACCCGGCCCCGACATCGATGCCGCCGCGGCGGGGCGCGGGCGCGGCGTGTTCAATCGAAGCTGTGCCGCGTGCCATGTCGCTGCGACCGGCACCGACAACAACAACGGCAAACTGCACGCGCCCGGTGAAACCGGCGTCGATGCCGCGTATGCGGATCGCACTGCGAACAAGAAGTACCGCACGACGCCGTTGCGCGGCCTGGTGCATCACGCGCCGTATTTCCACGACGGCAGTGCGGCGACGCTGCCAGACGTCGTCAGTCACTACAATCGCGTACGAAAGTTGCAACTCACGCCTGCGCAACAGCGTGATCTGGTGGAGTTCTTGAAGACGTTATAGCGGGGCTATATTCGAATCCTGGAATCCTCAAAGGATCGAGTATGTGCCGGAACATCAAGACGCTGGCGAACTTCGAGCCGCCCGCGACGGACGACGAGCTTCGGGCGTCGGCATTGCAGTTTGTGCGCAAGCTGAGCGGCTCGACTAACTCCTCGCACGCGAATGAGGCGGTATTCAATGCCGCGGTCGAAGACGTGACGCGGGTCGCCCGACGCCTCGTCGATTCGCTGACGATCAACGCCCCACCCAAGAACCGCGCTGTGGAGGCTCGGAAAGCTCGTGAACGGGCTGCGAAGCGTTTTGGGTAGGGACTCAATCCAATGAGTTAACGCCTACAGCGACTACTGCTCGCTTGCCATACGGCCTAGCGTGCATGAACGACGAATGCCCTGGCTCGGATTCGAACCGAGACGCCTCGCGGCACTGCCCCCTCAAGACAGCGTGTCTACCAGTTCCACCACCAGGGCGGGCGAAGAAAAATAGAGAGGTTACCTCATGATGTACAGACTGGCGGCTCTGCTTCTCCTCGTCGCGGCTTGTAGCACGGGGCAACAGGACCACACGGCCTCGGTGTCACCGCTCTCCGGCGCGGGAGACTGGACCGTCTACAACGGCTCCTTGAGTGGGGAACGCTACTCGACCCTGAATCAGATCACGACGGGAAACGTCGCCCGCCTCCAGCAAACGTGCGCCTTCGAAACTCAGGACACTGTGAGCTTCCAGTCGGGGATCGTCGCGGTGGGCGGCACGCTGTACTTCACGGCGTTCAATACGACCTACGCCATCGACGGCGCCACCTGCCAGCAGAAATGGAAATTCACGCGGCCCGAGCCCAAGACCCTCTTGAACGTCAATCGTGGCGTCGCCTACAGCGGCGGCGTCGTGTTCCGCGGCACCGCGGACGGGCACGTGCTGGCCATCGACGCGACCACGGGCCAGCTGCGCTGGGACGTCGCGATCGCCGATCCGAGCAAAGGCGAATCGGTGCCGATGGCGCCGCTCGCCTGGAACGATCTGGTGTTCGTCGGGAATGCCGGCGGCGATGTCTTCGGGGTGACCGGCCGCATCTACGGGCTCGATGCCGCATCGGGAAAAACGATGTGGCAATTCAATGTCGTCCCGGACTCGGGGCCCGCGCGCGCGACCTGGCCCAAAGCGTCGCCGGAGAACCCGCCGACCGGTGGCGCGACGTGGACCTCGTACGCGCTGGATGAAGTAACGAGCACGCTGTACGTGACGACCGGCAATCCCGGGCCCGATTTCGTGATCGAGCTCAGGCCGGGCGAGAACCTGTACACGAACTCGGTGCTCGCACTCGATGCACGCACCGGCCAGCTCCAGGGATACGTCCAGCCGATCAGAGGCGACTTCCACGACTGGGATGTGTCCGCCGCACCGGCGCTCATCACGACGAAAGCCGGGATGCCGCTCGTCGTCGCCGCCGCGAAGGACGGCATGGTCTACGGCATCGAGCGCGGCAGGAACGCGCGGCCGAGCGGCGACTCGCGCGCATCGGACGCGCTCGCGCTCGGCGTGCGGTACGCGACGGCCACGACGACGCGGGAGAATGTCAACACGCCGCTCTCATCCGAGCGATTCACGCGCTTCTGTCCCGGCTCGCAGGGTGGCATCGAGTGGAATGGTCCCACGTATCATCGCGCGTCCGGCACGATTTACGTGAATTCCATCGACTGGTGCACTTCGGTGAAGTTGCAACGGCTCGATACGCTGCGGGGCGGACCAGGACAATCGTGGACGGGCATGGACGACGCGCACATGGCCTTCGGGAGGATGGACCCCACGTCGCAGTGGAAGGGCTGGGTCACGGCGATCAATGCCGAAGACGGCAACGTGCGCTGGAAAGTGCAGACGCCGAAGCCGATGGTCGCCGCGATTACGGCGACGGCGGGCGGACTCGTGTTCACCGGCGATCTCGACGGTCAGGTCGTGGCGTACGACGCGAACTCCGGCAAGGTCCTGTGGCGCAAATCAGCGGGCGGCGCGATCGGCGGCGGCGTCATCGCCTACCAGGCGCGCGAAAAGCAGCACATTGCCGTCGCGGCCGGGCTGAATTCGCCGATCTGGCCCGTCAAAGGCGGCCCGGCGCGCGTCGTCGTGTACGCGCTTCCGTAGTACGTGACGAGGGTCCCCGGACCCTCGTGATGTCGGACTGCTCGCACAAATCAGCGCGGTGCATAGCTTTCCCGCATGGAGCTATGGGTCGCGTTCGGGTTTGGCGCGGCAGTCGGCGCACTCGTCGGGTATCTCCTCGGCCGTCAGCGAGAGGCACCCGCTCCCGTCACGCGCGCACGAGTTGCTCCCCCTCCACAACCTCCACCATCTTCAAAAACGCTACCGGCTGATCTCAAGCATGTCGTTCTCGACGAGGGCTCGGCGAACGTCCTGAACGCCCTCAACAATCGTCTGGCGGCGATTGGAGCGCTCGCCGATCTCCTGCACGGCAGTCCGCTCGATCCAGAGCGCGCGCGCGCCTTGGTGTTATTGCATGGCGAAGTGCGCCGCGCCGCTGAGATCACGAGTCATTTCCTCGATCTCGCCGCGCACCCCGCCGGAGCCGCGGAGCCATGCGAGGCGCCTGTGGTGATCAACGGCGTGCTCGCGGAGCGCGAATCCCCGATCCGCGAGCTCGGCGTGAAGGTGCACCGCCAGGTCGCCAGTGATCTTCCCCTGGTTGCCTGCCCCATGGCGCAGCTCACCGAGATGTTCACGAAGCTCCTCGACTTCGCCTTGCGCCGTCTGCGCGCCTCGCAGCCGCCGCGCGAGCTGCGTCTCGAGGCGATTGCGACCGGCCCGTCGATCGTGATCTCACTCTGGGACTCGGGTGCGCCATTGTCGGTCGAAGCCGAGCAGCGGCTCGTCTCGCCGTTCCGGTTCACGCAGTCGGGCGGTGGCGGTGAGGTAGAGTTCGCGCTCGCGCGCGCGCTCGCGCAGTCGGCCGGGGGCAGCCTGCGGCTGCGGCCCCGCGGCGGCGGCAGCGGTGCCGAAGTCGTGATCACGCTGCCGCGCAGCCTGCTCGGCGCGCAGCCGCCGCTCGCCGCGCCGGCCGAGAACCTGCCGCGCATGCGAATCCTGGTGGTGGACGACGACGCCGTGAACCGTCAAGCCATGGTGATGCTGCTCGAGCGGGAAGGACATCAGGTGACCGCGGTCGAGAACGGCGTCGAAGCGATGCAGCAGCTCGACAATCACGACAAGACGTTCGATGCGATCGTCACCGATCTCCAGATGCCGCGGCTGGGCGGGCGCGCGATGTATGAGCAGCTCGTGAACGGCCGGCCGCTCGTGGCCAAGCGGTTCGTGTTCGTTACGGGAGACCAGGCGCGCGGGGAAACACGCACATTCCTGGAGAATTGCGGCCAGCCGTCGGTAACGAAACCCTACGATTTAGGCGATTTGATCAACGCGATCGGAACCGTGGCGCGCAAGAAATAGCTAGTTCGGCGCGTGCACTCTCGGTGATCCGTAATCGCGATCCCCACCAATTCCCGGCCCGGCCAGCTCCAGTCCACCCCGATCGTTGTTGATGCGCGCGATCTTCTGGCGAATCGATCCCGCGAACGGCGTGGTGCGCCCGTTGCGCCCGAATGGATCGGTATACCAGATCTCGGGACCACTTTCGTTGTCGACAAAGTTCGAGTTGATGTCGACGGAGCGACGCACGCCGTCGAATACCGAGCGTGGATCGTCGAACGGAATGCCGAGGATCGTGCCGTTGCCGGTCGAGGCATTGCAGGAGCCGCCGGTCCCGCGCACCTGATCGCCCGCCGCCGTGGTTTCATAGCACACATCGATGGGCCGGCCGGTGACGTTCGGCATCGCCGGGTCGTAGAACCGGCTGGGGCGATTGACCTGGAAGTACGGGTTGAAGAACGCCAGCGTGTGGCCGTCCTCGGTCCGAATCGAGTTCGACGTTTCCCAGCTCTCGTGCAACGCGTTGAAATCGGACGTCTGGCCCGCCGCGACGAGAATGTCGCGATCGACGCAGAAGCGGTCGGGAATGATCCGCACGCCGCCGCCGTCGGGGGAATTGGGCGGTGTCGCGGGACCCACGACCACCGTCACCCGGTCGCAGCTGCGCTCGAACTGCCCCGGCGTTCCGATCGCCGTCAGCATCGTGATGTGCATCGCGGTGCCGTCGCTGCAGCGGATGTGATAGACCAGCTCATGCAGGTTGTTGGTGAACGCGTCCTTCGAGTGCGTACCCTGATGCAGCTTGGTCATCACATCGCAGCGCACATCGAACAGCGCGTCCGCCGCGTCGCTGCCGAAATGCATCTGGATATCGTTTTGCCACTCGACCTTGTGTCCGAAATGGTCCTCATGACGCGTGGTCAGCGGATCGTAGACGTCGAGCTGCTCGTTCGCGTAGCCGAACGGGATGTCGCCGACTTCGCGATACAGCGCTGAGCCGCGGGGGTCGCGGCCGTGATCGTGTCCGAACGAGCACCCCGTGACCGGATCGATCGGCGGGTGCCAGGTCGGATAGCGTTTGTGATCGGATCCCACTACCGAGTAGGCGTCGTGCTGGGCAGCGGTGCAGTCATCATTGGCGCCAGGCGTCCAAAGGCCGAAGGACGCGGCATCGCCGGTCGCGGTGCCGTAATCCGGCGCCGCCGGAGCATCGTGGCACGCGAGCGCAACAGGCGCCACTAATAGGAGAAGCACGAAGGCGAGTTTCATGAGCGTGCCTGCACGATCGCCCCCGATCGTGCCCCAGAGCCGTGACCACAATCACTTCCAAATGGGCTACACGCATTGAGTTATACTGGCGCCATGCGCAACACGGTGCTGCTACTGCTCGCGCTTTTGCTCAGCGGCTCGGCTCAGGCGCTCACCGCGCAGCGCCGCAGCGGTGCGGGCGGGTTCTGGTACTCCATCACCGTGGCGCCCGGATGGTCGCGAGTGTCGTGCGACATTTGCGCGGGCCGACGTGAGACCGGCATCTCGGCGTTCGTGGGATTGGGCGGGACGACCAGTCGCGCACTCCGGCTCGGCGGCGAGCTGGCGGCCTGGCGCCAGAGTGATGAGGGCATCACACAAACGCTGCTGTCGATCGGCGCGACGGCCAACTGGTATCCGGGAACCAAACGGCGCTGGTATCTGCGCGGTGGCGCGATGCTCCTGATGCATCGTGCCAACGACGGGACTGATGCCGTCACGTCATCCGGGATCGGTCCCCAGATGGGCCTGGGCTACGAGTCCGCCGCCGGCCGCCATTGGCTGATCGCGCCGTTCGTGCATTACTCGATCGGCGTCGTGGGCGGGAACGTGAACTTCAACGGCGGCCAGGCAGCGGGCAGCGCGCGACTGAGCTTTCTCCAGGCAGGAGTCAGCCTGACACACCGGTAGTCTCAACCTTCCGTAGCTCACCACGCACAAAAGGACAATGGCCGGCGCGAGGCGCCTGAGCCTTCTTTGGGCTCAATGACAATATGGCGTTCAGCCCGCGACATGTTCCTGGGCGCGTTCAGCGATTTGCGCCGCTCCTGGAAGGTTTTGGCGATCACCGATCTGGCCTACAAGGCGATCGCGTTCGCGCTGCTCATGCCCGGGACCACGTTGATCCTGTACTGGCTGCGCGCCCGCACGTCGCAGCGCGTGGTCGCGGATACCGACATCGCGATGTTTTTCCTCACCACCCCCACGGGCATCGTGACCCTGCTGCTGGGCGGCTCGCTGATCGTCGCGATCACGGCGGTCGAGGCTTCGTGTCTGATGGCGGTGAGTGTGGGTGCGTCGCAGGCCATCAATCTCAACGGGCGCGGCGCATTGCGCTTCGGCGCGGCGAACGCGCTGAACGTACTGCGGTTGTCCGGCCACATGGTGCTGCGCGTGGTGCTCGGCGTGGTGCCTTTCGGTATCGCGGCGGGCCTGGTGTACATGGGGCTGCTGCGCGCGCACGACATCAACTACTACCTGGCGGAGAAACCGCCGCAGTTCTGGATCGCCGTGGTCCTGGTGGCATTGATCGGCATCGCGTTCGCGCTGTTGCTGGCACGTACCATCGCGCGCTGGGCGTTTGCGTGGCCCCTGGTGGCGTTCGAGCACGTGCACCCGCGGCAGGCACTGGGCGAGAGCGCGCGACGCGCCGCCGGCTCCTATGGGCTTATTCTCGCGTCGCTCGCCGCTTCAGTGGCCTCGGCGTTCGTGCTGACGAGCGTGTTGACCTGGTTGATGCGGTCCTTGGGGTTCTGGGTTGCCCCGACTGTGGCCGGCTCGCTCCCGCTGCTGTTGCTCTTCATCGGCGTGTGGGTCTTGGTCGCCGCGTCCCTCGCGCTGGCGGCGAGTGTCGTGAACTTCTCGCTGTTTGCCCTGGTCCTGACACGCTTGTACCAGGGCATCGCCCAGCGGTCACCCGCATCGCTTGCTCCATACGCCGGTGAGGTCTGGGGGATGCGTTTGACCGGCCGCTCGGGCGCGGGCATTCTGGCGCTCGTCGTGCTCGGCATGGGTGGAGTCGCCGGGCTGGCATTCCTTGCCACGCGTAATCAGTCCCCGGTCGTGATCATTGCCCATCGAGGATCTTCGGCGGTGGCGCCGGAGAACACCTTGGCGGCGTTTCGGCTGGCGGCCGAGCAACGTTCCGACCTGGTCGAGCTGGACGTGCAGGAGTCGTCCGATGGCCAGGTGCTCGTCGCGCATGACGCCGACTTGATGAAAGTCTCCGGCAATCCGGCCACGATCTGGGGCACGCCCGCCGTCACGTTGCGCGCGGTCGACATCGGCACCTACCGAGACGCCAAGTATGCCGCCGAGCGGGTGCCGACGCTCGCCGAGGCGCTCGCCGTCTGCAAGGGGCGCTGCAAGGTCCTGGTCGAGCTCAAATCATACGGCCATAACCAGCAGCTCGAAGAGCGCGTCGTGCAGATTGTCGAAGCGACCGGGATGGCGGACCAATGCGAGTTCATGTCGCTCGATCACGCCATGGCGCGCAAACTGAAAGAGCTGCGCC
>Ga0134127_10003897_pt1 | contig 10785 bp, 8 predicted proteins | sample KB31753_FD_96459 | JGI IMG/M metagenome (GOLD analysis project Ga0134127, IMG submission 96459) | Terrestrial soil microbial communities with excess Nitrogen fertilizer from Kellogg Biological Station, Michigan, USA - KB3-175-3 | ecosystem: Environmental > Terrestrial > Soil > Unclassified ...
ATCGCGTACGTCTCGACGCGCAATAAGGACAGCGAGATCTGGCTCATGAATAGGGACGGCTCCAACCAGCGCCAGTTCACGCGCGCGCCGCAGTCGCGCGAATCCGAGCCGCGGTTCCTGCGCGACGGAACGCTCGCCTATCTCGTGGAGCGAAAAGAAGGCAGCCGCACCGTGCAGCAGGTGATGCGGGCCGATCTCGCGACCGGAAACGTGACCGCGATGACCGGGATCGATCTTGCGATCTCGTCGTTCGCGGTCTCGCCGAGCGGTGACGTCGTGGCGCTGGTGGTGAATACCGATCCGCAGAATCGCCGCAATCCGACGTACAAGGTCTACATTCAGCCGGTCAGCTCGGGCACGGCGGTGCCGCTGCCGACGACCGGGACCGAGCAGATGATCACGCCGGCCTTTCGGCCCTGATTAGGTGCGCGCAGCGGTTCTGACGGCGACGGGCGGTCTCGACCACCTCAAGATCAAGGATGTTCCCGACGCACCCGCCCCAGGGCCGGGCGAGGTGCGCGTCGCGCTGCGCGCGGCGGCGCTCAATCATCTCGATCTGTTCGTCGCGGCCGGAATGCCGGGCACCGCCGATCGATTTCCCTGGATCGTCGGAGCGGACGGCGCCGGCACCGTGGAAACGGTCGGGCCCGGCGTGACGTCAGTCGCGCCCGGTGATCGCGTCATGCTGAATCCCGGCATCTCCGATTACAGCTGCGAATTCTGTCGCGCCGGTGAGCACTCGCTCTGCGTCAGCTACCGGCTGCTCGGCGAGCATCTGCCCGGGACGCTCGCGGAATTCGTCACGGTGCCCGCGCACAATGTGGCGCGCGGGCCCAATCTCTCGCCACCGCTGACGTGGGGCGAAGCCGCGGCCTTCTCGCTGGTCACGTTGACGGCCTGGCGCATGGTGGTCACGCGCGCGCAGGTGCGCGCCGGCGAGACGGTCCTTGTATGGGGCATCGGTGGCGGAGTGTCGCTGGCGGCCATGCGGATCGCCAAGCTGTTCGGCGCGCGCGTGATTGTGACCTCGTCGAACGAGGCGAAGCTCGCAGCCGCCAAACAGCTCGGCGCCGACGTGACCTACAATCATAAGACCCAGAAAGTGGCCCACGAAATCCGCGCGCTGACCAACAAGCGCGGCGTGGATGTCGTGATCGAAAACGTCGGCGCCGCGACGTGGGACGATTCGCTGCGCTCACTGCGACGCGGTGGCCGGCTCGTGACCTGCGGCGCCACGAGCGGTCCTCAGGTCGGTCTCGATCTGCGCCGCCTCTTCTGGCATCACTGGAGCATCCTGGGCTCCACCATGGGCAACGCGGCGGAGTACGCGGAGATCGTACGGCGGCTCGGCCAGGGCGAGCTGCGGCCCGTCGTCGATCGTGTCTTCCCGCTCGCCCGCGCGCGCGAGGCTTACGAGCGTCTGGAGAGGGGAGAGCAGCTGGGGAAGATCGTCATCGAGATCTAGAGCTCGGGCTGAATGTAGAGATCGATGGCCAGCCAGAGCAGTTTCGCAAGCGGGAAGAACGCGAGCGGGGCGACGATGGCCAGCGCGATTCCGCCATCCACAATCAGGTCCCACGGTGGCGCCGGCCACGTCAGCAGAATCACGATCAGTACCAACAATACCAGCAGTGACTCCATGACCGCGAAATTCAAAACCATCGCGCCGAGGTAATGCCCCTCGCCGGCTTCCGCGCGCTCGAGCGCCTGGCCGCAGTTGGCACAGGCGGGCCGCGGCTTGAGCCAGTGCACCAACAGCCAACGTGTCCCGCAATTCGGGCAGCGTAAACTCAACGCGCGCCCGAGCATGGGGAGCAGTTTTCGGCGCCGGTTTTCCGTTGCTTTTCCTAGTCTAAGTATTTAATTTCTAGCAACTTAGCTTGTTTTCCTTGGGCCCAAACCCCTAGCCCCCAGCCCCTTATAAATGACCGGTCCTAACGTCCGCGAACGCATTGTCCCGCGCCTCATCGAAGACGAGCTGAAGGAGTCGTTCCTCGACTATTCGATGAGCGTCATCGTGCAGCGCGCGCTGCCCGATGTGCGCGACGGCCTGAAGCCCGTCCACCGCCGGATCCTCTACGCGATGCACGAGCTCGGCCTGGTGCCGGGCCGGCCCTATAAGAAAGCAGCGACGGTCGTCGGCGACGTGCTCGGCAAGTACCACCCGCACGGCGACATCGCGGTGTACGACTCGCTCGTCCGGATGGTGCAGGACTTCTCGCTGCGCTATCCGCTGATCGACGGCCAGGGGAACTTCGGCTCCGTCGACGGCGACTCGGCGGCCGCCTACCGCTACACCGAAGCCCGGCTCACGCGCGTCGCGATGACGATGCTGGAGGACATCGACAAGAACACGGTCGCGTTCGTCCCCAACTTCGACGACCGGCTCAAAGAGCCGACGGTGCTCCCCGGCCGCTTGCCGAACCTGCTCGTGAACGGCTCGGCGGGCATCGCGGTCGGCATGACGACGAACATCCCGCCGCACAATCTCAGCGAAGTCGTGCAGGCGATCGTGCATCTCGTGGATCACCCCACCGCCACGATCAAGGATATCCGGAAATTCGTGAAAGGTCCGGACTTCCCGACGGGCGCGATCATCTACGGGCGGGACGGGATCAAGGAGTGCTACGAAAAGGGCCGCGGCCGCATCGTCATTCGCGCGCGCGCGATTGCCGAGGAGAAGGAGTCGAGCGGCAAGCAGCAGATCGTCGTGACGGAGTTTCCCTATCAAGTGAGCCCCGAGCGGGTGCACGAGCAGATCCGCGATCTCGTGCTCGCCAAGAAGCTCGAAGGGATCAGCGACGTCCGCAACGAATCGGACAAGGAAGGGATCCGGCTCGTCATCGAGCTGAAGCGCGACGCCATCCCGATGGTCGTGCTGAACCAGCTCTACAAGCACACGCAGATGCAGCAGACCTTCGGCGCGATCATGCTCGCGCTGGTGGATGGCACGCCGCGGGAGCTGACGCTGCTCGAGCTGCTGCAGCATTTCATCGAGCATCGCCACACCGTCATCACCCTGCGGACCCAGTTCGAGCTGCAGCGCGCGCAGGACCGCGAGCACATCCTCGAAGGCTTGAAGATCGCGGTCGACAACATCGACGAAGTCATCAGGATCATCAAGAAATCGAAGGATACGGCGAGTGCCGATGCCGCGTTGCGCAAACGCTTCAAGCTGTCGGAGAAGCAGTCGGCCGAAATCCTCAACATGCGCCTGGCGCGGCTCACCGCTCTCGAGATCACGAAGCTCGAGGAGGAGCTGAAGGACGTCCGCAAGTTCATCAAGGAGTGCAAGGAGATCCTCGCGTCCAAGCCGCGGCGCATGAAGATCCTGAAGGAAGAGCTGACCGAGCTGGCGCAGGGATTCGGAGACGAGCGGCGCACCGAAATCGTCGCCGATCAGGGCGAGTTCTCGATCGAAGACCTGATCGCCGAAGAGGACATGGTGATCACGGTCTCGCATGCCGGCTACATCAAACGGCTGCCCGTCTCGGCCTACCGCCGGCAGCGTCGCGGCGGCAAAGGAGTCATTGCCGCGCATCAGAAGGAAGACGACTGGGTCGAGCACCTGTTCATCGCGTCGACGCACGACTACGTCATGTTCTTCACGCAGCAGGGGCAGTGCTACTGGCTCAAGGTCCACGAAATCCCGCAGGCGGCGCGCGCCGCGCGCGGCAAGCCGATCATCTCCTGCGTCGCGATGAAGCCCGACGAGCGCCTCGCCGCGCTCGTGCCGGTGCGCGAGTTCTCCCAGGATCAGTTCCTGTTCTTCATGACCAAGGACGGGGTCGTGAAGAAAACCGTGCTGTCCGAGTTCGGCAATCCGCGCTCGGTGGGCATTCGCGCGATCAACATCGAAAAGGGTGACGAGCTGATCGACGTCCAGGTCACCGACGGCAAGAACGACGTCGTGCTCGCCACGGCGGCAGGCATGAGCATCCGCTTCCACGAGAAAGACGTGCGCGACATGGGCCGCACGGCGACCGGCGTGAAGGGGATCGAGCTCGAGAAGAAGGACCACGTGATCAGCATGGTCATCGTGCGCCGCGCATCGACCACGCTGCTGACGGTCACCGAAAAGGGCATGGGCAAGCGCTCCGAGCTCGAGGAATACCGCGTCCAGCACCGCGGCGGCCGAGGCATCATCACGCTGAAGCGCAGCGACAAGACGGGTGACGTGATCGCGCTCAAGGAAGTCCTGCCCGATGACGAGCTGATGATGATCACGAAGAAGGGCATCATGATTCGCGTGCCGGTCGAGGGCATCCGCATCTCGGGCCGAAACACGCAGGGCGTGAAGGTCATGAACCTGACGCCGGGCGACCTGGTGGTGGATGTGGCGCGCGTGGTGAAGGAGGACGAAGAAGAGGTGGAGCAGGACGAGGACGACGAGACGTCGGCTCCCACGCCGAAGTCCAAGGCCAAGCCCAAGCCCAAGTCCCCAGCCCCCACGCCCAAGAAGTAGCGTGGTCACCCCCCGGGATATCGAGGAGGCAGCAGCCGGCCTGAAGGGCGTGGCGCGCCGCACCTCGCTCCGCTACGTGGACGCGCTGGGCGTGCACCTGAAGCTCGAGAACGAGCAGCCGATCGGCGCTTTCAAGATCCGCGGCGCCTACAACGCGATCCGCAAACTGCCCGACGCCGCGCGCAAACGCGGCGTCATCACCTATTCATCGGGCAATCACGGCCAGGCCGTGGCCTACGCCGCCCAGCAGTTCGGCGTGCGCGCGGTCGTGACGATGCCCGAGACCGCGCCCGCGGTGAAGGTCGCGGGCGTGAAGAAGTGGGGCGGAGAAGTCGTGATGGCGGGCCGCACTTCCGAAGATCGCCGGATCAAGGCGGAGGAGATCGCGCAGCGTGAGGGGTTGGCCATCGTGCCGCCGTTCGATCATCCCGATATCGTCGCCGGGCAGGCGACCGTCGCGCTCGAGATCGTCGAGCAGCTGCCCGAGGTCGAAACCGTCGTCGTGCCGGTCGGGGGCGGCGGGTTGATCTCGGGGATCGTCGCGGGACTCGGCGCGGTCAACAGCACCGCGGTGGTCTGGGGTGTGGAGCCGATCGGCGCCCCCAAGCTGCATCGCTCGCTCGCCGCGGGAGAAGTCGTGCGGCTCGATCGCACCGGGAGCATCGCGGACGGCCTCATCACGCTCAACGTCGGCAACGTGCCGTTCGCCGAGCTCACGAGGCAGCGCGACCGGATCCGCGGCGTCGCGCTGGTCGAGGATGACAGCATCCGGGCCGCGGTGCAGTTTCTGTGGCGCACCTGCCGCCTCGCCGTCGAGCCGTCCGGTGCGGCAACCGTCGCCGCGCTGCAAAGCGGCCTCGTCCCCCGCAGCCGCACCACGGTGCTCGTGGTCAGCGGCGGCAACGTCGATCCCTCGCTGCTCGAGGCAACGGACTGATGCCCACGAATCCCTCTGCAGCCCGGATTCTGGTCGCCGACGACGACGAGGCGCTCGTCCGTACGCTCACGTACATCCTCAAGGAGCACGGCTACGAGGTGCATGTGTGTCCGGGCGGCGAATCGTTGTTCACCAAGCTCGAAGAGATCAAGCCGACGGTGCTGCTGCTCGACATCATGATGCCGAAGGTGGACGGGCTGCAGCTGCTCGAGCGGCTGAAGCAGGATGAGCGCTACAAGGATCTGCCGGTGCTCATGGTCTCGTCGATGCCGCCCGAGGAGGCGACGGTCAAGGCGCTGGGGCTCGGCGCGGCCGACTTCATCGCCAAGCCGTTCCGCGTGCGCGAGCTGCTCGCGCGCGTCGAGGCCCACATCCGGGTGGGACGCGCGCTGGCGCAGGTGCGCGAAGAAGCGCGCAGCCGTCTCGCGATGGTGGACATCCTCCACGAAGTCACCGATTCGCTCAAGCCCGACGAGATGTACCACATCCTGGCGCGGCGAGTCGCGCGCGCGCTCAACATCTCGAAATGCTCGATGGTGCTCGCCAAGCCCGGCGACCAGCAGGGCGTCGTCGTCGCGGCCTACGAGAATCCGATGCTCCGCAATCTCCAGATCGACCTCGCGAAATACCCGGAGATTCGCAAGGCGGTGTCGACGGGCCGGCTGGTGCTGGTGGAAGACGTGGCCACCGATCCTCTCTATCAGGAGGAGCGGACCCGCTGGGAGCGCGAGAACATCAAAGTCCCCACGCGCTCCGCGGTCGCCCTGCCGTTCTGGATGAAGGACCAGCAGATCGGCGTGTTCTTCCTGCGGACGACCGGGGACGATCCGCCGCTCACGCGCGCCGACGCGTCGTTCGCCGAGACCGTCATCAAGACGGCCGTGTCGGCCATCGAGAAGGCCTACGACTTCGAGACCGCCGTCTCCGACAAGCAGCGGCTCGAGAAGCTGGCGCTGACCGACGCCCTCACCGGATGCATGAATCGCCGCGCGCTCGCCGAGGCGCTGGCCGCCGAGTTGGACCGCGCGCGGCGCTACAACCTGGCGCTCACGATCCTGCTCGCCGATATCGATCGGTTCAAGTCGATCAACGACAACCGCGGGCACATCGCCGGCGACTCGGTGCTGCGCCAGGTGGGCGAGCTGCTGCGGCGCGAAGCGCGGTCGGTCGACGTCGTGGCCCGCTACGGCGGTGAAGAGTTCGTGGTCGTGATGCCCGAGACGGCGCCGCATGGCGCGCAGATCTTTGCCGAGCGGCTCCGGCGCCGGTTCATGGCGCGCGACTTTGCCGATCCGGGCGAGGACCCCCTCCACCTGACCGTCAGCATCGGGCTGGCCTCGTTTCCGGACGACCGCGTTCACAGCGCGGACAGTTTCGTCTCGCTGGCCGATCAGGCCCTCTATCGCGCCAAGAACGAAGGCCGCAACTTGGTTCGGCAATGAGCGAGCGCCGCTGCCCCAAATGCGGGTCCGTGTACACGGACACAGGGGCCCGGTTCTGCCCGAAAGACGGCAGTATGCTCGTGGAAATCCAGGCGAAAAAGGCCCCCGTCACTCCTCCGTCGGGCAGCGGCACGGGCGTGCGCACGCCGCTACCTCCCAACAAAGCCGCCGGTCTCGACCGCGCCTCGACGCTGTCCAATCAGATCCTCGATGCGCGCTATCAGGTCCTGAAGAAGCTGGGCGAGGGCGGCATGTCGTACGTCTATCTCGCCAAGGAGATCTCCTCGGGCGAGACGGTCGCGATCAAGGTGCTCTCCCCGCGGCTCGCGACCGACAAGAGCTCGGTCGAGCGGCTGCGGCGCGAAGCCGGCCTGGCGATGCGGCTCGATCATCCCCACGTGTGCCGGATCCTGCGTCTGGGAGAATCGGAAGACAGCCTGATCTACCTGGTGATGCCGTTCCTCAAGGGCGAGCTGCTGTCGGATCGTGAAGTGCGCGGCGGGCCGATGGACATCGCCCTCAGCGTCACGCTGCTCAAGCAGATGTGCGCGGGACTCCATCACGCGCACGAGCTGCAGATCATTCATCGGGACCTGAAGCCCGAAAACGTGATGCTCGTGCCCGACGACACCGACGGGACCGAGCGCGCGGTCATCATGGACTTCGGCCTCGCGAAAGAGCGCCGCGCCGATCCCGCGATCGCCAAGCTGACCGCCACGGGCATCATCCTCGGCACGCCCGAGTTCATGAGTCCCGAGCAGATCCGCGGCAAGCCGCTCGATGCGCGCAGCGACATCTACGCGCTCGGCATCGTGGCGTTCGAGATGCTCACGGGCAAGCTGCCGTTCCAGGGACGCAACGCGCAGGAGATGATGATCGCGCGGCTGCGGAGCCAGCCGCAACCGGTGCGGACGCTGCGGCCCGACGTCCCGGAAGTGGTCGAGAAAGCGCTCAGCAAGGCGCTGCAGACCAATCCGGACGATCGCTTCACGACCGCGATCGAATTTGGAGACGCGCTCGCAGGGAACGCGTCCAAGGCGTCCGCCACCGGTGGAGGCGGCTTCTTCGGCAAGCTCAAGGAAAAATTCTCGTGATCGCGTTGTTGGCGTTGTTGGTCTTGCAGCAACCCCAGGCGACAACTGTTATTCGGGCGGGCACACTCATCGATGGGACGGGTGCCGCCCCGGTCCGGAACGCCGTCATCGTGATTCAGGGCGACCGCATCACCGCGGTCGGTGCCAACGTGCAGGTCCCGAGCGGCGCCACGGTGATCGATCTCTCGGGCGCGACGGTGTTGCCGGGGTTCATCGACGCCCACGTGCACCTCGTCGGGCACACGCTGGGCGACGGAGACTGGCTGCATCAGGGGCTCACCGAGCTGCCCAGCCAGCTGGCGTTGCTGGGCGCGGCGCACGCGCAGCAGACGCTCGAGGCGGGCTTTACGACGGTGCGGGTCGTCGGCACGGGCAACTTCGGCGACCTCGCGCTGCGCAACGCGATCAACGCCGGCTGGATTCCCGGCCCGCGCATCGTCGGCGCCGGCGTCTCATTCGGCATTCGCGGCGGGCATTGCGACGGCACGAACGGTCTCCAGCCCTATGCGCTCGGTCACGAAGATGGCATGGAGTCGGGCGTGGCCGACGGCGTCGAGGAAGTGCGCAACGCCGTGCGCTATGCGGTGAAGTACGGCGCCGACGTCATCAAGATCTGCGCGACCGGCGGTGTGCTGTCGCTGACCGACTCGGTCGGCGTGCAGCAATACACCGAAGAAGAAATGCGCGCGATCGTCGAGACCGCCACGCAGCTCGACCGGCGGGTGGCGGCGCACGCGCACGGCACGGCAGGGATCAAAGCCGCGGTCCGCGCCGGCGTCACGTCGATCGAGCATGGCTCGATTCTCGACGCCGAAGCCGTCACGCTGATGAAGCAAAAGGGCACCTGGCTCGTGCCGACGCTGCTGGCCGGCTTCACGGTGGAATCCCTCGCGACCGCCGGCCGGCTGCCACCGCCCATCGCCGCGAAGGCGCTCGCCATCGCGCCCCGCATGCACAATTCGTTCAAGATGGCCGTCGATGGCGGCGTGAAGATCGCGCTGGGGACGGACGCCGGCGTGATGCGCCACGGGACCAACGCGCGCGAGTTCGCGCTCATGGTGCGCTACGGCATGACGCCGATGCAGGCGATCGTCGCCGGCACGTCGAGCGGCGCGAGCTTGCTCGGCCTCGAGCGCGACGTCGGCACCATCGCCGCAGGCAAGCGCGCGGACCTCGTCGCGGTGACCGGTAATCCCCTCGACAGCATCCAGGTGCTTCAGAACGTGCAGTTCGTCATGAAGGATGGGCGCGTGTTCAAGCGCGATGGACAAGTCCAGGGCCGGAGCGCCGCCGGCGTGCCGTGAAGCGGTTTCCCGCCTTCGATCCTCCCGAATACGTCGACTGGAAGCCTGACCCCAAGCTGGTAAAGGCGTTTCGGTCGACGGTCGAGACGAATCCGGAACGGTCCGGCATCGTGGCCTCCCTGACTCCAGACTCCAAGCTCCTGCTGTACCAGGGCCTGCTGCGCGCGCGCCTGCACGACATCGAGCTGAAGCGCTGGGTGCGGACCGGCGTCATCTCGAAGGCGTGGCTCGGCACCGGCGAGGAAGCGACAACGGTCGGGCCCGTGCACGCGCTCGAGCGCGGCATGGACATCGTGGCCCCCATGATTCGCAACGCGGCGGCGTGCTGTGAAATGGGCATGCCCATCGCCGACATGCTGCGCGCCTACCTCGCGACGGCCGATTCGCCCAGCCGCGGGCGGGACCTGCATGTGGGATCGATGCAGTACGGTGTCTTGCAGCCGATCTCGCATGTGGGCGACATGGTGCCGGTCATCGCCGGCATCGCGCTGACGTTCAAGATCAAACGTGAGCCGCGCGTCGCGCTGACGTGGGTGGGAGACGGTTCGACGAAGACTGCCGCCGCGCACGAAGGCACGAACTTCGCCGCGGTGCAGCGCGTTCCGGCCATTTTCATCGTCGAGAACAATCAGGTCGCGCTCGGCACGCGGCTCGAGCAGCATCATTTGCCGGCCGACTTCAAGGACTGGGCATCGAGCTACGGCGTGTGGGGTGCCCGGTTCGACGGCAACAACGTGCTCGACGCCTATGCGGCTACACGAATCGCCGCCGAGCGGTGTCGCAAGGGAAACGGGCCGGCGCTGCTTATTGCTGAAACGTTCCGGATGGGCGGCCACGCCACGCATGACGAGCGGGAGGCCCGCGAAACGTTTTCACCCGAGCTGTTTACCAAGTGGGGCCAGCGCGATCCCATCGGTCTGTACGAGGAGTACTTGAAGGAAGATGGGATCTCGGCGAAAGTGCTGGGTGAGCTGGAGCGGGATGTCACGGAGCAGGTAGAACAGGCGGCGGCCGCCGCGCTGGCGAGCCGCGACAAAATGCCGGAAGGCAAAGCAGCCCTCGAGGGAGTCTATGCGAGCCGCAATTAGCGTCGTGTTGGCGTTCATCGCCTGCCGCAGTCCCCAACCCGCGGCGAGCCAGAGCCAGGGACCCGACGATCAGCTTCGAGTCCCGAATGGTTTCAAGATTTCCGTCTTCGCGCAGAATGTGCAGGGCGTGCGTTACATGGTGCTCGGGCCGGATAACGCGATCTATGCGTCGCAGCCGGCGTCGGGTCTGGTCGTCAAGATCACCGATCGCAACAACGACGGCGTCGCCGATACGATCGTGACCGTCGCGAGCGGCTTGGGTGGCCCGTTCGGGATCGCGTTCCGGGGCGACACGATGTATGTCGCCGAGGTGCGGCAGGTCGTGCGCTTCGATCCGGGCAAGACGCAGCCGGTCCGGATCATCTCCGACATCCCGGCGGGCGGGCACTCGACGCGCACGATCCTGTTCGGTCCCGACGGCAAGCTGTATCTCAGCGTCGGCTCGTCGTGCAACC
>Ga0134127_10003898_pt1 | contig 10784 bp, 11 predicted proteins | sample KB31753_FD_96459 | JGI IMG/M metagenome (GOLD analysis project Ga0134127, IMG submission 96459) | Terrestrial soil microbial communities with excess Nitrogen fertilizer from Kellogg Biological Station, Michigan, USA - KB3-175-3 | ecosystem: Environmental > Terrestrial > Soil > Unclassified ...
CCTTGCGCGTCATCTCGGCGCCCTGACCCGGTGCCGGCATCCGGCCCGTGCTCACCTGGAAGTACACGGCCGCGCCGCCAACGCCGATCAACGATGGGCCGCGTTGGCTGACACCCTGCAGGTTGTTGCCGTGGCAGGTAATGCAACTGGTCTCGTAGAGCTGTTGCCCAGCGGCGACGTCGGCGGCCGTGCTGGTTGCGGTGTTCGCTCCGGACGAGCTTGCGAACAACGCGTACGCGCCGCCCATGCCGATCAGCGCGATCAGAAGCACCACGCCGCTCGCAAACCGGCGGCGCCAGACCGCACGGCGCGGGCGACGTCGAACGCCGAGCGAGGACGAGGCTCGATCACGCTGCGGAGCCTCCTGTGGGTCCGCACCCGTGGCCGAGATCGCCGGGTTGAAACCCAGCTCGTCGACGTCGAAGTCTTCCGTCACGGACGTCCCTTCTCGGTCGGCGGATGGGCTCTGATCAGCTATTCGCTGAAAGCGTGGTCAGCGTATGAGATAAATCGTCGTGAACAAGCCGATCCAAACCACGTCGACGAAATGCCAGTAGTACGACACCACGATGGCGGCCGTCGCCTGAGCCGGCGTGAACTTGCTCAGGGTGGTTCTTATGAGGAAATAGACGAACGCCAGCAAGCCGCAGATCACGTGCAGCCCGTGGAACCCCGTCGTGAGATAGAAGACCGATCCGTAACCCGTGGCTGAGATGGTGTTCCCGTCGTGGACCTGAATCCGGTACTCGTTCGCTTGGCCAAGAACGAAGATGAGGCCGAGGACAAAGCTGTAGGTGAACCAGCGACGCAGCTTGTATACGTCGCCCTTCTCAGCGGCGAATACGCCGTACTGGCAGGTGACACTCGACGCGATCAGGATGATCGTGAACGGCAGCGCGTAGGCGACGCTGAGCTTGATGTCTTTGCCGTCCGGGAGGGTCATCGGCCAGTCGTTCGCGTGCACGGATCGGATCGAGAAGTACATCGCGAACAGCCCGGCGAAAAACATCAACTCGCTCGACAGCCACACGATGGTCCCGACGCTGACGATGTTGGGCCGCGTCAGCGAATGCACCCGGCTCGAGTCGAAGCTCGACGCCGTGCTGGTCGAGGTCACCATGGCATTATGTCCCGCCCGAGAGGGTTCGGCGCAGCGGGGTCACTCGTGTCGCGCACCGGTCGCGACGACGTCGGAACCGCGCGCGGGCGCGGGTCAACCCGCCGATACGATGCGCCGCATGAGCGCGCCCGCGGCGGACACCGTCATCGTGCTGCTGTACAGCAATTCGGCCCAGGTCCGGGCGCAGGTGCGTACCGCGGTCGGCCGCCGTCCAGCGCCCGATTCCCCCCGCATCGACTGGCTGGAATGCGCGACCAACGCTGAGCTCGTCGAGCAGATGGACCTCGGCGGCCTTGATCTCGCGATACTCGACGGTGAGGCTCAGCCGACTGGCGGAATGGGACTCGCCCGGCAGTTCAAGTACGAGATCGACGACTGCCCGCCGATCATCGTTCTCATAGCTCGCCCCCAAGACGGCTGGCTCGCGAGCTGGTCACTCGCCGACGCGGTGATAAGCCAGCCGTTGGACCCGGTGACGGCCGCGCAGGTGGTAGCCGACCAGTTGCGGCGCCACCTCCAAGGCATCCCTGTCGTGCGTTGAGCGACAACCCGGCCATTCGTAGCTGGCCTGCCCTGCTCTCCGCTTTGATGCGCCGGGAATCTCTGGACGCAGCCGCGACGGCGTGGGCAATGGACGAGATCATGGCTGGTCAGGCGACTCCGGCCCAGCTGGCCGGGTTCGCCGTCCTGCTGCGTGCGAAAGGCGAGACATCGGCCGAGCTCGAAGGACTGGTGGCGACGATGCTCGCGCGCGCGGCGCCCGTTGCGGTCGCCGGTCGGGCCGTGGATCTGGTGGGCACTGGGGGCGATCAGGCCCATACCGCCAACATCTCCACGATGGCGGCCATTGTGGTGGCCGGGTCGGGCCGCACGGTCGTCAAGCATGGCAACCGCGCCGCCTCGTCCGCCTGTGGGGCCGCAGACGTACTCGAAGAGCTCGGCGTCGCGATCGACCTGGACGGAGCCGGCGTCGCGGCCACCGTCGCAGGCGCGGGCATCGGATTCTGCTTCGCTCCCGTGTTTCACGCCGGGCTGCGTCACGCCGGAGCGCCTCGCCGCGAACTGGGCGTCCCGACCGTGTTCAACTTCGTGGGCCCGCTGACCAATCCGGCTCGTCCGCCGGCGTCGGCCATCGGGTGCGCGGACGCTCGCATGGCGACCGTCATGGCGGAGGTACTGGCCGCTCGAGGAGACACCGCTCTTGTCTTCCGCGGTGACGACGGTCTCGACGAGTTGACCACCACGACCACGTCGTCGGTGTGGGTGGCCACGCACGGGGGCGTCGTGGCCCGGCCGGTTCACCCGAACGATCTGGGCTTAGCGCTTTCCGAGCCCGGCGCACTGCGCGGCGGCGATCGCGTCTTCAACGCCGGAGTGGTCCGTGACCTGCTCGCTGGGAAGCCCGGCTCCATCCGGGACGCGGTGCTGCTCAACGCGGCAGCGGGTATCGCCGCCTACGACGCCTTTCCGTGGCGTGGCGCGCCCGCGCCCGACGCCGGGACTGCTGCCGACGGGCTGGTCGACGCGTTAGCCGGTGGGCTTGTCGCGGCCCGGGCGGCGATCGACTCGGGCGCGGCCGGTCAGGCTCTCGACCGGTGGATCGAGCTCAGCCAGCAGCTGCGCGCTGGCTAGTAGTTCTGTCCTGATCGCTGGCGCGATTCCGCGGGAGCCCTGAGGTGGTTGTCGCGAGGCAAGGAACCTCGATGGCGGGACACGGGCTGGGTCAAGACGTCGCGGCCGCGGCCTACCGCGGCCGCTGCCGATAGCTGGATCAGTCGGCGCCGATGGAGAACGCGGCATCCAGATCGTGACGCGAGTAGGCCCGGAAAGCGACATGGGTGGTGGTGTGCCGCACGCCAGGGACTCTGGACAGCCGACCGGCCACGACCTCGGCGATCCGGTCGAAGTCTGGCACCCGGACGATCGCGATCAGATCGACATCGCCGGCCACCGAATACACCTCGCTCACCCCGTCGAGATCGGCGATCTCCGCGGCGATGTCCGGGATCCGGTCGGGCTCGACGGAGATCATGACGATCGTGGTGATCATCGCCCGATCGTAGTGTTCCCGGCCCAGGCCCTCCCGGACCCGGACCCTCGGGTTCGGTCAGGTCCGCTCAGGCGGAGGCGCGGGCGGGGCGGGCCTCGATTCGCAACCGACGACGATCGGCGAAGGGGTCCGCGGCCCGGCGGACGGAGTCCGTTTCCAGGTATGAGCGGAACCCGCCGGCTCCGAAAGCCGGACAGGTCCACGGGCGAGAGCTCAGCACGAGACGAGTCCCCGGCTGCTCGAGCCACCTCAGCACGCACTCGGTCTCCTCGGCGAGGGCGGCCGGCAACGGGCCAGGTCGCAAGGTGTCGGGCAGCACCGCGTCCGCCGTCGCGAGCAATGCGTCGATAACCGTCCAGGGCGGTACGCCCACTTCCGCAACGCCCGCAGCCGCCAGCCTTCCGTACTTGATGACAGCCAGCTCCCAACCGCCACAACCATCGGGATGAGCGGCGACGAGTTCCTCGATGACCGTGAGCGACGCGATTCGCTGCATGCGGGCACAGGCCCGGACGACAGCGGCGATGCGGTCCCTGACGACCGCGGCGTGCTCGAAGCGTTCAGCCGCGGCCAGGCGAACCAACCGGGCGCGCAGCGGGTCGACCAGCGGCCGGACATCGCCGGACCAGGCGGCCCGAACGAGCTCGGCCAGGGCGGCGTAGGCCTCCGGCGATTGACCGCCCTCGCAGGGCGCGGAGCACCGCCCAATGCCGGCCAGGACACAGGCGGCCCGTACCGCGCGGCGCACGGACAACCGATCAGTGCATTGGCGCAGCGGCACCGCGTCATGAATCGCGTCGCGTACTGCCTCCGCTTGACGGACGGAGCGCAGTGGACCCAGATAGGCCGCGCCGTCGAGCCGGATCGCGTGCACTACGGACAGCCGGGGAAACGGCTCGTTGGTGAGCTTCAGCCAGACGGCCCGCTCGGGAAACTTCGACCGGCGGTTGTAGCGCGGCTTGTACGCGGCGATGAGCCGCAATTCCCGCACCTGGGCTTCGAGCGGGTGGGCGCACTCTATTGGGTCGACACGTTCGGCGAGTCCGACCATCTCGCCCATCCGACTGCGGGTCTCGCTGGCCACGAAGTACTGGCGAACGCGGACCCGCAGGTTGCGGCTGGTCCCGACATAGAGAGGCGTGCCCTGCGCATCTCGGAACACGTAGACCCCGGGACTGGTCGGCAGGTCGTCGGCCAGGTGCCGTTTGCGGCGCTGCGCGTCGCTCACCTGCGCCGTGAACGCGCGCAGCTCAGGCAAAGACTGGACGCCCAGGTTGCCCAGCCGGCTCAGCAGCGCGTGCAGGACGTCGACGGTGGCGCGCGCGTCGGCCAGCGCCCGATGTACCGGCTGGGTCGTGGCGCGGAAGAACGTGGCCAGCGTTGCCAGCCGGCAGTCCGGAACCTCGTCGCGCGTCAGGACCCGACGGGCGAGGATCGCCGTGTCGACCACCGCGAAACCGGGCCAGCGCAGGCCACGTTCCTGGCAGGCCATCCGAAGAAAACCCACGTCGAACGGGGCATTGTGCGCGACAAGCACACTGCCCGCGGCGAACTCGAGGAAACTCGGGAGTACTACCGCAACCGCGGGAGCGCCGCAGACCATCGCATCGGTGATACCGGTAAGCACGCTCACGAACGGAGCGATCCCGACGCCCGGGTCGACCAACGTCTGAAACTCGCCGATCACCTCTCCGCCGCGAACCTTGACGGCGCCGATCTCGGTGATCCCGTCGTTGCCGGCCCGGCCGCCAGTCGTCTCCAGGTCGACGACCGTGAACGTCGTGTCTCGTAACGGCTCGTCGAGCTCGTCCAAGCTCATCTGCTCAAACCGACGACCCGCCGGAGCGGAGGTCATGGTCGAGCCGGTCACGTCCGGGACGCTAGGCGCGAGGTCTGACGAAATTGGCGAGGCGCGCGGACCAGCCGATTACCGTTGAGCTGATGGCCAAGACCGAGCAAGACGCCGCTGCGCCGGAGACTCCGGCGCAGCCGTTGCTCATCGAACCGGTGCGGCAGCGGTTGATCAACGTGGCCTCCGAGGTGTTAGGCCGGATGCCCCCTGACGACGTGCCGCAACCGCTGCGTGGCATAGCCAGATTCACGCCCGGGAAGCGAGCCCGACTTGGGGCAACGGCGCTCGCGGCGGCGCTGGACGCGGATGACGGGTTCCGGAGCCGGGTTGCCGATGTTGTCGAGGAGGCATCGACGCAGCTCGTTGACGCGCTGCGGTCCGGCGCCTCGACCGCGGCCTCCGACCCTCTCGACACCGCCGTGGTGGCCTACCTGATTCGTCCGGCCGGATGGCAGGCCGTGGTGGCCGAAGCGAGTGCGCAGTGGTCAGCCGAGCACCTCGCCGCGGCGGACAACGAGCTGCGAGGCGAGATAGCCGCATTGCGGGATCAGGTTGCGACTCTCACGCGGCAGGCACGCAACGCCGCGGACCACGAACGGGTGGCCGTGGCCGCCGCTCGGGAGTCGTCGGCGGCGGAGATCAGCGAGCTACGGGCTAGGATTCGAGGTTTGTCCACGCAGTTGCAAGCAGCCCAGCAGAGCATCGCCGAGTCGGAGCGAGCAGGGGAGGAGACCGACCGGCGCGGTGAGACCGAGATCGCCACCCGCGATGCCGAGCTCCGTCGTGCCCGTGGGCGCATCGCCGAGCTGGAGCGGATAGTCGAGGCCGCCCGCCACAACGCGCGGGTCGAACGTGATATCGACGAGGCCCGGCTGTGGCTCCTCGTCGACACGCTGACGGAAGCGGCGTCCGGGATCCGGCGCGAGCTGTCGTTGCCGCCGCCCACCCGGCGCCCCGCCGAAGGTGTCGCCGGCACCGCGGGAACCTTGCCCGACCGTCGCTACACCGACGATCCGGCGGCGCTCGACCGGCTGTTGGCGCTGCCCAATCCACATCTGATCGTGGATGGCTACAACGTGACCAAGGCCGGCTATCCGGACCTGCCCCTGTCCGACCAACGGTCCCGGTTGATCGCTGGGTTAGCCGGACTGGGCGGTCAGGCCCGGGTGGAGATCACCCTCGCGTTCGATGGTGGCGAGCGCCCGCCCGTGGCGAAGGCAGCGCCTCGAGGAGTTCGAGTGCTGTTCAGTGCCGCCACCGAGACGGCAGACGACCTGATTCGAAGGTTGGTGTCGGCCGAACCTCATGGCCGGCCCGTCGTCGTGGTGACATCGGACCAACAGGTGCAACACGACGTCCAGCGGTCGGGTGCGTGGGTTGTCCCGTCAGCAGTTTTGCTGCGCCGTCTCGGCCAGAGTTGACGACAGCTCACCCGGAACGCGCGAGAACTGTCAGACCGTTCTCCTAACCTGAGCCGGACGCTGCCTGCTGCAGTTCGAGGGTCAACACGAGGAGGATGCCGTGCTCATCGATTGCGAGACGTGCTCGGTACGCGGCATAGCGTGCGCGGATTGTGTGATTTCTGTTTTGCTGCAGACCCCCGACGTGCCGACTAATGCCATCGATTTGGACGAATCCGAACGAAATGCGGTGTCAGTGCTCGCGGCATCGGGTCTGCTGCCACCGCTACGGCTCGTCCGTCCGCGGACACCACCAGAACACCAGGGGTCAGATCGCCGTCGCGACACGGCCTAGCAAGAATTCTCCACATACATCCGGCGTGGCGTTGCCTCTTTCGTGAACCATCCCGTAACCTTTCCGAGACCTTCTCAGCTAGTCCGGTATCCACCGTGGATGCCACTGGGTTGGTTACCGCCGAATCGCACAGTTGGCCACGACGTTCCGTTCGAGCGGCGGGGCCAGCGAGCCGGGGACCCAAATGGTCCATGGGGTGAATCGGCGCGGTAGACCGAAGCATTCGGTGTGCCGCGTTGTAGGGCTACTTCCGGCCCGAACCCGTCAGCTAACCCGGTAGGCGACCGAGGAAGAAGGAGTTCCGCCAGTCGTGGCGTCAACTCGTAATGCCGCGCGCCTCCGTGCAGTCATCATCGGAATCGTCGCCGCGGGGTCAGCGGCATTTCTGATCCCGACCATTGCGGCCGCCGTGCCGAGGGATCCGGCAACGGACACCATCGCTACTGTTACTCAGCGACTCGACAACCTGTCCAAGCAGAGCGAGTCCCTTGCCGAGAAGTACAACGGGGCGCAGATCACGCTCAAGGCCCGGCAGAAGGCCGCGGGCAAGGCGCAAAGTGCGTTCCGGTCAGCGGCCGCGACCTATCAGACGGCGCGGGCGCAGCTCACGAATACCCTCAAGTCCCAGTACGAAGGCGCCCAGTTCAGTACCGCCGGCGCGTTGCTGACCAGCACGAACGAGGCCAATTACCTCGACAAAGTCGAGGCCTTGAACCTGCTCAACGCACACCGCAGCGCCGTCGTCGCGGAGTTGACCACGGCTCGGGCCAATGCCGACAAGGCTCAAGAAGCGGCCGCCGATGCACTGCAGAAAGCGAAGTCGGTTCGTGACCTCGTGAGCAAGCAGCGCGCCGACGTGGAGACACAAACCAAGAAATACACCGACTTGCTGGCGACATTGAACGCCCAGCAGCAGGAGCAGTACCGCGACCGTAACGCGCCAACCGCGGCCCAGTTGGTCACTACCCAAACAACCCAGGCACCCACGGCCCCCGCGCAGCCGGCCGCTCCGCCGGCTGTCGGCGGCGGCAGTGCCAAGGCGCAAATCGCGGTCGCCTACGCCCGAGCGCAACTTGGCAAGCCATACGTGTTCGCTGCGGCTGGCCCGGACGCCTTCGACTGCTCCGGGTTGACGATGATGGCCTGGGCTGCAGCCGGCGTCTCGCTCCCGCACTACGCGCCATCACAGATGCAGTACGGATCAACGGTGCCGATCGATGTCTCGGCGATGCTGCCCGGCGACCTGATCTTCCTGTACCCGGATATCGGCCACGTGGAGATCTACGCCGGCAACGGGATGGCAATCTCGGCCCCCCAACCAGGAGACGTGGTGAAGTACGTCAGCGTCGCTTACGACATGCCGAACATCGTCGGCGTGCGACGCATCGCCTAAGTCTCACCTCCCCAGACCCCCTCGGGAGATTCGACCCCCGGCACCCCCCCCGGCCGGGGGCCGAATCTTGTCTGGACCAAGATCACCCGCCTTTGCCCCGCCCCGTTGAGCCATTGCCGGACCGGGACTGCGATGCTCGAAGCCGTGCGCCGAACGCTCATCGTGACGAACGACTTTCCGCCTCGAGTAGGCGGAATCCAGTCGTTCGTACACTCCCTCGCGGTTCGGCAACCGGAGGGTTCGGTCGTCGTGTACGCATCCGATCACGCCGGCGCGGCCGCGTTCGATGCCGACCAGCCGTTCCCGGTGATCCGACACCCGACCGGCCTCCTGCTCCCGACGCCGAGCGCTCGCCGTCGCATCGTTGCGGCGCTGGTCAAACATCGCTGCACTGCGGTCTGGTTCGGAGCGGCCGCCCCCCTCGGCCTGCTGGCCCCACACTTGCGGCGCGCCGGCGCCGAACGCATCGTGGCGAGCACCCACGGCCACGAGGTCGGCTGGGTCCTGTTGCCGGTCGGCCGCCAGGCGATGCGCTGGATCGGGTCGCGCTGCGACGTCGTGACCTATATCGGCGAGTACACGCGCGGGCGCCTGGCCCGAGCGCTCGGAGCCGCCACCACGTTGCGGCGCCTGGCTCCGGGTGTCGACACCCAGCACTTCCACCCCGGGGTGGAGGGCAAGACAGTCAGAGCCCGCTACGGACTCGACGATCGAGCCGTCATCGTCTGCGTATCTCGCCTCGTCCCCCGCAAGGACCAGGACGTTCTCATCCGGGCGCTTCCGCGGATTCGGCAGCAGGCTCCGGATGCCGCGTTGCTTCTCGTCGGGCGACCCAATCGGGCGCGCTTCTTGCGGTGGCTCCAACTGCTTGCCGGCCGTGAAGGTGTGGCCGATCATGTGATCTTCGCCGGCGGCGTTCCCGGCGACCAGCTGCCCGAGTACTACGCAGCGGGCGATGTCTTCGCCATGCCGTGTCGTACCCGCCGGCTCGGCCTGGACGTCGAAGGGCTTGGCATCGTCTATCTGGAAGCCTCCGCGGTCGCTCGACCGGTGATCGCCGGCGAGTCGGGGGGTGCGCCGGAGGCCGTTCGGGAGGGCGAGTCCGGGTACGTCGTCAACGGACGCGACGCGACTGCTGTGGCCGCCCACGTGGTCGGCATGTTGGCCGACGCGGCCGAACGGGAGCGGCTGGGTCGGGCCGGCCGTCGATGGGTGGAACAGGCGTGGACGTGGGATGTCGCCGCCGCGCAGTTAAGGGACCTCCTGCAAGGCTGATGTGATGCCCGGCATCCGGATCGCCGACGAGACCTGGGTCGCGGCCCCGCAACCAGCTGTCGCAGCCGTGATCGGCGACGAGATCAGGTGGCCGGCGTGGTGGCCCGACCTGCGACTGGAGGTCATGGAGCGGCGTGGGCTGCTCGGCGTGCGATGGGCGGTCACTGCGACCAGTGCGGGTCTGGCGGCGACGGGAAGCATGGAGGTCTGGCTGCTGGGCCGTCCCGACGGCGTCTTGCTCCACTACTTCCTTCGACTGGATCCGGTAAACCCGCAGGCGTCGGCTCGGCGCGTTCGGCGGGCGGGCGAGCGGCACCGGCGACACGCCCGACACGTCTGCTGGGCGATCAAGGACGAGTTGGAGGCAGGGCCGGGCCCAACGGTGCGCGACGGCAGATCGGGGCGGCGGTAGCCTCACCGCATGCCCGACGAGTCCACGAAGTCGATCACGATCAACGCCGGCGCTGCCGACGTCATGGCCGTTATCGCGGATTTCGGGAGCTATCCCGAATGGGCCGGGTCGATCAAGAGCACCGAAGTCCTTGCCACCGGTGCGGATGGGCGCGCGCTGCGGGTTCGCTTCGCGATCGATGCTGGTGTGTTCAAGGACACCTACGAGCTCGCTTATATCTGGACTGACGATCGAAAGGTGGAATGGGATCTTGTCTCGGGCCAGATGCAGAAGACGCAGCACGGCTCCTACACGCTCGACCCCAGCTCGGAGGGCACCGAGGTGACGTATTCGCTGAGCGTGGATCTCGCGATCCCGATGCTCGGCATGCTCAAGCGGAAGGCCGAGCGCGTGATCATGGACACGGCCCTGAAGGAGCTGAAGAAGCGCGTCGAGTCGGCCTGACGTGCGCATCATCCTGTTCACCGGCAAGGGCGGCGTCGGCAAGACGACGATCGCCGCCGCTACCGCAATTCGGCTCGCCGACCGCGGTGTCAAGACTGTCCTGTTGTCGACCGATGCTGCTCACTCGCTGGCTGACGCGCTGAACTGCCCACTCGGCGGTGAACCGGCCGAGATCCATCCGAGCCTGTGGGCCGCACAGATCGACACCCAGCGACGCTTCGAGGTCGCCTGGCGGGACCTGCAGCGGTACTTGATCGACATCCTGGCGCGAGGGGGCGTGGACGCGATCGCGGCGGAGGAGCTCACCGTCCTCCCGGGCGTCGAGGAGGTCTTGGCCCTGCTCGCGGTCCGCGATCTGGCCGCGAGTGGTCAGTGGGACGCAGTTGTCGTCGACTGTGCGCCCACGGCCGAGACACTCCGGTTGCTTGCGCTGCCGGAGGCGCTCGGCTGGTACCTGCAGAAGGTGTTTCCGACTCATCGACG
>Ga0134127_10003899_pt1 | contig 10782 bp, 7 predicted proteins | sample KB31753_FD_96459 | JGI IMG/M metagenome (GOLD analysis project Ga0134127, IMG submission 96459) | Terrestrial soil microbial communities with excess Nitrogen fertilizer from Kellogg Biological Station, Michigan, USA - KB3-175-3 | ecosystem: Environmental > Terrestrial > Soil > Unclassified ...
ACGATCGCGTCCAGGCTGTTGTCCGCCATCCCCTTCAGCATGTTGAGCAGCAGTTGCTGCCGGGCGAACACGTACCCTCCATATTCCGCCTGGTCGAACGGGGGCCAGGGACTCTTCCACCTCTCCGCCTTGTTTCGCGGAACAATCTTGTCTACCTCGGGCGACTTTGCGACATCGGCAAGCGTACGAAACCGGGAATTGGGATTGCGCGCCAGCCACACTTCCAGCGCCTCCTCTTCCGGACGCCGGGAAGTCGTCTGCTGTAACTCGATCAGGTCGGGGATCACGATCGGATCAACCACAGCCGCGCCCGCAGACCGTAACTCGTCGACGGCCTGGTTGAATGCCGCCATCACGTTCTTGTAATCCTGCGAGTCGGGGCCGGAGTTCCCGCCGAGGTCGGTGCGCAAGACGCCAATGCGAGCGCCCTTCAGGGCATCGCGATCCAAGAGATCAACGTAACTCGCAGGCTTGTGTCCGACGCCGAGAGCGGTCAACGGATCCTCGGCATCGTAACCCACCATCACATCCATCAGGCGGGCAATGTCAGCGACGGTGCGCGCCATGGGCCCTACGGTAGCGTGCTCCGTGGGCCAACCATCGAACATTCCGGTACGGCTAATCAAGCCGGCGGTCGGACGCATTGCGACCACGGCGTTGAAACTTCCCGGGCGGCGAATTGACGCCCGCGTCTCCTCGCCCAACGCCACCGTTGAGAAATTCGCGGCGAGACATGAACCGGAACCGCCCGAAGACCCGCCTACCGTCCGCGCCAGATCATAGGGGTTGCGCGAAGCGCCAAAGGCTTCGCCAGGCCGCGCGAATCCTGAACCGTACGTATCGCCGGCGGCAAACTCGCCCAGGGTCGTTTTACCAAAGATGATCGCGCCCTGCTTGCGCAGGTCCGCGATGACAAAAGCATCCAGCGTAGGGCGATAATCCTTGAACACGGCGGAGCCAAGCGTCGTCGGCATGCCAACCGTATCGATTTCGTCTTTCACCAGCACAGGGATACCGTGGAGGGAACCGACGAACTGACCGGTCGTCTTGAATTCGGCGTCCAACCTGTCTGCCTCCGCCAGGGCTCCGGAGTCGAGGGTGACGATGCAGTTGAGGTCCGGGCCTTGCTGGTCATAAGCGGCGATGCGGTCGAGGTAGCCCTGAACCAGTTGACGCGCGGTCAGCTGGCCCGACCGATACGCCGCATGCACATCGTCGATCGTCGCTTCCATGAGCTGAAACGATCTACTGCCAGCGCTGAACGCGCTGTCTCCACCGCAGGCTGACACCATGAACATGGCCAGCAAGGGAAGGGTTACAAGGATGGTTGTCTTTGCCATGACACGTCAGCGTATCTCTATTGCAGCAACGGAATGGTAGAAACGTCCGGCGGCTTGGGCCAGTGGCGGCCCGGGACCGCCACGCTGCGTGAGCCACCGGTGCCGCTGATACCCCCGTTGCGCCACGAGCGTAGGACGGCGTAGTATCCTCCGACCAGGCATCCCGAAAAGGAGACATCTCGATGAGAGTAAAGCTGCCCCGTGTTTTGACGGCGGTGTTTCTTCTCGGGGCGGGGGTCCCCGCGTTGGGGCACCACTCGTTCGGCGTCCAATTCGACGCAACCAAGTGCATGGATCTGAGGGGTACCCTCGTGGGTCTCCAATGGGAGAATCCGCACGCGTTTATTGATGTGCAGGTGAATGCTGTCAACGGCAAGACGGTCGAGAACGCGAAGTGGCACCTGGAAATGGTCACCCCGAACGCGCTGAGGAGGAGTGGCAGCCCGAGATCAGTCTGGGAAAGCAATTTCGGCAAGATCATCAACGTGAGGGCCTGTGAGGCCCGTGCCGGTGGCAACGTCGGTGCGGCGAGTTACCTCGCACTATCGGATGGCCTGATACGCCCCGTTGGGCAGGGTGTTGAACGAAGGGCGGAGAAGGACAAACACTTCAACTACTAAACGATGCCTGGGTGCGAGGGCTTGTCAGCCATTTTGAATAAGGAGAAATCGCAAATGAGAGAGACGACGCGATGGTCTCGCTATTGCGGTGGGAGTGCTGGAGTCGCACTCGCAGTGTGCACGGTTTTCGCTTGTGCCCCGAATGCGCCGGAACAAGAAACGAAACAAGAAACGCAACAAGAATCAGGCATTCCTGCCGGGTGGTTTGATCCGGGACTCAACACGAGACTATTGCCACCAGGCGAAGCGACGCCCCGCATGGCCGACGGGCATCCGGACCTCTCCGGACGTTATTATCCAAACGGTCTTGGAAGGATGATCGGTTCCTACACGCCGGCCCAAGATAAGCTCGACCCGGCTGCAAGCGGGATATACGCTCCCGGCACTCCGACACAGGTGGAACCTGTCTTCAAGCCTGAAACGGAAAAGAAATACCAGTATCCAACGCCGTATGGCATCTGTGCGCCGGGTGGCACTCCAACCTCGATCACAACGCAGCGCACCGAACACGGCCCCATGGAGCTCATTCAGCGGCCGGGAGTGCTCTGGATTCTGACTGAATTCCCGCTGGCCGTTCGCCGAATACCTACCGATGGGAGTCCGCTCCCGGAGGATCCGGATGTCAGTTTCAGCGGCACCTCGGCCGGCCGCTGGGAGGGCGATACGCTGGTTGTGGAGACGATCGCGATTGATACGAGGATGAGGAATATCTCGGTGGGGCGATCAGGAGATCGGAACGCCTGGACGCATAGTGAGCAGGAGCGTGTCATCGAGCGCTTCAGCCGGCCTTCGAAGAACTTCCTCACCTACCAAGTCACCGTACACGACCCCGTCGTACTGACGCAGCCTTTCAGTTCGGCACCCTGGCGTTGGTCGCTGGCGCAGGGTCCTGACGACGTCTGGACGGAGTACCTCTGTACGGCGAACGAAGATCCGGCGCTTTTCGAGAAAACGGACCAAAAATACAAGGATTCCTACGACGCGGGCGAGTTGGGGCGTGGCGCCGGGGATGGGCCCGGCGAACCATAAGAGCACCGCCTGCGCGACCGTGCCCGAAGCGGCGGAAAGGTCCTGCGTGACCTTGCCGCCGCCGGCACACTCAATCAGAAATCCAGCTGGACGCTGAACTTGAAGAACCGCCCGAGCAGGACCTCGGTGGGTGCCAGCCAATTGTCATACGCGAAATTGTGATTCAGCACCGCCGCCGAGTTGAGAGCGTTGTAGATGTCGACGTTCGCTCGAAACCGAGTCGCTGCGAAGCGTAGGAGCTTCGAAATCCGCACGTCGACCTGGTGGAGTCGGTCCGAGCGCTCCCCTGCCCCAATGCCCATGTCCCCGCGGCTGAACTGGCCCGGCGCCATCAGGTGCACTGGGACGTTAGCCGTGCCCCCTGCCAGATCCCGGCCGAGGCTCTGTCGCACTTGCGCATTGGTCGCCGTGTACAGGGCCAGGACCAGCGGGCCCGGCTTGCTCTGGTAGGTCGCGCTGAACTGGACGTCGAACGGCTGGGGAATCGTATACGCCCCAAATGCCTTGTACTGCGTCTGCAAGGGCTCCACGCGGTCGCAGTAGAGCTGGCTGGGGCTGTCCCACACGTACCGGTAGTTTGGCGATTCCCCTCTCGCGGTCGCCGCGACGACGTCGCAGATGTTCTCCAGCCGCCGTCCCGTGCTCACCCCGGCCCGCAGGAATATGTCTGCACCCGGCCGGGCGTTCACCGAGGCGGTGACGCCATCCCACTGGTCCTTCATCTTCCCAAACCGGCGATCGAGCGTGATGAGCGGGTCCGCCGCCACGCCGAATTTCTCCGGCTTGATATCGTAGAGTCCGTCGATCACGTAGCCGCCGCCGCCGGGGAGCCCCGGATTCAGCGGCGCGGTGATGCTGTACCGATCGAAATCCTGCGGCCCTACCGCGAGATCGTCCGAGACCACGTGATTGCCATACCAGCGGCGGAAGTAGGTGACGTCCGCCGAGACGGTCGACAGCAGCTCATGCTCCACACCGGCCGAGACCTCCCAGTTGTACGTTCGTTTGCCGAAACCTGTCAGCGTCTCCTCGTCGAAGGTGACGTTCGAAACCGTGGTGCCGAAGTTCTGGTCCGACAACGCGCCGCATTCCCCGTTCCCCCTCGGATTGGTGAGATCGCAGTTCGGCACGTAGTCCCGGTTGGCGTCATTCCACGACCGGGTGGCCTGTGTCACAAGATTGCGGGCCGGGTTGGCCAGCTGGACGAAGCCCACGTCCGGACCCATGGCCAGCAGGTAGCGATTCAGGCTGGCCTTCAGCGCGGTTTTCCCCGCGCCGCCCAGATCGTAGACGCCGCCGAATCTCGGCGACAGGTCCTGCAGGCTCCAGCCGTCCATCCTGGGAAATGTGATGTCGCGATTCGGCGCGAGCACTGCCGGACCGATGTGCTGTTCAGGGTAGTGGAAGGTGAAGTAGTCGTACCGCAGCCCATAGGTCAGGGTGAGGTTGCGGAACGCCCAGCGATCCTGCACGAAGAGCCCCAGATCGGCATCGACGGTGGCCTTCCACTCGCCCAGCGCGCGCTGTGTGATCCGGTTGGGTATCGCGTTTCTGACCCGATAGCTCACCGGCTGGAGGTCGTAGTCGATGAAGTGGAGGCTACCGAATTTCCAATTGAATCCGGTCTTGAACGCGTGAGCACCCGTCACGTACGACGTCGACCCCGCGATATTGGCCATATCCTGAAACTGATACCGGTACGCGTTGCCTGCGCGGAACGACATGCCCGTCGCCTGCTCCTGCACGTTGATCATCGACGGATCCAGGCCGGTTGCGGGCGAACGGTTGCTTTGCGCTCCGTAGTACTGCCCCTTCACGTCGAACAGCAGCCGGTCCGTAGCCGGCATCGTCCAGTCGCCGGCGATCAGACGCTGCTCCGGGTAGTCGGCATGCGCCGAGGCCTCTCTGGCCGTCGTGGACGAGGCGCTGCTTGGGCAGAAGCAATAGGTGGTGTTGTACGACGTGAATCCGATCTTGTTCCGGGGGGTCGCCTGCCACGTGAGGCGGAGCTGCGCATCCGGCTGCCTCGCCTCGTTCGCCACCGGCCGCGTGGTGTCGGGTTCGAACGTCCAGACATTGGGATTGTTGAGGTTCTTGTTCTCGTAGAGTCCCGCCGCGTACTAGGAGTTCACGTTGTACCGCGCGGCGAAATAGAACCAGATGCGGTCCTGCAGAATCGGACCGCCGAACCCGGGATTGACGTCCCAGTTCGCGTTGATACTGGTCGGCGTGCTGAGGCCGCGGGCTTTCAGCTCGTTCGACAGGTTGTCGCTCTGCAGGTCGCCTGGGACGTACGCGCCGAAGAAGACGCCGTGGAACGCATTGCCCCCTTCCTTGAGGATGTAATTGGTGCGGACCCCGCCCGCGTGCAGCTCGGCGTTGTTCGACCCCGTGTCAATCTGGAGCTCCTGGACGCCCATCGGGTTCAAGGAGAGCACCGAGGTCGCGGCACCGACGCCGAAACTGGCGATCGAAATGCCATTCAGCGTCGTCGCTGCGTCTTCAGAATAGGAGCCATGGGCGGTCATGTTGCCGGTGGGGGCGGACGTCCCCGCGCCGCCGACGTCCTGCCGCCGGAAGTCGACGCCGGCGATTAGCGCGCCCAACGCCGTTCTGGATCCGCTCGAGGGGAGGGTATCGAGGATGTCACGATCCAGCACCTCCTGCCGGGTGGTGCTCTGCAGGTCGACCAGCGGCGTCTCTCCGGTGACCGTAATCGTCTCTTCAAGTCCGCCGACGCGGAGCTGGGCGTTGATCCGGGCGTTGAAGGTGCCCTGCAGCGCGACCCCTTCCCGCCGCACGACCACGAAACCCGGCAGCGTGAAGGTCACCGTGTACTCGCCGGGCCGCAGGTTCTCGATCACGTATTGACCGGTGCCATCGGTCACGGTCGACCGGACCTTCTCGATCAGCGCCGGGCTCGTCGCCTCGACCGTCACGCCCGGCAGCACCGCTCCCGAGGCGTCCTCCACCACGCCGCTGATCGCGGCCTGTGCGAACGCCGCAGCCGGAAGCAGCAGCGCGATCACGAACATCGCTCCGATTCTGTTCATTTTGTGCACGCCCATCTCCGCTTTTCTAAGATTCCGCTTCAGTGTCAGGCGACCCACGTCATGGCCGCCGGCCGCCCGCGCCAGCCTAGGTATCATCAATGCTTGAGGGAGTCAATCGCCCCCTCGGACCTGCCGCAACCGGGTACCGATTCGGATACACTGCGCGTCGCATTAAAAGGGAGCGCCATGTCGAGGAAACCTGCCGTCAATCGCCGGAGCTTTCTGAAAGGTGCCGCCGCGACCGGCGCTGCGGCGCTGGTGCCGCACGCGGCTGCGAACGCCGCACCCGCCGCGGCACCTCAGGCAGCGCCAGCCCAGGGGGCCGGGCCCACCACGCCCCCGGTGGGGGTCCGCGAGGTCGACCCGGTGGTCGAGGTCGAGGCGGGTCCGGCCGGCCGGGCGGGCAGCGACTTCATGCTGGACGTCCTCAAGTCGCTCGACTTCGAATACGTTGCGTCGAACGCCGGCTCGAGCTTCCGCGGCCTCCACGAGTCAATCATCAACTACGGTCACAACCAGTCGCCCGAGTTCCTTACCTGCTGCCACGAGGAATCGTCCGTCGCGATGGCCCATGGCTACTACAAGGCCGAAGGCAAGCCGATGGCCGTGCTGTGTCATGGGACGGTCGGGCTGCAGCACGCGACGATGGCCGTCTACAACGCGTACTGTGACCGCGTCCCGGTGTTCATCCTTGCGGGCAACCACCTGGATGCGTCGGAGCGGGGAGGGAGCGTGGAGTGGCAGCACAGCGTGCAGGACGCGGCTGCCCTGGTCCGCGACTTCGTCAAGTGGGACGATACGCCGGCCTCGTTGGGGCACTTCGCCGAATCGGCCGTGCGCGCCTACAAGATCGCGATGACGCCCCCGATGGGGCCGGTCGTGATCGTCATCGACGCCCATCTCCAGGAAGATCTCATTGCACCGGAGGTTGCCTCGCGGCTGCGTGTGCCACGCCTGACGGTGGCGACTCCGCCCCAAGGCGACTCAGGGGCGGTTGCCGAAGCCGCGCGGTTGCTCGTCAACGCGACAAACCCTGTCATCGTGGCCGATCGCGCCGCGCGGACGCCGGCCGGGATGGCCCTGCTGATCGAGCTGGCCGAGACGCTCCAGGCGTCGGTCATCGATCAGCGCGGACGGATGAACTTTCCTTCTCGCCATCCGCTCAACCAGACGCTAAGCCGTCAGCCGATGGCCGATGCCGATGTCATTCTTGGCCTCGAATTGACGTCCTTCCCCCGCGCCAGGCCTGGCGTCCGGCTGATCAGCATCGAGTCGACCGCCCTCTACATCAAGAGCAACTATCAGGACTTCCAGCGCTACGCGGAGGTGGACGTGGCGATGGCCGCCGACGCGGAGGCCACGCTCCCGGCGCTGATCGACGCGTGTCGACGTCTGGTCACCGACGACCGGCGCCGCGCCTTTGGAGAACGCCGGCAGCGGCTGGAGCAGGCGCACGTTCGAGGCCTGGAGGCGGCGCGCGCGGAGGCCGCATACGCCTGGGACGCGTCGCCGATCAGCACGGCGCGCCTGGCCGCCGAGGTCTGGGCGCAGATCCGGAACGAGGACTGGTCGTATGTGTCCGAAAGCGGCAACACCAGCGACTGGGTGTTCCGCCTGTGGAACTTCACCCAGCCGTACCACCATACGGGCAACTCATCGGGCGCCACGGGCGTCGGCTATGGCGCACCGGCGGGAGTGGGCGGCGCGCTCGCCAACAAGAAACGCGGGCGCATCTCGGTGAACATTCAGAGCGACGGTGACTTTCTCTACGCGCCCGGCGTCTGGTGGACGGCCGCCCATCATCGCATTCCGTTGCTGGCGGTGATGCACAACAACCGCGCCTACCACCAGGAGATCATGCACATCCAGCGCATGGCCAGTTGGCGCAATCGCGACATCACACGTGCGCACATCGGAACCACGATCGAGAACCCGGACGTCGACTTCGCGAGGATCGCTCAGGGGATGGGTGTCCACGCGCAGGGGCCGATCACCAACCCGAACGAGCTGGGACCGGCGATCCGCCGGGCGCTCGAGGTCGTGAAGGGCGGCGAGCCGTCGCTCATCGACGTGGTGACGCAACCCCGGTAGGAGGTCACGGCATGAAGACCTGGATGTTGATGTTGCTCGCGGTGCTCGTGCTCGCGGCGGCAGGCGCCACGGCCCAGACGCAAGCGCAAACGCCAGCGCAAGCGCCCGCGCAAACGACTCCGGCCGGCGATGCCGACGCCGGCAAAAAGCTGTTCGTCAGCCTGGGCTGCTGGACGTGCCATGGCTACGAGGGCCAGGGGGGCGCCGGGCCGAGAATCGCCCCGCGACCGCTTCCCCGCGCGGCGTTCACGAGATACGTTCGGCGACCGTCGGAGCGGATGCCGAACTATCCGGAGAGGGTCGTCTCAGACGAGCAGCTCGGGCACATTCACGCATATCTACAGTCGCGTCCCATGCCGCGGCCGATCGAGAGCATCCCGCTGCTCCAGCCGTAGGCTCGCGGCATGCCCGCGACGGTCCCCGGCCTTTCCCGCCGTTCGATCTGCGTTACTGCGCCGCGGCGCCGCGGCCGCGGCCCTCTCCGCCAAGCTTCGAGCCATCCGCCAGCACGACGCTCGCGATTCTGCCGTACGGCCTGCCATTCGTGACCGGGTTCACGGTGACGGTGACCTGGTCCCCGGGCTTGAAGGAATTGGGTCGATAGCCGGCGGGATAGATGCTGTTGGGAGCCTGGGCTTCCGCCACCCATTGCACGACCTGGCCGTCCGCCCCTTTGACTTCGAGCGTCAGCAAACAATGGGGATTGGACCAGAGCCACGTCTTCACCACACCCTTCAGCGTCACGGTCGTTTCCGACAAAAGCGTGGAGCCGGTGTGGTGTGCGATGACTGGCACCGGAGCCAGGAGTCCGATCGTCGCACTGAAGACGATGACCAGTCTGTTTCTCATACGTCTCCGGCTACTTGCCGCTCGCGGAATCGCCATAGGCCTTGTTGTAGGCGTCGGTTTCATAGGGTGAACAGTACCGCGACAGGACGTCGGTCCGGGGATCCTGCAGCGTCATCGGGATCTTCATCGCCTGCCACGGTCGCGTATAGATTTCGGGGTCGTCAATCGTCTCTGACCACTCCAGGGTGTCGTGGTCCAATCGCCGGAACGTCTCCGTGATGCGCGCCTTGTCGCTGATCGGCCGGCCGGTGTTGTCGAGCCACACCCGGTCTTCCGGCAATGTCCCGACCGTCTGGACTTCCAGCGTGTAATCGTCTACCCATCTGCCGACGGAGTATCCAAAAAACCGCTGCTCTCGAAACTGGCCGTCTATATCCACTCCACCGTCCAGGAGCTTCGGGAACGACCGGCCGTCGGTCCAGATGAAGCGCCACCGATTGTCGTAGTGGTAGAGAATCGCCACCTTGTACTCGTCCTGGAAGATCTGAACCCCGAGATCGTAGTGGTTATACCGGGGGAACCCCAGTGGTTCGCAGGACAGCCTCGGATCATTGGTCTGGGCCGGAGGAACGGCATCGAGGCCTTCAACCGGCCTGTGGGCCTGGTACAGTTGCCGTCCATAGGGCGTGTACGGCAGTTCGTTTTCCGGACTGCCGTCGTTGGGTCTCAACTGCACACCCTTGGCCTGGTTGCCCCACCTCGATCCCCACATCCCGGCGATGGTGCGCCGCGGCGCCGGCTTCTTGTCCTTCTCGGCGACCGGCCGTCGATCGGGAACCGGATCGGGCCAGGTCGTGGGGCTGTTCTGAGCGAATGCGTTGACTGGAAAGACCAACGCACTCAACAGGCCGACCATCAACATCAGGACGCGCACCATGCTCGGACTCCCTCTGAAGATTTCAACTCCTGGATTTTACTTACTGCTGGAGCCCCGCGACGCCGCTCGCGGAACCGGCTTGCCGTGGACTTCAATCCAGTCGAGCCGTGAGCCGCCGCCGGATCCGTGACCGGCGCCCCTCATCAGATCAGTGAACCCGATTTCTTCCACCCGGCTGAGGTCCGGGAAATCCACCCAGTACCCATCGCGGGCCTCGACAACCTCGTCGATGTTGAGATTCCGCCACCGCACGTCCACCATTTGAATCTCCTGCTCCGCCCAGCTCGTCTGCGGACCCTGGGCACACTTGTCGCCAACCAGCCACTGGCCGCTGGCGAGCTTCAGGACGGGACGAAGGCAGTGAAATCCGCTCACCCTCGTGCGCCATTTGATGGTGGCCACTCCAGACAGATCCACGTCGTTGTTCCTGTGCCTGAGCGTGATCAGGCAGTTCGCATGCGTCGAGGGACCGAGGACGACCTTTCCGGCCTGGTCGTCGCGATCGAGGTTGGTTCCGCACAGCAGCGACATCACATAGACCAATCCCTTGCCACCGCCGGGGCGCGTGTCGTTGTTCTCCGGCTGCAGGATAGTCCGGGTGCCAACCGCGTCGCCGTAGACGCGCACTTCCAGGTTCGGGTTCGAGACGTCCCCTTGCGCGACTCGATGCTCAGGCTCGCGATCGGAATTGGTGTTGGGCTGGCTGCGATCGAACTGCCAGTCCTCTCGGAAGAAGACAGGCACCTCGTCGATTTCGATCGACCTCTGCGGCTCCTGCCTCGGCGGCGGCGGCCCGGCCGGTCCGCCAGGTCCACCGCGGCGTTCCTGGCCAGCAATCCAGTCAGACCCGGCGAGACACAACACCGACAGTCCCAATACGAATACAGCTGGCAGGCGTCGCGGCATATACACCTTTTCTTTCC
>Ga0134127_10003900_pt1 | contig 10780 bp, 3 predicted proteins | sample KB31753_FD_96459 | JGI IMG/M metagenome (GOLD analysis project Ga0134127, IMG submission 96459) | Terrestrial soil microbial communities with excess Nitrogen fertilizer from Kellogg Biological Station, Michigan, USA - KB3-175-3 | ecosystem: Environmental > Terrestrial > Soil > Unclassified ...
AAGGCGTCACCCATCAATAGCTTCATAAATCAAAATACTCTAAACCCTCGGGTCAAGAATGACTGGGCATCGGTTCGAACGGATCTGAACACGCTGGCGACTGTGTATGACGTCAATTGGCAGTGGAACCAACTAACTGCGATGAAGGTTGACGCAAATGGATCTTTCCGATTGTCTGACAGCGAACTAAATCAGCTAATTCAGCAGATCGAAAATGGCGGCGACACGTTTCGGGTGAGTCTTACCGATGCGTTTTTCCGACGACCTTACGATCGCACGCGCGTCGAGGGCAACATGAACGATGCTCTTCGCGGCTTCAAAAAGGCGACCGATCAGGTACGCATTCGCTTCGATGCCAGGCAGTTGATTTCGGACGACGTAAAGCATCTGCTCGATCAGGCCGAAGCCCTCGACAATTTCACACATGACAACCCGCTTACAGACCGGGCCACGAACGATTGGTCAACATTGCGCGCGAATCTGAGCGTCCTGGCCAACGCTTATGATGTGGCGCCGAGTTGGATAAAAAACTCATCTTCTCAAACAAGATACAAACGAACTAATCGCCTGACCGGAACTTTTAGATTGGATTCATCTCGCAGTGACAACCCGCGCGACAAAGTACGGCGCGCGACTCAGAATGTGCGCTCCTACGAGCGTCAGGAAGTCACCGACCAAATTCTGGCGCGACTTGAATCTCCTGAGATGCTGATGATCGAGCGCCACGGTACGACGATGACTATTGCCTCTTCGCTGGCGCCACAATCAACATTTGAAGCAGATGGTCGTGAGCGTCAGGAACGACTTCCCAACAGTAGATCGACCCTCGTAACCGCGACGTTGCGCGGCGAACAGTTGGTAGTTAGTACGAACGGCTACAAAGAAGATGATTTTAATGTCACTTTCGATGCAACTGAAAACGACAACAGTCTGCGAGTACGCCGGCAGATTTATTCCGACAGGTTAACTCAGCCAGTTGTCGTCGATAGTGTTTATAACAGGACCGCCGATGTTGCAGAGTGGAATATCAACAACAATTCGCGCCCCGTCGTGGGTAACACTAACGCGTCCGGCGGTGAATTCATCGTGCGAGATGGTGAAAGCATGGTAGCAGTGCTGAACAATGACCTGACTACGAAGCAGACGAAGCGGGGAGACCGCTTCAGTATGACCGTTCACCGGCCCAGCCAATACGAGGATGCAGTCATCGAAGGCACAGTTGGGAACGTCGACGAGGGTGGACGCCTGAGTGGCCGGTCGGAGATGTCGCTCGCCTTCGACACGATCCGGCTGCGGAACGGTCAAACGTACAGGTTCGCCGGAATTCTCGAGAGCGTTCGAACGCTTAATGGCGACGCCATCAAGGTTGACAACGAAGGAAGCGCGCAAGGCGCTAACCAGACGACGCAAACGATCCAACGCGCAGGCGTTGCTACGACTGTCGGAGCTATCATCGGCGCCATTGCCGGCGGTGGAAAAGGAGCAGCGATTGGCGCAATCATTGGCGCCGCAGGCGGAGCGGGCTCGGTTTTTATTCAGGGCAAAGACAACCTCGAGCTTCCGACGGGTACGGAACTCACGATTCGATCGAGTGGGCCAAGGTAACGATTTCACAGGCCCATGGACGTCTTCGCGTGCCGCTCTTTCACAGCAGTCATGACGCCATGATTGCCCGTTTGCGTAACTTTGGGTTGCTGGTCTTCAAGCCGGTGTTGCTCAATGCACGCTTTCTGAAAGAAATCGCATCCTTGCTGCGTGGTAGATGATCGGTAGCACCATGAAACGCACACAAGCGGAAATACCTTCACCTATCCGATCTGACCGCGCCTCCTCAAAGTGACGGCGCAACTGAGACTTGGGAGGATGAAGGAGGCGCATACGCAAAGTGTTTGGATTTACACCAATCTCGGGCCAGCATTGACCAATCTGGAGAATGGGTCTAAGGTGGCTTTGTTCTGTTCTTCACGTTTCTTACCTGGGTTGTTGCCTCTCTGACGCAAGATAGCCGGCGCAACAAATGTGGTTGACTCAGCCACTACCCTCTCTTTTCACTTGGCTAATGAGCTTTTATTAATGCCCCTGCAAACAGAGAACCTGGTGATGGTGGGTCTCGGAATCCTCGGAGATACTCCACCCAGTTCTCTGCAACCTCCGCTTATGGATGGCATTCATCTGCGTTGGGCTTTTAAGCGCCAACTCGGCTTTCCCTGGAATGGATTTTATCTTTTTCGCCGTCCACACAAGATGGTTGACAATCTTTGTATTGCCCGGACGACAGAACAGCTCGGTATAGGTCCGTGGCCGTCAAACAGGATGAACACTCCTCATGGTGACCTGAGCAGCGATCAGAATCTGTTTCTGTCAGATGATTTCTCACCCACCGGAATAAAGGAGTTTGACTTACGGAATCGACGTTATCTGCGTTTCGCAATAACTGCAGGGGAGTTGGCCCATTCCGCAAGAGTTACTATTGGCTTTCGTGACTCCGGACAATCTACCGGCAAATCCAAGTGCATAAGGTTCTCAGAGCAACAACTGCGAACTGATTCAAACCCACTCGTCGATGAGGATGTGGACTTCACCGTATTGGACCACACCGGCAAGGTTACGGTCGAAACGCATATAGGGCTCCTGAATCAACAACCTGGCGCACTGGTTGGATTGTTTTGTGAATCACAGCTCAGGATCACGCTACCGCATCCTGCGACCACAGTTGAATTGAAGCTGACGCATTTTGGTGGCCCAGGTACGGTGGAAGCATTGAATCCCGTTGGACGACTCCTCGAGCGAGTGGAGATGGGAAAAAATGCAGGCCAGCCGGAAACAATAAAACTGGCGGGTCCTGACATCAATAGCGTGATAATACGCGCCGACCGAACTGAGACTCTCCTGCATGAAATCTGCTTCGAAGACCGAACTCAGCCTGCGCCAGCCGAGGCGACGGAAATTAGCGTCAAAGCCTTTAATGGTAACGTCCGGGTGGACCAGGTAAATGTTACCGGGCAGCCTGGCGACATTCTTTCGATAACGCTTGAGGCTGACTCCATTTCGGTGATTGAAATCGGTTCTGGTCCCGCGGCTCTGATTGATATCTGCTACGAACCTGTCTTACGAGATGCCCGAGGCCGTTGGGACTTACTGCAGGACTTTGAATCTCCGTTATGTCTTCCGATTACACATCCGGACTATCCATGTAGTGGCGGAGGAGCAATCGACTTAGTTGCGGCTGAAGGGCGCGCGCTCAGCCGGATACGATACGGATCAGCCTCAGACTGGGCGGGCGCTCCTTTCTCCGAACTTCATCAGGAACTATTGAAGTTGGTCGCCGGCGGTCCTGGCAGTACGCCGATGGCGGATCGCAAATCCCCAGCTATCTCTGCCACACCCATTCCACCCGATCCAGGTATCGCTGCACCTCGGATGACAGAGCAGTATCCGCTGGATCTCGTGTTACTCGGCACGCTGCATCCGGCCATCGCTCAAATGATTGGGCTCTACTGGGTGGACCAAAGTGCACAGCCGGATCAGGCCTACGACTATCTGATCGTGGCTGACTATTTGGGACGCGGCAAATTGAATGCAAAGGAGATGCTGGCGTGGATACAGAATAATGGCTTCACGGATGTTGAGGCTTACATCGTTTACAACAAGGAGGTGAGACCGGCGACGCCGCTAACAACGCCTGAGGGCTTGAAGACATATGCGCTTTCCGGTAGCACGCGGCGACAGCAGGACGGCACGCTTGACGACGCAAGTAACAGTGCAGGTCTGCGTTGGCAGGCAAGTCCGATCGACTTGACCGCATTGCAGGCCGATCATGCCATCATGTTTCACGTATGGCGCGCTTCGCTGGGTAACGACGTTACGCCTGACATTCCAACTAATTATGATCTGATCACCAAGTTAGGACCGGTAATAGTGGCGGAGCCATTGCCCTCGGGTCAAACCCCTCAGCGCGCGGCAGACTGGCCTCCCTTTCCCTTGCATCATCTCGATAATGGTCTAGTGGATGGGTGGTATGGATACCAGGTTAGCGGGCTCGACATCTTCGGGCGACACAGCGCGAACAGCGCCGCAGCAAAATGGCATCAGTGGAGTCCGCAACCCGAGCCGCGCCCCTGGTACTATAAGGATCCGGAAAGTGACACGGAAATACATTTCTCTGCAGTCAGGCTACTCGACAAGGTTCCTCCTCCTTATCCGCCGGGTATCGAAGCCTACGCGCTCGACCCCAGAGATCCGACTGTACTCAAAGATCCGTCTTACAATAACTGGTGGACCACGCTTAACGCGGCTGAACAAACGAATGTAATCGGATTGCGCGTCCGCTGGCTCTGGACCGTTGAGCAAATGCGCCAGGCGCCTGATACGCGTGAGTTTCGTGTTTACTATCACCCAGGTGCGACAAATGCGCTGCTGGGGCGCACGATCACCGTTTCCGCCGCAAGCGATGCCGAGAGTCTCGTCGAAACCGATATCGCCAACCCGCATCCATTGAATGCTTACGTCGGTGGGTGGCTGCGAATCGGCTCGAATAGTTTTGTGGTGACGGCAAGCGAGGCTGCGAATCCTTTGCGTCTGCGCGTGAAGAATCTCGGCCCGACATACGCGGCTGGAACAGTTTCGGTCATACAAGGTGCAGCCACGGTTACCGGTGTCGGCACCACTTGGCATGCAGGACTCGCTGGACTCTCGTTCCAGATCGCCGGCGAAACAAGGTCCTACAAAATTCTAACCGTCGATTCCTCAACTCAATTGACGTTGGCCCAACTTTATAGCGGAACCACTGGACCTGGAAAAAACTATCTGATTTTTGATCTCCGCCCGCCTGCGAACCGTCTGTGCAGCGTTATTATCCCAGAAAGTTACGGCAAGGGATGGATTGCACTGGTTAATGGATCGCCTATAGTCACAGGAGATCAAACTAACTGGAACTCCACTCTCGCCGGCATGAAGCTGCGGATCGAAGGTGAGCTGGTCTCCTACACCATTCGCTCAGTTGAATCCCCGACTCAGATAACGCTGACCCAGCCTTACGGCGGCAGAACAAACTCGCGTAAGGCTTACACGATCAGCCATCCGCTACATACTGACTACGCCGTTTCGACCAACTGGGAAGACCGTTACTACGTCGTCGACTACAACCAGCATGTAACTTCAACTGTCGATGAGAATGGACGGCCGCTGCGTGTTTATGAGGTTTTGCTGCCGGCTCCCGGCGATACTTTTAGAGACGGACTACCGCTACTCCCGACTCTTGCAGAACCTGTCGCGTATGCGCAGGTTGGCGTGAGCGCTGCTGACGATAAGATTCATACTGCCGATAATCCCAAATGGACCACGGGCCGTTGGGGCGGTCGCTTCGGCAACGAGGGCTCAGTTGGCCCACGCGCAACAATCTTCCGCGTGCTCAGAGATCCGCCGCCGGCGCCGACACCTCCCGCTGATTCCGAGCGTGTCTTCGCCACTCCTGCCGATTATCACAGCCAGTCGTTTTACACCTATCGCTGGCGGCCAGTAGCACATCTGCAGGCACATGTTTTCCGTGCTCTTGACGATACGATTTTCAATGTCGATTGGGAGTTGCGCCAGCCGCCGCGAACGCTGCGAGCACCACTCGACGCCACGCAGGTTCAGTTCTTCCCGGCGATAACTATTGAGCCGCGTTGGGACGCAGTGAAACGTCAACAGGTCGCCGATGAACTGAACCAGTTGAACACTTTCAGCCGTGATGCGACCGGTAAGGCGCAGGCGATGGCTTATTACCGTGGATTATCGAACGATGCGTTGCGGGTTCTCGCGGGTCTCACTGGCAATGAACAGGCATTTTCGCAATTAACAATTCAACCGCTGGATCCGGCGGATACAGCCAACGCCGATCGCCGCGGACCGGATAGTGCAGACACTTATGTGCCTGATGCCAGTCTGCGAGCATATTTGGACGCATTGGATGGACGCTCAACCAATCGCTATTTCTACCGCTCGGCTTACGTTGATGGTGCACATAATCGCAGTCCGCTCAGTTTGTCTGGTCCACCCGTTTGGCTGCCGAACGTCGTGCCGCCAAGAGCGCCGGTGATCACGAAAATACTCGGCGGCGATCGACAGATTACTCTGCACTGGGCTTCGAACCGCGAAGCAGACCTGGCCGACTATCGCGTCTACCGCGCCAATACTGAAGACGCCGCCCGCGACTTGCGCTTGATGACACTAGTGCATACAGAGGTCGTTTCCGCAGGCGATCCTTCGTCACGCCCAGCCGAAGTGAGCTGGAACGATACTGATGTTATTGGTGGCAAGCTTTATTGGTATCGGCTGGTCGCTATAGATGATGCGGGTAACGTGTCGAGCCCAACATTAGAAGCCAAAGCACAGGCATTTGATACGACGCCTCCGCCTGCGCTTCCGATTGACTCGGCGGAATGGATACAAAGGGGCTCAGAATTTATCATTCGTGTGAATTGGGTTGCGCAATCCGATCTTCATGTTCGTCTGCAGCGGCGACCACTTGGCAGCCTTCGCTGGCTAATAGTCACGGATTGGCTCGACGCCAATAGTGGTTCTGGAGAGGACGCTTCACCTGAGACCTGGCTCTCGCATGAGTTGCGACTGCAACTGCGGAGTCTCGCCGGTAATTTGTCTGAGCCCGGCCCGCTGACCCTCATTCAATCAGTGTTTTCTTAAGAGGAGAGAAGCTCGAGAGATGCCTGACGCTCCGCAGCAAAACGTCAACTTAGTGATGCCGGTTGGACTGCCGCCCGCCGGTACCGATGCCGCGACACACTATTCCCTACTACGGACGCGCTTGTCGTCGGAGGTTGACGCAACCGACGTCACTCATGTCTGGATAACAAACGAGGACGCTTACTCGGGACTCTTCGCTATGTGCAAGGGTTTCCTCCGTTATTTCCCCGTAGGAACCACTGCCCCTAACGGCACAACACTAGCGGCTCCAATGCTAACGCTAAAAACCTGGCTCTGGGATTACTTGGCACTGCGGCAGAACGCCTCTGCCGGGGTTACTCTCCCCAAGCTGATCGGCTATGGCAACGTTCATCCGGATTCGGTGAGAGATGCAGTGCGTGACGAATTGTCAACGAACCCGCGCTATCAGTCGCTTGACGCCGCAGCCCGAACCCAGGCCGAAACAGACTTTATGGCAGGCGACGCTCAGATGCTCGCATCCGCAGCGACCAGGATCGGACGCGGAGCAATTGAAAGTGGGGGCGCGCATGCCAGCCAGAGACGTCTTGACCTAACTTTCTTGGATCGCGACGGAACGAATCTGGACCCGCACTTCTTTTTTGATCTTTGGGGCTTGGTGGCTGGTCCCCAGGTGCGAAACCATCCCCTCATGGAGATGCTCGCCCGTCCGGTCACGCCGTCTCAAATGCCCATCGAGGGAGGCCTCCGCATCCGCGTTGGTGGGACAGGCTTCACCACGGGCACAACTGTACAGATTGGAGGTCAGCTCGCCAGCGATGTGGCGGTCAACTCTACCCACAGTGCGGTGTACGCCACCTCTCCCGCATTACCTGCTGGGTCTGTTACTGTGGTCGTTACCATACCGAGCCAGCCGGTGCGGACCTTTTCCAACGCGATTACCTTCACTATCGACCTGCTCGCGACAGTTCGTGCTGCGGCGCTCTCTTATGCGATTGCTTTGTCTGAGATTCGAGAACAGGCCGATGCCTTAGCTGCTGCCGGCACTCTGGACGAGGCCGCCCGGCAGCGATTGCAGGGTGCAACTGATCTAGCTGGAATTGCAATCCAGGACGTTGTAGCGACCCGGAGCGCAGCCACGGGCGGCACTCTCTTCGATCCACGTGTCAGCGAGGTTTGGGAAAGCGCAAACAACGATTTGTTGGCACTGAAGACTGGAATATTGACGACGATCTCCTGAGCCTAGATCGCCGGAGCGTCTGTCCATATGACCGGAAAGGAAATAATTCATGGCCCTTACACCGCGAGCATTCAGCGGCGCTGCATTCTTTTCGTTGATTAGAACTCAAATGAACAGCAACCGTGGCTTTTTTGGCGGCGTTGATGGCACCTTCAAATACGTTTGCGTGGATGCAAGTTTTTACCGGCTCATGATTCTGATGAGGCCTACTGGTCTAACTTTCACGGACGCGGCCATGGCGATGGGCCCCCAAGTGAGAGCGGTCGGAAACGGACAAATGTTTAACGGTCCCTACTGTTGGACTTCCCCATGTGCCGTCACATGGCAAGGACGAATTATTTCAGGAGGGACTACCACGCCGGGTGGTACGGCAGCGGCAGGGTTCCGCCATTTTGGCCAGTGGACCGGAGCCTCGGAACTATCTTTCGCTTTAACTTCTGGTGATCCCACCACGATCACTCCCCATTACTTCAGTGCAATTGGACGACTCTTGCCGCTTGTAACAAGGGGAGTCGGATCTCCTGCGGGTCCTCTGGGAACTTTCTATTCGGAACCAGCCTCGACGGGCAAGATCGTTTACGGTATCGCGCGGGCCGAACAGGTTCTATTCATGCTCGTTCAGGAAGATGGAGGTGCGGGATTAGATGTGCCCGCCTTGATTACGCGGCTTACCTCCATGCATGTTGACGACGCGTTAATGGGAGATGGCAGTACCTCTGTCGCGCTGGTTGTTGATGGCGCGGTGGAAGTCTCGCCGGCTTTCTACAAGAACAACAGTATTCCTGTAGGCCCGATGTTTCGCATCCATTCGTTGCAACTGGCTGGTGTACGATCCATGACCAATACTCCGGCCACCACCGACCCGCAACTGCAAATGGGAATGAACCTGGCTGACACCGCCGCTACCCTGCGTCTTACCTCGTCGGGGATGCAGCTTACTATTGCATCCCTGGGAACACCCACCGGCATCACGCTCGCCACACTGATCAGCCGGTTGGGGGTAACGTTAGATTTGAACCTGACCTCCACAACCTCGCTGATTACCAGTGCAGCCACTTTCACAGGGCCCAACGCAACAGCAATTCTGACGCTTATTCCAACGAACACGTTTGACGGGCATATAACTGGCACACTGACCTTCACTACTAGCCGCGGCATTGTCCAGTTCAGTGTTGACTGGCAGGTTGCAGATGGACCCTAGACGAAAATGGAAAGCGCGCGAAAGCGTGAAGTCAGGGAATGATCTCTTGGTTTAGATATGACTACCAGCGCAACTTTTATTCCTTTGCGTGAGTTGCTGCCGACTTGGGACGAGCCCGGGTTAGCTCCAACCACTGGCGATGGCCTGCTCGACCGCATCGGAATCGATGATTTCGATATAGTTGAAGGCACGGATGGTGCAACCATCAAGCTCACTTTAGGATTTCGGGATGAGATAGGTTTTTCCATTCCCGGAGTTGATGGTTTAGGGCTTTACTTTGGCTCTCACGGCAGCGCCTCAACCCTCGCGTTAGAATTCGATATCAAGGAAGATTTTGCCGTACGCCTCGTCGATGCGGCTCTTATCTTGCGCTTACCTCCAGTGCTGGCGAAACCGGCCACACGAGTTGGTGATCATTTCGAACCGAGCACGCGGAGTGACGGAACGAGCGCGCCCTACGAGATTAGGCTCGAGGGAATAGACATTTCTTATAGCTTCGAAGGGAATTTCAATATTACGTTTCGCTCCGGTAGTCCGACAATAGCGCTACCACCCATGATGATCGCCAATACGGGCGTAGTCATTGAAGGCGACTCCATTTCCTTCCACTTTGATAAGAGTGCGGCTGCTCCTCCGGGACAATCTGCCGGCTTCCAAGGCGTGTTCATCAGTCACGCTCAGGTGCATCTGCCGCAAGGATTGGGAAGCGCGATTCCCAGTGACCTTCAGATAACGGATTGCGCCATCGGTTCGAGCGGCTTCACAGGCGGAATTGCAGTCAATTGGACACCGGCTTTTTCTGGAGACTTATTCGGAATTGGTTTCGGTCTACAGCACTTTGAAATGCATTTCGTGCGGAACTCTCTCACCGCATTCTCGATTGATGGCTCGTTAACATTGCCGTTCTTCGATGAGCCGCTCGAAGTGAACGTAGGCGTTGATTTGGATGGCAGGTTTGCCGTGCAGCTTTCTGCCGCAGGAGGACTGGTTACGCTAACCAAGCCCGGAGTCCTCAGCCTTACGGTCGATAGCTTGGGGTTTGAGGTCACGTCAGGACTCTTCACTGTCATAGTGAGTGGCAGACTAACGCCCGATATTGCCGACCTGGAATGGCCGACCTTTACGGTTAACCGCCTAACCATCGACTCCGAAGGCCACGTTCGTCTCGACGGAGGCTGGCTGGATCTCCCGGCGCAGTACGCGCTCGACTTTCATGCTTTCAAACTTGAGATCACTCGCCTGGGCTTTGGCAAAGACGAAGACGGTGGCAAGTGGATCGGATTCTCCGGCGGACTCAGGTTGGTGGAAGGATTGCCGGCCGGCGCGTCCGTCGAAGGGCTGCGCGTAATCTGGTACGAAGACGGACGGCCAACACGAATCACACTCGACGGCGTCGGCGTGGAGTTTGAAGTGCCCGGCGTCGTGCGTTTTCAGGGAGCTGTTTCTTACCGGGAATTAATGGTAGGCACCGAGGTGGTCCATCGGTTCGATGGCAACATCAGCCTGGACTTGCTGGCGCTCGACGTCGCGGTCGACGCCACACTCGTGATCGGTTCCGCGACTGGCCCACAGGGAACGTACACCTTCTTCGCCATCTATGTTGACGTAGAGCTCCCAGCGGGCATACCGCTGGCAAGCACCGGTCTAGGTCTCTACGGCTTTGCCGGACTTTTCGC
>Ga0134127_10003903_pt1 | contig 10777 bp, 8 predicted proteins | sample KB31753_FD_96459 | JGI IMG/M metagenome (GOLD analysis project Ga0134127, IMG submission 96459) | Terrestrial soil microbial communities with excess Nitrogen fertilizer from Kellogg Biological Station, Michigan, USA - KB3-175-3 | ecosystem: Environmental > Terrestrial > Soil > Unclassified ...
CTGTCGCGTTGGCTCGCCGGGCTGCGCGAGCCCCCGGCCACGTTGCGCGACCTCATGCCTCCGTGCGCGATCGCGGGCATCCCGTGTTTCCTGGTGATGCTGCAGCCGGACCTGGGGAGCGCGATCGTCTTCATCGCGGTGCTGTTTTGCATGCTGTTCTGGGCCGGCACGAAACCCTCGCTGATGGTGCTGCTGGCGTCACCGGCCATCGGGCTGGTACTCGCGTTCTCGACGGTCGCATGGGGCATCTGGCTCGGCGTGCTGGGCGCGCTGCTCTTGTGGTGGCGCCCCTATCTGTGGGAGGGGCTCGCCGTGGTGGGCGCCAACGTCGCCATGGGCGTGTTCGCACTGCCGTTCTGGAACCGGCTAGCCCCCTACCAGCAGAACCGCCTGCTCGCGTTCCTCAATCCGGAAGTGGATCCGCGGGCGACGGGATGGCACGTGATTCAGTCCAAAGTGGCCGTCGGCTCGGGCGGCCTGTTTGGGAAAGGCTTCACGCTCGGCACGCAGAAGCGGCTCGCCTTCCTGCCCGCCCAGCACACCGATTTCATCTTCTCGGTCGTCGGTGAGGAGCTGGGGTTCATCGGGGTGGTCGCCGCGCTGGCCCTCTTCGCCGCCCTGTTGTTCATCCTGCTGCGCATCGCCCGCAAGGCGACCGATCCCTTCTCGAGCCTGTGCGTCTTCGGGATCGCCGGGATGCTGTTCACCCACATCATCGAGAATGTCGGGATGACCATCAACCTGATGCCCATCACCGGCATCCCGCTGCCGTTTTTCTCCTATGGTGGGTCCTTCCTGTTGGCGTGCTCGCTCGGCGTGGGGATCGCGCTGCGGGTCGCCTGGGAGTCCAGGCAGTCGGGCTACGCGGAGCTATGACAATGAGTTAGCGCCTCGGGACTAGCGTCCGTCCCGGGGCGCTCGCAAATTGTGCGCTTCGATGACCCCCCTGTGGCGTTAATGGCCTGGTTCAAGAAGGAACGTAAGCCTCGCACCTCCGAACGCGTGCGGCTCGAGATTCCCGCCGATGCGTGGGAGAAGTGCGAGGAGTGCGGCCATATCGACATCAAAGAGCGCTTCATCCGGGCGCTCAACGTATGCCCCAACTGCGGTCACCATCGCCGCATCACGGCGCAGGAGTACATCGACCTGCTCGTGGACGAGGGCTCCTGGCACGAGCTGTTCGCGGACCTCAAGTCGGCCGATCCCCTCAAGTTCGAGAACTACGCCGACCGGCTGAAGGCGGCGGTGAAGAAGGCGGGCCCCCTCGACGCGATTCGCGCCGGCTACGCCCGCCTGCATGGGACGCCCATCAATCTGGGCGTCATGGACTTCAGCTTCATGGGGGGATCGATGGGCTCGGTGGTGGGCGAGAAGATCGCTCGCATGGCCCGCCGCTCGATCGACAAGCGCATGCCGCTGATCATCGTGTCGGCTTCCGGGGGCGCCCGTATGCAGGAGGGCGTGCTGTCCCTGATGCAGATGGCAAAAACGTCGGTCGTGATCGCCGAGCAGCAGCAGGCCGCGATCCCATTCATCTCGATTCTCACGAATCCGACGACCGGTGGCGTGTCGGCCTCCTACGCGATGCAGGGCGACGCCATCCTCGCCGAGCCGGGCGCGGTCATCGGATTCGCGGGGCCGCGGGTCATCAAGCAGACGATCGGTCAAGACCTCCCCGAGGGCTTCCAGACCGCGGAGTTCCTTTTGGAGCACGGGATGCTCGACGCCGTCGTACCACGCGGCGAGCTCCGAGACACCACCGCCCAGCTGCTGCGGCATATGACGGGTGCCCGGCCCGCGGAGGTTGCCGACTGAAGTTCGCAGCAGCCCGCCAGTTTCTCTTCGAACGACAAGCCGGCCGCATCAAATGGAGCCTCGGCCCGACCGAGGGTCTGCTCGACACGCTCGGTCGACCCGAGCGACACTATCCCGCGATCCACGTTGGGGGGACGAACGGCAAGGGCTCGACCTGCGCGTTCATCGTCGCTGAATTGCAAGCCCGGGGTCTCCGGGTTGGACTGTACACGTCGCCCCACTTGGTCTCCCCGTGTGAGCGCATCGCCGTGAACGGCGTCCCGATCAGCGAAGACGCGTTCGCGGAATGGACGACGCTACTCAAGCCCCACATCGAACGGACGGGCGCGAGTTTTTTCGAAGGGACGACCGCGATCGCCTTTGCCGACTTTGCGGCGCGCGGCGTGGACGTCGCGGTAATCGAAGTCGGCCTCGGCGGGCGGCTCGATGCGACCAATGTGATCACGCCGCTCGTCAGCGTGGTTACGAAGATCGCGCTCGAGCACACCGACTACCTGGGAACCGATCTCAAGGGCATCGCGCGGGAGAAAGCGGGAATCGCGAAGCGCGGCGTGCCATTCGTGACCGGCGAGCCCGACGCGGACCTGCGCGCCGAGCTGGTGCGCGAGGCCGAACGCCGCGCCGCCGTCCCGGTCGTCGTCGTGGACACCACCCGACGCGCGGAGCCCGGCACCCGTCTCGGTCTGCGCGGACCGCATCAGGTCGCGAACGCGTGGGTCGCGGGCGCCGCGCTGAAGCACCTGCCGGCGTCCGCGGGGTTGCCGGCGGGCCCGCCGATCGGAGAGGAGATCCCCGCGAGCTTCGCCGACGCCTACGTCCCCGCGCGGTTCGACGTGCGCGGCAAGTGGATCTTCGACGTGGCGCACAACCCCGACGGGATGCGCGTGTTGGTGGAGGCGCTGGCGAGCCACCAGCCTCCGCGACCGCTGCACGCCCTGGTCGGGATCCGCAGCGACAAGGACTGGCGACCGATGCTCGCGCTCCTGGCGCCTGTGGTGGACCGGCTGGTGTTGACGATGCCGCCGTCGATTCCAATGCTGCAACGCTGGTCGGTGAGCGACGTCAGTGCGGGTCCGGCCGCGCACGTGGAACCGGACTTCGACGCGGCATTGCGCGAGGTGCAGGAGGGCGCCGCCACCGTATTGGTGACGGGGTCGTTCCACACCGTCGGCGATGCGCTGAGCCGCTTGCCCGGCTTCGCGCCGGTGGGCTAAATTGTTGCGATGCAAGGGAAAGCGCTCCCCGGCTTCCGTGATTTTTACCCTGAAGAACTGAAGCTCCGCAATCACATCTTCGCCACCTGGCGCAGCGTTGCCGCGCGCTATGGGTTCGAGGAGTACGATGGGCCGCCCCTGGAGCCGCTGGAGCTTTACACGCAAAAAAGCGGGGACGAGATCGTCCAGCAGTTGTATGCGTTTAAGGACAAGGGCGACCGCGAGGTGGCCCTCCGGCCCGAGATGACGCCGACGCTGGCCCGGATGGTGGCCGCGCACGCCCAGGCGCTCAAGAAGCCGATCCGCTGGTTCTCCATGCCGCAGCTATTCCGCTACGAGCGGCAGCAGCGGGGGCGCCTCCGAGAGCATTTCCAGCTCAACATGGACATCATCGGCGAGGCGGGGCCGCTCGCCGACGCCGAGCTGATCGCGGCGGCGATCGACATCATGCGGGCGTTCGGTTTCGGGCCGAAAGATGTGCAGGCGCGGATCTCCGACCGGCGCGTCTTGCGGGCGCTGCTTTTGGGGCGGGGCATCACTGAAGCGCAGCTGCCCGCCGCGTACGCCGCAATCGACAAAGCGGACCGTGTGCCGCAGCAGGTCTTGGTCGAGATGATGCGCGAAGCGTTTGGCGACCCTGATCCGATCCTCGAGATCGCGAAGCTCAAGAGCCTCGACGCGGTTACGGGCGCGCTGGCGAAGGTGAAGGGCGGTGAAGAGGTGGGAGAGCCTCTGCGTACCGCCATAGAGGCGCTGAACGCCATGGGCCTCGGCGACTTCGTCCAGGTGGACCTGACGATTGTGCGGGGATTGGCATACTACACGGGCATTGTCTTCGAATTGTTCGACGCCGCCAAGCGGCTGCGCGCGATCTGCGGCGGCGGGCGCTACGACGATCTGCTGAAGGCGTTGGGTGGCCCCGATCTCCCCGCGCTGGGGTTCGGCATGGGAGATGTCGTGCTGGGAGAGCTATTGAAGGAGCAGCACGTCGCTCCCAAGGCGTCGACCGAGCTCGGCGCCTTCTTGGTGGCCGTCTCGAGCGATGACGTCGCCACCGTGCTGCAGCTGGCGCACACGCTCCGGGAGCGGGGAATGGCGGTGGAGTACGGGCTGCGCCACGCCCCAATCCGGAAGCAGCTCGAGCTGGCTGCCGCCCGCGGCGCACCCCGTGCCGTGATCATCGGGCCGGAGGAGCGTGGCGCGGGGGTGGCCCTCGTACGGGACCTCAAAACGGGAAGCGAAGCGCGCGTGCCCCTCGACAACCTTCTCAACGGTTTTTTTGACTGATGGCGCAGGCCCAGAACGCGAAAGCGCAGCGGATCACGCCACGCGCGAAGGACTTCAGCGAGTGGTACGGCGACGTCATCACCCAAGCCGAGCTCGCCGATTACTCGCCGGTGCGCGGCTGTATGGTGATCCGGCCCCACGGGTACCGACTGTGGGAGCTGATGCAACGGGCCTTGGACGACATGTTCAAGGCGACGGGGCACCGCAACGCTTACTTCCCGCTGTTCATCCCGATGAGCTTTCTCGCCAAGGAGGCGGAGCACGTCGAGGGCTTCGCCAAGGAAGTGGCTCTCGTCACGCATACCCGATTGAAAGTCACGAATGGCGTCCTGGGGGTCGACCCCGCGTCAGCATTGGAAGAGCCGCTCGTCGTGCGGCCCACGTCCGAGACGATCATCTACGCGATGTTCGCCAAGTGGATCCAGAGCTATCGCGACTTGCCGCTGCTGCTGAACCAGTGGTGCAACGTGGTCCGCTGGGAGATGCGTACGCGGCTGTTTCTGCGGACGACGGAGTTCCTGTGGCAAGAGGGGCACACGGCGCACGCGACGGAGGCCGAGGCGGAGGAGGAAGCGCGGCGCATGCTGGGAGTCTATCGCACGTTCCAGGAGCAGTGGATGGCGATGCCCGTACTCACCGGCCTCAAGACCGACAGCGAGCGATTCGCCGGCGCGTTGCGGACGTATGCGATCGAAGCGCTGATGCAGGACAACAAGGCGATCCAGGGCGGCACATCGCACAACCTGGGACAGAACTTCGCCAAGGCCTTCGACGTGAAGTTCCAGACGTCCGCCGGGGGGTTGGACCACGTCTGGAACACGTCGTGGGGCGTCTCGACTCGGATGATCGGCGGCCTCATCATGAGCCACGGGGACGACAACGGCCTGATCTGTCCTCCCAAACTTGCACCGGTGCAGGTGGCGATCGTCCCGATCTGGAAGACCGATGAGGAGCGGGCTCAGGTGGCAGCCGTCAGCCATCAGCTGAAGGCGGACCTGGACAAGGCCGGATTCCGCGTCGAGCTCGATTTGCGCGACACCATGAAGCCCGGCGCGAAGTACTTCGAATGGGAAGCCAAGGGTGTGCCCCTGCGCCTCGAGATCGGCCCGCGCGATGTCGCCGCGGGGCACACCATGGCGGCGCGCCGCACGGGCGGGAAGGCGCCCCTCAAGCTCGACGGGATCGTCGCAGCCGTAACGAGCGTGCTCGAGGAGATCCAAGTCGGCTTGCTCCAGGCGGCTCGCGAGCGGCGCGAGGCGAACAGCATCCGGGGCGTCACCAAGCCGCAGTTCCTCGAGTTCATGAAGGGGAAGGGCGGCTTCGCGTACGGCGGGTTCTGCGGGGACGCGGCGTGCGAGGCGGAGATCAAGGAACAGACGGGCGCCACGATCCGGGTGCTCCCCGATCCCGAGTTCCGGAGCCCCGAGGCTCCCAAGACCTGCATGTGGTGCGGCAAGCCCAGCGTGGCGGAGGCCGTGTGGGCGCAGGCGTACTAGGCATCGATCCAGCACTGCTCCAGGCGATCGCGGATCGGGTCGGAACACCCGCCTACGTCTACAGCGCCAACCTGATTCGCGCCCAGTACCACGCCCTCGATGACGCCTTGCAGGGCATCCGGCACCGCATCTGCTACTCGGTGAAGGCGAACGGCAACCTCGGTGTCCTCCGCGTGTTGAAACAGCTGGGGGCGGGCGCCGACATCGTCTCGGTGGGAGAGTTGCGCCGGGTGCTCGCCGCCGGGTTCGATCCCGACGGCATCGTGTTTTCGGGCGTCGGCAAGACTCCCCCCGAGCTCGAGGAAGCGATCCGCGCCGGCGTCGGCTTCATCAACGTCGAATCGACCAGCGAGCTCGACACCCTGTTCGCGGTGGCGAAGAGCCTCAAGCAGCGGGCCAACGTCGGGATCCGCGTGAACCCGGACGTCGCGACGGAAACGCCACACCCATACACCCGGACCGGGGAAAAGACCACGAAGTTCGGCGTGCCGTTCGACGAAGTGGTCTTCGTCGCGCAGCGCATCACGGCGGAGCCGCTGCTCAAGCTGCGGGGCTTGGCGATGCACATCGGGTCGCAGATCACGGATGTCGGACCCTACCATCGTGGCACCGTGAAGCTGCTCGAGCTGGTGGCGGCCCTGCGCGCGTCGGGGATCGACGGACTGGAGGCGCTGGACGTCGGGGGTGGTCTGGGCGTGCGCTATCACAACGAGAAGGCGCCCACGCCCAAGGCGTTCGCGGAGGCGGTCGTCCCCGCGGTGAAGGCGGCGGGACTGGGGCTGCTGTGCGAGCCGGGGCGTTACCTGGTCGCGAATGGCGGCGTGCTCCTCACCAAAGTGTTGTATCGCAAGCACGCGGGCGGGAAGGACTTCGTCATCGTGGACGCCGGGATGACCGACTTCGTGCGGCCCAGCCACTACAACGCCCATCACGAGATTGTCCCGCTAAAGGACGGCAAGCGCGGCGAAGAGACCGTGAGTGTGGTGGGACCGATCTGCGAGTCCGGTGACTTCCTGGCGCTCGACCGCAAGCTCCCCGTCGCCATGCCCGGGGAGGCGCTGGCTGTCCTCGGCACCGGAGCGTACGGCTTCGTCATGAGCTCCACCTACAACCAGCGACCGCGTCCCCCCGAAGTGCTCGTCGAAGGAGACCGCTACTTCGTGTCCCGGCCGCGTGAGACCCTGGAGGACCTGCTGCGGGGCGAGACCGCCGAGCCCACGACGTGGTACAAGGCGTGAACCGGATCCTCGTCCTCGACTACGGCTCGCAGTTCACCCAGCTCATCGCGCGGCGGATCCGCGAGGCGCACGTCTACTGCGAGATTCACCCGGCCGCCCGTGGTACCGACCTGGCCTTCATACGCGAGTTTCAGCCGAAAGGGATCATCCTCTCGGGTGGACCGAGCTCCGTGTCCGACCCCGGCGCCCCCACCGCTGACCCCAAGATCCTCGACCTCGGCGTGCCCGTCCTCGGGATCTGCTACGGCATGCAGCTCATTGCGCAGCTCGCGGGCGGCCAGGTCAAGGCGTCGAACGCGCGGGAGTACGGGCGGGCCGACATTGTGGTGAAGAGCGGTGACGGGCTGTTCGCGGGCTTCGACCCGCAGTCGAAGGTCACGGTGTGGGCCAGTCACGGCGACCGGATCGAACAGCCGCCCCCGGGGTTCCGGATCACCGCGTCGAGCCCGAACGCTCCCGTCGCCGCGATGCAGCATGACGCCAAACCGATCTTCGGCGTCCTGTTCCACCCCGAGGTGGCCCACACCGCGCGCGGGAACGAGATCATCCACAACTATCTGTTCGGGATCTGCGGCTGCAGCCCCGACTGGACGCCGGGTCATTTCATCGATCATGAGGTCGGTCGAATCCGAGACCTCGTCGGACCCACCGCGCGCGCCATCTGCGGGCTGTCGGGGGGGGTGGATTCCGCGGTCGCGGCCGCCCTCGTCCAACGCGCCATTGGGGATCGGCTCACCTGCATCTTCGTGGACCATGGACTGCTGCGCCTCAACGAGCGGGAGCAAGTCGAGCGGACGTTCCGCGCCCATCTCGGCATCGACCTGCGGGTGGTCGATGCGACGCACGCGTTCCTGAAGGAGCTGAAGGGTATTGAAGACCCCGAGGAGAAGCGCCGCCGCATTGGGCACACATTCATCTCCGTGTTCGAAGATGCCGCGCGCCACGTGGAAGGCGACGTGGGATTCCTGGTGCAGGGCACGCTCTACCCCGACGTGATCGAGTCCACCTCGGCGAAGGGCGGCCCATCGGTCACGATCAAGACGCATCACAACGTCGGCGGCCTACCGGAGCACCTGCCGTGGACGCTCATCGAGCCGCTGCGGGAGCTCTTCAAGGACGAGGTGCGGCAAGTGGGGCGCGAACTGGGACTCTCCGAGGAGATCGTCGGGCGCCATCCGTTCCCCGGTCCGGGACTCGCGATCCGCGTGCTCGGCCCCGTCACCGAAGAGCGGCTGGATCTGCTCCGCAAGGTCGATGCGGTCTACATCGAGGAAATCCGCCAGGCGGGGCTCTACGACCAGATCTGGCAGGCCTTCGCCGTCCTCTTGCCGATCAAGTCTGTCGGCGTGATGGGGGACGGCCGCACCTACGATCACGTGGTGGCGCTGCGCGCGGTCACGAGCCGCGACGGCATGACCGCCGACTGGTACGCGTTCCCGTACGACGTCCTCGGGAGGATCAGCAACCGCATCATCAACGAGGTGCGGGGCGTGAATCGGGTCGCCTACGACGTCAGCTCCAAGCCGCCGGCCACGATCGAGTGGGAATAACGGCGCGGCAGGCCGCCCTCGTGGCCGGCCTTCTGGCCGCGGCGGTCGCCGCTCCCTCCATTCGTAACGGATTCGTCGCCGACGATCGCTGGGTGATCGCCGAGCGACCGCTGCTGCAGCATCCCCCCTCGCTGGGCGCCGTGCTCCAGGAGCCCTACTGGGCCGTCGGATTCGGCGGATCGCTGTGGCGTCCGATCGTGCTCGCGTCGTACGCCCTCGACTATCGGCTCGGAGGCAGTCCCCATTGGTTTCACGCGGTCAACGTCCTGTGGGCCGGCCTCGCCGCCGCGCTGCTCACGCTCCTGGCTTGCCGGCTCGCCGATCCACTGACGGGACTCGTGACTGGGCTCCTGTTCGCCGTCCACCCGGTGCACGTCGAGGCGGTCGCCAACGTCGTGGGGCGCGCGGAGCTCATGGCGGCGGCGGGGTATGCGACGGCGTTGCTGTGCGCGCTGGAGGTCGAACGGCGCCCCGTCTACGTGATCGGCGTCGCCTGCGGTGCCGCCTTTGCCATCGGGTGCAAGGAGCTCGCAGCCACGCTGCCCGCAGCGGTTGTGCTGCTCTGCGTGGCGCGCGGCGCCGGCGTGCGCGCGGCGCTGCGGCCGGCGGCGGCCGCCCTCCTGCCGATCCTCGGCTATTACGTGGTTCACGAATGGGTCGGTGCGGGCATCCTGTCCGCCGGCGGCACGGCATCGGGGCTCGAACGCCTCAGTGTGGCACAGCGAACCTGGGCGATGCTGCCCATATCGCTCGAATGGTGGCGCCTGCTGCTATGGCCCGCGCACCTCTCGGCCGACTATTCGCCGGGAGACGTCGTGCCGAGCACGGCCTTTACGGCGGCCCACGTCGCCGGCGCGCTCGTCTGGGGTGGCGCGGGGTGGGCGGCGTGGCGTTGGCGGAAGACGGTGCCGGGGATCGCGATCGGCCTGGTGTGGATGATCGTCACGGTGTCGCCCGTCGCGAACATCGTCGTACCTACCGAGCTGCTGGTTGCCGAGCGAACGCTGTACCTGCCGTCGTTCGGGATCGCCTTTGCGCTCGCATCGATCGGGACCGCGCGCTCGATCTCCTGGCCGCCCCGCCGGCGCCTGGCGCTGCTGGCGATCGTTCTCGTCGCCGGCGCCGCGCGCAGCGCCCTCCGCGTGCCTGTCTGGCACGACGATGAGACGCACTTTCAAGCCCTGAAGCGCGACGCGCCGCACTCGTACAGAACCCTGTGGATGGTGGCGAAAGACGAGTTTCAGGCAGGACGTTGGGGGAGCGGGGAGCGGATGCTGCAGGAGGCGATCGAGCTGGCGCCGATGGTGGTTGGGCCGCGCTTCGATCTCGCGCGGTTCTACTGGGACGCCGGGCTGTGGCGTCCCGCGGCGGAGCAGCTTACGGCGGCTACGGGCGTCGACAGCGGGTTCGTCCCCGCCTGGACTCTCCTGCCACGGGCGTTGCTGGCGGCGGGGGACACGGTGCGCGCGACGATCGTCGCACGCGACGCCCTACGCCTGTTTCCCGACGATCGCGACGTCGTGGCGAGCGCCACCGCCGTGCTCACGGCGGCGCAGCGCCACTGAGTGGTGAGGCGCGTCACCGCGCGGTAGCTAGATGTTTTTTTGTTCGAGCAGATCGAGGAATTCGGCTGGCGTCTTGAGCTTGGCGAGGCGGTCGGTCACGTCCGTTTCCTTGGCGAATTGCGCGATCTTGCCGAGGACCGGGAGGTACTGGTTAGACACTTCGAGCGGTGGGGCGACGATCAGAAAGAAGTAGTGCACCGGCTTGTCGTCGATCGCCTTGAAGTCGATCCCCTCGAGCCGGCGGCCGAAGGCGCAGCGCAAGCGATTCACCACGAGCGAGCGGCAGTGCGGGATGGCGATGCTTTGCCCGATCCCCGTCGAGCCAAGGGTCTCGCGGCGCTTCAGCATCTTGAACAGCATGCCCTCGGCCTTCTCGTCGAGATGGAGCAGGCCCACCAACTCCTTGAGCACCGCGTCCTTCGTGGTGCCCTTGAGCTCCAGCGAAATCGCGTCGTCGGAGAAGAATTCGCGTAGTCGCATCGGGCGCGAAACGTAATGGTTGGTTGCTCCGCGCGCAACGCGCTATTACGTTCCCTCGTATGCAGTTCCCATATCGGACGGATCACCAGGTCCCGCTCTTCCTGGCCCCCATGGCGGGCGTGTCGGAGTCGC
>Ga0134127_10003906_pt1 | contig 10773 bp, 5 predicted proteins | sample KB31753_FD_96459 | JGI IMG/M metagenome (GOLD analysis project Ga0134127, IMG submission 96459) | Terrestrial soil microbial communities with excess Nitrogen fertilizer from Kellogg Biological Station, Michigan, USA - KB3-175-3 | ecosystem: Environmental > Terrestrial > Soil > Unclassified ...
AAACGTAACGGCGGAAGCGCAATATCCTAATGACCGTTACCAACGCAACCGAGATAATCGAGATCGAGACAACCGAGATAGTCGAGACTATCGTGAGCAGAGACGAAGAGATCGCGATAACGATTGGCGCAACAACAACTGGCGCCGAGGTCGTTTCAACGACGGTTATCCGGATCTTGGTGGCTCATACGACTTGAGACAGACTGCGCTGAACGCTGGTGCGAACATCGGCATCAAGGCCGGACGTGAAGATCGGCGACGTGGTCGCGCTTATGAGTTTCGAGATGAGAAGGCTTTTCAGAAGGCGACTGAAGACTACAGTTCGAAACTTGGGGACCGAGGGCTCTATCAAACCTACTTCCGCCAGGCATTCGCTAATGCGTATGCTGACGGGTACACCGGTCACTAAGCAGAAGTAAGTCTGGACCAGATGCAGAATGGCGGAGGTGAAGCGCACCTCCGCCAATTTCTTTTTAAACGCTCATATGGTCTAGACAACCAAGTGCTGCCGACCCTATTCTGGTGTTGCCCGGAACCCCTGATACAAATGGAAGATAGTGACCTGCAGTTGGTATTAGCCTGCCGACGCGGAGATCAGCTTGCGTGGGAAACACTGATACGGCGTTATCAACGTCTTATATACGCCATTCCGCGTCGCGCAGGCCTCGACGACGACCAGGCTGCCGAGATCTTTCAGGACGTATTCACAACTCTCTTTCAAAAACTCAACGACATTCAGGAACCGGAACGGCTCCAGGCCTGGTTGGTTACGACTGCGCGCCGGAAGACCCTGCGAATTATCTCCAAAATGCACGGCCAGCCTGGTTCAGACGCAAACGCAGATGAATCGGAGCAAGAGGCAAAGATTCCGGATGCAGCACCGCTGCCGGACGAGCAGTTGATGATTCTGGAAGAGCAACACCAGGTTCGGATGGCGCTTTCGCTCCTCGACCCCCGTTGCAGAGCCCTGCTGCAAATGCTGTTTTACCAGTCGGAGCCGCCGTCATACGCGGAAATAGCGGCTGCACTCGGGATTCCTGAAGGCAGCATCGGGCCGACACGCGCTCGTTGCCTCGGGAAGTTGCTCCGAATACTAAAGAAATAGGATGAAAATGTATTTTGTGAGACGCGAAAGGATCTGTTGAATAGGGGCGCCGCGCTTGGAGAATTGGGTATGAAAACCTCAACACACATCTCACTGGACACTCTCGCGGATATGGCAGAAGACTGTGTGGCGGGTGCGGCCTTGCGCGCCGCGCTGGCCCACGTCTCAACATGTTCAGCATGCGACGACATATTGCGTCGCCTGCGGCAGCTCGTCATTACGATGAAGAGCGATCGTGCGACAGACATTCCGCGCGACGTTTTGCTGTCGGCGATAAACATTTTCTCACCACGTCCGTCTCCGTTGCGTCGTGTTGTTGCGATCTTGACGTTTGACAGTCGCAGGGCCGGACCGGCCTTTGGCATGCGCTCCATACATACCGCGTCGCGTCAACTGCTTTATTCAGCGCAGGAGACTGACTTGGATTTGCGCATCACGGTTCAGCACGGCGAATGCGTTGTCGCGGGACAAATCATGCGCGATGGTTGTTCCGGCGGTGTCGTAGAGATCTCAGGCGCGAATGGCTCGTCAGAAGCGAGCCTAAATGAGCTGTGTGAATTCACGCTTCCGGCCGTCCCCGTCGGAAACTATTCGCTTATGGTAAGAATGCTGGATGTTGAAATCGAAATCCCGGAGTTGGAACTCAACGATTGATCTGCTAAATGCAGCATTTAGAACTTGCGACACTGTTGACTAATTCAAGCAATGCAAACCGAGAAACATTGCTGCGGGAAAACTTCACCCTCGCTGATGTAGAACTCGCCTATCGCTTGAAAGACATTTGTCTCGAGGGCTGGAGCACTCATCCTGGCCAAGCACTCGGCGCCGCGGCTGCACTACAAATACTCTCAGAGGTCCTACCAAACCCTGAAATCAAGGCCCTAAGCGTGTGGGCTGCAGGCCTCAAGGCACTCATTAATGGACAAATGCAAGGAGCGATTTCTGAGCTCGAAGATTCAGAGCGGCGATTTTTGACTTTGGGTAAAACACATACTGCCGCCGCTACACAGGTAAGCAAGCTCTTCGCTCTTTCAATGGTGGGGCGCTACGACGAAGCAATCGAATGTGGGTTGCGTGCCCGGGTAGTGTTCCTCGCATACAACGACTCTCTGGCCGCAGGTAAGATCGAACACAACATCGGCAATCTACATTTTCGTCGCGATCGCTACCCTGACGCAGAAGTATTTCAAAGGGCAGCTCGAGAACGTTTTGCCGCGCTCAATGATCAGATACAGCTTGCGATGGTGAATAATAGTCTGGCTAACACTCACGCCCAGCTGCACAAGTTTAAATCTGCTGAAGACCTTTTCGACCAGGCCCTAAAACAAGCAAAAGCAGCCGGACAGTTGGTAACCCTCGCGGCCATTGAAGGAAACATCGGATTATTTGCCCTCCTGCAAGGCTGCTATGATCGAGCGCTCGATTTTCTTGAACGATCACGGCAACGCTATATATCTCTGGGCCTCACGATCCAGGCAGTTCTTGCCGAACACGAAATCGCCGACACTTATCTTGAACTCAATCTCGCGGCAGAGGCGCTGGCAATCTACGAACGAGTCGTCCCGGTATTTGCTGAACACGGCATGCGTGCCGAACAGGCCAGGGCACAAGCCTACGGCGGCCGGGCCCTGATGTTACTCGGACGAACGAAGGAGGCGCAGCGGTGGCTCCATCAAGCACAACGACACTACGCGGCAGAGGAAAATCCAGTTGGGGCTGCAATGGTTGAGTTGACGCACGCGCAGCTACTTTACAGAGAAGGCAAATTCGAGGGCGCGAGAATAATGGCCGCTCAAGCTGAGCCGGCCTTGTTAGTGTCCGGAAGCTGGCAGCGTTTACTTCTTGCGCGGTGGTTGCGAAGCGAAGCCGATCGCGCGTTGGGACATCTTGGCCCAGCTCGTGAGTTGCTCGAACAAACACTTCAGGAAGCAGAAGCGCGCGGACAGCCCCAGATCGCAGAGCGTTGTTTTAGTTCTCTTGGCGCCGTCGCCTTAGCTGAGGGAGATTTAGAGCTTGCCGAAGCGAACTTTAAGAAGGCGATTGAGTTGACGGAAGAGCTGCGTGCGCCACTCCCGGGCGAAGAGTTTCGCACAGCATTCTTCTCGAATCGCATGTCTCCCTATCATGAACTGACTGGACTTTGTCTCGCCAACGGCGATCAGCGCGCCGTTGAAGCGCTTGGTTTCGTTGAACGGGCCAGATCGCGAGCCCTTGCAGATACTTTGGCAGGACGAATCACGTTGTCCACTGAGGCACGTGATGATTTTGAGGTACATCTCAAGGGGCAAGTTGAGAAATTGAGTGAAGAACTGAACTATCTGTACAACCAGATGCATCGCTCGGTTCGAGGCGCAGTTCAGAGTCAGGAAGATAATTCAGAACTGGAACACGAGCTTCTTGAACGCGAACGAAAGTTGCTCGAGATTTCTCGACAACTACAGCATCGTAGTGCAAGAGGAGATCAAACAACCCGGGCAGAAGATCATTTTTCGATCGCTCAGCTTCAGAGCGCACTTGGCGCTGAACGCGCGCTCGTTGAGTACACGACAATCGGCGACAAATTAATAGCATTTCTAGTTACGAATGAGCACGTTGAAGTCGTGCGCGATCTGGGAAGCGAAGCTGAGATTGTGGCCGAGATCGAGCGCTGCCGTTTTCAAATAGACACGCTTCGTTATGGCTCAACACAGGTTCGAACTCACCTGCCGGCGCTGACGGAACGCACGCGAAGGCACTTACGATCTCTCTACGATCGACTATTGCGCGCGATCGAACCAAAAATCGGTGAGCGCCACTTGGTGATCGTGCCGCATCGCGCGCTTCACTATCTACCGTTTCAGGCTTTGCACGACGGTAAGAGTTACTTGATTGAGCGAAGACAGGTTACTTTTGCGCCCAGCGCGGTTGTTTTGCAGCAATGTCTCGATCGGCCGAAACATGATTTTCAGAAGGCTCTGCTGTTGGGAGTGGCTGACGAACAAATTCCGGGTGTGCATGAAGAACTGCGCGCGCTCGATCACATATTCCCGCAAGTAAGACGGTTTTTGGACAAAGCAGCGACGGCTGAAGTATTGCGCGAGAATTCCACCGATGTTGACGTGCTACATCTTGCTTGTCACGCCCAGTTTCGTTCTGACAACCCATTATTCTCTTCGCTTAAGTTGGGTGATGGATGGTTTACCGCGCGGGATGCGTATGGATTAAAACTGAATTGCAGACTCGTTACGCTTAGCGCGTGTGAAACCGGTATGAATACTGTTGCGCCTGGTGAAGAGTTGATGGGCCTCGCGCGAGGGTTCTTGTCCGCTGGCTCGCCAACAGTCCTGATGAGTCTTTGGACGGTCGATGACGAAGCCACGACCGAGTTGATGGGAACGTTTTATGAGCAACTTGCTGGAACAAAGTCACCTGCCGCGGCGCTACGCGCCGCCCAGATAAAGTTGCTCGAGCAGAGACCACACCCGTTTTTCTGGTCGCCGTTCGTTCTGGTGGGACGCTGGTAACGTGCCAATAAAAGGGTCGGAGCCCGAGACAGCGGGCGAAAGGGCTGTAAATTTCACGCTGTCGTCCGTTTCACGGACTGCTGGCTTATCTTTTATCTGATCGCAAAGCCTCGCTCCACCCAGGCTTTATGCTTACGCGTGCTTCGCACGCTACGCGACTGTTTGTGCAGAGCGTATGCATGACAGGATTTTAGGATTCTCAGAACTAACAGGAGTGGCAATGGGAGCGGATTTTGGTTATGTTATCTGCCGCACCTGGCAATTGTTCTTCCCCCATTAGAATGCCAACAAAGAGGATCGCCTTATGCGTCGAGTTCTGACGTTATTAGCTTTGTTGCTTTTAGCCGTCTACGTGCTTTGCAACGTGCGGAAGGACAATGTCGCGAGTGCAAGCGGGGGCGGGGAAGAGTTTGTCGCGGGTGAGGTGGTTGTAAAACTTGCCAGCACCGGCGATCTGCCCGCCATTGCTGCCCGATACTCACTGGATCCGACTCCGATCGATCAATTTGGCTCCCGGCCGATCTTCAGGTTGCGAATTACAAACAACGCTTCGGTCAATGATCGTGTAAACGCGTTGTCTAATGATTCGCGGGTTGTTTTCGTTGAACCAAATTTCATCGTCATGCCACCCGTCGGTGGCGGAAACATCTGGAGCGTAGGCAACATCTGGAGCGTCGGGGGCGACTATGGAGCGTTTGTTGCCCAATGGGCGCCGGAAAAGATTCACCTGTCTCAGGCTCATCAAGTTAACAGAGGCACCGGACCAAACGGTCCGATAAAAATCGCAGTTCTGGATACCGGCGTTGATGCGAAGCATCCAGCGCTTGCGGGACATCTACTGCCAGGCTGGGATTTCGTTGACAATGATAACGATCCGAGCGAAGTGGGTGACCCGCAAACCGGACCATACGGGCATGGCACACATGTCACCGGACTAATCGCGTTAGTCGCGCCCGAAGCTAAAATCATTCCCATCAGGGTGCTGGATCGACGCGGGCTGGGAAACATCTGGGTGCTCGCGGAAGCTATGGCCTACGCTATCGATCCGGACGGTAATCCAGCGACTCCGGACGGCGCTGACGTGATCAATCTGAGTTTATCCACTCTCCGCGAAACCAGGTTGATAGGTAATCTGTTGGAAAAAGCTTGCGGTGGTGCGACGAGCGGCGATGTGGATTTTCCTGTGTCCGTAAATCCCTATCTCGTGGTAGTCGCCGCTGCCGGAAATGGAGGCGATAGCACGAAGCAATACCCGGCGGCCGAAAATGTAGACGGGCTGATCGCGGTTGGAGCTACTACTGCGGACGATAATCTTGCCTCTTTTTCAAGCCGAGGTTCGTGGATTCAAGTGGCAGCGCCGGGCGAAAAAATTCTGAGTACTGTTCCGAATAGTCAATATGGTACGTGGAGCGGGACATCAATGGCGGCGCCACTCGTGGCCGGCGAAGCGGCGCTGGTTCGGGCAGCCTTCCCCTATTTATTAAATAAGGACATCGCTCGTCACGTCATTCGCATGTCAGCAGAAATAGACGGTGATGTGCCGTTTCGTATCGACGCCGGTACTGCTCTTTCGAGTTTGTCCGGCGGTAACCCGACGCCCACTCCGACTCCGACGGCTACTCCGACTCCGACTCCGACGCCCACTCCAACTCCAACCCCTTCGCCAACTCCAACGCCTACAAAAACCAACAAACGAGGCCGTCCCTAAGGTTTCTTTGCGCCTCTGCGAGAACAGTTCTTTCGATCCTGATCCTGTTTGTCCTTTTATTCCTCACTCTACGTATTTTTCAGAACCCTGCCCGCACTGTCGTGATGGAATAGTCTGATTCCCCCAACATCCCGGCGTAATTCCATGACGATCTTTTTTCGCGTTTTTATATATCCGTGTGAGCGTACTTAAGGGGGAGCCATGAGTAATACGAGCTACGTCCGATGTTTCCAACTAGCTGTCTCATTTGCAATGATTTCGTTTGCAATAATCCTTTCTCAAATTACTGCCTCGGCTCAATCTGCAACTTTCACCAGAGCTGACTATCCAATACTGGGGAATAATCACATCGTCGCGGACTTGAATGGCGACGGAATACCGGATCTCGCCGGGACAGGCGTTAACTCGGCGTCAGTCATGCTGGGAAATGGTGATGGAACATTCCGCCCGAAGGTTAATTATCCCGCAGGCGGTCAGACGCAGGATCTTGCGGCCGGTGATTTTAACGGAGACGGAAGAATAGACCTGGTCGTGTCTCTCAATGATGTGACGTTCAGTTTGTCATTACTCAAGGGCAATGGCGACGGGACCTTCAGCGCCCCAGTTAATTTTGAAAACACTGCTGCACAAGAAGACTCGCCTGCGGTTGTCGCCACCGATCTCGACAACGACGGCCGGTTGGACGTGGTACTGGCCCATGCAATCGCGTGCTTTGTCAGCCCCTGTGTCACTGCTCGAACAATTACCGTGATGCTGGGCTTCGGTGACGGTACGTTTCAGCTTCCTTTTGACATCGATGTTGGGACCGGAATGTCGCGCATCGCTGTCGGCGATTTCAACCGGGATGGAATCAAAGATCTCGGAATCGCGGGCGACAACTCACAGGTTTACACTTTGTTGGGCGTAGGAAATGGAACGTTCCTCAAGCAACCGACGATTACTCTGACTGCGGACACGCTTTTCGTTGATGGAACGGACATCGACGTAGCCGATCTCAACGGCGATACGATTCAGGATCTGGTAGTCGCAATACCAACCAATGGAAGCAGGACAGCGATTCTCATCGGCAATGGCGATGGGACGTTCCAACCAGCGCGAATTCTTACCGAACCGGGCTTGCGTGTGCCTCAGTTTCAGGTGATCGCTGACTTCAATCGCGACGGCTTCCTGGATCTTGCGCTCGCACTCGCGAATGGCACGAATGGTTTATTCGAAATATTAAACGGCAACGGCGACGGCACATTTCGTGCGCCGCTTCTGTACATGGCGCCACCTGCACTCTCGAGCGTCGGCGGCGGAACGCTTGCTACCGGCGACTTCAATCGCGATGGTCGGGCCGACATTGCATTACCAATAATCGGAGCGAATCCGGGTTTGGCGGGATTGGTGAACTCGACTGGATCGATTGCTGTTGCTCCTGCATACGGCAGTGTTACAGCCACGCCATCGACAGTAGTTGGTGGAAATTCAAGCGAAATAAGAATCAGCCTTGTTGCCGGCGCAGTAGCGCCTTCGAATGGGTTTTCGTTCTCAGTCTCCAGCAGCAATTCGACCGTACTTCAAGTGCCCACGAGTGTATTCATGCCTGCGGGAACGTCGAGCGTAGGATTCATCGCTACCACTCGAAACGTAACCTTGACTCAAAACATCAACATCCGCATCCGAAGCAACCAACTCGGACGTCAGAATTTGACGGTCACTGTTACTCCTGCCGCTCCCACTCCAACGCCACTTACGTTGTCGTCATTAACATTAGGGGCGAGCTCAGTGGTGGGCGGGAATACGGTTCAAGGCAGAGTCACGTTGAGCGCAGCCGCTCCGGCTGCGACTGTAGTAACTCTGGCCAGTAGCAGCGCAGTGGCTTCTGTCCCGGCAAGTGTGACGGTGGCTGCCGGTACAACATCAGCCAGTTTCACCATCAACACTACGACGGTGACGGCAACAACAAGCGCGATAATCAGCGGTACTTTCAACGGTGTAACGCGGAGTGCAACGCTCACTATCAATCCGGTTACCGCACCACCGCCTCCGAGCACGGATACGGTCCGGATCACGCGAGCGGAGTTCGACAGCGCAAAGCGCACGTTACGGGTTGAAGCAACGAGCACCAGCAGCAACGCAACACTTCGAGTGTTTGTCACTTCCACGGGGCAACTTCTTGGCACATTATCGAATAGCGGTGGCGGCCAGTACAGGGGTGAGCTGAGCGCGTCTACCAATCCGCAGAACATCACTGTGCGAAGTAGTCTCGGAGGTGTCGCCACAGCATCCGTTGTCGCGAAGTAGTGTCAAAATTCAAAGAGGTTGAAAGATTTTTTGTGATTCTTCCCGGCTGCATTTGTCCTGACGTTGTACGTCACCCCCCAAGCCCAGACGCGGGACAAATATTCTCTACTCACGGAGTGCTGAGCCTTTAATGGCTATTTGAGTTAGTGGTCGTTCCTTACCTAACTCCGCTGACGATCGAAAAAAAGTAAGCCAGTAAAAAGATCAACTGGCTACTTTCTTCGACGTATCTCTCGCACGCTTTACTAGGTCCGCAGCAATGAGGGTTGAGTAGAAGTGTGTGTCGACTAACAACCCAAGGCACGGAGTTTTTTCCGCCCAAAAAAACGAGTGTGGGAAATTCTCATCACATCAACAAGAGCAATCGAGGCCTGGTCCACCATTTAACCCCAGGCGCTCAATAGGAGGAGTTTACCGATGGCGTACATCTCCAAACGGAATAGAAAAAAAGAGAAGGACAAGCAAACAGCAGCGGACAATCGCCGCGAGCTGATTGCCGCCGGCTTTAAGCGGCGCGATCTGCTGAAGATGGGATTGCTTACGAGCGCCGGTATGCTGATACCGAAAAAAGGTTTAAGTGCTCGCCCGCTAAATACGCGAGGTGCTTTCGACGACGACGAACCAAACAGCCCTCCAACAACCCCTTTCCAGGATCTTATGCCGAGGCTAACGGTGCTTGCGCCGGTTGCTTCATTAACCCCCGCGCCGACAATCGCGCCGAACACTGCGGCCGGTGAAGCGCGTACAGTTGCGCACCAGGCGTTTGCGCAATTCCCCCCGCAGCGATTCTATGAAATGTCAGAACAGGCTGGGACCGTCATTATGGCGCCGGCTGGCGAGCTTCCACCACAAACCATCTGGGGCTTCAATGGCATTACCCCAGGTCCACTATTCGTGGAGAGATATGGAAACCTGGGTAATCCGGGCGCCGGGTCCATCTTGTTGCGCTTGCGTAACAATCTCCCCGCAGACAACGGCGGGTTCGGCCTTCCATCAGTTACAGAACACTTGCACAACGGCCACACGCCGCTCGAGAGCGATGGATTTCCTTGTTTCTTTATGGAACGAGGACAATTCTACGACCATCACTATCCCAACGTGTATGCCGGTGTAAACTCGACGCATCCCGGAGTCGGCGACATCAAGGAAGCAATGCATACGTTGTGGTATCACGACCACCGCATCGATCACACCGCAGAGAATACTTACAAAGGCCTCGCCGGGGCCTACATTCTCTTCAATGAATTCGATACTGGTAACGAAAACACGGGATTCAGATTGCCGAGCTTCGGTGATGGACAAAATCCACTCACCAGTTTCGACATTTACATGGTCTTCAACGACAAGGTCTTCGATAACGTGACAGGACTGCTGAAATTCGATCTGTTTAATACAGACGGAATTCTTGGTGACAAGTTCCTTGTCAACGGCAAGATACAACCTGTGTTGCACGTAAGCCCGCGCCGTTATCGCTTCCGCTGGCTGAACACGGGACCGTCGCGCTTCTACCAGCATTTCTTACTTGGACCAAACAATTCAACTAAGTTGTTCTGGCAGATCTCGACAGATGGCAATTTGTTGGAGCGCCCGGTTCAGGTAAACAGTTCGCGCATCGCGGTGGCAGAACGTGTGGACGTGATCGTGGATTTCACTGCCGACGCCGGCAAGACGTTCTTTATTGAGAACCGTCTGGAACAACAGGATGGACGCGGTCCGACCGGCAATGTTTTGGGCGCCGGACAGGGCACCAAGATACTCAAGATCGTCGTGGATGGTCCGCCTGTCGCCGACAACAGCGTCAACCCCGCAACCATTCCGGCGGGCACGTATTTCTACGGATTTCCAAACACCAATGATCCGCCACGTATCACCCGCACCTTCCGGTTCGAGCGTGGTAACGGTCAATGGCAGGTGAACGGTCAACTCGTTGGCGGTTGCAACGCCGCTCCGCGGTTCGCAATCAAGCGGAACACGGTGGAGAAGTGGATCTTCCAGAACAACTCCGGCGGTTGGCAACATCCGATTCACATGCACTTCGAGGAGTTTCAGACTCTCTCGATTAACGGCAATCCGCCATCCAGCACGGGATTGATTACCAGAGGCCGGAAGGACGTTTTCAGGTTGGAGCACAACATGGAAGCACAGGTCTACTTCCGTTTCCGCGATTTCGT
>Ga0134127_10003908_pt1 | contig 10770 bp, 11 predicted proteins | sample KB31753_FD_96459 | JGI IMG/M metagenome (GOLD analysis project Ga0134127, IMG submission 96459) | Terrestrial soil microbial communities with excess Nitrogen fertilizer from Kellogg Biological Station, Michigan, USA - KB3-175-3 | ecosystem: Environmental > Terrestrial > Soil > Unclassified ...
AAAAACGCAGCACACGCTACGAAACTCGCGCCCTAGCCGAGATTGTCTACTGCATCAGTGGTTCCTTCTGGCAAATCTCACTTATTTCACATCGAAATACGTGCCTCGGGAAAGTGGGCCATCGAAGTTTTGAAACCTAACCGGCAGCGACTGATACTGCCAAAGCCGCGGACCTGACTGGAGTTGATAATGCAGGTGTGGTCCGAATGCGTCTCCCGAGTTTCCCAGCTTTCCGATCACTTGGCCCGTAGTCACACGGTCCCCAACCTTGACAGTGACGGAGCCCGTCTGCATGTGCATCATGACGCTGTACTCGGAGTTGCCATGATCTATGATCACGCAATTTCCGGCAGACGCATTGACCGGGTCATGTAACGGCCTATACCAATTTTCGCCAGGGTTTTCTCGAGGGTTCGGGTTAGTTGGGACATCGTTGCGGGCATAGACGACGGTTCCAGCCGCAGGCGCAAGGATCTCGCGGCCCCAGCCCGCATCCGCGGCATTCTCGTTGGCATCGCTTAGCTCCCCATAATTCTGATCCAGGCCGTTGATGTCTATGCCAAACTCATCCGAAAAGTCGCCGTGGCCGCCGTGGCCCCCATTCGTGACATAGTCCTGCCCAATGATGCCATGACCACGAATGGGAAAGGTAAGCGTTGTCTTCTGTTGGTAATACTGAATGGGGATCCTCAGCATGCGTTCCGTCCGACGGCCTTTCGCATCGGCGACTGTTAGCCGAACAGCTAAGGCGTCGATCGCCAGTGCTTGGGGCTGGCGAAAGTAAAAGCGAAGCTCAAATGCTTCGGGCAGGTTAATCGCGCGCACCGGTGCCATGAGCGGGGTGTTCGGCTCGATCCGAAAGCTTGTCCGTTTGATCTTTGCGAGCATTTCAGTCGTCCAATCCTGCCGCTCGACGATATTTCCGGCACTTGAGAGTTCCACGCGGGCGGAGATCGGGGTGAGCACGCAATCGGTGGAACAAATCACGGCAAGATCGAACACGAATGATGAAGTTCTGGTGTTTCCCGGATCGTCTACTTTGTAGATGATGGCCGGGACGACCTGCAGACGAAAGTCTGGCTGATTGGCTCGTGAAGGTTGGACGGCAACTGGGCAGGCCAGCAAGACTAAAAGCCACAGAACTCGACTCATGGCAGCGCACCTCCTACGTTTAGACGAAGTCAATTGTTCTGGAGTGGGTGGACTCAGTGTCATTTAGTTTGAATGCAGCGTGTTGCCGCCGAACGGCTTGCCGATAACCTGCGCTGAGCGAGCGTTTTTGCGAGCGAAGGGACCGCTGGGGACGCGCTAGCGGCCGCAGCGGCGTCAGGTTCATCGGCTTGTTAGGCGTCTTCTTCGCTGTACTGGTTAAAGCGAATGACATCCTTGTGGATGCCATAAACCATTTGGACTCCGTCGGTAGGGTTGAACCAATAGTGCATCCAACCGTTGTCAAGCCGTCGTTCCCAGTTCTCCAGCGGCCCATACCTACTGAGATATGCTTCAACTTTCTCCGACCACCCCGTCTCTGAGTTCCTTCCTGTCGGATCGTCGTACCAAACCGATCCGACTGTCCCGCTCCTTGGATAAACAGCAATTGCAAAAATCGGCGTCTCAACACGATAACAGAGTTCTCTCTCCGAGCCCTCCTGCACCACATGGCCAAGGCGCCAGAGAATTTCAAGTGCCTCTTCCATTGAGGAACCGACCGCAATATGGGGAGTGTGGATGTTGACCATGGTGAACGCCTAACGGCTCAACGTTCAGCCGCAAGCCGCGCGAGCATATTACTGGGAATTTGAATTGCCCTCACGCACGGTTTGGCGGCTGCAACGTTGTGTTAGGCACCCTCAGTCTATCGAGCGTTTGCTTCGGATCAAAATGGTGCAGCAAAACGTAATTGTGCCACCCCTGCGAGCCCTCTGCTGTGGTGATGCAGGCACGACGGAGAGAGGCACCGAGTAGCCTGTGGTGCAACGCACGGACGCGAACAGCGCTCCATATGCCACCAACCACCGGACCGACGAATAGGTAGTTGATGTATTTTTTCGAACGGTTTTTCTGAACCGTAAATTCTCGTATGCCTTTTCAGCCAAGGCGATTCGAAGCATTAAAACAGACAGGTGCCCCACCGAAACCTTCGGAGCGCGCTCTGACTGAAATTGGAGGCAAAGGGTTCTCATGGTTGTGTGCCTAACATGAAGTAGCCGTACTAAAAACGGTAGAATTCTACCGCTTTAGTACTTTTATCCAGTCGACCAAACCGGTCTTCTCACAGCAAGTCAACAACTTAGTCTCTTGGGTTCCGAGATAGACTAACACCTCTTCAGGGCCGCTCACTTCCGAACCTCTAACTCGCTTATCCCAGCCGTTCCAGGCGCGCCGGGACGTGCTTGTGCCAGGGGGTGCCGGCAAGGAAATCCCGATCCTCAGTGGACGTCAGCTCGTTTACTGAAGTTCCAACCCGCACAATTACCCCATCCCCCGCGTCGTAATCAAGCCCAAGCCCATTCGGCAGCGAAACGTGCCCTTGCCTCATCATCTCCGAGACCTCGATCGTGACTTCAGTGTTGCCTCGCCGCGTGTGCAGTCGCGCCCGATCCCCGTCTGCGAGACTCAACGCGTCAGCATCTCCGCGACTGATACGCAGCGCCCCGTCGGGGCCCTTCTTTCGCCAGCCGGGATTGCGGATGATTGTATTAGTGGTTTCCGATCGGCGTTCGCCCGCCGAGAGAACAAGCGGGAAATTCGGATCAGCCCGCAGCGGCTCAATCGACAGCTTTGGCAGTTCTGCAAGCAGCTCCGGAATCACCAGGTTGATCTTGCCACCAGGGTGCCTTACTCGCTTCCAACTGTCGTCGTATGCGTCGGAGGAAAACACAACGCCGGATGGGCTGGTGAGAATCGCGTCGAACAGCCTCTCACCCGCAGTGAATGGGTCTCCAGTGAAGCCGGCTCGCGCCGCCGATTCCGGGTTCGCCTGCACAAACAAGTGACAAGCTCCCCAAAGTATCGCCGCCGAAGCCGCTCCGTTCGGCAAGGTCGGGCCTAGAGTGCGATACAGCACCACGGGGGCCAGCTTGGCGATCATCGGGTTGCCGGCCATTGCCGTGAAGAACGCCTTTGCGAATGCTGCCCTGCCCTTTTCCGCAGCCGCTTGAAGCGGCGCAAGATCATCAGGCGTTAGCGCCCCCAGCGCCTCGACGAGCCGGGAGTGAATCTCCGGTTCCGGCAACGTATCACCAATAGGCTCCAGAACAGGATGACGCAGATGGAAATAGTTGTTCGGGAACTCCAGGTTGAAGTAAGTCGCTTCGTATTTCTCGAACTGAGTCGGCGCAGGCAGGACGTAATGCGCAAGCCTGGCCGTCTCGGTCATCGCAATGTCGATCACGACGACCAGCTCGAGCGACCTCAACGCCTCGCGCATCTTCTGGCTGTCGGCGAGCGAGTGAACCGGGTTCCCGCTTTCCACAAGCATCGCTCGATAGCGCTTTGGATGATCAGTAAGAATCTCTTCGGGAATAACGTTGCAAGGAATTAGCCCGGTGATGATTCGCGCGCCGACAACCGGACTTCTCTTCTCGATTCTTTCTGCTGAGGCCTTATCTACGACGCTCCCTTTGCTCGAAGCATTCAGGCCTATGAGCGGCGCTACCGCATAGTTAGTTCCCTTCTTGCCGAAATTGCCGGTGAGGATCCAGATCAACCGGTTGAGATAGCTGCCGATCGTCGAGTGCACCGACATCTGCATGCCGAGATCTTCGATTACTGAGACGCTCTCCGCGCCGGCGATGCGTCTAGCGACGCCGCGCAACTGAGACTCCGGAACGCCGCAAACCTCCGCGTATTCGGCAACCGGGATCGCTGCGAACATCGGCTCGATCGCCTCGAAGCCGTTCGCATGCTCGGCCAGCCAGTCGCGCGCGATCAGGTCTTCCTGCACGAGAATCGCAACCAGCGCGGCAAGACACCATGCATCGGTGCCGGGCTTTATCGCCAGATGATAGTCGGCCATCTCGGCGGTCTCGCTGCGCCGAGGATCGATAACAACAATCGAGCGATTTGGATCTTTGGCAATCTGCCGCAAGGTCGCGCGAGCACGGGCGAACCCGTGTGACTGCCACGGGTTCTTGCCGATGAACACCGCCACTTCGCAGTGCTCGAAGTCGCCGTGAACGCCGGAGCCGAACATCCGGCCGTTTACCCAGAACTCTCCGGTCTTCTCCTGCGCCAGCGCGTTTGAACGAAACTTCGAGCCGAGCGCTTTCAATGTGCTATCAGAATAGGTGCCGCCGAGATGATTCCCCTGGCCGCCGCCGCCGTAATAGAGAATCGTTTCTCCACCGTACTGAGATTTGATCTCGAGGAAGCGCTGGGCTATTTCGGTGATCGCGGTGTCCCAGTCTATGGCTTCGAAGGTTCCGTCGTCGCGACGCCGCAACGGCGTGGTCAATCGGTCGGCGGCATTCTGGTAAGAGTCCAGGCGTTGAGGCTTTTCACAGGTGTAGCCGAGCGAGGAAGGATGCGCTTTGTCGCCGCGAACGCGTTCAATGCGCCGGTCGTCGGCGCTGCCCAACTGAAGTTCGATCCCGCAGTTCAGGCTGCAGAGAATGCAAGCAGTCTGGTGCCATCCGTCGTTGCGCGATTGAGTCATCGTCGCACTCCTTTGAAGCGAGTTCAGGGTTCGGGGTTCCGGGTTCAGAGTTTAGGGTTCAGCGTTCAGGGTTCTGGGTTCGAGGTCGCCTCCACCGACCCTGTGTCGTTGGAGTAACGATTGTTCAGCCCTAGACACAGACGCGCATCCTCTACGCTGTTGTTAACCGTCAATCGCGTTTCCACCGACTCAGGGTCGGCGGAGAACGACCCAACAACTCGTCTTTAGCCGTCAATCGCGTTCCCACCGACGCGGGGTCGGTGGAGCCGAACTCTGAACCCGGAACTCCGAACTCTGAACTAATTTCCGGCCGACAATCCTCGTGTAACCCAACCGTGATGCTGCCGCGCGTGATCGCCGTTAACCGCGATCACTCCGCCAACCGTTCCGTCAGCCCAGGGCGCCCCAGGCAGTCGCTCTGCCAACTGTTCATCTGTTAGTTCCGCAAGCAGCGCAAGGGTCTCGCCGCGAATCCTCTGCCCGAGCGCGATAACTTCGCTGAAGCCCTTGTCGCGATGCTTCTTCACCCATGATTCATTCATGGCGTGCACACGAGTCATCACCTCTTCGCGTGAAGGGGTGGTGCCATCCGGGTTCTTCATGATCCCGATCGGATTCGGGTCGCCGTCCAGGTATTTCCGGATGATGCCGTTGAACGCAGCCTCGATACCGGCGAGATGAGCGAGATGATCCTTGGCGCTCCAGGATGCTTCAGGATCGTGTTTACTGGTGGTAATACTGCGGGTCAATTCTTCGGGTGGCATAGCGGCCCAGGTTTCCAACGTCCAGGCTCGGTCGTTGTTGAGTTTGATCTCGATTTCTGTGCGATTCATATTATTCGTTCAACCCCTCATCCTTGCGAATCCTATTTGCCGCGAGGCGGCAGGACTTCAAAATTTGATCAGAGAGCTTCTCGTCTTTTACCGCTCGAGCCAGCATCAAGCCGCCGACGCATTGAGCGAGGATCGCCAGCGAGCGCTCGCGACACGACTCGGAGCCATCGGGGATAAGGCTCTCGATCTCGTTCAGGAATCGCAGGAACTGCCGCTCATAGCTCTGGCGCGTGGCATGGCTCTTCCGCGCGACGTCCGAGGTAAGGGCGGGCAACGGGCAACCCTCGCCGACGCCATCGCGGTGGGTGCGGCTGAGATAGCCTCTGATCAACGCGCTCAGCGGATCGGCGTTTGTGGACGAATCCCGCGCTCCGCGCGATCTTGTCTTAGGCGCGAGCGCGGTTGCCATCGCTTCGGCGAACAGCGACTCCTTTGAGGAGAAGTGCGAATAGAACCCTCCGGCGGTCAGGCCGGCTTCATTCATGATCGCGTCGACACCAACGCCGTCGTATCCGTTCTCTCGAAACAACCTCGCTGCTGCGGTCAGGATTTTTTGACGAGTCTCCGACTTTTGATCCTTCGGATAACGCACGGGCTTGATGGTATTACGGCCGTCATATTATAGTCAAGACTAGCCTGGGAGCGCAGGCATCCTGCCTGCTCTTTGCAATGGCGCACTAGCGAAAAGGGCAGGCAGGATGCCCGCGCTCCCAGGCTTACCGCCGGTGATCGCTGTCTAGTTATGCGGGGCTAGGCTAGAATAGGGCCCGTTGGTAAGGGTATGAAACTGGTGATGGTTGGCGGACACGCGAGGAACGTCGGCAAGACTTCGGTGGTTGCGGGAATCATTGGCGGCCTGCGCGAGTTCAACTGGACCGCAGCAAAAATCACCCAGTTTGGTCACGGCGTCTGTTCGGTGAACGGTAAAGCCTGCGGCTGCGCGGTGACCGAGCACCAGTTCTCGATCACCGAAGAGCGCAGCTCGGACAGCGGCGCCGACACCGCTCGGTTTCTTGCGGCGGGCGCGAGACGCTCGCTGTGGGTGCGCACCAAGCAAGGCGAGCTCGCGGCGGCGCTTCCGGCGTTGAGTGCGAAGATCAAAGCCGATGAGTTTGTTATCGTCGAGAGCAACAGCTTGCGGCGTTTCATCACGCCGGCGCTCTATATCCAGGTGCTTGATGTTGCAAATCAGGATTTCAAGGTTTCGGCTCAGCAGTACTTCGATCTGAGCGACGCATACATACTGGTGAGGAAGACCGGCCAGCCGCTTCCGTCTCCGACCGACAATGCGCTGCTGGCGCGCGAGCTGGAGAAGAGGAAGCCGTGTTTCATCGTCAGCGAACAGTATCGTTTTATCAGTGAGGAGGTCGTCGAGTTTGTCAGATCAAAGCTCGCAGTTTAAGCCTGTGGTGTTGCGAGACGCGTACACCCGGCCGATCAGGGACTTGAGGATCTCGGTTACCGACCGGTGTAACTATCGCTGCACTTATTGCATGCCGCTGGAGGAGTATATCTGGATCGACCGCAAGGAGATCCTCTCCTTCGAGGAGATCGATCGACTCGCGCGGCTGTTCGTTGGGATGGGGGTCGAAAAGATTCGGCTCACCGGCGGCGAGCCGCTATTGCGCAAGGATCTCCACATGCTGGTCGCTATGCTGTCGGGGATCGAGGGGTTACGGGATATCTGCCTGACGACTAATGCGGCGCTATTAACCGAGCAGATCGGCGATCTCGCTGCGGCCGGATTGAAACGCATCAACGTGAGCATCGACACTCTTGTGCCGGAGAAGTTCAAACAGATCACCAAACGCGGCGACCTGAGCAAAGTACTCGAGGGGCTCTTCGCGGCAAAGAGACTTGGCCTTAGACCGATCAAGATAAACGCGGTGATCGAGCGCGGGTTGAACGACGACGACATAATTCCGCTGGTCGAGTTCTCTCGCGAGCACGGATTCGCGATGCGGTTCATCGAGTACATGGATGTGGGGAATGCGAACAACTGGATCTCCGGGAAAATGGTCTCGAAGAAGGAGATTCTCGAGATAATCGGCGCTCGATATCCGCTTCGAGAAGTCGGGCGGGGGGGGAATGGCACAGCCCCGTCGGTTGACTATGAATTCACGGACGGCGTCGGCGATATCGGTGTGATCGCATCGGTGACCGAACCGTTTTGCTCGAGTTGCACGCGCGCGAGATTAACGGCGGATGGAAAGCTTGTGACGTGTTTGTTCTCGGAAAGCGGCCACGACTTGAAGGCATTGATAAGAAGCGGCGCGACCGACGAAGCACTTTTCGAGTTGATCAGTTCGGTCTGGATAAAGCGCACCGACCGCTATTCAGACGAGCGCCTTGAAGCGATGAATTCGCCCGAGGGTTATCAGCCCAAGCAGCATCGCAAGATTGAGATGATCACGCTGGGGGGCTGAAACCTCAGAAACTCGGCGCCGATAGGTCGTCTTCTTCGACCTTTTTTTACCAACTGTCAATATCCAATTCGAAGTGACCGCCTCGCCTACTTTCTGCGATGCGTATTTGATGAGTCACTGAAACGAGTGGGAGCTGGCTTATCGATGTCACTCTTCTCTAAAGAAGTATCGCTTCCCCCAGATGCGCATAGGTCCAGCCCTGTATACCTCTAGCAGGCCCTTCCTAAGGCAATCGCAGCCTGTAGCTGATCCCGAAGCCGAAACCCATTTTCCAGGAGCGTCCTATCGGAGCAACAAACGCGTCAGGAACACGGTTCCCGACGCTAAAGCCGCCGATCAAATCGGGTTGCCGCCCGAAATGAGCTCCGGCAAACAGGTAGACATTGTCTAAACCTACTGAACCGCCAACAGCGAACTCGGTTTCGGTAGTGCCGCTGTTCGGATTGATACCGATAGCCGGTGTACCGTTGATAGTGACCAATCGTTGTCCGATTCGCCAATCGGCGACTCGAATATTGATAAAACTGAAAGGGATCACCTGCGGCCTGCTGCTTTCGCCGCGAATTTCCTGGTGTGACTGAACAGGATCGTTGGCATTGGTTCCGGGCGCGTCGAACACCGGAATGACCGCAAACTTGCGCTTCTCAAGAAAAGATACAAGCACGCCAATCGAGATCGACGTGCGCGGCAAGTCGCGGTACTTGACGCTGGTGAAAAGCTTCTTGTCGCTATCAGCACCCGTAATCAAGTTCTTGATGACGAGGTTGCCGGTGATGTCGGCCTGACGGTCAGCAACAACGCGAATGTCCTGAGCGCACTGCGCGCCTTCCAAATCTATAAGGGTATCCCGTACGCTACCGAAATACTTTCGCGCCTCATCAAGTTTTGCGACTGCATCTTTGAGCAGCCGAAGCGAGCCAGTGGCATCGTTTATTATTGACATCTCCAGATCTAAGCACTTGTGGTCTGTAGCTGGGTCGAGAACGATCTTCTTGAGCAGTTCGCCGATATCCTTCAGCAGTTGTTCTTCACCTTCAGTTGAAAGCGAGGGCTGCGAGGTGACCTGTTCACATATAGCTCCGACCGTTGTGATGCGTTCCGTCTCGAAGTCACCGGAAATATGCACTGAATCGTTCGGCACGCAAAAGTCCCTGTTCAAAAATTTGCCGAGCTGTTCCGCGAGTTTATCGTAAGCAGCGCGCGCGTCTTCGGTCTCTTTGATTCTACCGTTGGCCCCTGTGATTCGTTGTACGAGTGTCCCGATTAAGGCATCGAGTCGCATTTGATCCGCGGTACACTTCGATACGTCGCGTGGACTTGCGATAAGCGACTCACTTGCCCTCGTTATGCCTCTCGTGGCGCCGCTAATGCCTCCTGCGGCTCCGCTAATAAGATTGATCAATCCTGCTACAGGATCGGGAGGGGGCGCAACTTCCTTTCGTTCTGATTCAAACCTAACCCTTTCAAAGGGACTCTTATGAAAGACCAGAATATGAACTGCAGTGCCGGATGACACTTCGTGAGTACCTACCGCTGAAAGCTTGGTTCGGTCTACCTTTATCACACATTCTTGGCCTCGGGAGGCATAGTCACACTCGGGAAACTCTGGGAAGCTCGGTGGAGAGAGATTCTTCGGCTTGACTGAGCAGGCGTTGTCAGCAAGTGCATCTGCGACGCGCCGACTGCCGCGCGAGGAGCTGACCGCAGCTACATCGTTTGGGTCAAGTCTCTCCTTGACCGATCGGGCCTTCTGAGAGGGCGCACTATCAGGTCCTTCTTGAGCGAAAGTTCGGATCACTGCTGTCTCATTCAAACGCCGATTGCCTTGCTGCGCCGTTACATTACTGCCCACAAGAATGAACAAACCTACAGCCAATGTAGATTCTGTCCATCGTGCCAACTGACGAGTGCTTGGCATGAGTTGATTCCTCCTTCTCATTGTCAATTGAATTGTCAGTTCAAATCTCGAATCCCTCGGAATGACCATCACACAGGGTGAGCGCCGCCTGCGGGTCGCGGCCATTCCCGAGAAGCATCGTTTTGTTCACAACGGCCGCTCCAAGGTTCGCAACACAGGCCATCAGCGAAGTCGCAATGCAACTCGATTATGGCGGCCGGATTCCATTTGTTTCTCTAGCCGCACCGCAACCTGCTCAAACCAGAGCGACGAAGGAAATGGCCAAAACGAATTCACCAATCGGCCACACAACGCCCTACGCCTGTAACTTCTCGTCCTCTTCCTCTTGGCTAAAGTCTTTTGAAACTTGACCCGGTCAACTAGAGAAACTACTCACCGGTTCAACAGGCTTTGTCGTTCCAGCTTGTTATGTGAAACACAGGCAGGACATTAGGAAGACTCGGTGAGGATCGAGTTGTCGGACAGACACTTTGCATTGATAATCGAGACGCCGTCGATAAACTCTTGATCGACCGTTGGAGCCGTGCGTTTGAACAACTTATTGACGTCATCAGTTTTGTCTGGAGGATGCGGGCCGATCGTTAATGCGACGGTGCCTCGCGGCGATGCGCTCCCGGGGTTATCAGCCAAAGGGCCATCATAAGATCTGGATGATAAACCTTGGGTGGTTAGCGTCCAGAAGCATCTTAGATACCGCAAGACGCTTTCCTCTACTTGGCATCGCCGCAACCAGCGCCTCAGGGGTAAGACGGCATAGATTCTAACCTTTCCTTCCGAAGGCTATTGATCAGCCAGGTAGACACTGTCTGCACGTCCCGCCGACCGGGCATCCTGGATCGCAACCCACGACTTTGCCCGATGCGTCCAAGCCCATCACAGCGGTGTAAATCGCCTCGACCTGCTGGGTTACCGAATCCCTCACCTGACGCCGCCTTA
>Ga0134127_10003909_pt1 | contig 10770 bp, 13 predicted proteins | sample KB31753_FD_96459 | JGI IMG/M metagenome (GOLD analysis project Ga0134127, IMG submission 96459) | Terrestrial soil microbial communities with excess Nitrogen fertilizer from Kellogg Biological Station, Michigan, USA - KB3-175-3 | ecosystem: Environmental > Terrestrial > Soil > Unclassified ...
CCGATCGGCGAGGAGGACGACACGCCGCATATCAGCCCCTCGCCACCAGTGGTTGCCATGCCGCCATCGAGTCGAAGAAGCCGCGCCCGGTTTGCGAATCCTGCAGCGCGTCCACCGCGTTTTCGGGATGCGGCATCAACCCGACGACGTTTCCGGCCGGGTTGCAGACACCGCCAATGTCCCGGTCCGAGCCGTTCGGGTTGGGTTCGATCCCGGTCCCCGCAGGCAGATAGCGAACCAGGACACAATCCTCGGCCTCGATGCGGTCGAGGGTCGCCGCGTCGGCGACGAAGCGCCCATCCCCGTGCGCGACGGGGACCCGCACTTTGGCGCCCTTGCTGAACGCGTTGGTGAACACCGTGCTGGTGCGCTCGATCCGCAGGTCCACCGGTTTGGCCACGAACGACAGCCTGGCGTTGCGCACCAGCGCGCCCGGAAGCAGGCCCGCCTCGCAAAGGATCTGAAATCCATTGCAGATCCCGATCACCGCGCCGCCGTCGGCCGCGTGTCGCTGGATCGCACCCATGACCGGGCTGAATCGGGCAATGGCGCCGGAGCGCAGGTAGTCGCCGTAGCTGAAGCCACCGGGCAGGATGACCACGTCGGCCTGCTGGAGGTCGGTCTCGCGGTGCCAGACGTAGTACGCCTCGCTCCCCACCCGCTCGGCGGCCAGCACGGCGTCGAGATCGCGGTTGCTTCCAGGGAATCGCACGACCGCCACCCGCTGCATCAGTCTTCAATCTCCACGGAGTAGTCCTCGGTAACCGGATTCGCCAGCAGTCGATCGCACATTTGGCGGGCTCGCGCCTCCGCTTCGTCCCGCGAGGCGGCGGAGACCGTCAACTCGATGGCCCGTCCGACTCGCACGGCGCCGGCGCCGGAAAAGCCCAGGGCACCCAGCGCGTGCTCGACGGCCTGTCCCTGCGGGTCCAACAACCCCACCCGCGGCATCACCCGAACGTGGATGCGGAAGCTCATGGTGTCGGCCCCTGCCGCCGTTCGCCCCAGGGCCGCCGGCGCTCCGCCAGATCCGCCTCATCGCTCTCGACGCTTTCGGGCAGCGGCCCGGGCACCTCTGTCTCGGCGCGCTCCATCAGGCCGAGCACCAAGGCTCGAGTGGCGCCAAAGACCATGTAGACCAGCCCCAGCGGGAAGAGGAAATGCTCGGGAGCGAGCACGCCGCCGAGAAGGATCCCGAGATGCACCACCAGGCCGAAGATGCCCCGCCCGGATCTGAGCCCGATGGGTGGGAAGCGGGGATACTTGACGTTGCTCACCATCAGCACCGACAGCAGCAGGATCAGAACCACGAGACCCTGATGCTGCAGGTCGAGGTAGGCGAGGGACGCCCGATACCATTCGGTCTGGCTGAAGGGGTAATACACCGCGAGCGTGCAGCCGGCTGCGGGCGATGGCATGCCGGTGAACCATCCCGGCGTCGGCTTGCTGTCGGCCAGTACGTTGTAGCGCGCGAGCCGGAGCGCGACCGCGACTACATAGATGTAGCAAAGGACCCACGCGAAGCGCCCGCCCGCCGCGAAGTCGAGGAAATACATGAGCAGGGCCGGCGCGACGCCGAAGGAGATCACGTCCACCAGCGAGTCGAGCTCGGCGCCGAACCGGCTGTTGGTCTTGGAGAGGCGGGCCACCCGGCCGTCCAGCATGTCCAGGATGGCCGCGAAGACGATGAACCATCCCGCCCAACGGAAATTGCCGTTGAAGGCCGAGACGATCGACCAGAACCCGAAGAAAAGGTTCCCGAGCGTGAATGCGCTCGGCATCACCACGACCACACGCCGCATGTTGGGCCGGCGCAGATGGGGACGACGGGGAATCAGCTCCATTGAGCCACCAGGGTAAGGCCGACGCGGGTCTTGTCACCCTCGCGCACGAGAACGCGAGTCCCGCGCGGCAAAAAGAGGTCCACACGCGAGCCGAAGCGGATCATGCCCAGCCGCTGCCCTTGTTGCACTGCAGCCCCCACGCTGTGATCGGTGACGATCCGGCGGGCCACCAACCCCGCGATCTGACGGACCAGGACTTTCCCGTGCGACGTGGTGATCCCGATCGAAGCCTGCTCGTTGTCGCGGCTGGCCTTCTCGTCCGCCGCATGAATGAACCGGCCGTGGTTGTAGTGGCGGTATGCAATCGTGCCGTCGGTTGGATAGCGGTTGACGTGACAGTCGAAGACGTTCATGAAAATCGAGACCCGGGTGGCGGTTCCGCCGAAGAATGCCGGCTCGTCCACGTCGGCGACACCGACCACCCGGCCGTCTGCCGGAGCCAGCACCAGATTGGCTCCCCGCGGGCCCGCCGGCTCGGGGTCCCGAAAAAAGGCTACTACCCACAGCGCGACCGGCAACCAGATCGCGGCGGCCACCCATCGGCCGGTCAGCGCGAGCAGCGCCAGCAGGGCCCAGGCTCCCAGAATGAACCAGCGTCCCTCGGGCGCGATCCGGATCACCCGACCTCCAGATCCCTTCCGGTGATCCGCCGAAAGGCCTCCCGGTATCGCAGGCTGGTGGCCTCGACCACCTCGGGAGGAAGCGGCGGCGGCGGAGCTTCACCATTCCAGCCTCCTGCCGCTTTCACTGTGGCAAGGTAGTCCCGCAACGGTTGCTTGTCGAAGCTGGGTTGGGGGCTGCCCGGCTGGTACCGATCGGCCGGCCAGAAACGCGAGCTGTCCGGCGTCAGCACTTCGTCAATGAGCAGCAGTGTGCCGGCCCGATCGAATCCGAATTCGAACTTGGTGTCGGCGATGATGATCCCCTGGGTCGCTGCGTGGTCGCGGCCGGCGCGGTACACGGCGAAGCTCGCGTCGCGGAGCTGGCCGGCGACGTCGGGGCCCAGTGCGTTGGACACGGTGGAGAACGTCACGTTCTCGTCGTGCCCGGTCTCCGCCTTGGTCGCGGGCGAGAAGATGGGATCCTTGAGTCGGCCGCTCTCGACCAGACCGGCAGGGAGCGGCTCCCCGGCGAGCGTGCCTTGTTTGCGGTATTCCGCCCAGGCCGATCCGGAGATGTAGCCGCGCACGACGCACTCGAACGGCACCGGCTTGGTCCGCCGCACGAACATGGCGCGACCGCGCAGGTGATCCCGGTGGGCCGCGAGTCCGGGAGCGCGGGCGATGATCTCGTCGGCATCGGCCGTGATGTAGTGCGACGGCACTACCGACGCGAGCCGCTCGAACCAGAATGCGCTCAGTTGCGTCAGCACCGCTCCCTTGTGGGGAATCACCTCGTTCATGACCACGTCGAACGCGCTCACCCGGTCGCTGGCGACCAGGAGCAGGTGATCGGGATCCACCTCGTAGACTTCGCGAACCTTGCCCCGCCGGAGCAGGGGAAGCGGCAGCGCACTCTGCGTCAACGTCTTCGTCACACCCGCACCTCCGCGGTTTCGGTGTCGCCGGCCAGCGGTCGAGCGCGGACCAGCACGGATTCGAGATAATCGGTCAGAAACTCCTCCACTTGCTCCGCCGCGCGACCGGTGTAGCGGGCCGGGTCGAGCTCGGCCTTGAGCGCTCCCGACGGAACCTGACGGAACGTCGGATCCGCCGAGAGGCGCTCCAGGAGATCGTTCGCCCCGCCGCGGCTTACCGCGTCCGCAACCGCGAGGCTGTGCTGGCGGATGACCTCGTGCAATCCCTGCCTATCGCCGCCGGCGGCGACCCCCAGCATGAGCCAGCGCTCGGTGGCCATGAACGGCATCTGCGCCGCCACGTGCGCGGCGATCACTGCCTCGCGCACTTCCAGGCCCGCCGCAATGTTGGTGGCGAGGATGAGAATCGCGTCTGTGGCCAGGAATGCCTCGGGCAGAGTCAGGCGCCGGTTGGCGCTGTCGTCCAGGGTTCGCTCGAGCCACTGATTGGACGCCGTGTGGGCTCCGTTCGCCTGGAGCGACACCACGAATCGGGCCAGTCCCGTGATGCGCTCCGCCCGCATCGGGTTTCGCTTGTAGGCCATCGCGCTCGACCCGATCTGCTCGGCCTCGAACGGTTCGAGCAGCTCGCTCTCATGCTGCAACAAGCGAAGATCGCTCGCCATCTTCGCAGCCGATTGGGCGATGCCGCTCAGCGAGTCGAGGACCACGCTGTCGGCCTTCCGCGGATAGGTCTGACCGGTGACTGGGAACGATTGAGCGAAGCCCATCCGGTTGGTCACCAGACGGTCGAGCTCGCGCACCTTGGCGTGGTCGCCGCGAAACAGCTCGAGAAACGAGGCCTGCGTCCCAGTGGTCCCTTTGCAGCCGCGCAACCGCAGGGTTTCGATCCGGTGGCAGACCTCTTCGACGTCCACCGCGAAGTCCTGCATCCAGAGCGTGGCCCGCTTGCCAACCGTGGTGAGCTGGGCCGGCTGGAAATGGGTGTATGCGAGGCAGGGCAGCGCTGCATTTCGGCGGGCAAAGGTCTCCAGCGCCGCCAGCACGGCGAGGAGCCGGCCCAGGAGCAACCGGAGCCCTTCGCGCATGATCATGAGGTCGGCGTTGTCGGTGACGAACGCGCTGGTGGCGCCCAGATGGATGTAGGGGCGCGCCGCGGGAGCCTGATCGCCGAAGGCGTGAATGTGCGCCATGACGTCGTGGCGGAACCGCCGCTCATAACGCGCGGCAGCAGCCAGATCGGCGTCGTCGAGATGAGCCCGCATCTCCACCAACGCCTGCTCCGGAATCGGGAGGCCCAGCTCCCGCTCACTTTCCGCGAGCGCCAACCAAAGACGGCGCCAAAGCCCGATGCGCCGCGGCTCGCCCCACAGCGTCTGCATGGCGGGCGAGGCGTATCGGGTGCCCAGCGGGGAGCGGTAACCCTCGTCGCTCATCGGAACACCAAGTCGGTGAAGCTGATCTCGCCCTGCCGCTCGAAATACACCCGGAGGACGCCGGAGCGGCTCTGCAACAGATCGCCGACCTGCGACGCGCTGCGCACCGGGGTCCGGTTGATCGCCAAAATCACGTCCCCTTCCTGCAAGCCGGTTGCCTGACTCACCTGGGGCGAGATCCGGAAGATGAGCGCCCCGCGCTCGCTCTTGATCCCGCGCTCGGCCTGGACGCCGGGGGTAACGTCGACGAGCTGGAGGTCACGGAGGACCGTGACCTTTTCCGCGGTAACCGTGGGCACATCGCCGGTCACAAGACGGCGCCCGGCAGTGCGGCCTCCCTGACGGACCGTGAGGTCCACCGCGTCGCCGACCTTGAGATCGAGCTTCACCGCCTCCCAGTCCAGGAAGTTGCGGATCGTGTGTCCGTTGGCTTCCACCAGCACATCGCCGGCCTTGAGCCCGGCGCGCTCAGCCGGTCCGCCCTTCGCCACGCCCGAGATGGTGACTCCGCCCAGGTTCCGCCAGCTGCGCATTGCCGATGGGCCTTCGACTTCGAGTCCGGTCCAGGCGCGCCGGACCGAGCCCGTCTTCAGGATCAAGTCGGTGACCCAGAGAGCCCGCTCGATCGGAATGGCGAAACCGAGACCGATGGAGCCGCCGCTGCTCGAGAAGATCGAGGAATTGACGCCGACCACCTCACCGAGCGCGTTGGTGAGCGGTCCACCGGAGTTGCCGGGATTGATGGCGGCGTCGGTCTGGATCATGTCGAGATAGAGGCCGGGCTGCTCGCCAGTGGGAAGGATGTTCCGACCGGTGGCGCTCACCACCCCAACGGTGACCGTGGGCTCCGCATTGCCCAGCATGTACGCGAACGGATTTCCCAGCGCGACCACCCACTCGCCGATCATGAGATCGGTACTCTTGCCTAGCGGCGCCGTCGGCAATCCGCTGCGGTTCACCTTGACCACCGCGATGTCGGTCACAGGATCTTCGCCCAGCACCTTGCCGTCCAGCTCCGAACCGTCGCTCAGCGTGATCACGACGCGCTCCGCGTTGGCTACCACGTGCTGGTTGGTGACGATGACTCCGTTCGGGCGAATGGCGAAGCCGGTGCCGTAGCCTTCAACCAGGCGCTCGGCGCCTTCGGGCACGAAGAAGAAATCCCAGGGAGATCGCGCGGTAACCCGCTCTCGCGAGAAGACGTGAATCGACACCACCGCCGGAGCGACCCGTTCGGTCGCCGAGACCAGCGCGGTGCGCCTCGAGCCGGCGACAGTGGTCTGCGCCGCGGTCCGCGCCGGCTCCTGCGCGGCAGCGACCGCGTTCAGCCCTGGGCTGTGAGGGCGCTCCGAACATCCCGCCAGAACCAGGGTCAGCGCCAGGGTGGAAAAGCAGGCCTTCATGTGCGCGGCGCCGCCACGGGCTCTGGAAGCGCTTCCGAGTCGGGTTCCAGGTAACAGTCGGCAGGATACGTGGCCGCGACGAAGTAAAGACCCTGCGGTGGCGCGGGCGGGCTCGTCTCCAGGTTGTCGCCGCGGAGGAGCAGCGCAGCCATGTCTCCCAGCGGTCGCCGGCCGAGCCCGATGTCCACCATGGTTCCGACCAGCATGCGGACCATGTGGTGAAGGAAACGGTCGGCTTCGACGTGATAGCTCACGCCACGGCCCTCGGGCCGCTCACTCCATTCGGAGAGAGCGATCCGGCAGCGCCAATGAGGCTTCTCCTGACCACGAACCGAGAACGGCTGGAAATCGCGCTCGCCTCGTACGACACCGGCTGCTGCCTGGAGCAGCGTCAGGTCGAGGTTCCGTCCGAGCGACCATTCGTAGGGACGGCGAAAGGGGGAGCCACAGGCGTCGTCCGTCCCGACGTCGTACCGATAGCGACGGGCCACGGCGCTCTTCCGAGCGTGAAAACTCGGCCACATGCGGGTCACGGACTCGATCCAGCAATCGGGAGAGAGGAGGGCGTTGAGGGCACGGCGGAGGGCCGCAGGCTGCCAAGGTCTGTGCAGTGAGAAGCTCACGCCGAGACCAACCGCGTGAACCCCGGCGTCGGTCCGTCCCGCGGCATGGGCGACCACGGGTTCACCGCCCAAACGCTTCAGAACCCCCTCGAATTCGGCCTGAACCGACCGACCCTCGCGTTGGCGCTGCCAGCCGACAAAGCGGCCGCCGTCGAAGTGCACCACAGCGAGGAATGTCTCACGCATCCGGCCGGGAATTTAGCCCCGGGCGAGGGGTTCGGGCAAGTTACGCAACTCCTTGTCACGATTGACAAAAGACCACCTTTGCGGGTAGCATTTCTTGGGCCCCTGCCGCCGTCCTTCAACCACCGGATTCCAGGTGACGAATACCGCCGCTCCCGATACTATCGGCCTGTCCCATGCCCTGAGGCGACTGGCCGCTGGGGACTCATTATCCGCAGACGAATCAGCCGCCGCCTTTGGGGTGGTCATGCGGGGAGACGCCACCGGACCGGAAATGGCCGCGCTGCTCCTGGGCCTTCGCAGCAAGGGGGAAACGGCCGAGGAAATCACCGGCGCCGCGTCGGCGTTGCGAGCGACGATGATCGGAGTGCTGGAGGGGATGAGCGATCGGCTGGTCGACACGTGCGGCACGGGTGGCGGAACGGTCACCACGCTCAACGTTTCAACCGCTGCCGCATTTGTGGTAGCAGGCGCCGGCGTCCCGGTAGCGAAGCACGGGAATCGTAGCTTCACGTCACGATCAGGGTCGGCGGATGTGCTCGAGGGGCTCGGTATCGATATCACCATCGAGCCACAGCGTGCCGCCGAAGTGCTTCGCGCGGCCGGAATCGTCTTCCTGTTTGCCCCCACCTATCACCCAGCGATGCGTCACATCGGCCCGACCCGCCGCGAGCTCGGCGTGCCGACGATTATGAACCTGCTCGGGCCCTTGGCGAATCCAGCCAGCGTGCGCCGTCAGGTGGTTGGCGTCGCCGATCGGGCACGGGCACCGCACTTGGCATACGCTCTCGCAACGCTGGGCGCTGCGCACGCACTTGTGGTCCACGGTGCGATCGGGATGGACGAGATCAGCCCGGTGGGAGAAACGTTGGTATGGGAGATCCGCGCCGGCCACATCACGGAGTGGGTGCTGGACGCCGCGGAACTTGGCCTGGGCTCCAACAGCCTGGATGGTTTGGGGGGCGGCGATCCGGGCGAGAACGCCGGTCGGATCGAGAGGCTGCTGCGCACCGGCGAAGGCGGCGCACTGCGAGCTGCCGTTGTGCTCAATGCTGCGGCGGCCCTTTATGTGTCAGGCGCGGGCTGGTCATTTCCGGAGGCTGCGCGGCGAGCGCAAGTGGCACTTGACAGCGGGGCAGGGGCCGGAGCGCTGGACTGCTTGCGCACGGTTGCCCCCCGACGGAAGTGAACCCGGTGGTTCAGTACTTCCTAATGACGCCGACCACGACCCCCTGGATGAGTACGTCCCGTTCCTGGAACCGCATGGGCTGCATGGTGGCGTTGGCCGGCTGCAGGCGGATCCAGCCGCCGGCTTCCCGGTAGAACTTCTTTACGGTTGCCTCAGATCCGTTGACGAGGGCGATGACCATTTCGCCGTTTTCGGCGGCTTGCTTCCCATGGACGACGACGAAGTCGCCGTCGACGATGTGCTCGTCGATCATGGAATTCCCGACCACCTTGAGAGCGTAGTTGGGTCCGCGCCGCGGGAGCATGGAGTCCGGCACGGCGATGGATTCTTGCTGCATCAGCGCTTCGATTGGCGTACCGGCCGCAACTTTTCCGAGAAGCGGAATCTCCGTGGCCACGGCCGTGCCTCGGGGAGGCAGAACCTCGATGGCGCGGCTCTCGTTGTACGAGCGGCGGATGTACCCCTTGCGCTCGAGATTAGTAAGGTGCTCGTGGACCGTGGCGAGCGACTGAAAGCCGAAGTGCTCAGCGATCTCCTCGAAGCTCGGTGCATATCCCTGATCCTGGATGTGGCGCTGCAGGTAGGTCAGGATCTCGCTCTGGCGACGGGTGAGGGGCATGCCGTTGGTTTCTCCGGTGTCAGGGTCTGACCGAATAGAGCCCGAATAACATTACCCGAAGACGGGCCGAAGGGCAAGAGTGGCCACCAATCTCGCAGAAATCCTCGAAACCACTCGCGCCGGCCTCGCCGGCCTTCGCTCCCGAGCGGCCGAACTCGAGCGGGCTGCTGCTGCGGCGCCCGCACCGCCGGCGTTCGCTGCCGGGTTCAGCGGCGAGCAAATCGGGTTGGTCGCCGAAGTGAAGCGGCGGTCTCCGTCGGCAGGGGTGATCCGGGCGGAGCTCGATCCCGCGGAGCAGGCCGAGTGCTACGCCCGTCACGGAGCGGCCGCGGTTTCGGTGCTCACCGACGGTCCCTACTTCGGTGGCTCGATCGCGGATCTCGCAGCCGTCACGCAGCGAATCACCCGCCCGGTCCTGCGCAAGGATTTCATCCTCGACGAAATGCAGGTGCTAGAGGCGCGCGCGGCCGGCGCGTCCGCGGTGCTGCTCATCGTTCGGGCGCTGCCGCCGGCTCGGCTGAGACAGCTGCTGGACTTCACGAGGGCGAACGGGCTCGAAGCGCTGGTCGAGATCCACGCGCCCGGCGAGCTCGACTCCGCCCTCGCATCGGGCGCGCGCATCCTCGGGGTGAACAGCCGCGACCTGGACACGTTTCGAATCGAAGTGGACGCTGCCTGGCGGCTGCTCGCGGCGGTGCCGCGGAATTGCGTGGCGGTGGCGGAAAGCGGCATGACGACCGTAGCGGACGTGGAACGAGCGGCGAAGGCGGGCGCGGACGGTGTGCTGGTGGGAACCGCGCTCTCCGCCTCCGCTGACCCGGGACCCCAGGTTCGCGCCTTTGCGGAGGTACGGCGTCGTGGCCGTTGAGGTGAAGATCTGTGGCATCACTCGGGTCGAGGATGCGGCAGCAGCCGTTGCGGCCGGAGCGGACTGGCTCGGCGTGGTCTTTGCCGGTGGGCCGCGACTGGTAGATGCCGCCCGTGCTGGGTTGATCGTGGAGGCCGCCGGAGGGCGGCCAGTCATGGGTGTTTTTGCGACCCAGTCGACCGATGAGATCCTGCATCTCTGTGATCGTTGCGGCCTCGCAGGGGCTCAACTGCACGGCGACTACACGACGGACGACGCGCTCGGCCTCAGCGCGAACGGATTGACGGTATGGCGGGTGATGCGCCTGGCCGGTGCCGACGATCTTGCCGGGCTGCCGTCGATGGCTGCCGGTGCCGATGCAGTGCTGGTGGAGCCACGACTCCGGAATGTGCAGGGCGGGGCGGCATCGCACTTTCGCTCGCGTTCGCCGCCCACGCCCGTCGACGATTCGACGGACGGCTGGTGCTCGCCGGCGGGCTGCGCCCGGACACGGTGGCCCAAGCCGTGGGGCTCGTGAGGCCGGATGCAGTCGATGTAAGTTCCGGGGTGGAAATCCTGCCTGGCATCAAGGATTCGCAAAAGATCGAGCAGTTCGTGGAGGCTGTCCGTGGCCTTAGCCCTGTCGCCTGAGCGCGCCGTGCACGGCCGGTTCGGTCCCTACGGGGGTCGGTACGTACCGGAGACATTGATCGCCGCGCTGGACGAGCTGGCCAGGCTCTACGATAGCGTGCGGACGGATGCCTCGTTCTGGGGTGAATTCGACGCCATTCTGCGCGACTACGTCGGTCGTCCGACGCCGGTCACGCACGCGGAGCGCCTGAGCGCTGAGGTTGGCGCCACGGTTCTGCTCAAGCGGGAGGACCTGAATCACACCGGCGCCCACAAGATCAACAACACGGTCGGCCAGGCCTTGCTCGCGCGGCGCATGGGCAAACGACGCATCATTGCCGAGACCGGGGCCGGGCAGCACGGTGTCGCGACGGCGACGGTCTGCGCCCGCTTTGGACTCGAGTGCGTGGTGTACATGGGTGCGGAAGACGTAGACCGGCAGGCGCTCAACGTGTACCG
>Ga0134127_10003910_pt1 | contig 10769 bp, 5 predicted proteins | sample KB31753_FD_96459 | JGI IMG/M metagenome (GOLD analysis project Ga0134127, IMG submission 96459) | Terrestrial soil microbial communities with excess Nitrogen fertilizer from Kellogg Biological Station, Michigan, USA - KB3-175-3 | ecosystem: Environmental > Terrestrial > Soil > Unclassified ...
CGAGGTCACGGAAGCGATCTCGTCTATGTTCAAAGTAGATGTGTTCGACGCGATGATCGCGCCCTTCTTGCATACCTTGTCCAATTCGCCGAAGACCTGTTTCTTCAAATCCATTCCTTCGAACACCGCTTCGGTCACGATGTCTGCTTCTTCGAAACCGTCGTAGCTCAGCGTCGGTGTGATCAACGCCATTCGTTGATCCATAACTTCCTGGCTGAAGCGGCCCTTCTTTACCGAGTTAGCATAGTTCTTCTTTATCGTCGCGAGGCCGCGATCGAGAAACTCCTGCGAGGTCTCTTTCAGCAGCACCGGTATGCCGGCGTTCACGTAGTTCATCGTGATTCCGCCGCCCATCGTTCCCGCGCCGACGACCGCCGCGCGTTTGATCTCAATCGCCGGCGTGCCTTTGGGAATATCGGGAATCTTTGCGACTTCGCGCTCGCCAAAGAAAACATGGATCAATGACTTCGATTGATCGCCGAACAGGCATTGCTGAAAAAGCTCGGCTTCTTTTTGGCAGCCTTCATCAAATGGCAATCTCGTTGATGCTTCGACGGCGTCGATAGCAGCGACTGGCGCCGTCTGTCCGCGCCGCGTTTTCTTAGCCTGTTCCCGAGCCGCAGTGAAGATGGGAGCGTTCGTCGCTTCGTCGCCCAGCTTTTCGTTTCTCTCGCGAGTCTTTGGAGGTGTCGCGCCACTCGCGATGATCTCGCGCGCGAAAGCGACGGCGCCCGTTTGCAGATCGCCTTCGATGATGCGATCGATAATGCCAGATTCGAGCGCGGCGTTCGCTTTTACCGGCTCACCAAACGCGCACATATCGACGGCCTTTGCGACGCCCGCGAGCCGCGGAAGACGCTGAGTGCCGGCTGCTCCGGGAATGATTCCGAGTTTCACTTCGGGCTGACCGACCTGGGCCGACGGCGCGGCTACTCGATAGTGGAAGGCCATCGCGACTTCGAGCCCGCCGCCAAACGCAGTGCCGTGAATCGCGGCGATCGTGGGCTTCGAGCAATCTTCGATCGCGAGCAACAACGGCAACAGGCTTCCGCCTCGTTTTTCGCCGCTTGTGACCTTGCCGAATTCCTTGATGTCGGCGCCCGCGATGAACGTCGTTCCTCCACCAATCAACACGGCGGCGTTGATGTCATCGTCTTTCAAGACATTTTCGATCGCGGCGGCGATGCCCTCGGGGACTCCCGGGCTGAGCGCGTTGACCGGTGGATTGTTGATCGTGATGACCGCGACTTCACCGTCTTTGGTCAGTGATACCAGTTCGCTCATTTCGTGATTCCTCTCTTATTAATGAATGATGGCCAGCGCGTGCGTCATTGTCGAAACGCTTCAAACGGCTGGTCTGTGAGCGTATGACGCGGTCGTGGCCCTGTCAAGAAACGCTCTATGGCCTCCGTTGCTGAAACCTTTTCCTTTCACCCGTCACTAACCGCCGTGCCCTGAGTCTCGGTGTGCGCCGGCTCAAGTTCTCGCACCCGGTCCGATTGCGGGAACGTTATTGGTTTGAAGCCTGTATAACCTTTGCAAATGGCCTCGAGTCAAACCGCAATCTCAACGCGCGGTCACTCGCGAAACAGGAGGAACAGGAAGATGAGTTCATCTGATCAAGCGATGCTTCAGCTCGAAGGAGTCACCAAAGTATTTCTGACCGACGAGGTTGAAACACACGCACTCGCGGGAGTCCATCTGGAAATCAACAAGGGAGAGTTCATCTCGATCAATGGACCTTCGGGATGCGGGAAATCGACCTTGCTTTCAATCCTCGGGTTGCTGGACTCGCCAACCGAAGGCAACTACTCGCTGGCCGGCAAACCGGTCGCCGATCTTCCGCTCTCGGAGCGCGCGCGGATTCGCAATCGCGAGGTGGGTTTTATTTTTCAGAGCTTCAATCTGATTGGCGACCTTTCGGTATTCGAGAATGTCGAGTTGCCGCTCACCTATCGCGGCCTCAGAGCCGCGGAACGCAAGACGCGAGTCACCGAAGCTCTCGAACGCGTGGGCATGGCTCATCGAGGCAAGCACCTTCCCAGCCAGTTGTCCGGCGGACAACAACAGCGCGTTGCGGTTGCGCGAGCCGTGGCCGGCGATCCTCTCATACTTCTCGCGGATGAGCCCACCGGCAATCTCGATTCAACAAACGGCGAAGCGGTGATGGAGCTGCTGAGAGAGCTTCATTCTCAGGGCGCGACGATCTGCATGGTCACTCACGATCAGCGTTACGCCGCGCACGCAGATCGCAGCGTACATCTCTTCGACGGCCGAGTCGTCCAGGAAAGCGAGTCAAAGGAAAGAGCACTCGCAATGCACTGAGTCGAGGCTTGAGGATTGAGGATAGAGGATAGAGAATCGAGAATGGGGTTCGAGCGATCCTCTATCCTCTATCCTCTATTCTCAATCCTCGATCCTCTATCTTCGATTTTTATGCCGTCATCCCAGCGAGGTAACCATGGAAAGCCTACTCAAAGACCTTCGATACAGCATTCGAATGCTTCGCAAGAATCCCGGATTCACCGCTGTCGCGGTGATCGCACTAGCCCTTGGCATCGGAGCAAACAGCGCAATCTTCAGCGTGGTGAATGCGGTGCTGCTTCGTCCGCTTCCCTTCAAAGACCCCAAAGGTCTGGTGAGAATCTGGGGAAAATATGACAAGCAAGGCATACCAAAGAATTGGATCTCTCAACCCGAGCTTGTCGACATATGGGATCAGAGCGAGGCATTCGAAAGCATAGCGGCCTATCGCACCGGCGGTGCGAACTTGACCGCGACGGGCGATCCCGTTCGGGTGAACTCCGCATCAGTGAACGCAAGTCTCTTCTCGATTCTCGGTGTCGAAGCAAGGCTGGGCCGCGTGCTCCTCGATGAAGATGATCAACCCGGCCCCAATCGAGTAGTGGTCATAAGCGATTCGCTCTGGCGCAGCCGCTTCGCCGCCGACCCTGCGATCGTGGGAACCGAACTCGGCCTCAGTGGCAATGCATACACGGTTGTCGGAGTCATGCCTCCCGGGTTCCACTTCCCCGAAAAAGAAGATTTGTGGATGCCGCTTGCGATCGACAAAAACAATCCAGGTAATCGCGGGAATCACGGCCTTGAAGTTATCGCGCGGCTCAAACCGAACGCGAACTTTCCTCAGGCGCAAACCGAACTGACCAACATCGCCTCCACAATGGAGCAGCGCTTTCCCAACAACTACGGGGACAGCGGCTTTGGTTTTTATCCGGTATCAATGATGGACGAGTTGGTAGGCACAATTCGCCCGGCGCTTTACATTCTTCTGGGGGCCGTCGCTTTCGTATTGCTGATTGCCTGTGCGAATGTAGCCAACCTGCTGTTGGCGCGCGCGACGGTGAGAGAAAAAGAAGTTGCGATTCGAGCTGCTCTCGGCGCGCGACGAGGACGATTGATTCAGCAACTGCTCACCGAGAGCGTCATGCTTTCCGTGGTTGGCAGCGGGCTCGGACTCGCGCTTGCCTGGCTTGGTGTAAAGCTGTTTGCGTCGCTTGGCCCGCGTGATATCCCTCGCATTGAAGAAATAGGGCTCGATCTCCGCGTAGTCGGATTTACCGTTCTGATCGCAGTTGTCACCGGAGTTGTATTCGGACTGGCCCCGGCAATCCAAATCTCGAAGCCCGATCTTCACGATACGCTAAAGGAAGGCGGCCGCGGCTCGACCGGAGGCCGGCATCTTGTGCGCAATGCATTGGTCGTCGCCGAAGTCGCGATTGCGTTGGTCCTGCTTGTCGGCGCCGGGCTGATGATCAAAAGTTTTCAGCAGTTGTTGAAACTCAACATGGGCTTCCGCACCGATCAGACGCTGACCATGCGCCTGACGCTTCCAGGCGCCAGATATCCCGACCACACCAAGGTCGTCGGCTTCTACCGGCAACTGCTCGATCGAGTGAAAGCGCTGCCAGGTGTTGAGTCCGCAGCCATAATCTCCCAACTGCCGCTGAGCGGCGCGTACTCTTCTGGATCCACGGCGGTCGAAACGCCGGAGACCGATGAGGTCTTCAAGAAATTCCAGAACTATCCATACATCGAAGCGGATCGGCGAACGGTGTCAGCCGACTACTTCAAAACGCTTGGAATCGCGCTGAAGGCCGGGCGCTTTCTCACGGATGCCGATAACGAAACAGCCCCGGCGGTTGCAGTTGTAGATGAAGCATTCGAAAAACGCTTCTGGCCCGTGACCGGCGCAGTCGGCAAGCGATTCATTTCTGGCTTCAACAACGGAAAGTTTTCGTTTGGGGAAGTCGTCGGTGTCGTCTCGCACATCAGACACTACGGCGTCGATGAGGTCAAGAAGTACAGTCTCTCTCAAGGCGGTCGAGAGGAAGTCTACTTCCCGTACACGCAGAATCCACAGAATCCGCAGAACCAAATGTATCTGGCGATAAGAACCGGTAGCGATCCGCTCGCGTTGACCGGCGCCGTTCGCAGCGAAGTGCTCGCTCTTGATTCGAGCCAACCGGTCTACGAGGTGAAGTCGATGGATCAGCTCGTGAGCACTTCCCTCGCCCAACGTCAGCTCAACATGGTTTTGTTCGCGGCGTTCTCGGCCATCGCGCTGATCCTGGCGTCAGTGGGGATCTACGGCGTGATGTCTTACTCCGTAACGCAACGAACTCACGAGATCGGGATAAGAATGGCTTTGGGTGCGCAGCAACGCGGAGTGCTCGCGCTGATCGTAAGGCAGGGCATGAGTCTAGCGCTCGCAGGTGTTGGAATCGGATTGGTCAGTGCTTTTGCGCTGACGCGTTTGATGTCGAGCCTACTGTTCGGCGTCAGTGCGACTGATCCGTTGACCTTTGCGGCCATTGCAGTGCTTTTGACAGGAGTGGCTCTGGTAGCCTGTTTCGTGCCCGCCCGCCGCGCCACGCGAGTGGATCCGATGGTCGCGCTACGGTACGAATAACGTTCGGAGTCTGGAGTCTGGAGTTCGGAGTCCAGACTCCAGACACCAGGCTCCAGACACCAGACTCCAGACACCAGACTCCGAACCCTGGACCCAAGGAATGCCATGGACAAACTTCTAGGCGACATTCGATACGCAATTCGAACCTTGATCAAGAGCCCGGGATTTACGGCGGTTGCCGTCATCGCGCTCGCTCTCGGCATCGGAGCTAACACAGCGATCTTCAGCGTCGTCGATGCGCTGCTTATTCGCCCGCTGCCATACAAGAATCCCGATCGATTGATTTTGATCTGGCACAACTATCCGCAGATCAATCTTCCACAAGCTTCGATATGCGTGCCGTGCTATCACGAGTACCGCGACATGACGAGTTCGTTTGAGCAGGTGGCGGCGTCGACCGGGTGGAACGTCGCGCTGACCGGCACGGGCGAGCCTGAACGTTTGCAGGGCAGCAAGGTTTCTTACAACTACTTCGCAACGTTTGGCGCCGAAGCCGCGCAAGGCCGCACCTTCATTGAAGCCGAAGACCATCCGGGAACCAACACCGTCGTCGTGCTGAGTCATGGGCTGTGGGTTCGCCGCTTCGGCTCGGACCCTAACATTGTCGGAACGACGCTGACGCTCGACGGCCAAAGCTACACGGTCGTCGGCATAATGCCATCCAACTTCGTCGTTCCTCAGATGGTGGACATCTGGACTCCTATCGCATTCCCGCCCGAACAACTTGCCGCAAACAATCACGGCAACGAATTCCTCACCGTCATCGGACGAATGAAGCCGGAAATAAACATCACCCAGGCACAAGCGGAAATGAACACACTTGCGGACCAGCTTCGCCCGCAGTTCTACGGAGCGAACTGGGGCATCAGCGTCGTCAGCTTGCGCGAGCAACTCGTGGGTGATGTGCGGCTGGCGTTGTTGATACTGCTTGGCGCCGTGGGATGTGTGTTATTGATCGCATGCGCGAACGTGGCCAATCTCCTGCTGGCCCGAGCTTCCGCGCGCACGAAAGAGATCGCGATTCGCACGGCGCTCGGCGCGAACCGCTGGCGAATAGTCCAGCAACTGCTTACGGAAAGCGTTCTGCTCGGCGTTCTTGGCGGTCTGATCGGGATCGGTCTCGCGTATCTTGGAATTCGTTTGATTGTGCTTGGCATCCCGGAAAATGTTTCAAGCATGATGATCGGATTGCGCAACGTCGGTCTGAATCTCAAGGTTCTTGGTTTCACGATGGCGGTGTCGGTGCTTACTGGAATTCTATTCGGGCTCGTGCCCGCGTTTCACTCTTCACGGCCTGACTTCAACGAAGCTCTCAAGGAAGGCGGCCGCGCCGGGAGCGAAGGCGGCCGCCACAATTTGGTTCGAAGCGCTCTTGTCGTATTCGAGGTCGCAGTCGCATTGATCCTGCTTGTAGGCGCCGGGTTATTGATTCGCAGCTTCTCGCGCCTTCAGGAAGTGAATCCCGGTTTCAATCCAAATAACGTCCTGAGCATGCAGCTCACGCTGCCTCGATCGAAGTACGCCGAGAACGATCAAATGTCCGCCTTCTACGAGCGGGCGCTCGAGCGCATCAAGACGCTTCCCGGAGTTCAATCTGTAGCGTTCGGCACAAATTTGCCGATGAGCGGAAACAATTCGAGCGCTTCATTCTCAGTCGAAGGCTTAGTGGTCGCTCAAGGTGAGAGTTCGCCGCACGGCGACCCTCACATGGTGAGCCTGGATTATTTCAAGACCATGCAGATTCCGCTTCAGCGAGGGCGCTATTTCACCGAACAGGACTCCAAAGATTCACTTCCCGTTACGATTGTCGATGAGACGCTCGCCTCGCGTTACTGGCCGGATCAGGATCCGATAGGCAAACGCATCGCGGCATTCTTTGACGCCAAGACTCGGCAGCAACTCAACTGGCGCACAGTTGTCGGCGTCGTCAAGAACGTCAAGCGCTATGGTCTCGACGGAAAAATCAAAGAGCAGTATTACTTCCCACAATCACAGAGCCCGCAACGCAACACCTATTTGCTCGCGCGATCCGAAGGCGATCCGTCCAGGCTCGCCGGGTCGATTCGCGAAGCGATCCACGAAGTGGACAAGGACCAGCCTATCTATCGAGTGATGACGATGGAGCAAGTTGTGTCGAACTCGGTCCTGCAGAAACGGTTCGCGATGGTGTTGCTCGGGATCTTCGCAGGCGTCGCGTTGCTGTTGGCGGCGGTTGGAATCTACGGTGTGATGGCTTATTCGGTCACGCAGCGCACGCACGAGATTGGCATAAGAATGGCTCTGGGAGCCCAACAGAAGGATGTGCTCGCATTGGTAGTCAGGCAAGGAATGTTGATGACTGGCATCGGAGTAGCAATCGGGTTAGGCGGCGCGTACCTTGCGACAAAGCTGATGGTGAGTTTGTTATTCGGTATTGGCGCTCATGATCCGCTGACGTTTGTGGGAATCCCCTTGTTGCTGGGCGGAGTGGCGTTGATAGCGTGTTTCGTTCCGGCCCGCCGGGCAACGAGAGTCGATCCAATGATCGCCCTCCGTTACGAATAGAAAACAATACCGGGTAGCGGAAGACGTGGACAGGGGAAAAAGGGGCAGAGGCGAAAAGGAGAAGTGGGGAAAGGGTCTCCCTTCGAGACCCTCTTCCCCTCTTCCCCTCTTCCCCTCTTCCCCTCTTCCCCTTTTCCCCTTTCGCGCTTTCTTAATCTATAATCCCTTCCCATGACAACTGCCCTAGTCTATGACCCCACTTTTCTCAAACACGAAACCGGAACTCATCACCCCGAGAGCCCCGAACGCCTGAAAGTCATCATATCCGCTCTCCAAAACGATGAGCCGCTCTGGACTCGGCTCCAACACGAGTCTCCGCGGCCCGTCACAGATAAAGACATCATGCGCTGCCATAGCTATCGGCTCATCGACCACATTCAAAGTCTATGTGAGGGCGGCGTGCCATTCATCGACCGCGATACTTCAATCTGCGACGAGTCGTTCGCGATCGCTAAACTTGCGGCCGGCGCCGCTGTGGTCGGCGTAGATCAGGTCTTTAAGGGCGAGGCGGACAACGCGATAGCACTCGTCCGGCCGCCCGGCCATCACGCGACTTCTGATCACGCGATGGGCTTTTGCCTGTTCAACAATGTCGCAATCGCGGCGCGTTATGCACAAGTTCACTACGGGGCCGATCGGGTTCTAATAGTTGACTGGGATGTTCATCACGGCAACGGCACTCAGGAGATATTCTATCGAGACCCGTCGGTGTTTTACTTCTCAACGCATCAGTATCCTTATTATCCGGGCACCGGCGCCGCCAACGAACGAGGCCTCGACAAAGGCGAGGGAACCACGCTCAATATCCCATTGGCCGAAGCCACGCCCGCCGGCATGCATCGACAGGTTTTTAACGAAGCCTTGAAGGCCATCGAAAAAGCGTTCCCGCCCGATTTGATAATCATCTCCGCGGGTTTCGATTCAAGACGCGACGATCCACTCGGGGGGTTGATGCTCGAGGACTCTGACTTTCGCGAGATGACTAAGCAATTGATGGACATCGCCGACCGCCAAGCCAAGGGCCGCATAGTGTCGGTGCTTGAAGGCGGATACAACCTGGAGACGTTGGGCGAAACGGTGCGAACCCATATTGAAGCGATGTCAACTTAACCAAACCTTCGGCGGTGTCCGAATCTCAAATCTCAAATTTTCAATCGCATAGTGCGTTGGAACTGTCGCAGGGGCGGGAGAATGACCAAACGGGTGACTTCGGCGATGTCGTCATTCACCGATACGCGAGTGGCAAGAAACCTGTCAGAGCCGAATCAAACGGAGGCGCGCCCCTCGTTTATTGCCGCTGCATCGCGGTAAAAATAAACACGATTGGTGCCAGCGATTACCCGGAAACTTGGCTTCGTTTGATTGGACCGCGACGCGCGAACGATCTGCCCTCGTCGTCCGAACGGTCAGAACCTTGATCACCGTGCGAACAATTTCGGCCAGAGCCCCCGTCGCGTGGTGTCGCTCTTTAAAAGCAACGATCAAAGAACGCAATTTGAGATTTGAAATATTTGAAATTAGGACACCGCCAAACCTTCGCAGATTCTAACTGCTAAGAAAATCGCGCCGGGGCTCTTGTACTGGAAGATGTGTTGCCGTATTGTAGCCGGGCCACGCGGCCGATTACCTCAGGACTCTTCACGGTCACGGGCTCTTCATACCACGGAGCGATAAATGACGGAGTTATTTTTTGGCGCCAATGACGACTTCGAGGTCGCGGAGTTCCGCACACGCAAGGTCATTGATGAGATCGAGATGGTGATGACGGCTTTTGATTGCGTGCTGGCTGATGATACCGGAGTTTACTGCAGCAGTGAATTGACCAGCGGCAAGCGCTACTGCATCGATCTGCTCGCCGCCCACGGCGTCCAATCGGACAAGGAGTTGAAACAGAAGCTTGGTGAGGAAGCATCCGTTCGTGCGAAGAATGGATTCATGAAAGCCAGCGTCGCGAGAAGCATGGAATTCACCGAAACGCTGCGCGAGCGGGGATTGGTCAACGTGGTGAACCCCGGCCCGTTCTACGCACGCGGTTTCGATCAACAACACTATTTGTACTTATGGGAATGGGTAATCATCAAAAAGATATATCAGATTCATTTCAATCAGGATTGGCAGTACAGCAACGGCTGCACGCTCGAGTATGCCATCGCGGCGAGGAAAGGAATCCCGCGGCTGAATCATCTTGGCGCGCCTCTGGATTCAGCGCAGGCGGCGGCAATGATCGAGCGAGGCATATCAGAGCTGAAGACCCTCGGGTTCTCAGTTGAGAAGCTGGAACACAACCTCTCGCTGTTGAGGGGACTAATCTGACGGCGGGTGGCCGGGAGCGGTGATGAGCCCGGCGCCACAACTGGATTTCCGCCGATGGCAGAGGCTGCCGTCGAAAGGAGAATGTTGAAATGGCCAAGGGATTCCTGGGGAGAGCAGTTAGCGCAAGGCCTCGAGAACGGAGGCAGAGTATGAACGACGCTTTCCTGAGCAACGTCGGCTTAAGCAACCTTGGCGGCGCGCTCCTGGGGGCGATCGCGGCGATATTGATGCTGGCAACCGGCAACTTGCAACTCACGGGGGCGTCCAGCACTTTTTTCTATGTTGCAATCGTGCTGCTCGGCATTTTGTTTTTCGTCAGGCTGTTCAAAGAACGCGGGATCGATCAGTTGCACCGGTGGGGAATCATCAGCCTCGCGCTTCTTGGCTTTGGCGTGGGCACGCTGATCTATCTCCTTCGCGAGTGGGGCGTATGGCTATGGATGGAGTTTCGTGAAGCGACCGGTTGGTTGTGGATGGAATTTCGAAAGATAGATGAGCCTCACGAATGGCTGTTGACCAGTTTCTTCTTGATCGGGATGATCCTCGGCTTCTTCGTTGTGCGGAACTGGTCAAAGGAGCAATCGGACTTTGTTAAGAGCCTGACCGCTGTATTCGGCGGGGCATTCGTCACTACGTTGATCGGAACCGAAGTAGACGGAATCGGCAAGCAACCGGCCTTCGCCTACTACGCCATCGGCTTCACGGTCTCGGCGGTGCTGAACCTTGCGATCTCTTCGTGGCTGATCGCGAGTTACAGCGAGAGAAAAACGATCACGAGCCGTTCGGTGTTGAGTTTCTTGTACGGAACCGACAAAGCCGAAGCCGTGGACAAACAGTTTCTAAGGAACTTTGAGGAAGATCCAATCTACGCCCGGCGGATGCTCATCAATACTGTTCTCGAATACGAGAAGAGGGTGATTCGTGAATTCGCGAACAAGCGAGAACAGAAGCGGCGCGAGCAGGAAGCCAACGGGAATTTGCG
>Ga0134127_10003911_pt1 | contig 10769 bp, 11 predicted proteins | sample KB31753_FD_96459 | JGI IMG/M metagenome (GOLD analysis project Ga0134127, IMG submission 96459) | Terrestrial soil microbial communities with excess Nitrogen fertilizer from Kellogg Biological Station, Michigan, USA - KB3-175-3 | ecosystem: Environmental > Terrestrial > Soil > Unclassified ...
GTGATGCCGCGGCCGCGCTTGCCTCAGTTCCGCGAGGACTGGGTGATGTCGAACCCGACGGCCTCGACGCCGAGCTCGCTGCGCTCGATGCGGACGTCGTAGGTGCGCGGCTCGCCGTCGATCATCAGGTCGATCTCGGCGCGCTGGCCTTCGCCGGTGCGCAGCACGCGGCGCGTGATCTCCTTGAACCGCCCGGCGTGATCCGGCGCCAGCAGGTCGGTGAACCGCGACGACTTCGCCGAAAGCTCCTCGCCGAGGACGAAGCCCCACGTCATCTGGAGTTGCGTATCGTAGCTGACCACGAGCATCGGCGCGGTGCGCAGCGCGAAGCGCAGCCGCTGCTCGCTTGCCTGCAGCGCGGCCTCGATGCGGCGCCGCGCATCCACGGCGTCGCGCAGGTCGGTCACCTCGACGAAGGTCAGTACCACGCCGTCGATCCTGTCCTCGAGCGAGCGGTACGGAAGCAGGCGGGCCAGGTAGAGGCGGTCGTCGCGGCTCTTGATCTCGCGCTCGATGGTGCGCAGGGTCTGCACCACGCTCTGCGCGAGCTGTGGCAGATCGTCGGCCACGAGCCGGTGCGTCAGGTGCGCGATCGGCCGCCCGATGTCGCTGGGGATGACGTTGAACAGGTCCTGGGCGCGCGGCGTGAACCGCTTGATGTTGAGCCCGCGGTCGAGGAACATCACGCCGATATCGGTCGACGTCATCAGGTTCTGGAGGTCGCTGTTGGCGTGGCTGACCTCGTCGACCTTGAGCTTGAGCTCGTGGTTGAGCGTGGTGAGCTCCTCGTTGACCGATTGCAGCTCTTCCTTGCTCGTCTCGAGCTCCTCGGTCGCCGACCGCAGCTCCTCGTTGATCGACTGGAGCTCCTCGTTCGATGCCTTGAGCTCCTCGAGCGAGGTCTCGTACTGCTCGATCGTGGTGCGCAGCTGCTCGCGCGTCCGGCGCAGCTCGTCTTCGAGCTCGCGCATCACCGGCTCGAGCGCCGCGTTCGGCGGCTGGTCGGATGCGACGGGGGTGCGAGTCGAGTCGAGCTCGTCGAGGATGACCAGCAGCGAGCCCAGGCCGAGCTCGGGGCGAGCCACCGCGCGGACGCGGATCTCGACCGACCGAGAGCTCCCGTCGTCGTCATCGAATCGCGCGGTCCTCGACTCGCTGCCGCGCTCGGACTGGCGGGCAGCGTATATCGCGGTGCGGAGATCGGCGCGCAAGCCGGGATGGATCAGCCGCAGCAGCTGACGCGTGGGTTCGCCGCCGGTGATGCGGAGCAGTCGCCCGGCGTGCTCGCTGATGTGCACGATGTCGAGCTCGTCGTTGACCAGGATGCTCGGGGGTGCATACTGCTCGACGATGCGATGGTGGAGCTCGCCGGCGGTCGCGCGCTCGAGTGGTGGCTGCGCGGGCGTCGGGGCCGGGGGATGCCACCTGGCGGTCGGTACGATCGTGTCGCTGCTGAGCCGCGCCGCGCTCGGCCGCCGCACGAACAGCCGGTGCTTGGTGTCGAGGCAGGTGAACAGCGAGGTGTTCTCCGCCGATTCGGACGAGCCGAGGAACAGGAACCCGTCGGGCCGGAGCCCGAACTGGAACACGTTCAGCGCCCGGTCCTGGGCATCGCGATTCAGGTAGATCAGCACGTTCCGACAGCTGATCAGATCGAGCCGGGAGAACGGCGGATCGCGCAGCAGGTTGTGCGGCGAGAACAGCACGACTTCGCGCAGCTCCTTGCTGACCCGGTAGTAATCATTGTCCAACGTGAAGAACCGTTGGAGTCGCTCGGGCGAGACGTCGACCGAGATGGTGCCCGGGTAGCGCCCGACGCGTGCCTCCGCGAGGGAATCCTCGTCGATGTCGGTCGCGAAGATCTGGAGCTGCGGGCAGTCGCTGGTCCGCGCGGCGAACTCGCACAGCAGCATGCCGAGCGAGTATGCCTCCTCGCCGGTGGCACAGCCCGAGACCCAGACCCGGACCTGGTCGTTCGACGTCTTGCCCGCGAACAGCTTGGGGATGATCGTCGTCGCGAGCGCTTCGAATGCCGTGCGATCGCGGAAGAAGTTGGTCACGCTGATCAGGAAGTCGCGCAGCAGGTTCGCGAGCTCGCTGGGGTTGTCGCGCAGATAGTGGTGATACGAGGCGATCGAGTCGCATTGACACACCTGCATGCGGCGTGAAACGCGGCGGTACAGCGTGGCGCGCTTGTAGGACCCGAAGTCGTGGCCGGAGCGAATCCGCACGAGCGCCAGGATGTCCCGCAGGACATCGACGGCTTCCTCGCTCGTGCGCCGCTCGTCGTCGAAGCCAAGCCCGTCGGTGCCCTGACGGCCGAATGCGACCAGCCGCCCGCCGATCTCCGACGCCGGCAGCACGAGATCGATAAGGCCAGTCGCGATCGCGGCGCGCGGCATCTCGCTGTCTACGCCGTCGGGGGCCTGTGCGATGGTGAGCCCACCGGCCTCCTTCACACGCTTGATCCCGATCACGCCGTCGGTGCCGCGGCCGCTCAGGATGACGCCTGCGACCTGGCCGCCGAGGTCGTCGGCGAGCGAGCGCAGCAAGCGATCGATCGGTGCGCGCGGCTGGTTCGTGTTCATGACGAGAAGCTCGCCGCGTTGAAGCGTTGCCTCGCAGTCTGCCGGTACCACGAAGACCCGGTCGGCTTCGAGCTGGACGCGCTCGCGGACCTCGACGACCGGCAGCGCCGACTGCGCCCGAAGGATGGCCGCTACCTGAGGATCCCCGGGGCAGACGACCACGAGCGCGAACCCGACCTGGGGCCGCAGGGTCCTGACGACCTCCTCGAGCGGGGCTGCGGTCTCGGCGCCCATCACGACAGTACGGATGCTGAAGGAGCTCCGGACATCGTGCGACGTTGTCACGAAGTAACCGGACCACGGTTGGATCGGGTTCACCAGGGGAACCGTCAGAATTCGCGGAACAGCGCGGCAATCCCGAAGATCACGAGTGCGATCACCGTGATGAACAGGAGTGCCGCACCCCCGACGACGAGCCAGTCGCGCGCGGTCGCGCCGCCGCCCGGCGAACGCGCCGTCAACAGCGCGAGGTTCTTGTCGTTGGCCTTGAACGCAAAATCTGCGATGTCGCCGAGGATCGGCACCAGGCCGAACCCTGCATCGAGCGCGAGGTTCAGCAGCATGCGAGCGATGATGGCCGGAGACATCCGGCGCTGCAGCGCGACCACCACGAGATACAGCCCGAGCACCGAGCCGATCAGGTCGCCCACACCGGGCAGCACGAGCCCGAGCAGCGGGTCGACCAGCCGGTGGTCGAGCAGACGCGCGAGCGTGCGAGCGCGCTCCAGGTCCGCGGGTGGCTTCGCCATGCGATCGGTTCAGCACACCACGTGCCACGGCGCGGCTCGCCGTCCGACGACGACCACCGTGCGGATCCGCCGTGCGGTGGTGCGCTCGGTGTCACAGACAGCACAGTTTTTCGGAGCCGCGCCGACGCCCGGCAATACCGTCTCGCTGAAAACCTGCACAGCATCGGTTCCGGCTGAGAAGCTCCTGACGCAAGCGCGCTCGAACGAATCTCCCGCCGGGCCACCGTCGCGCAATACTCGTGTAAAGGCCGGGTGTGGACGGTCGGTCGGGTCGGGCCACGGAGACCGCGATGGCAGTTCAATTCGCGCGACAGCTGAGAGACATCGTCGATGCCGCCTCGCGCGACGGCCGTACCGAGCTGCGCTTTGCGCTTCACATGATCGCCGACATCCTCGTGGAGACCTTCGATTCGGATCTGCGTTCGGTCGTCATCGATCGGCGCAGCGCGACGGATGCGATGGCGATCGCACGCGCGGCGGCGGAGGTCGTCGATGCCTGCCACCTGATCGAAGCGTCGTTATTCGGTGCGCGCAGCGAGCGCTGCTTCGAGGACATCTCGCTTCCGATCGGTCGCAGCTACGACACACTGGCCGATTTCGTGGAACGCCGTCTACGGGGTCCCGCGATCTACATGATCTGGCAGCGCGAGCCGCAGCGGTTGATCTACGCGGGCCACGTCGGCGGTGCGCAGACCCAGACGGAGGAGGCGCGCGGCGCGCTGTTCGGCGCGCTACAGCAGGGCTCGGTCGTCACGCTGATGACGCCGTCGCCGGCCACCACGGTCGCCGCGGGAGATCTCGAGACCGCGCTGCTGGTCGTGCTCGACCGCAAGAACGCATTTCCCGCGCTGAACGTCAGGTCCGACGGCGTGCGCGGCGCGCTCGGGACCGCCTTCCTCGCGACGATCGGGCAGCTGCTCGGCGAGCTCGCTTCGAACCTCCGGGCACCGGCGGGCTCCTATCGCAAGCTCATTGGATGATCGCGCACGGGTATTCGTGTCGGTAATACGACTCTCATTCGTCGTCAGCGGAAATCTGCATCTGAATACAATCACCACTGCGACTCACCATCGAGGCATTGCAGTGGAAGCCGGCTCGGCGGATGATGAGTCATGATGGCCGATCCCGTGAACCTGAGCCGCGAGTTTCGCACGCTGGTGGCAGCCATCCGAGGGCCGCTCGATGAAGAGCTCGCCGATCGCACCGCGTCCGCCGCGCGCCGCGACCGGATCAAGCTGCTACATCGCAACTTCATGCGCCTGCTCCAGGTGGTCAATGCGCTGTTCGACCTGCCGCAGACCGAGGCCCGGCACGCGGGCTGCGAGCTGGTCGACTCGAGCGCGACCACGCTGGTCATTCCGATCGTGTGCGACGGTACCCCGGCGGCGGACTACGATCCGGCGGGATCTGTCGACGAGGACTAGTGCCACTGGCGCGGTGCGACGACGGCCGCTCGCGCGCCGCGACTCAGTTCATGGGCTTGGTCGCCCTGGTGGCGCAATGCTGCTCGATGACCGTGAGCACCTCGGCGCGCCCGTGGGTCAGCGCGAAGCCGCGCGCGTCGAGCCCGCCATTGTTGGCGGCGTCGAGGTCAGCACCCGCGGCGAGCAAGCGCTGCGCGATCCTCGCGAAGCCCTTGTAGGCCGCGCCCATCAATACGGTGTTGCCGAAGTAGTCAGCGGTGTTGGGATCGGCGCCGCGCGCCAGCAGGAGCTCGACGGCATCGAGGTTCCCGGCGTACCCGGCGAGCATCAGCGCCGAGTAGCCACGCTGATCGCGCTCGTTGATCGGACAACCGTCGTCGAGCAAGCGCGAGAGCTGTACGACGTCGTTGGCCTTTGCGGCCGCCCACAAGCTTCGCGGCACGACGATGGTCGGCTTGTGTTGCGTCCACACGGCTCCCGTTCGGTCGATCGCCATCGCGTTCCTCCGTGATTGGGAGCTCAACGGTAGCGGGTCGCCCAAAGAACCTCTAATACGCGATTCAGTATGCTCTGATAGGGAGGCGCTATCAGAAGGGTACCCGCAGCGCTCCGGGCAACATCGGCGCCCACGACCCGTCAGCGCCTCGGAACAGCAGTCGGTGGACACAGTCCCAGGCACGCTTCCATCCCGAGCGCGCGCGCAGCGACGAGCAGGCCGGGCGAAACGGTCACCCAGTGCACCGTGGCGGCGCGACGAGCGACTGCCGACACGAAGGCGTACAGCAATTGCGCACCGACCGTGTCCATCTCCGTCACCCCGAACGCCTGGATCACGCAGGTCGCGGAGGGGTGGAGCAGGTGCCTCAGCAACAATTGCCGGATCGTGCCGACGGTCTCCGCGGTGATCGGGCCGGACAGCACCAGATCACCGCGCGGTGGGTCTGGCAGGACCTCGGTCACGGAGACGACGTTCGACCGACCGCGCGCCACGTTTAGCTCCGGCTGGGGTAGCGCCCACGCGGTCGCCGAGCGCTACATCCGAATTCCTCCGACGACGATCACTGGTTGTCGACGCGCGCCTCGATCACCGCCTGGATCGAGGGGTCGACATCGGAGAGGAAGTTGTTGCCGGTCGCGGCCTCGATCGAATCGACCGAGACCCGGAAGCTGCGCCAGTCCGCGGTCCGGCTGATCTGGTTGTTCTCGTTCGGCATCATCACGCCGATCACGCGGGTGCCGGTCGTCACCGAGCTCACGCCCTGGCCCACCGCGTTGAGCACGACCACGACCTTGAACGTCTTGTCGGGGACCACGACGCCGCTACCGATGGTGTTCGAGGTCGAGCTGAACGTGCCGCCCGAGACGATGAACAGCTCCTTGCCCGACCGGGCGATCGTGCGGAGGTCGTTCTCCATCGCTGCCCACGGCCCCTGGTTGTTGTTGGCCGCCTGCGGGACCATGTTCGACAGGAAGAACGTCTGCGAGTTGGCAGCAACGGTCAGCGTGCGGTCGGCAGACGGGCACATGTGGCCACGGTCGTAGCCACTGCCGCTGTAGTCGGAGAGCTGGGCCTGAGGCAGATTCGCCGGCAGTGTGCTGTCGGGGCGGAAGTCGTCCTGGCGATCGATGCTGCCGAGGTACGAGGTGTTGAGTTCCCAGCTGATCCAGTTCGGGACCTTGCGGCTGCTGTTGTAGGACAGCACATAGCCCGACTTGACCGACAGGAAGCTATTGGGGTTGGTCGAGGCCGGTGCCGGGATTCCCATCGTGGTGTGCCGGCTCAGCGCTGCGCCGGCGCCGCCGCCGCCACCGCCCCCACCACCGGCGTCACCGATCGTGATGTCGTCGATATCGATCCGGTTGGCGCCGCCGTCGAGCTTGCGGATCTCGAAGCGGATCGTCCCGGTGATGTTGACCGTGAACGTCGCGGTGGAGAGCGAGCCACCCGTGGTCGTGCGCGACGAGCCGACCTGGGTGAACGACGCGCCGCCGTCGGTCGACCGGAACAGACCCCAGGTTCCGCTCGCGTCGGAGCCGAAGCTCGCGTGGCGGATCGTGACGGTGCCGGCGCCCGTGCGGTCGAACCGCATCGAGACCCGTCCGCTGTTGCGGATCCGGGCCGCCTGCGCGCCATTCTTGACGTCGGTGCTGAGCGTGCCGAGCAGGGCGTCGCTCAGGTTCCACGTGCCGGAGCCGAGCGTGACGTTGGCGGCGGCGTACGCCGTCTTGGTCCCGGTCTCGAAGCCCTCGACGGTGGTGACCTCGGCGAAGTCTTCACCGATCTCCGGATCGTCCTCGTCCGTCGGATAGCCTTCGACACAACCGGCGACACCGAGCAAACACACTACGGCTATTGGCAATGAGCCATTAAGAACTCGAGACGGACAACGACGCATTGGAATCGGCCTTTCGCGAGTCGACGTGCCGCTCGGATATCACGGCGATCTGGCCGGTTCACCAAAATGCTCTTATTTAATGCTACTTTTCACCGACAGGATGATGTCGTTCATACGAGACCACATCATCCGACATTAGCCTAAATGTAGGCAAATCGATGATCGTATGATGATTTCGAACTACGCATTACCCCAACTCGGTAGTGCGAAGTGCGCGACTCACACAGCCGCGGATTTTTGCACCACGACCGACCGACCGGCCGGATCTTCCGCGCCATCAGTCACTGTGATCCGGCGCGCGCGGTCGAGCTCGTCGATGAGCTCGTCGAGCGGAGGGATGTGGTCGTCGCGCTCGATCATCGACGACACCGGCCCGAGCCGCGCCATCGCCTTGCCGTACAGCGTCCACACCGCCTCGCACACCGGATGATCGTGGGTGTCGAGCAGGTGAGTGCCGTGATCGCTGTGACCGGCGAGGTGGATCTGCCCGACGCGCTCCGGCGGGATCGCTGCGAGATAGGCATCGGGATCCCATCCGTGGTTGGTCGAGCTCACGTAGACGTTGTTGACGTCGAGCAGGATCCCGCAGTCGGCGCGCCGCGCGACCTCGGCGAGAAACTCCGCTTCGGGGATCTGGCTCGCGACGAACGTGACGTAGCTCGATGGGTTCTCGAGCAGGATGCGGCGCCCGAGCCGGTCCTGGACGCGGCCGACCTTGTCGACGACCAGCGCCAGCGCCTCCTCGGTGTACGGCAGCGGCCACAGGTCGTGCGACGAGTGCCCGCCGAGCGCGGACCAGCACAGGTGATCGGACACCACCGGCGGATCGACCTCGTCGGCGAGCGCCGCCAGCCGCGCCAGGTAGTCGTCGTCGACCGGGTCCACCGAGCCGATCGACAGCGAGACCCCGTGGAGCACCACCGGCCAGCGCTCGCGGACGCGGCGCAGTACGCGGCGCGGGTTCCCGCCGGCGACCAGGAAGTTCTCGGTGATGACCTCCCACCAGTCGACGCGCGGGCTCCCGGCGAGCACGTCCTCGAAGTGCTGCGGGCGAAGCCCGAGCCCGAAACCGAGGCGAGGAAACCCGATCACGAGCGCTCAGTAAACCGCCCGGCCTCGCGGTTGGCAACCCCTTCGCCCCGGCGCCGGGCGATCAGGTGGTCGAGCGAGGCGGCGCCCGCACCGCTCACCACGAGCCACACGAACATCACGAGATAGGTGAGCTCGATCGTGTTCGCGAGATCGACGACGCCGTGCAGGTCCGGCAGCTTGGCGGTCAGGATCGCCACCGTCATCACGCCGATCAGGAGCGCCGAGACGATCCGCGTGCCGAGCCCGGCGATCAGCAGCAGCCCGCCGGCAAACTCGATGCTCGAGACGAACGCGGCCTGGAAGCCCGGGGCGGGGATGTTCAGCGAGGCGAAGAAGTTGGTGACGTTGTCGAGGCTGTGGAGCTTGCCCCAGCCGGTGACGGTGAACACCACGCCGAGCGTGAGCCGAACGAGCAGTGGCCCGATCCACGCGAGCCTGTGAAGCAGGCCCAGGGCGTGGTCGCGGATCGAATGAACGGTCTGGATCATCGTGAGCATGCGCTCGATACGCGAGCCTCGAGGCGACGTTACAGCAACGCGGATCGAGCGATGTAGGTCGCAGGGTGAGACTTACCTACGCAACGCGGCGTCGGGACGGCAGATGCGGCATCGGGCGCGTCGCATTCCAAGCAGCGCGAAACTCGTGTACGCAAGACGCGTACGTAAGACGGACCAACCAGGGGTCCAAAGAGGAGCCGAACATGACGATGAATGGAAAAGCGATCGCGATGACCGTGGCCGGACTTCTGCTGGCCGCCGCCCCGACCCTCAGCCACGCCGGCGACGACAAGACCAAGGAAGCCAAGGTCAAGTGCGCAGGCGTCAACGAGTGCAAGGGCAAGGCTGCGTGCGCCGGCGCCAACAACGGCTGCGCCGGTCAGAACTCCTGCAAGGGCAAGGGCTGGGTCGAGACCAGCGAGAAGGAGTGCAAGGACAAGAAGGGCACCGTGGTCGCCGACAAGGGCGCCAAGAAGGACGACAAGGGCGGCGCCAAGAAGGAAGCGCCCAAGGCCGAGCCGAAGAAGTAGTCGATCAGGCCTGCGGCGCCGCAGCGCGCCGCGTGCGGTCGATCAGCCGTAGCCATGCGGCCTTGTCCTCGCCGGCGAGGCCGAATGGCTGGGCGGTCACGAAGAACTCGCCATTGGGGAGCGGATCGCAGGTCTTCACGTTGGCGAGCATCGTGATCGTGTCGGGCGTGCAGCGCAGCGTGAGCTCGGTGAGCCACGCGGGCTGCAGCGCCGACGGCGCCTTGAACGCGATCGTGCTCGGGGTCAGCGTGCACGCGCGGTACTCGATGAGGCTCTTGCTCTCGATGAAGAAGTCGACCGGCCAGCCGTCCTCGACCGGGTTGCCGACGACCGCGATCGCCGACGTCACGTCGCGCTGCGGCGGGCTCTCGAACCGGGCCATGTGCTCGGCGACCTTGGGCATCAGCGCGCCGAGCCGGTAGTGCTCCCCCTGCTCGAGGCCGGGGACCTCGAGCAACGCCGCGATGCCGCCGCCCGAGCCGCGGTCGAGCACCGCGATGATCTGGTCGACGATGGAGACCAGCTGGACCAGCGAGCGATGGGCGCGCGCGGCGGCGTGCGGCGTGTGGTGGTGCGTGACGACCTCGGCGATCGGCTGGCGCAGCTGCCAGCGCGCCACCACGATCATGCCGAACGCGATGGGGAGGTCCTCGACCAGCCGGCGCCACGTGGCCTCGGAGAGCGTCGGCAGGCGCTCCTTGCCCAGGGCCTCGAGGCAGGCCAGCACGACGACCGCGCCGAAATCGTGAAGCAGTCCGCCGAGGAATGCCTGATCGGGAAGCACGCCGCGGCGGCCGGCGAGCTCGCGACAGAACATCGCCGACAGCAGCGAGCGCCGCCATTGATCGCGGCGCAGCAGGGACAGCGGACCGGGCGCCGTGGCCGACGCACCGACGGTGGTCGCGATCACGACGCGGGTGAGCTCCTCGAGTCCGAGCTTGCGGACCGCAGCGTCGAGCGTGACCGGGCCGCTCGACTTCATCGACGCCGCCGAGGCGTAGCGCAGCACGGTCGCGGCCAGCGAGGCATCGGCGGCGATGATCGACGTGACGTCGGTGAGGGTGGAGCGTGGGTCGCGGCTGAGCCGGTCGAGGGAGAGGGCGACCGCGGGGTAGGGAGGAATCCGGATCTCGGTGGAGCGCAGCCGCTGGATCAGCTGGGACGATAGGTCGGTACCAGTGGGTTCGGGCAGCGCCATCGGATCGGATATCGGCCGATCCGCGCGCGTATCGAGCCCCCTGCGACCGGGCCCGGGGCGGTGGGTATCATGTGATCTCCAGGGGTTGGCGGGTTCGGCGGGCAACCAGCTGATCGACCGAGAACCGGTCGTCCGCCCTGGGCATCGCGAGCACGAACAGGAGCAGCGCGAGCCGCGGGATCACGTGCTCGTGGAAGGGGTACAGCGGCTGGTGCAGCAGGTGGCCGAACGTGACGATGGCGAGCACGCAGCCGAGCCCGATCGCCGCCTCGCGGAAGCGCCAGCCGATCAGCAC
>Ga0134127_10003912_pt1 | contig 10769 bp, 12 predicted proteins | sample KB31753_FD_96459 | JGI IMG/M metagenome (GOLD analysis project Ga0134127, IMG submission 96459) | Terrestrial soil microbial communities with excess Nitrogen fertilizer from Kellogg Biological Station, Michigan, USA - KB3-175-3 | ecosystem: Environmental > Terrestrial > Soil > Unclassified ...
ACGACGATCGGACCCCAATCGTGCGTCGTCGGCCGGTAGCGCTGCGGATCTTTCCCGACGTAGTGCGGAAGCTGCCAGGCCTTGATCAGCGCCAGCCGGAACTCCTCGTCCGGCATCGGCGCGAGCGCGGTATGCAGCGCGTAGGGCTCCTCCAGCCGCTGGCCGTTGCGGATCACGGTGTCATGCGTCATTTGCAGCGTATCGCCCGGCGTCCCGATCACGCGCTTCACGATGTTCAGGTTGGGCGTGGAATCCTCGACCGAGCGGAAGATCACGACAGCGTCGCGCTTCGGCGTGGCGAACGAGGGCAGCCGGCAGCAGTGAAACCCCGTCAGCGGAATTTCCAGCTCCCCGCCGAACACCGCCTTGTTCACGAACAGGAAATCGCCGATCAGCAGCGTGTTCTCCATGCTCGGCGACGGGATGCGAAACGCCTCGACGAGGAACGAGCGGAGAATGATCCAAATGAGGAACGCGGCGCCGATCGCCCGGGCCCATGCGACCGCTTCATCCTTGACCGTCTTCTTGAGAGGCGGTGAAGGTTTGGTGGAGGTTGGTGGAGGTTGTGAATGACGCGGCGACGGGGCTGTCACGGCTGCTCGACCCAATCCGCGATGAAGATGTTGGTCTCGCCCTGCACCTTACCGTGCCGGTTCGAGGCCCAGACGAGCAAGCGTCCGTCGGGCGAGAACATTGGGAAGGCGTCGAACTCGGTGTCGGTCGTGATCTGCTGCAGCCCCGTTCCATCGGTGTTGACCAGATACAGATCGAAATTGCGCGAGCGCGGGTTCTTGTGGTTGGACGCAAACAGGATGCGGCGCCCGTCGGGGTGGAAATAGGGCGCGAAGTTCGCGCCGCCCAGGTTCGTCACCTGCCGCTGGTTCGAGCCGTCCGCGTTCATCACCCAGATTTCCATGCGCGTCGGCCGGACCAGGTTCTGGCCGAGCAGCGCGACGTAGTCCGACGAATCGGTCGCGGTCTGCGCATGCCAGGCGCGATAGACGATCTGTTTTCCATCGGGCGAGAAGAACGGCCCGCCATCGTAGCCGAGCGTGTGCGTCAACCGCTTTACGTTCTTGCCATCGACACTCATCGTGTAGATGTCGAGATCGCCGTCGCGCAACGAGGTGAACACGATCGTCTTGCCGTCGGGCGACAGCGTGCCCTCGGCGTCGTAGCGAGGATTTGTGGTCAGGCGGCGCGGGTTGCGTCCGTCGGCCCGCGCCGAGTAGATGTCGTAATCGAACAGCGCCCACACGTACCCCTTGGAATAATCGGGGCGCGGCGGGCACGCGGGCCCGGTGTGCTCGGTCGACGCGTAGAAGATTCGCTTGTCGTTGTTGAAGAAATACCCGCAGGTCGTCCGGCCCCGCCCGCTCGAGACGCGATGCAGGTTCGTCCCGTCGCTGTTGATCACGAACTGCTGATCGCACCCCGAGTCCGTTTCCTGGCGCTGAAAAATGATTTGCCGGCCGGACTTCGAGAAATACGCCTCGGCATTTTGGCCGCCGGAGGTCAGCTGTCGAATGTTGCGCAGATGCCCTTCCCCGGAATCCGCGGGGATCGTCTGCAGCAGCGCGAGTATGAGGGGCAGCGTGTGCATCGGACTGGCAAGCTAGAGACATTCAAACGGTCCGGCAATGTTAGATTATCTGCTCCGATGAACGACCCGAAGGCACCCCGCCCGTCACGTCAGCCGTTGATGGACCCGCTCGGCCAGCTTTGTGCCGATGGGAAACAGACGGCCGAGTATTTGTGGCAGGTGCCCAAGGATGCCGCCGCGCGCCAGAAGATCATGCAGCTGCTGAATCAGATCGGTGTCGAAAGCGCGCGCCAGGGACGCCATGAAATGCCGAAGCTCGTCGAGGAGCTGAAGATCGCCGCCCAGGCCAGCCCGTCGCCGCAGCAGGTCGAGCTGCTCGTCGATGGATTCGACCGCCTCACCAAACTGTGGCAAGCCGCCAAATCCGGATTGTTATGACCAAGACTGCCGTGGATCTCGAGCAATTGTCCATCGACACCGTCCGCACGCTCGCCATGGACGCGGTGCAGCAGGCCGATTCCGGTCATCCCGGTACGGCGATGGCGCTCGCGCCGCTCGCGTACGTGCTGTGGATGCGACACCTGAAATACAATCCGGCGAACCCCGAGTGGCGCGACCGCGACCGGTTCGTGCTGTCAGCGGGCCACGCCTGCATGCTGCTGTACAGTGTCCTGTATCTCACGGGCTACGACGTCACCCTCGACGACATCAAGAGCTTCCGGCAATGGGCGAGCAGGACGCCGGGCCATCCGGAGCGCGGCATGACGCCGGGCGTCGAGGCGACCACCGGTCCGCTCGGCCAGGGGACCGGCAACGCGGTCGGGATGGCGATCGCCGAGGCACAGCTGGCCGCGATGTATAACCGGCCGGGACACGAGATCTTCAGTCATTACACGTACTTCCTCGCCTCCGACGGCGATCTGATGGAGGGGATTTCGCACGAGGCCTGCTCGCTCGCCGGCCACCTGAAGCTCGGCAAGCTGATCGGCTTCTACGACGACAACCGCATTACCATCGACGGCTCGACCGACCTCGCGTTCTCCGACGACACCGCGAAACGGTTCGAGGGATATGGCTGGCACGTGCAGCACGTCGAGGACGGCAACGATCTGGAGGCGCTCGATGCCGCGATCGTGGCGGCGCAACGCGAGCGTGGGCGGCCGTCGCTGATCATCGTGCGCACGCATATCGGCTGGGGCAGCCCGCACAAGCAGGATACGGCGGACGCGCACGGTGCGCCGCTTGGCGTCGAAGAGATCAAGCTCACCAAGCAGAATCTCGGCTGGCCATCGCTCGAGCCGTTCTACGTTCCGGAAGACGCGCTCGAGCACTGGCGCACGGCGAAGGCGCGCGGCGCGCGCGCCGAAACCGAATGGCGCAAGCGCTGGGACGCTTATCGCGCGGCCGAACCGGATCTCGCCGCCGAGCTGGACCGGCGGTTTACGGGCAGGTTGCCTGAGGGCTGGGACACGGCGCTGCCGTCGTTCGGGGCCAAAGACGCGCAGGCCACGCGTGCGGCGTCCGGAAAGGTTCTCAACGCGATCGCATCGAGGATGCCCGAGCTCATCGGCGGTTCCGCGGATCTCACCGGCTCCAACAACACCGAGATCAAGGGCGCCGGGATATTCAGCGCGACCAACCATGCCGGCCGCAATTTCCATTTCGGGATTCGCGAGCACGGGATGGGAGCGGCGATGAACGGACTCGCGCTCCACGGCGGATTCATCCCGTTCGGCGGCACATTCCTGATCTTCTCCGACTACATGCGCCCGTCGATTCGTCTCGCGGCGCTGACCCATCTCCGCACGATCTACGTGTTCACGCACGACTCGATCGGCCTCGGCGAGGACGGGCCGACGCATCAGCCGATCGAGCAGCTCACCGCGTTGCGCGCCATTCCCAATCTTGCCGTCATCCGCCCGTCGGATCCGACCGAGGTCGTCGAGGCGTGGCGCGCCGCTGTCGCTCATCGGATCGGCCCGGTGGCGCTCGTGCTCACGCGGCAGAAAGTGGCCGTGGTGGATCGGACGAAATTCGCGCCCGCGGCCGGCCTGCATCAGGGTGGATATGTACTCGCCGATGGCGGGAACCCTGACGTTGTGCTCGTGGCCAGCGGCTCAGAAGTGGAGCTCATCCTCGGCGCGTATGAAAAGCTGACGGCTGAGGGCAGACGGCCCCGAGCCGTGTCGATGCCCTGCCTCGAGTACTTCGGCAAGCAGCCCGAGAGCTATCGCAACGCGGTGTTGCCGCCGGGCGTCCCGATTGTCGCCATCGAAGCGGGATCGCCCCAATCCTGGGACGGCCTGGTGGGAAAAGACGGCGCGATCATCGGGATCGAGCGGTTCGGCGCATCGGCGCCGTATCAGCGGATCTACAAGGAGCTCGGGCTCACCGTCGATAACGTCGTCGCCGAGGCAAAGCGCGTCAGCGGTTGAGCAGCTCCTTGGCGGCCGCTCGGCCCGATCTCAAACAGGCCGACACGCCCGCTCCATCGTAGCCCGCGCCGGCGATCGCAAGAGGCGGTAGCCGGCGCAGTCTTTTCCGAATCGCCGCAACCTGCTCCGCGTGATGCGGGCGATATCTCGGCAATCCCCGATGCCAGTAGAACACGCGCGACCACAGCGCCGCGCCGCGAATCCCGAGGATCGTCGTCAGCTGCGCGTGGGCGACGGCTGCCGGGTCCCCGTCCTGGGGCGGCAGATACGCGCGCAGCAGCAGGTGTCCTCGCGGAGCGCGACCGGGGAACTTGAGCGACGAGAACGTGCCGGCGCGGATGTGCTCGGGAGATTCCACGACAAAGCCTGACCCCTTCAGCGGTCGGCTCAACTGCGAGTCCCGGTACGCCAGCGACACCGTGATGCTCGGTAAGTAGTGCGTCTCGGCCAGGGTCCGCGCGTGCCCGGCGCCCACCGCCTCGAGCAAGCGACCGGCCGAGTACGCCGGTAAGGCGAGGATGACCGCATCGCCGTCGTGCGCGGAGCCGCCCGTCACCGCGACGTGCCAGCCGTTTTTCAGAGGAACCAGCCCAGCCACCCCCTGAGCAACGCGCACCTTGCCCGCGAGTCTTTCCATGAGTGCGGCGACCGGCTCGGCCATTCCCCCCGCAAAGCTGCGAAACCCCGCGGCCACTTCCGCTTTCGTCGCGTCGATTCCCAGCAACGCGGCCGCGCGCCCTTCATCGAGCGGAGCCAGCTCGGTGCCATTCCATAACGCCGTCCCCCGCGACTGCTGATCGATGACACGATCTGCGATGCCGAGCTCCGCCGCGAGCGCCGGCAGCTCGGGCTCTCCGGCGAGAAAGCCGTCAGGTCCGCCCTCGATCACGAAGTCTTCCATCTGCTCGGTGACGATGATCCCGCCGGCGCGTCGCTCGCTTTCGAGCACGAGGACGTCATGGCCGCCGGCGCGCGTGAGCTCCCAGGCAGCACCGAGCCCGGCGATGCCGGCGCCGACGACGATGATCTTCAGAACCAGCCTCGCTGCGCGACCGTCGTTCGCACGACCTCCGCGACGGCAGCCACGAGGCCGGGATCATCGTTCAGCGATGCCGTGCGCTCGAGCTGAATGCCGAGTCTCTTGGCGAGTGCCTGATACTCGACATCGATGTCGTACAGGATTTCGACGTGGTCGCACACAAACCCAATCGGCACGAGCAGCACGGATTTGTGGCCGGACTTCGCCAGCTCCGTGATCACTTCTTCCGCGTCGGGTCCCAGCCATGGCTCCGGCGTCGCGCCCGCGCTCTGATAGGCCATGCGCCACTGACTGAGATCCGCGCGCCTGGCGACCGCACTGACGCTCAACATGAGCTCGGTCGGGTAGGGATCGGCCGACGCGAGGATCTTTTCGGGAAGGCTGTGAGCCGTGAAGATGACCTGGACCTGGGACGGGTCGGGAAAACGCTGTAGCGCCTGGGCAATCCGCTGTGCCGTCGCGTCGAGGAATTGCGGTTGCTGCCACCAGCTGCGCACGAGCGCGACGTCCAGGCGGCCATCAGCGGCCTGAAGCAACTTCTTCTCGTACGCGCCCACCGACATGTTCGAGTAGTGCGGCGCCATCGCGACGCCCACGACGCGCTGGAATCCGGCGCCGGCGATCTCGCTGACGACGTCGGGAATGAACGGACGCCAGTGCCGCATCCCAACGAAGATCTTGAACCGATCACCCAGGGCGCGGGCGATACCGGCTGCCTGCGCCCGAGTCAGCTCGAGAATCGGGGAGCGGCCGCCGATGCGGGCATAGCGGGCCCGGATCTCCTCGACGAGCTGCGGCTTGGTCGGACGCCCGCCGCGCACGTCCATGAGATAGGGCTCGACCTCTGCGATGTTGCCCGGCCCGCCGTACGCCATGACCAGCACCGCGATCTGCTCAATGGTCATGCACCAGATCCACCACGGCGCGCACCGCGGCGACGTCGGTCTCCGGCAGAACGCCATGGCCGAGGTTGAAGATGTGGCCGGGCCGCCCACCGGCGCGCTTCAGGATGTCGCGCACCTGACGGTCCCGCTCCGCCGCGGGAGCCAGCAACGCGACGGGCTCGAGATTGCCCTGGATCGCGCGCTCGCCAATCCGCGTCCAGGCGGCATCGATCGGGATACGCCAGTCGACGCTGACGACGTCGCCGCCGGCGCCGGCGAAATCCTCCAGGAACGTCGCGGTCCCAGTCCCGAAATGAATCAGCGGGACGCCCGCGGCTCCGGCGAGCGCCAGCACGCGCCGGCTGTGCGGCGCGACATACGTCCGATAATCATCGGGGGAGAGACAGCCGACCCAGCTATCGAACAGCTGCAGTGCCTGCGCGCCGGCGCGCGCCTGCGCGGCGAGATACGAGCCCACGAGGTCGGCCAGCTTTTTCAGCAGGAGGTGCCAGGTGTTGGGCGCCTGGTACATGAGCTGCTTCGTCTTGGTGAACGTCCGGCTCGCACCACCTTCGATCGCATAACTCGCGAGCGTGAAGGGAGCTCCCGCAAAACCGATCAGCGGGATCTCGGCGGGCAGCGCGCGACGCGCGAGCCGGATCGCGTCGCACACATACCCCAGCTCGGCGTCGACACTGAACTCGGGTAGGCGCTCGACGTCGGTCTGATCACGAATCGGCCGATCGATCTTGGGCCCTTCGCCGGGCTCGAACCGCAGCCCCAGGCGCAGCGGCTCGAACGGGAGCAGAATGTCGGCAAAGATGATCGCAGCATCGACCCCCAGATGCTCGACCGGCTGCAGGGTCACTTCGGCCGACAGCTCGGGGCGATGACAGAGATCGAGAATGGAGTAGCGCTTGCGCAGCTTGCGGTATTGCGGCATGTAGCGACCCGCCTGCCGCATGAACCAGACGGGCGTAACGTCGGTGCGCTCCCGACGGCACGCTTTAAGAAACCGTGAGACCTTGCGCCTCGGCGTGAGCGATCAAAATCGTGTCGCCGTCGAGCTTGACCTGGTACGTCGCGACGGCGTGTACCGGCGGTCCACTGAGCACCCGCCCGTTTTCAAGTGAGAACACCCCTTCGTGCCACGGGCAGGTCACCGCACAGCGCGCCGGATCGACGGTGCCTTCCGAGAGGCTCGCGCGCGCGTGCGTGCAGCGATTCGCGATCGCGTAGACGGTACCGTTCACGTTGAACAGCGCGACGGCGTCGTTGGCCGCATACACGCGCTTCGCCGCTCCCGGCGGCAGGTCCGAGAGGGTCGCAACTGGAGTAAATCCATCTTCGCGCGACGGGAAACGGGAAACGTGGGCCGCTGCTCCAGCTCCTCCGAGAGTGTCCAACATGTCCCAAAGCGACATTTGGACGCACGTGAACGTCGGCGTGTCGCGCAACGTGTATGACGACGACTCACTCTCACGCAGCTCCATGACGAGATCGAGAAACTCGCCGGGATTGTCGCCCTCGAACGCCACGATGAATTCCTGGTCGTCGAGACCATAGGAGTAGGTCGTATTCAAGCGGATCGTCGGATACTTGCGACCGATGCGGACGTGCTCGTCCATCATCCGCTGCCGCTCGGGCTTGGGCAGCGCGTACCAGCTCCGCGTCTTGATGAACGGATAGACGAACAGGTACTTGGCCGCGCTCGGCTGAATGACGAGCCGTTTCTCGTGATGCGGATCGGCGGGGAATTCGTAGATCGAGCGCCGAGTCATGGCGAGGTAGCTGTACGGAATCGAGAGATACGCGCCGAGATCGGTGCGATTGAGCGCGGTCTGGAGCTCGACGAGCGCGTCCAGATCCTCGGCCACCTGCCAGAGCAGGAAGTCGGTATCGCCGCGAATGCCGACCAGGCCGTACGGGCGCAGCAGCAGTCGCCCATGATAGCGCTCGAGCGTTTCGCCGAATTCGAGCTTGGCGGACGCTTGGCGCTCGGCGGTCAGTCGCCGCCAGGCCGAGTCGAGCTTGTAGAAGGCGTAGCGGACGACCTGGCGCTTTTCGTTCCCGGCAGAAGGCATGGTGGGCAATCTATTCAGGGAGATGGGAGATGGGAGATGTACGATGGGCTACACCGTCAAGTACTTCTCCCATCTCCCTTCTCCCTCAGATCGTGCCGGTATCTCCTCACCAACACGTACGTCAGCCACGAGAAGATCCCGAGCGGAAGCAGGACCATCAGGATCGAAGCCCAGAAGTAGATGATGTCCTGGTCCTCGCCATGCAGCAGCACCGCGAGCGAGGCGAGCATCAGCGGCCGATGAAGCGCCGCAGGTGGCGCAGGTAGTAGGCGAGCCCCACGGCGAGCCCCAGGAACCCGATCCCGAGCACCATCTGGCCGCGCCAGATCGACCAGAACGCGAAGCCGGCGCAGAACACGATGCCGGTGGTGATGAGGATGCGATGAAACGGGATCATCGAGGATCTCGGGTCAGGCGATCTTGTCCAGCACCATCAACGTCAACAGCGCCGGCAAGTAAAGAATCGAGACGAAAAACAGCCGCCACGCGCGCGTGGGCGTCGCCCGCACGAGCAGGGTGCTTCCGGCCACGACGTACACCACGCCGAGCGCGAGCGCGCCGAAGAAGTACAGGCTGCCCGTGACCCGCAGGAGGGTCGGCATCAGACTGATCGGCAGCAGCGCGACGGCATAGAGCATCGCCATCCGCCCGGTGTCGGCGCCGCTGTCGTCATCGACGCTGAGCATGCGCAGGCCGCCCGCGCGATAGTCCTCGCGATACAACCACGCGAGCGCGAGGAAATGCGGCAGCTGCCACAGGAACAGAATCCAGAACAGCGCCGCCACCGCCGGTCCGATGCTGCCGCCGGCGGCGGTCCAGCCGCCGACGATCGGAAGCGCGCCGGGGACGGCACCGACCAGTGTGTTGAGCGTCGACGTGCGCTTGAGCGGCGTGTACAGCAGCACGTAGGTCGCGAAGGTCAGCGCCGCGAGCATTGCCGTGACCGCATTGACCGTGACCGCCAGATAACCGACGCCGGCCGCGGTGATGGCGGACGCGAACCACATGGCCGCGAGGGGCGTGACGCGACCGGAGGGCAACGGCCGGCGCCGCGTACGGGCCATTCGCCCGTCCACATCCCGCTCGCGGATCTGGTTCCAGGCGTTGGTGCCGCCCGCGACCAGGGCGGTCCCGAGCAGCGTGTTCGCGAGCAGCAGCAGGTCCACGCGCTCCCGCGCGCCGAGATAGAAGCCGGCGGCCGCGGTGAGGAGGACCAGCTGGGTAATGCGCGGCTTGGTCAGCTCGAGCAGCGCTACCAGATCTTCTCCAGGATGCCGGCGCTGATCAGGATCAGCGCGAGCGGGATCGGGATGATGAAGATCAGGCGCAGCCGCCAGCGTTCGAACTTGAGGTGCATGAAGAACAGGGCGACGAGCATCGCCTTCCAGATCGCCAGGATCAGCAGCAGGATCAGCTTCACATTCTGCGAGACCGGCAGCTCGAAGGCGAGCAGCACCTCGGCTATCGTCATGACGAACAAATACAGCCAGATCAGCATGTAATTCGGCCGAACGTGCGTCGTCGCGGGCTGGGGCGTCGTGGTCATAGGGCGGCCGTCCTCAGACGAGGTAGACGATCGTGAACAGGATGATCCACACCAGGTCGACGAAGTGCCAGTACAAGCCGATCACCTCGATACCCGCATAATCCTGCGCCGAGTATTTCTCGGGCAGCACCTTGGTGAAGTAGAGGTACAGCATGCTGACCACGCCGCAGGTCACGTGGAACCCGTGGAATCCCGTCATCGTGAAGAAGGTCGAGCCGTACATCCCGGCCACGCCGGCCCCGTACTTCACCGGATCGGTCAGCGCATGCTCGGCGAGGAGGGAGCCTTCGCGATAGCCCGAGGGCGTGAAGCCGTGACCCACCAGCTTGATGTACTCGAAGATCTGCACGCCGACGAACCCGGCGCCGCAGATGATCGTGATGAGCAGCCAGAACTTGAGGCCGCCGTCCTGCAGCCTCTGTCCGGGCACCTTGCGCAGGAAATACTTCTTCCCATCGGCGATCGCGGCGTACGCCTTCACCATCGACACCGACGAGCAGATCAGCAGGAAGGTGTTGATGCCGGTGAGCGGCACATTGAGCACCGCGCCGGGCTTGGCCCACGCGTCCGGCATGCCGAAGCGCAGCACGATGTACGAGCCGATGAGCGCCGTGAAGAACATGACGTCGCTCGCGAGGAACACCCACATGCCCAGTTTTTTGCTGTATACGCCCGAGCCCGGCTCCGCCGGGACCGGCGGCCGCATCGCGTCGGTCATCGCGGTGGTGGCCACGTTAGTGTCCTCCCGGGAGCGTCGCGGGTACGGGATCGCGATCGGTGGGCAGCTTCCTGGTCTGCGGCAGGAAGTCGGTATCGGGCGCTTCCGGCGCGCTGAACTCGTACGGGCCGCGATACACGTTGGGCGTCGCGGGCGCCCAGTTGCCGTGCGGCGCCGGGTTCGGCAGCGACCACTCGAGGCCGTTGTCGTTCCACGGATTCATCGGCGCCACTTTCCCCTTCTTCAGGCTCCACAGGAAGTTGAACGCGAACAGGAACTGCACGGCGAACAGCGCGAAGGCGCTGTAGGAAATGAACACGTTGAGAAACTGCTGTGGCTTCAGGAAATCGTAGATCGTGGGATCATAGATCCGGCGCATCTGGCCCCCCATGCCGATGATGTGCATGGGGAAGAACGTCATGTTGTAGGTGATCAGCGTGAGCCAGAAGTGCACCTTGCCCACCCGCTCATTCATCATCCGGCCGAACATCTTGGGATACCAGAACGTGATCGCGGCGAA
>Ga0134127_10003914_pt1 | contig 10764 bp, 16 predicted proteins | sample KB31753_FD_96459 | JGI IMG/M metagenome (GOLD analysis project Ga0134127, IMG submission 96459) | Terrestrial soil microbial communities with excess Nitrogen fertilizer from Kellogg Biological Station, Michigan, USA - KB3-175-3 | ecosystem: Environmental > Terrestrial > Soil > Unclassified ...
AACGTTCTAGATTCCCGCTCCGCAAAAACTAGCACTTCGCCGAAGTGGTGGAATTGGTAGACGCGCTGGCTTCAGGAGCCAGTGGGCGCAAGCCCGTGGGGGTTCGAGTCCCCCCTTCGGCATACACCTAGGCGTCTAGACGTCTAGTATCGTGGCACCTCCCCATCGACCTCGCGTGACCAGGCGTCGATTCCTCCCGCCAGGCTGCGCACGCTCGCGAATCCCGCCCCCTTGAGCAGCTCGCGCGCTTTCAACGAGCGCAGTCCGTGATGACACAGCGTGACGATCTCGGCGTTCGGCGGCAGATGCGGAATGGCGCGCGGCAGATCGCGCAGCGGAATCAGCTGCGACCCTTCGATCCGCGCGATTTCGGCTTCGCGCTGCTCGCGCACGTCGAGCAGAATCAGATTCGGCTTGCGCCCCCGCTCTCGGCGTAACTCCTGCGCGCTGATTTCGACCCCCTCCCCCGTCTCCCTTCCCCCCTCCCCCATACCACAAAACGCTTCGTAATCGATGAGCGTCGTCACGGTGGGATTTGCGCCGCACACCGGGCACTGTGAATCCTTCTCCAGTGCCAGCTCACGGAATTGCATGTTGCGGCCGTCGAACAGCAGCAGCCGTCCGACCAGCGACGTCCCGACGCCGAGGAGCAGTTTGATCACCTCGAGTGCCTGGAGCGAGCCGATGATCCCCGGCAGCACGCCGAGCACGCCGCCTTCAGCGCACGACGGCACCAGATCGGGTGACGGCGGCTCGGCATAGAGACACCGATAGCACGGACCACGTTTCGCCGCGAACACCGACACCTGACCATCGAAGCGGAACACCGCGCCGTAGACCATCGGCTTCCCGAGCAGGACGCAGGCATCATTCACGAGATAGCGCGTCGGAAAATTGTCCGACCCGTCCACGATCACGTCGAACCGTTTCAGGATGTCGAGCGCGTTTGCCGACGACAGCCGTTCAGAGAACGTCTCGAGCGCGACGTGTGGATTGATGTCGTGTAGACGGGCGCGCGCGGACTCGGTCTTGGCCGTGCCGATGTCGGAAGTGCCGTGAAGAATTTGTCGCTGCAGGTTGCTGCGATCGACGATATCGAAGTCGACGATGCCGAGCGTACCCACGCCGGCGGCGGCCAGATACAACGCGGCGGGCGACCCGAGTCCGCCCGCACCCACCAGCAGCACGCGCGCCTGTTTGAGCTTTGTTTGGCCGGCGAGACCTACTTCGGGAAGCGTGAGGTGCCGCGAGTAGCGCAGCAGCTCCTCATGCGACAGCGACGTCAATGGACCGACGCGACTCCGGCGATCTGATAGACCTGCGGCTCGGCATGCAGAAGGTCGGCGAGACTCACGCCCGCGAGCACCTCGTTGATGCGCCGCTCGAGCAGGCGCCACACGGGACGAATACTGCACGCGTTCGCCGGATCGCAGCGCTCGTCGTCCACTTTGTGATGGTCGCAGTTCACTTCAAAGGTCACGTGCTCGGACGCTTCGATGACGTCCTTCACGCTGACCTGATGCGCCTCGCGCGCCAGCAAGTACCCGCCGCGCGCGCCCCGGACCGACTCGACGAGCCCTGCGCGCCGCAGGCGCAACAGGATCTGCTCGACGTAGTCGTGCGGAAGCCGTTCCTGCTCCGAGAGTTCGCGGGCCGCGACGGGACCCTGCCCCGACCGCTTCGCGAGTTGGATCGAAACGATTAAGCCATACTCCGCCCAGGTTGTAACGCGCATGGACGGAATATGGGAGCCCAGTTATCGGGATTCAATGGCCGGGCTGAGGCTGATCCCCGCTTGGAGGAGGAACGCGTCCCGGTCGCTCGCCGTGGCGCGCTGCATCCACAGCACCCGCGTATTCAGGTTCCACATCAGGGACCGGCCGCTGAGAATGTCGACGCCGAGGCCGCCGTGGACGCCCTGCGCCATTCCGCGGTCGTCACCCTTCTCCGGGAAGCCGGCCAACAGCACGCCCAGATCGGCATAGATCCGGCCCCACGACGGACGGAGCGACGGTTCGTATCCCGGCGCAAAGAAGATCGCAAACGGCTCGCAGCCGCTGGTGCAGCTCGACGTGACGCGCAGCGGCGCGTAGTCGAGCTGCAGGCCGAGCGATCCGGCCTTCTTGGTATCGCGGCGGAACCGCACGCCGAGCGTCGGACCGCGGCCTTCGAAGGCGCCGCTCAACCGGCCCAGCACCCCGACCGTGGGTCCGAGGGTGCCGCTCATGATCTGGCTCTCGCGCGGCGGCCCCAGCAGGAACGAGAAGTTCGCGCGGCCCTCGAGCGTCTGCATCGCGCTGTTGGGCACCTGGAAGAATCGGCCCTCGAGCAGGCCCGCCACCTGGCTGCCGAAGTTGAGCCGGACGCCCATCCCGAAGCCAAAACCGATTTCGCTGCTCGCCGCGGCGCTGGTGTTGCACCCGAGCGGAATGAGCCCGGGGTTCTGATCGAGCACCCGCGCGAGACCGAGCGCGGTGGAGGCGAAGGGAGCGATGCCGCCGGCGCCGACGGGATAGTAGTTGGATTCAGCGCCGAAGAACGTCATCTGCCGCTCGCAGGTGCTGCTCGAAAGATCGGCGTAGCGGGAAGCGGCGAGACCGATTTCGCCCTCGTCGCCGGACAGGAGGGCGAAGGTCGCTCCCCACGACAAATAGTTGTGCGTGCCGCGTTCGTCTTCGAACGCGATGATCGACATGGTGGGGCCGATTCGACCGCGACGTTGCGCGGTTGCGCTGCCGGCCAACGCGAGCGCGGCGAGGAGAATCGACAGGGTGCGCATGGGTGCAACTTCTACCGCACCGCGCTCGGCCCTGCCGTGACTGCGGTCACTTCATGAGGAAACCCACGAGGAGTCCGGCCGCGTTGACGCGCGCCAGCCACGCCCACATCGTCGCGCGATGGAGCGCCCGCACGCGCGTCCACCAGATGCTGCCGCCCAGCGACGCGAACAGAATCGGCAGCCACAACACCGTGCCGAACTCCATTCCCGCGAGCGGACCGCCGCCCTCGACCCACAAGGAGGTCCGCAGCCGGGCGTACACGTACGCGAACACGAGACCGAACAGCAACGACAGGACTGCGGATTTCAGGAGCGCCGGACCCATGAACGCTTTCATTTGCTCCGGCGAGAGCGGCTCAGCGTAGGACTCCATCCCGGTGGTAAAGACCTTGCCCCACATCACGTAGTCGACGACGTACACCACGACACCTGCGATCAGACCGGCCACGATCCAGCTGTTCATAGGTGCGTCTCCGATGTGAGAGTTACTTGCGCTCGTCCCGCTCCCCGGGAACACCCAGCTCCGTCATCGCCCGTAAGTCGAGCACTTCGTCGAGCTCCTTCCCTTTCAACAATCCCTTCTCGGTCACCAGCTGACGCACGGTGACGTTTTTGGCCACCGCCTCCTTCGCGAGCTTCGCGGCTTCGGCGTAACCGATCTTGGGCGCGAGCGCGGTGACCAGTGCCGGGCTGCGCTCGAGCCAGTAGGCGCACTGCGCGGCATCGGCCTCGATGCCTTCGACACACCGCTCCGCCAGCACGCGCGAGGCGTTGGTGATGATCATCATCGAGAAGACGACGTTGTGCGCGATCACCGGCATCATCACGTTCAACTCGAGCTGACCCGCCTCCGCGGACGTCATCACCGTCACGTCGTTGCCGAGCACCTGGAAGCAGACCTGGTTCACCATCTCGGGAATCGAGGGATTCACCTTTCCCGGCATGATGCTCGATCCGGGCTGCACGGCAGGCAGCAGCAGCTCGGCAAATCCCGTGCGCGGCCCCGACGCCAGCAGGCGCAGGTCACTCGCGATTTTCCCGAGATCGGCGGCATACGTCCGGACCGCGCCGGAGAACGCCGCGGCGTCCCCCATCGACTGCATCAGCTGGACGCGGTCCTTCCCTTCCCGCAGCTCGAGGCCGGTCATCGCGCGCAGGTGTTTGATCATGAGCGCGGGATATTGCGGCTCGGCGTTGAGGCCGGTACCGACGGCCGTGCCGCCGATCCCGAGGTCACGCAGATCGTCGGCGGCGCGCGCGATGCGATCGCGATTGCGCTCGACCGTATGCCCCCAGGCCGCGAACTCCTGGCCGACGCGGACCGGCGTAGCGTCCTGGAGATGCGTGCGTCCCGATTTCACGATGCCGTCGAACGCCTTGCCTTTCTCCATGAAGGCCCGGGCCAGCCGCGTCAACGCTTCCGTCAGGGCCGCGAGCTGCGAGAGCGCCGCGAGCCGGATCGCTGTGGGGATCACATCGTTGGTGGACTGCGCCATGTTGACGTGATCGTTCGGATGGACGGGCTTGTACTCGCCGCGCCTGGCGCCGAGGATCTCGTTGGCGCGGTTCGCGAGCACTTCGTTGGCGTTCATGTTGTGCGAGGTGCCGGCACCGGCCTGGTACGGATCGACCACGAACTGGTCGCGATGGCCCCCGGCCAGGACTTCATCGGCCGCCGCGATGATGGCATCGGCCAGCTTGCGATCGAGCCGGCCGGTTTCCCGATGGGTCAGCGCGCCGGCTTTCTTGATCCAGACGACTGCATCGACGAAGGGAGCGAGGGGTCGCAGATTGGAGATGGGGAAGTTCTGCCGGGCGCGTTCGGTCTGAATGCCCCAGAGCGCCTCGGCCGGAACCGGCAGCTCTCCCAGGGGATCACGTTCGATGCGCGTCTGAGCCACTCCGCCTCCATCTGTGCGACGACCGTCCGTCTCGAGCCAGGAATCACCCATGGAATCCCACGATTTCGTTCAGCATCTCGTTGACCGCGCGACCTTTCGCCCGGACGCCATGGCGAAAGTCGACTGCTTCCGCTCGCATCGCCTGATCGTCGGACTCAACTGTTTCGAGCCGGGACAATCACAGGCGGCGCACACCCACGCCGGTGCCGACAAATTCTATGTAGTGCTCAGCGGAAAGGCCACTTTCGTCGTCGCCGATCGTGAAATCGCCGCGGGCCCGGGCGATTTCATCGCCGCCCCGGCCGGTGTGCCGCACGGCGTGGTGCGCGCCGCCGAGCGCACGGTCGTGCTGATGGCCATGGCGCCGGCGCCTACGTCTTCCTCCGGCGAAACCACCCGACGGTAAACAAGTCCTTGGCGGCCTTGGCGCCGTGCGTCCGCACCAGCAGGTACATGCCGAGCGCGCTCAGCAAGATCGTGGTGTAGAACCGCCACAGCAGCAGCATCGTCAGCTGGTGGCCGGGTCCGAAATCGCCCGCGACGCCCGAGAGAAACGCGACCTCGATGCCGCCGCCGCCCGAGGGCAGCGGGACCACGAGCGGCGCGTGCAACAGCGCGAGCGATCCGAAGAACATCACCGCCAACGGCGGCGCGTCGGGATGGCCCCACACGAGCGCGGGCAGCACGAGCGCGCGCGCGGCGAGACTGACGACCGTGAGCAGTGCGCCCGCGAGCAGCACCCACCACGGCGCCCGGCGCACGTGCGCCAGCGCCACGCGCCATTGCCGCCGTACGCGATGCCGGATCGCGCCGGCCCGAACCAGCCGCTGCAATGTCCAGACCGTGACCAGCACGATCAAGACGATCAGCTCGATCGCCAGGAGGTCGCGCGCGAGGCTGTGCGTGAGGAAGCGCTCCGCGGTAAGACTCCAGTCGGGCACGTAATACGCGGCCAGCGAGATCGCGACCAGACCAAAGACCGGCCACTCGGCGGCGACTTCGACGCCCAGCGCCACGAGCGACGTGACCACGCGCATGCCGGACCACGTCATCCCGAGAAAGCGGGCGGGCTCACCACCCAGCCGGTTGGGCGTGAACGTTGCCGCCGCTTCGCCGTACAGGTTCAGGCGCAGCGCATCGGCAAACCCGAGCTGCCCGCCTGCCGCGCGGCCCGCGAGCTGGATGCGCCAGGCCCGGGCGATGCAGTCGACGACGAGCAGCAGCAGCGCGAGCGCGTGATTCAATCGGAGCAGTCGCCAAGCGGATACAGGAATCCGCAATTCGGACACGGATTCTTGCAGCCCCAGGGCTTGGGGCGCACCGTCGCTCCGCAGCGCAGGCAGCGCGGCGGGGACTTAGACGAGCCGGTAGGCGCCGGTGAGGAAGGGATTCGTGTTTCGCTCCCGTCCGATGGTGCTTTCGGGTCCATGGCCACTGTAGAGGATGGTGTCGTCCGGAAGCGGGAGCAACTCGCGCGCGATACTCGCGATCAGCGTTTCGGCATCGCCGCCAGGCAAGTCAGTGCGGCCGACGGAGCCGGCAAACAGCACGTCGCCGCTGAACGCGACGCCATGTCCGATCAGGCAGACGCTGCCCGGGGAATGCCCGGGCGCATGGCGAACGGCGAAGCGCAATGTGCCCACCGCGAGCTGCTCGCCATGCACCATCTCGCGATCGGGCACGGGCAGCGGCGGCGTTCCCCCGAGTCCGAACCACGTCGCCTGCTCCGGGACCGCATCGTAGAGCGGCCGGTCCGCGGGATGGAGCCACACGGGCGCGTCCGTTTCCGCGACCAGGCGCCCGACGCCGAGGACGTGATCGAGGTGCGCGTGGGTGAGCCAGATCGCGACCGCTGTCGTGCCGGTCTCCGCGATCTTGTGTAGGATCAGTCCCGCTTCCTCGCCGGGATCGACGATGGCGCACTGACCCGCCTGTTCATCGACGACGAGGTAACAGTTCTCGGCAAACACGCCGTTGGGAATCTGGACGATCTTCATTTCTTGACCGGCGCGCCGTCACCCTGCTCGCGCAGCGACTTCAGGAATTTCTCGACGGCGATGGCGGCGGTGGTCGCGTCGCCGACGGCGGTCGTGATCTGACGCGTCACCTGGCTGCGCACGTCGCCCGCGGCGAACAGTCCGGACATCGAGGTCATCATCTTGTTGTCGGTAATGAAATAGCCGCCGGCATCGTGATCGACGTGGCCCTCGACGATCTGCGTATTGGGCTTGAATCCCGCGAAGATGAACACGCCGCCCACATCGAGGTTCGATCGCGCACCGCTGACCCGGTCCTCCAGGACCGCGTGGGTCACGCCCTTGGCGTTGCCCACGATCTCCGGCACGACGGCGTTGCGAATGATGTTGATTTTCGGATTGGCGAAGGCACGCTCCTGCAAGATCTTCGACGCGCGGAATTCGTCGCGGCGGTGCACGAGCGTCACCTTGCTCGCGTAGCGAGTGAGATAGTCGGCTTCTTCGACCGCCGCATCGCCGCCGCCCACCACGGCGAGATGCTCGCCTTTGAAGAACGCGCCGTCGCAGACCGCGCAGTATGACACGCCTTTCCCCGCGTATTCCTTCTCTCCGGGCACGCCGAGCTTCACCGGCGTGCCACCGGCCGTCAGAATGACCGCCTGGCTGCGATAGGTATCGCCGCGGGCCGTCTCGACGTCGAACCAGCCGTCCGCATCGCGCCGGATCCGGTCGACGGTATCGGTGACGATATCGGCGCCGAACTTGCGGGCGTGCTCCGTCATTTTCTGGGCCAGCTCCCAGCCCTTGATGCTTTCGAATCCGATGTAGTCTTCGATGAGATCGGTGTTCAGCAGCTCGCCGCCCGGCGCGCCGCGCTCGATGGTGACCGCCTTGAGCATGCCCCGGCCCGCGTACAGGGCCGCGCACAGTCCCGCGGGACCGGCACCCACGATGATGACGTCATAGGTCAGGGCGTCAGGCTTGGTCATGTGCCTTGAATTCCAGTCGAGGGGGGGTTCCCTCCCCCGCGAGGGCGCGCGACAGCTGCGCGCGAAAGTCGACGATCTCGAACTCGATCTCCGGCCGCTCGGGACCGGCCAGCTTTTCGAGGGCTGCCGCTCCAACGACGACCGTGCCGTGACGGTTCCCGCGCGCGCGATGCAATAAGGCTGCGGCGGCCTGAATGAATCCCTGCCACACGCGGGCTTCGTCTTCCTTAATAATAGAACGCCAGACTGTTTCCAACGCTTCGTGCGCCAGCCAGTAGTCGCCGGCATTGAAGAGCTCGCGCGCGTGCTCGAGGTAGCGGCGGCGCTCCTCGGGAGTCACGGCCCGACGGTCAGCAGGTTGAGTGCCCCATGGCAACTGGAGATGGTGCCGATGAGCACTTCAGCCGCTTGTTCCGATCCGGCCCGCTCCACGAGACGATCGCCGGCGCGCACCGACTCGGCGGAGAACATACCGACGCCGAACACCTGATGTTTGCAGACGAACAACGCGGGACCGCTGACCGACCGTCCGGCCGCGCGCAGCTGCTCCGCGAGCGCCGTCACCGTCTCCGACATCTCCCAGGTACGCGGCGCGCCGATCGCCGGACAGAGCGCGGGCTCGATGCAATGCGTGGGGCAGATCCAGTCTGCCCACGACACGTAGCGGGTCGCGTCGTTCGTGCCCGGCCGGTCGTAGGGGGTCGGGATCGCGCCCGGAACCGGCGCTACCGATACGGCGCGACCGGGCCAGCGCTGCCGCGCGCGCCGCAGCACCCACTCGAACATCAGATGAGGCATGTGTGGCGAGGGGACGATGTGGTCGTCGTCACCTGCATCGTGCGTCGTGCGTCGTGCGTCGGAGAACCAATGGTCGAAGAAAGCCGTCCACTCGGAGACAACGAACTGGCGGTCTGGAGCTTCTCCGAGCTCCCGTTGTGCCTGGCAATCGGCGTTGCGATCGACGACGATCACTTTGCGATAGTCGGTCTTGCCGCGCGTTTTGGCCTTCGCGAGCTGCGACGCGTAAAACGTGCCGTAACAGCCGCCACCAACGACGACGACGTCTCTCAGCGGATCAGTCTCCCGCCGTCGACGACCAGGATCGTGCCGGTCACGTAATCGGTGTCGGCGAGGAGAAACTTCACCGCCGCCACGACGTCGGCGGGCGAGCCAAGTCGCTCGAGCGGCGTCGTCGCCTGAATGTGCGCGCGCGACTGCTCGTCCCATTCGTCGGGCAGCAGCACGGCGCCCGGAGCGATCGCGTTGACGGCGATGTCGGGCGCGAGCGCGCGCGCAAGCGCCTTGGTCAGCATGATCACGCCGGCCTTGCTAACGCAGTGGGTCACGTACGCCGGCCAGGGCTCGAGACCGGCGAGGTCGGCGAGGTTGACGATTTTGCCTTTGGAACGACGCAGATGCGCGATCGCGCCCTGCGACACGAAGAACATCGCGCGCAGATTCAGATCGAGCGTCGCGTCCCAGCTCTCGGGGGTGACGTCCTCGACCGGCTCCCGCACCATGATCGCCGCGGAGTTGACGACGATGTCGAGCCGCTTGAGCGCGCGCGCGGCCTGATCGGGGAGCTGCCGCGCCGCGGCCGCATCGCTCAAATCCGCGTGCACCAGCTCGGCGCGGCGGCCTGCCTGCTCGATCGCCCGCCCCGTTTCCTGCGCGCCCTCGGCGGAGCCGTGGTAGTGCACCGCGACGTCACAGCCCGCCTGGGCGAGCCCGATGGCAATCGCCTGCCCCACGCGGCGACCCGCGCCGGTGACGAGCGCGGCCGCGCCCTCGAGGCGCACTAGTACGCTTTCCCGGTGATCGGCACGATCTGGCCGGTGATGGCGGCGGCATCGTCGCTCGCGAGGAACAGCACCGCGCTCACCACTTCGTCCAGCTCCACGAGCGGCGTCGTCGGATCGGCGCCCATCTGCGCCACGTTATCGGCCGTCCGCACCGTCGCCGGCGCCACCGCGTTCACGCGCACGTTCGCGTCGCGATACTCGCGCGCCAGCTCCCGGGTCAGACCCGCCACCGCCGATTTCGCCGCGCTGTAGGCGGACATGTGCATGAGCGAGCGCACCACCGCGATCGAGGCAAAGTTCACGATCGCCCCGGCGCCGCGCGCGAGGAGGAGCGGCATCGCGGCCTGGCACATGTAGAACGCCGTCTTGAAGTTGACCGCGAGCTCGCGATCGAGCTTTTCCGGCGTGACCTCGGTAAACGGCCCGAAGCTGAAGAAGCCGCCCGCCACGTTGATCACGATATCGAGGCCGCCGAAGTGGCTCTTTGCGGCGGCCGTCGCGGCGAGCGCCGCCTCAGGCGTGGTCAGATCGCCGGCCGACGCCTTGGCGGGAATCCCTTCCGCCGCGAATTCCTTGACGCGATCCGCCAGCCCTACCGCGTTGACGTCGGCCAACAGCAGCTTCGCGCCGGCCCGGCCACAGCCGCGCGCCACCGCGTGCCCGATCTGGCCGACTCGTCCCACGCCCGTGATGAGGGCGACCTTACCATGAAGGTCAGCGGGCACCGACGATGTCGTCGACTGGTGGGGCGCCGCGCTGCGCGAACCGTACCGTCCCGTCGCGCCCGATCACGTACACGGTGCGCTGAATGCCCTTCCCATCTTCCTTGAGCGCGTGGTAGGAACCCGCGATCGTGCGCTCCGGATCGGACAGCAGCGGGAAATTGAAGTGCATTTTCTCCACGTAGCTCTTGTGGCTGTCCACGGTCGCCGGGTTCACACCCAGCGGCTGGATCTTGGCGGCCTTGAACTTCTCGATCTCATCGCGCACGGCGGAGAGTTGGCGGTTTCAGCCAGGCGTATTGTTGCCCGGATAGAACACGAGCGCCACGCCGCCGCTCTTGAGCAAGTCAGCGAGGGCGTACGTTTTGCCGTCCGATGCCGGCGCGGTGAACGAGGGTGCTTTGGTGCCGATCGGTAGCGGATCGCTCATGAGGTCCCGTCTCCACGTTTCAAGGTTCCGGCCTGCTCCAGCCGCCGCTCGAGGTGCTCGAGCCAGACGTGTGGCACCTGCATACTGCCGAGCGGCGCGTGATTGCCGCCGTACTCGCTCTCGCCATGCCAATCCGAGCCGCCGCTGATCCCGAGGCCCAGGCGC
>Ga0134127_10003915_pt1:5000-10762 | contig 10762 bp, 9 predicted proteins | sample KB31753_FD_96459 | JGI IMG/M metagenome (GOLD analysis project Ga0134127, IMG submission 96459) | Terrestrial soil microbial communities with excess Nitrogen fertilizer from Kellogg Biological Station, Michigan, USA - KB3-175-3 | ecosystem: Environmental > Terrestrial > Soil >...
TTCGCTGCGTTCTTCATCGTTGTGGGAACCAAGATATCCATTGCTAAGAGTTGTATTTTTTTTACACAATCAAACCATAAGCCAAAACATGATCCAATTCGCAAAAGTTCAAAGTCACAAGTACTCCATTCCACATTTGACCAAAGGATTACCAAATCCCATAACGCTAATGATCCTTCCGCAGGTTCACCTACGGAAACCTTGTTACGACTTCTTCTTCCTCTAGTCGTCCAAATTTACAAAAGTTCGAACGCACTGTGACCATTGCTGGTCAGCAGCGCGCCCTCCCGATCATTCACCGGGACGACCAATCGGTAGAAGCGACGGGCGGTGTGTACAAAGGGCAGGGACGTAATCGATGCAGGTTGATGACCTGCGTCTACTAGGAATTCCTCGTTGGTGCCTCTAGTTGCAAGAGGCAAGCCCAAGCACGCTAGGATTTCAAAAGATTAACCAGGCCTCTCGACCAAGTCCGATACTCGTTGAACCTAGCATTGTAGCGCGCGTGCGGCCCAGAACATCTAAGGGCATCACAGACCTGTTATTGCCTCAAACTTCCATCGACTGCACATCGATAGTCCCTCTAAGAAGTTGGAACGCGTTGGCCCGGAGGCAAACGGCCGACTACAAAAGCAGGCTGAGGTCTCGTTCGTTAACGGAATTAACCAGACAAATCACTCCACCAACTAAGAACGGCCATGCACCACCACCGAAGTGATCAAGAAAGAGCTTCAATCTGTCAATCCTCTACATCTCTGGACCTGGTAAGTTTCCCCGTGTTGAGTCAAATTAAGCCGCAGGCTCCACTCCTGGTGGTGCCCTTCCGTCAATTCCTTTAAGTTTCAGCCTTGCGACCATACTTCCCCAAGAGTCCAAACACTTTGATTTCTCGGAAGGTGCTGACGGAGTCTTATATGAAAAACGACCGCCAATCCCTAGTCGACATAGTTTATGGTTGAGACTACGACGGTATCTGATCGTCTTCGATCCCCCAACTTTCGTTCTTGATTAAAGAGGACATCCTTGGTGAATGCTTTCGCATAAGTCAGTCTTCAGCGAATCCATGAATTTCACCTCTGGCCGCTGAATACTAGCACCCCCAACTGTCCCTATCAATCATTACTCCCACGCTCTAGAAACCAACAAAATGGAGCCGGAGCCCTATCTCATTATTCCATGCTAACATGTTCAGTTGCAATCCACGCCTGCCTTGAACACTCCAATTTTCTCACAGTAAACGAGCAACCGAGCAGACGCCGCCGACCAATTAAGGCCAGCGACGACCCAGTTGCAAATTTTACGGCGCCAGGACGGGCTGATCGCAACGACCTTTTGGCCGCAGATCGCCGCATCCGACACTCACAAGTCCAACTACGAGCTTTTTAACTGCAACAACTTTAACATACGCTATTGGAGCTGGTATTACCGCGGCTGCTGGCACCAGACTTGCCCTCCAATGGATCCTCGATAGAAAGTTTAACTCGTTCTCATTCCAATTACCAGCCCCAAAAAGAGCCGGTATTGTTATTTTTTGTCACTACCTCCCTGTGTCAGGATTGGGTAATTTGCGCGCCTGCTGCCTTCCTTAGATGTAGTAGCCAATTCTCAAGCTCCTTCTCCGGAATCGAACCCTGATTCTCCGTTACCCGTTATGGCCATGGTAATCCACTACATTACCATCGAAAGCTGATAGGGCAGAATGTCGAACGACCTACCGCTTCCGAAGAAGCGGTCCGATCAGTTATTGTGAATCAACAAACGAAACCCCCGGAGGGGTTTGGTTTTAGTATCCAATAAATACAACCCTTGGGCGAGCCTCGGGCGTTCTTGCATGTATTAGCTCTAGAATTACTACGGGTATCCATGTAGTACTCTCGCACATCCATCGAATAGATTCAAACTGTTTTAATGAGCCATCCGCAGATTCACTGAATAAGTTCGCTTATTCTTAGACATGCATGGCTTAATCTTTGAAACAAGCATATATTACTGGCAGGATCAACCAGATAACTATCCTTTGATGACGCCGGGTCTGCGCGCGTGCGCCCCCTGAAGGCGGGACACTTAGGAGACAGTCCATCCATTCGGATCGTAAGCCTTTGCCTTCCTCCAGACGACAGACACACACCGCATTCCCATTGCCACCATTGGAAAACAGCCATGCGGCCGTCTTTCGTAATCAAAATTATCACCATCGGTTAGAAGATTCCATCCGAATCGCCAGATTTGCCATCCAATCGTACCCTCAGCCAACGAATCCATGAACCAGAGAAGAACTCCAGTTCGGAATCGCAACCGTTTCCGCAAGCTCGGTGCATTGCTGTTGCCAAACAATGACCATTCTTGCAATTCCAACAGACACCGCCCATACACAACGTGTAACCATACAGACCATACCGAACCAGCCGATTCATCGTACCAGACGAGAACCGTTTTTAAACGCGAACCAAACGACCACCCAAACACACACGTCCGGCAGTCGAATCGAACGCCCAACCATTGCTCAAAATAGAAAACTCGGATTAACCGGCTCCATCGAATCGACCGAAACCAATTCAACTTCACGATAGAATTGAACCTGAAAATAAAAGGCGCCATTTCTTCACGTTCGTTTTAGCTATTGCTCGTTGCGTCCGGCGGAGCAACCTCCGGGGATGAGTCTCCGTGACCCGTTTGACTTTACTCCGCATCGCAATTGATCGACTCCGTGACGGAAATTTACCAAGTCCTCTCATCCCTCAGGTCCATACCTTCATCTGCCTAACAGATGCGAAACATAGTGAAAATCACAAGTGCAAAATGTTGCCTGGTTTTTGGCTAAATAAGCCGATTTTATCCCTATCTAAAAAATAACCACTCTTTTGCAAAAAATAAAACTAGTTTTTTCGGTCAAAAAATAGCCTAGTTTTTATAGAAAATATCAATTCTTTTAACAATTACAGCCAACCACCAACAAGCGCTACAACGTCCGCGATTGCACCATTCATCTGCTCTTCTCAAGCCGATTCCAACGATATATAGCATGTCACAATTCGTACTACATCGACTTCAATCCGAAACTAGTCGTTGCAAGCCGATTTTCCGACGACCCGAACGCCACGGATATGCGAGATTTGGGCCTCGTCGTAGGCGGACCCTCGGATTCCGGCCGACCTTTGACCATGTTCGCGTTCGAGTTGGCGGCAGTGCAAAGTATCATTCAATTGCATTTTCAAAGCGCTTTCCAACGGTACCCAGTTTGTGACGAAAGCAATCCGGGATCGTAATGCTATTGGTCCAAGACTTTTAAAATTTCGGAATTTTTACAATTCCGCCTCGCGACGCAATCGACAGCAAAGTCAATTCAAGTGCTAGACAAGCTCACGATAGCTTGTTTTAACGCTTAAACCATGTCTGATTTAGTTCAGCTGACGCTGCTCGTCTATCTTTAAAACTCAAATCGATAAATCTTCAAAAGTGGCTCGTTTAGCTATTCGATTCTTATCGATCGTATCGAGCTGCCAATATCGGCGAACCAATTCGAGATACGTCCAAAATAACAACGCCAATCATTCCAGAAACATTTTTTAATAAAAATTACCAACCGATTTTCAATCAATGAAATTCTTTCCGATTTCAGAAAAGGGTATCTCAGATTAATTCGGTTTGAACTCGCTTTTCGCCAGGCTTCACAAAAATCAGACTACTGGATATAATCTTGTACAAAACACCTGCATGCTATAGTGATCCTGAATCCTTGTTCAAAATAAAGATTAATGCAACAATCAGAATCAGTTAAAGTCAAAAATTCAACCCAATAGAATGATAAACATGGGCACACCCGAGACCGAACCACAAAAGGTGTGCTATAGAAGCCGGACCAACTGCTATCGACCTCGAACCAAAACCAGAATTTAAAAAACTTCCTCCCGAAACGGATGGTACCATCGTTGGCCCCGCCACGTAAAAACTCGCACCAGCAGCGCCCTCGAAGTACGCCGTCCGACCCCAAAAATCGCTCAGCGACATGGCAAAATCGGCGTCGGCGACTCCGTCCGAGCCGCCTAGCTCCATCAATATCTACGCTGCCACAACCTGCGATAGCTCATTTCAACCGGGAAACCAAACCCTGCAATAATATCCAACCGGCTGCCGCTGAATCGCAATGGCCATTCTAATACACTTTCGAATCTGACTTGATTCCAGAATCGCAATTTTCAAAGTCAAATCATGAGCGTTCCAAACCATTCCAAAACGGTCATAATTCATCGGTAGACTTTAGAAAACACCTCGCTTTGGAAATTTTCAAATAGCACCATTATTCGCCGAGTTACAAAGTCACGGTCAGAACGCGATTCTTTTCAATTTATTATAAACGTCAGCAATCGTCACCAGACCGCCTCGACGTGATCCCTGACCACAGGACGACCGGCCCGATATTTGACATCGGTCAGATTTTAAATCGCAGCAATCGACCCCAGTACGACCTTGAAAATTTCGAAAACTATACTAAAAATGTGCAATATTCACGATATCATACCCGCGTCAATTCCAACCCGATTCCAGCAAACGAACATGATCCGGAACCGGCTCCACGAGCCTGAAAACATACCGCAATCACACGACCGCAAACTCCAACAGCCATCAGGACCGAGACCCACGACACGGCTCCTGCCAAAACGGGCCAGTACGACCCAACACCAAACACGACCAGCCCACCAGATCAGACCGCACAACGCTCCAGCACATCGCAACAGACTGCCCCGTTCCATCACCCGCCCTGACAGACACACAGCACGACAAACCAGCACACCGACCAGCACCAGCACCAATCACATCCACAAAACAATACAAAACAAACAGTCGATACCAACTTGGTCCGGCGGTACGCAGGTACAACCGCTGACTCCACCGTCACCGGTTCGAACCACGGTCGAAACATTGTTTTTTCAGACCACACGCACCAATCCGACCAACACATCGACAACACAACGGCAAAGCGCGCTTTTTTTCCACCACCTTTTCCCACTTTTATCAGATTCCCTGCTGGAACAGAGTCAGGATTCACGTGTCCCCCAGTCCAGCGGGGTCCTTAACCGATATCGTTTTCACGCCGCGCGGTGCCATCGTCAACATTACAAGCAGGCGCCCCAGCCGTTCACATAGACTCCAGCGATCCCAGAACGCCCAGCTGTATCAGTATCGTAAACGGCCGACAAAAATAAAACAAATGTTGCATAAAATGGCAGAAAATAGCTCAAATAACAATATTTAAAACAGCAAAAAAAAATTATAAATTCAAAAAAAGCTGATCTTTTATCGATATATGGCAACAAATAACTGAATATCTTGCAAAAAAAAACAAAAAAATATATACAAAATCAAAAAGGTTAGATCACCATGCGGTTCCCAGCTGGTCCCCCACGCCAGTACTAAGCCGGCCCAAGACCGCTTGGCTTCGCAATTCGGAATGAGATACGGCATACTCGGTCTGGTATGAACCTAACCTGAAGGAATGTGTTGAACGGCGGCTATCAACCTAGACATCCATCAAACCAGCGCGAATTCATCAAAAGCTGTACCGTGTTCGAATTTCATAATAAAACCATGTTCCTGTCCAATCGGCTTCACGTCCAAATGGATCAGGCTACGAAAATCGACTGACAAAAAAAGGGCGCCGTTATAACCAAAATGGCTATAACGACGCCCAGGGTCAGCTCCGAATCCATCATTAACTGAACCAAACGGAATCTCGACTGAATCGGTTAATGAAGGCTACGAAA
>Ga0134127_10003916_pt1 | contig 10762 bp, 6 predicted proteins | sample KB31753_FD_96459 | JGI IMG/M metagenome (GOLD analysis project Ga0134127, IMG submission 96459) | Terrestrial soil microbial communities with excess Nitrogen fertilizer from Kellogg Biological Station, Michigan, USA - KB3-175-3 | ecosystem: Environmental > Terrestrial > Soil > Unclassified ...
CGGCCCGCTGGAATCGTGAGGGGTTGTTCAACGCGTCGGTCTTCGGGGGACATACCACCGACACGCTCTACGAGGGTGTCTCGCAGTTGCCCCCCGGCCACTACCTGACGGCCGGCCCGAACGGAATGCAGATCCACCGCTACTGGGACTTCGACTATCCGCTTGCGAGTCCGTCCCAGACGCCCCGCTCCGACCAGGACTGGGCCGAGGAGTTCCGTGCGGTTCTGGAGAACGCCGTTCGGCTGCGCCTCCGGGCCGACGTGCCGGTGGGCTGCTATCTGAGCGGCGGTCTGGACTCCTGCACGGTGCTCGGCCTGGCAGCCCGGCACGCCGCGGAGCCGATCCGCGCGTTCACGCTCGCTTTCGACCAGGTTGCCTACGACGAGGAAGCAATCGCGCGGGAGATGGCAGCCAGGGCCAACGCCGAGTTCTCCCCCATTCCCATTCGGCAGGCCGACCTGGCGGACGATTTTGCGGACGCGACGTGGCACTCGGAAACCCTCTGCGTCAACGCTCACGGCGTGGCGAAGTTTGCGCTGAGCCGCGCCGTGCGCGATGCGGGATACAAGGTGGTGCTCACCGGCGAGGGCTCAGACGAGATTCTGGCCGGCTACCCGCATTTCCGGCGCGACATGTTGCTCTACGACAGCGACGGTCAGGATCCGGACGTCATTCGCACGCTGCTCGACCAGCTGGACCGCGACAATCCGGTGTCTCGGGGGTTGCTGCTGCCCGATGGCGAGGCCGCGTCGCTCGCGGGTGTACAGCGCGTGCTCGGCTTCGCGCCTTCCTGGATGGAGGCAGCGGCGGGCCGGATGTTCAAGATGAATGACCTGTGGGCCAGCGATTTTCGGTCGGAGTTCGCGCAGCAGGAGGCGTATCACGGCTTGATGAGCAGCGTCGATGTACGGGGCCAGCTGATCGGCAGAGCGCCGGTCAACCAGGCGCTCTATCTGTGGGCCAAGACGCTGCTCCCGGGCTACATCCTGACGGTGCTCGGCGATCGGATGGAGATGGCGCACTCGATCGAGGGAAGGGTGCCGTTCCTGGATCACGAGGTGGTGGAGCTGATCCGGTCGATGCCGGTGGGACAGAAGATCCGCGGCATGACAGAGAAATACGTGCTGCGTGAGGCGGCGCGTCCGGTCCTGACCGACACGGTGTACCAGCGGCAGAAGCATCCCTTCCTGAGCCCGCCGGCAACGCTCAATCCCAACGACCGGCTGCACGAGATGATCCAGGATGCTCTGCGTGGTTCCGGCCTCAAACACGTGCCGTTCTTCGACCAGCCCAAGGTCGTGCAGTTGCTCGACCGGTTGCCTTCACTCGAGCCCGGTGACCAGGTGTCGATCGACCAGGTTCTGATGCTGCTCTTGAGCGCGAGCGTGCTGGGGGAGCGGTTCGGGCTGGCGGCCTGACGTCCCTAACGGCGAGCCCGAAGCGCGGCAAACTCCTTAGTCATCCGGTGCCGGGCGACCTTCGGCAGGAGCAGTGCGGCCACGAACGTCACCCCCGCAGCCACCGTGAGATACACCGCCGGCGCGAGTTGGAACCCGGTGCGCGAGACCAGCCACGCTGCTACCACCGGCGTCGTCCCACCCACGATCGCCAGCGAGATGTTGTAGCCCACCGATAGCACCGTGCACCGCACGCGCCAGGGTGCGAGCTCGGCCATGGTAGCCGGCAGCACGGCTCCAGTACCACCGACCAGCAGAGCCAGCCCTAACTGCCCACCGAGGATCGAGCCTATCGTTCCGCGTGCCATGAGCGCCATCAGCGGGTACGCCAGTAGCATGAGGAGAGCCGATGCCACGGCGATGACCGGCCGCCGGCCCACCCGGTCGCTGGCCAGGCCGGCGAAGGGAAGGATGATTAGGTGCACACCCATCGCGACCGTGTTGATCTCGAGCGCCGTCTTTGCCGACACGTGCGCCGCTTGCTGCACCCAGGTAGCCGAGTAGACAAACGTCGTATAGAAGCCGACGCTGATCGCGGCCGTGAGCCCGACCAGATGAAGCAGGGTCCTCCAGTGATCACTAAAGGCCTCGCGGAGCGGGAATTCGGAGGTCGACTGCTGGGGCACCCGCTCGACGAAGTGCCGCCGGATCGCGAGTCCTCCCAGGCCGACCACGAGGCCGACCAGAAACGGAATCCGCCACCCGTACGCCATCACCTGCTCGGGCGACATCGTGGCGTTGATGACGGCGCCGGCCGCGGAGCCAAGCAGCGTGCCGGCGGAAGCCCCGAACGGTCCCCAACTCCCCATCCACCCTCGACGACCGGGCTCGGCGCCTTCGACCAGGAACACGGCGGAGGCCATGTACTCGCCGCCCACGGCGACTCCCTGAAGCATGCGCAGCAGGATGAGAATGATCGGAGCCGCGAGCCCGATCTGCTTGGCATCGGGCAGGAGTCCGATGAAGAACGACGGGAACGCCATCGCGAGCACCGAGCCGATCAGGGCCTGCTTCCGCCCGTATCGGTCGCCGATCCACCCGAACAGCGCTCCGCCCACCGGTCGCATGAGAAATCCGGCGGCGAAGGTGCCGAAGGCGGCGAGGAGCGAGACGGTGGGGTTGCCGGAAGGGAAGAAGTGCGCGCCGAGCTGCTGGGCAAAGAAACCGAAGAGGGCGAAGTCGTACCACTCGAGCATGTTGCCGACCACGCCGGCCAGGATACCGCGCCTGACGGCGCCCGGTGTATGGAATTCCTGGGTGTGGACGTGGTCAGGAACGATCTCGGGTACCGCCGTGGCGGCGGATGCGGTCATAGAAACATCCGATGTGCAGAAGGGGAGTTACCGGGCAATACGATACAGCATGTGCATGAACGCCGCCACTTTGCGGATGGGCATTACCCCTGCGACGGAAATAACCGTGACCCCGATATCTGCGTACCTGAACGCCGTCAAGCGCCTGAGTGAGGCGCTGGATCAACCGTTTGCTCGATTGGCCGAAACGGAAGCTGGCGTTGCGGCGCGGGCGCGTCGAGGGAGCCGATTACGCTCCAGCGCCAGGCCGAGCCGATCGAACGGTGCATCGAGGAGGCGTTCCAGCCGCTCGATCATGCCGAAGCTTTCCAGCAAGATGGCATAGACACCCATACCGACATTGGGGTCTCCTCGCTCCACTTTGTGCAGCGTCGAGCGGGAGATCAGGACGCGCTGAGCGGCATGTGCCATCGGCATGCGCCGGCGGCGGCGCGCGTCTTTTAGATCCGCGCCAAGCTTGGCGAGCGCAGAGGCGACGCGGGGTGGGAGGGTTCGGGCCTTATTCATGATGTCGCGTAACGCAGGCCATAACCCGGCATAACGTCTGACATGGGAGACAACCGGTGTGAGTGGTGCGGGCGGCCTAGCTGCGAGCGACCTGATGATGCTTGGCCGCTGTGGGCTGAGGCGATGGTACTGGTAAGATTTCGCTCGGTAATACTGGGCGGCGCAACCGAATTAACGCGGGTGTTTACTCGGGATCGCGACGAGCCCCAACGGCACCCGCCGCCATCCCGGCCACGTATGCGTCACCGCTCCCTCCCGGAGCAACAGCTGACACGAGATACCCCCATCCAGCAGCACCGCCCGGCGTGCGCCGAGTGCGCCCATGACGGCGGCCATCTCGGGGGTCGTGAGCCCAAATGGAAGATTCGCCAGCACGCCGCCCAGGCCCTCGAAGCGAGTCATTGCGAGGAGAATATGCCCGTCGCGCAGCTCGCCCAGCGCAAACCGCGCGTCCCGGTGAGTCCGGTCGACGCCCAGACTGTCGGCGAGCAGAGCGGCAGGGATCTCGCCGTTGCCGTCGAGCAGCGTCGGATACGACTGAAAGGCGATCCGGACTCCGCGCACGTGTCCGACGGAATCCGGCGGCACGAGGCGCATCGAACCTGCTGAATCCAGCACCACCGCGGGAGCGAGCGGCCCGCGCCCAGGGCGCTGGCGCTCGACGCCGTCCAGCACGAGCCAGCCCCAGGGTTGATCGGTGAACTGCCCTGCATTGAGCGCGAGGACCGCCTCCGCCGGCGCCTCGGCGACTTCCCAGCGTCCGGCGAACGTCGGCCCGTTGGGTGGCTTGATCAGCCGCAACTCCAACGCGCGGGGCTCGAGGCGCACCAGGATCAACCGAACCCGGTAGGCCTCACCTTCTCCCGACAGCGTGAGCTCGCCCCACTCGAGCCCTCGCGCCGCCCGACGCCACTGCACCCGCTCCGCAACGGCCGGAAGAGGGGCAGCCCAACGCACCGGCGCTGTCTCACCCCGCCACCAGGTCTCCCAGCCGTCATTCGTCCGCACTGAAAGCGTGGGGCCCGGGTCGGGCCCACCGGATGCCTGCGCGGCCAGCGCGAGTCCGGCCAGCACGATCGGCAATCGCATCAGATCGGCACGCCCGCCTTCTTCAGGTCGCAGATCTTCTTGCCGGTCTCCTTGATGGACTGGTTCATCGCGTCCGCGTCAGCCTGGGAGATCTTGCCGGGCTTCACCACGGTGTTGCTCATCGCCAGCGCGATCATGTCCTCGCGCCATTGCCTCCACGTCGATACCGGCACGCCGGCCGCCTTGGCGCCCGCCGCCGAAATCACATCCACCGCGCCTCCAGCGTTGGGCGGCGCCACCGGCGCTTCGGGCTTCTTGCCGCACTCGGTGTCCACCCGTTTCGTAGTCTCTGCGTTGAGCTGCTGGGACTCCTGGGACACGGCGATCATCTGCGCGCTTCCGCTCTGAACCTTTGCCATCATCGCCTGGAAGTCGGCCAGCGTCTGCCGATCCTCGGCGGTGCCCTTGCCTTCGGAGATCCGCTGCGCGGCAGCCTGGGCCTTCTTGCCCTGCTCTTCGATCTGCTCCTTGGTCATCCCACCCATCACATTCTCCTGCGATGCCTGCGCTTTCTGGTTCAACGCCTCCGACTTGGCGTCGGCTTCTCCCGAGATCTTGGCGACGCATCCGTCGTAGGCCGAGCTGCGCTTCTCGTAGTCGGTCCTCGCCTTCTCGTACGCCTTCTGCTCCTGTTCCGCGGCTTTCTGTTGCTGCTCAGCTTGCTGCTTGGCTCCCGGCGCCGCCGCGATCTCGGCATCGAGACCGGCGTTGATCTTCGCCATCTGAGTCGCGGTCAGGGGAACGGCATCGACCTGGATCGGCGGCCGGTCCAGCGGAACGCAGGAGCCGCCGGTCGCGGCGTCGGTTGCTGCGTTGACACCGGCGTTGACGGTGGCGTCCGCCGCCTTCTGGGCAGCGGCCTTCTTGAGCTTGCCGAACTGCGCAACAGCTTCCGGTGCGTGCCCGACCGTGACCAGGACGCACAACAGGAGCCCCACGTTGTGGGAGGAGCGCGACATGAGATTTTCCCTTTGGATTGGAAGGCGAAAGGTCGCTCCAAAAGGTCGCCGCGGCTAGGGTCAGCACTCTGAGCGGGCCCGGCCGCCGGGCCACCGAGCGCGTGGCCACGCGATTGCTTATTATCAGCGCACTTCCCGCCCCACCAGCATCCAACTCGAGAGGTGTGCTCGTGACCGTCCGCGTCGAGTTGGCGATCGCGTTCGTGCTCCTCGCAGGTCAACCGCTGGCATGGGCTGAACCCGGTCCTACGCCGCCTGGCAAGCCACGGCCCACCGTTGGATTCAACGACAACCGGATGCCCGCGGGAAAGTTGAGCGGCGGCGTGCTGAGGCTGACTCTCCGCGCTCGACTCGCCAGCTGGTATCCCGACGGCAGTCGCCGCGCCGCCCCCATCGACGTGCCTGCGTTCGCGAGCGATAGCGGCGTGCCGACCATCCCGGGCCCGCTCCTCCGCGTACCGGCCGGAACCCGAATCCACGTCACCATTGCGAACCAGCTTCCCGCCGGGATGCCGCTGGTCATGCACGGCCTGCGCACGCGTCCCGCCGCCGCCTCCGATACACTGCGAGTGAGGCCCGGGGCGTCTCGCGAGATTGAATTCGATCCAGGAGTCCCGGGCACGTATTTCTACTGGGCTGCGACCAGCGACACTGCCACCATCGAAGACCGAGTGGGCATCGACAGCCAGCTCAACGGCGCGCTCATCGTGGATCCCGCCGGCGGTCCAGCCACCGCGGACCGCGTCTTCGTTCTCGGTGTCTACTTCCAAGCACGCGACAGCACTCGCTCTGATTCCACCACGGACATCTTCACAGCGGTGATCAACGGCCGGGCGTGGCCACTCACCGAGCGATTCGATCTCCTCACCGGCGACACGGTGCACTGGCGCTGGATCAACCCCACGGTAGACAACCACCCGATGCACCTGCACGGCTTCTTCTACCGGGTGGATGCAAAAGGCTCCGGGCTGGCCGACACGAACTACGCTCCTGACCAGCGGCGCATGGTCGTGACGCAGCGGCTGGATCCCGGCGCCACGATGGCCATGACCTGGTCGCCCACCACCCAGGGCAATTGGCTGATGCACTGCCACATTCACGGGCACACCGAGGCGGACCCGAGGGGCGGGCTTCTGGTCTCGCCTCATGCGCCGCACTCCGGCGCTGGACACGGGACGAGCGACCTCGCCGGTATGGACGACATGGCCGGGCTCCTGCTCGGCATTCGGGTCCGGCCCGCAACGACCGTCTCTCTCGCTGAAAACCATGATTTGGCGCCGACGCACCGGCTGCGCCTCGGCATCGGCCCTTCAGTGCTGCGTCCGGACGGTATGCACGTCAGGGTCTCGCTCACCGACCCCAACGGCACGGTGCCGGATGTCGGCACGCCGGGTCCCCCGATCGTGCTCACCCGAGGGGAGCCCGCCGAGGTAACCGTAGTGAACGGACTGGACGAGGCGACAGCCATCCACTGGCACGGGATCGAGCTCGAGAGCTACTACGACGGTGTGGCAGGATGGAGCGGCGCCGCGGAGCGGGTCGCGCCGCAAATCGCTCCGGGCGACTCATTCGTCGCCCGGATGACCCCTCCCCGCGCGGGAACGTTCATCTATCACGCGCACAACTTGGCCAGCCAGCAGGTCGGGTACGGCCTGGTGGGCCCGCTGATCGTGCTGGAGCCGGGCGAGCGGTTGGACCCGTCGCGCGAGATCGTCTGGATCGTCGGCGGACTTGACGTGGACGAAAACGGATTCCTACGGTTGAACGGCACCCGCTGGCCCAAGCCGATGGCGGTGGACTCGGGCCGTACCTATCACATACGCATCATCAACATCACGGAAAACAACACCGGCGATGTGGCGCTGCTCGACGGCGAGACGCCGGTAGAGTGGACCCCGGTCGCCAAGGATGCCGCACCACTCCCTGCTATGTATCGCGCAACGGCACCCGCGAAAGTGCGGACCAGCGTGGGCGAGACCTACGACTTCGCGTGGACCCCGACTCGGCGCGGAAGGTTGACGCTCCAGGTGCGAAACAGCGGCCAGCTCATGACCGAGCAGCAGGTCGAGGTGAAGTGATGATGCCTCGCCGCACCCAGCGAGCCTGGGCCCTGATATAGAGAAAGGCGCCGATCAGATTGGGAATCACCACCGCCGCCGACACCTTGGCGGTGAACGACGCCCGGTTCTGTACGTCGATGATCGGAAATATCGACAGCACCACGAACAGCAAGGTCATGAGAAACCCGGACACCGCAGCAATGCGTACCCAGATCGAGGGGCCGGTGCCCGCGCCTCGCAACCCTATGATGGGGATCACGAACATCGCCAGGTAGGTCAGCGCATACAGAATCCCGTTGCTGCTGAACAAGAGCTGAAAGGCTTCCTGTTGTCCCACGCCGTGCAAGCTGAGCCCGCCGAGCACGATGCTGAGCGTGCCCACCACCAGAATCGAGTTGACTGGAGTTCGATACTCGTGGTGTAGCCTCGAGAACCAGCCCGGTAGGAGTCCGTCCCATCCCACCACCATCGGGAGTCGCGTGACCGAGGTAAAGATCACGCTGGATTGAGCCAGCCGAACAAAGAGGGTCAGCAGGATGGAAGCCGACGCGAGATAGGTGACCACGCCGAACCCTCGAAAACCGAGTGCCAGTACCTGCGGAATCGGGCCGATGAGATCGATCTTGTCGGGCGGAACGAATGCGAGCAGTGAGCTGGTGCCGAGGATGAACATGAGGCCCACGATCGGCGCAGCGATCACCACCGAGAGACCGATGGCCCGCGCTGGGCTCTTGGTTTCGCCGGCCAGCGCGGCGATGTACTCGAATCCACCCAAAGCACCGAAGCCCATTTTGCCCAGCACATTCAGACTGAAAAGCGAAACCACCGGGAGCGTGGTGGCGAAGGGATGAAAGGCGGGCAGCGTCCCGTTCGCCAGGTGAATGACCGGCAGGATCAACAGAGCCGCGAACATCGTCAGCATGATCACCGCGCCTGCGTTGTGGACCCACTTGCCCAGCTTGAGCCCGCGAATGGAGATCAGCATGAGCGCCGCGACGGCCCCGATTTCGGCAATCATGGTCGCCCCTTTGCTCTCTCCGATCCAGCCCGCCCGATCGCCCAGCGCATAGCGGAGAAAGTTCCCCACGATGAAACCCAGCTCAGCGGTGTTCACCAGTGCGTAGAGCCACAGGTTCCAGGCGACCATGAACCCGACGAATTCGCCCAGGCCGAGCTTGGCCCACTGGTAGAGCCCGCCCTCGAGCGGTGCGCGACGGTTCAGGTGGATGACGACGATGGCTGAGGGGATATAGAAGAAAGTGATCGCGAGGAGCCAGAAGACCACGTGGGCCGAGCCGATCTTCCCGGCGACCCCCACCCAGGTGAGGCCCACGATGTAGAGAATCTGACCCAGCACCAGACTGGCGAGCCCGAGCTCGCGCTTCAGCTCCTGGCTTCGCTCCTCGACGCGGGCTTCGGCCTGCTCCAATTCCGCGGTCTCGCGGAGCTGAGTCGCATCTGCCATGGATTGCCGTTCGGACGTGCTGGGGGTCGTGCAATGTGTGCCGCGCCTCGCGGACCCGCCAGCCCGCACGCCGTCTCGCCACCATCCCCGCTGCCCAGTGCCTAGCTACCTGAGGGGGAACGTTGCAAATTCAGACCAGCCCGATCCCCGGGTACTTCCTGGATATTGTCTCGACGTCTTTAGCCGAAGCGCTGCAAGGCCAGTACGTACTCGAGCGTGAGCTCGGGCGCGGTGGCATGGCCACCGTCTACCTTGCCCGAGACCTCAAGCACGACCGGCTGGTCGCGCTCAAGGTTCTGCGGCCCGAACTGGCGGCGACCTTAGGGCCGGAGCGATTCCAGCGCGAGATCCGGTTCGCCGCGCGTCTGCAGCACCCCCACATTCTCTCGGTCTACGATTCGGGCGACGCCGGCGGCCGGCTCTGGTTCACCATGCCGTTCGTGGAGGGCGAGTCGTTGCGCGACCGGCTGCGGCGCGAGCCGCAGCTTCCGCTGGACGACGCCCTCCGCGTCGCTCGCGAGGCGGCGGAGGCGCTGGGCTACGCCCATGAGCATGGGGTGATTCATCGCGACGTGAAGCCCGAAAACATTATGCTCACGCGCGACGGCAATACCCTGGTGGCGGACTTCGGGATCGCGCGGGCGGTCGGCGGCGAGGGGACCGAGCAGCTCACCGCTACCGGGATGAGCGTTGGCACCCCGGCCTACATGAGTCCCGAGCAGGCCGCGGGCGCCTCTCACTTGGACGGTCGCACCGACATCTACAGCCTCGGCTGCGTGCTCTATGAGATGCTGGCTGGCGCGGCACCGTTCACCGGGACGACGCCGCAGTCGGTCATCGCCAAGCGCTTCGTCGAGGCCGCGCCGCGGGTATCGACTCTGAGGAACACGGTTCCGCCGGCGGTCGAAGCCGCCGTGACGAAGGCATTGAGCCGGGAGCCGGACGATCGCTTTGCCACGGCGACGGAATTTGCCAAAGCGATTGCGGCGCCGAGCACGGGCACGGCCGGGGCTGTTCACGACGCAAGGCCGCCCGAGGCCGGCCGACGCGCCGTCTGGCTCGTTCGGGCGGCGATCGTGGTGGCAGGCGTCGGCGCAGCGATTGCCGCTGCTTTCCTGTTTGCTCCAGGTGTCAGGCGCCCGCTGTCGGCCAGCGACAGGCCAACCGTGGCATGGGCGACGGATACCGCTCTTCCAGCCATCCGCCTCTTCGCTGACAGCGGCCGTTGGGACTCTGCGTACGCGTTCGCCGGCCGCGCTGCCGCAATTCTGCCTCACGATTCCACGCTGGCGAAGTTGTGGAGCAGCTTCTCCGACACCTTGACTATCGAGTCGAAGCCCGAGGGCGCCCACGTGTATTGGAGACCCTACGGGGCCCCGACCACGCCGGGCATCCTGCTCGGAACCACGCCTATTCCGGCGGCCCGGCTTCCCTTCAGGTTCTCGCGACTCCACTTCGAGATGCCCGGCCGGGTGCCGCTCGACGTCGTGGCATCTCTGGGTTTTCCCCTGGGCGAGCCGTACGTGCTGGACAGCATCTCCACTGACAGCGGGATGGTCTTCGCGGCTGGCGGAGAGACCGACGTCAACCTGCCCGGACTCGACCATCTCGACGCGGTCAAGCTCGGCGATTATCGCATCGGCCGCTACGAGGTCACCAACAAGGAATTCAAGCGCTTCGTCGATGCCGGCGGATATCAGAAGAAGGAGCTGTGGAAGGGACCTTTCACGACCCGCGGTCACGAGCTGTCCTGGAGCGAGGCGATGGCTCGGTTCGTGGACAAGACCGGCCGGCCCGGCCCGGCATCGTGGGAGGGCGGCAGCTATCCCGAGGGGCAGGGGGACTATCCCGTCACGGGGGTGAGCTGGTACGAAGCTGTGGCCTACGCTGCGTCCGTCGGGGCCGAGTTGCC
>Ga0134127_10003917_pt1 | contig 10762 bp, 10 predicted proteins | sample KB31753_FD_96459 | JGI IMG/M metagenome (GOLD analysis project Ga0134127, IMG submission 96459) | Terrestrial soil microbial communities with excess Nitrogen fertilizer from Kellogg Biological Station, Michigan, USA - KB3-175-3 | ecosystem: Environmental > Terrestrial > Soil > Unclassified ...
CGGCGGGCCAGGTCCTCGAGCACGTCCTTCGTGAACCAGACCTGGTCGGGGCGGCGGGCGTCGCCGTACTCGCCCTCGCGGCGGAACGTCGTGACCTCGAGCTCGAGGCCCTCCCAGAGCACGAGCACGGTGCCGTGGCGCTCGCCCACGCCCTCGACGCGCGGGAACACGGCGCGCACCTCGTCCGGCGCCCGGTCACTCGCAACGTCCCAGCGCACGGGCTTCGCCGGCGCGGGCGAGCGCCCGAGCAGCACGTCACGGACCGAACCGCCGACGAGCCAGGCCTGGTGCCCGTCCGCGGCCAGGCGCGCGAGCGCGAGCTTCAAGCCCTCGGGCCAGGCGTGGGCGCGCAGCCGGGTTTCGGCGCGTCGGCGAGCGCCCTCGACGGTGAAGCCTGCCCACCACGTCAGCACGTCGGATGCCTCATGCCCGCCATGATAGCGGTGGGGCTGTTCGCCTTCCTGCCCGGGCAGGCGCTCGCGGAAACGCCGGCGCAGCGCGATTCGCTCGCGGCGGAAAGCACAGCAGTCGTTCGGGCCGCGCCTGAGGTGAACACGAACCCGCCCCCCAGTATCGACACGGAATACGACCGCGCCGCCTTGGACAGGGCGGCGATGGGTGACACGCTCACCTCGTTCCCGCCGCCGCGCGTGCGCGCCTGGCAGGTGGGGCTCGTGCGCGGCGACCGGCTGGAACACGCGAGCCTGTCGTTCGCGATCGCGTCGGCGACGATCATCGCCACGCGCAATCGCGCCGCCGGTGCGGCCACCGCGCTGACGCTCGGCCTCGGCAAGGAGATCCTGGACGGCCGGCGCGGGCACTTCGATCCGGTCGACCTCGCGGCCGACGCGGTCGGCGTCGCGCTCGCGACCGTACTGGTCGCGCCGCGCGGGCCCTGATCCACCGCCGACCGCGCGGAGATCAGTTGATGCGGCCCCCGCCTCCCCCGCTGCTCGTCGGCGACGGCTCGGCGGGCTTCGCCCCGCCGTTCAGGCCGGCCACGAGCACGCCCGCGATCACGGTGCCGCCGATCAGCCCGGTGCGCATCCAGTCGACCTTGCGCGTCGTCAGCCGTTCGATGTCGTCCAGCGCCAGGCGCAACGTCACGCCCTGGTCCACGGGACCTTCCACGTCGCCGCGGCTGCGATAGCCGGTCAGAGAATCTGCGGTGAACGAGGCGTGGTCGAAGTCGTAGACCAGCCCGTCGCGCGTCTCGACGCGCACGCCGTTACGTTCGTGGACGTGGTTGTAATCGTCGCGCGGGATCTCGCGCAGGGCGGTGCAACCGTTCGCGGCGAACAACAGCGCGAGCACGGCCGCACTCTGGGCCCGGGAGCGTCTCATCCTGTTTCCTTCCTCACCCGGTGGGACCCGGTCGACGGGGGGTGCACACACCAGACTATTAGGCCGCCCGCGCCGTTAGCAAGCGTCATGAGCGCGTGAAGCGCGGTCCCCCACGGGCCCGGGTAGCTCCGGTCGGTCCTTCAGTCCCAGAGCAGGAGCCGGCCGCAGCCCTCGCAGACGTGGAGCTGGGCCTCCCCCGGCGGCGGCGCGGCCGAGGTGGGAAGCGTCAGCCGGCAGCCGAGGCAGACGCGATTGCGCACCGCCGAGAGGCCGCGGCCATAACGGCCCAGCGAACGCTCGTAGAGGTTCAGCCAGCGACGATCCAGCTTGCCCGCGAGGCGCTCGCGCTCGCGCACGAGCGCGGGTGCGGGGCCGAGCGTGTAGCCCATGCGCCGGAGCCGTCCACGACGCGCGTCGTCGCCCGCCTGCGCCAGCAGGACGTCGAGGTCGTGCAGTTCGAGGAAGCCTTCCACCGCGCTCATCGGGGCAGCTCGCGAAGCAGCAGCGACAGGGTCGGCAGGTCGCGATGGTCGAACAGCCGCTGGCGCTGGCGCTGTAACCGGAACGCGCCGGTCACCGCCTCCATGCGCCGGAAGTGCAGCTCCTCGCCCGACTCGCCCGGCGTGAGCACGAGCGCGACCAGCTCGACGTCGACGCCGACGTCATCGCCCCAGTCGAGTCCCTTGCCCGAGAGTCCGACGACCACGAGCGGCGTGCGCACGCACCACGACCACGCGCCGGTCACGGCGTGCGTGCGTCCGAGCGCGGTGCTGCCAAAGCGCTCCCGCCGGACGAGCAGCGTCTCGAGCAACCCCGGATGACGCACGGCCTGGTGCTCGACCGCACACTGGACGAGTTGGTGGAGTGCGGATTCGCGGCGCCGGTGCCGCAGTTCGAGGAGGTCGAGCGAGGTGTCGGTAAGTGGGGAGATCTCGGCGATCGTCATGGACTTCTGTTGCCCTCCCTCGCGACGCCGCGAGCGTAGCAGATGGAAGGCGCGATGGCGGTGGGGATTTCGCGAAACCGTGCGGCAGGCCTCGATGCTGCCGCGCGCTCATGCGGAGCGCGAAGTCAGTACGCTAACTGGCTGCGACCTGACCGCTTGAGGTCCGGCGTCTGCGCTTGAACCAGGCCACGAGCCAGGCCGCGAGCCAGGCTCCACCCCCGGCGAGCGCGAGCGCGAACAGCACGTCCGAGAGCCAGTGGCGGTCGAGGTACATCCGCGACACCGCGACCATGACCGCCGCGAGCCATGCCGGGATCGCGGCGCGCCGCCAGCGGCGCGTGAGCACCGCGGCGACCGTGAACGCGTTCGCCGCGTGACTCGACGGGAACGACGAGTTGCGACGGTTCGTGTCGCCGTCGGGTCGCGTGCGTCCCACGCACCACTTGAGCGACTCCACCGCGGCGTTCACCGGCAGCAGCGCCACCACGCTCTCGAGCACGAACGCGCGCCCTGACGCTCCCGTGAACAGCGCCACGGTGGCGCCGGCGAACAGCACGATGCGACTCTTGTCGCTCGCGAAACGCATCGGCGCCTCGAGCGCCGGCGAGCGATGCGCCTGCATCCACGCGCGCGCCGCATCGTCGATCGGCTGCCCCGGCCACGCGAGCGCGAACGACAGCAGCGCGATGCGCAGGCTCGCGGTCACTGCCGGCCCAGCAGCCACACCGCGCTCTCCGGCAGCGTGCCCTCGAGGTCACTCGCGGCCTGGACGGCCACCGCGCCGGTCGACACGCCGCGCACGCGCACCACCTGCCCCGAGTCGAGCGTCACGCCGGTGGGCGGCAGCGGCACCGTGGCCCGCACCACGGCGAGCGCCTGCTGCGCGCGCCACGCGGACTCGAACGGCCACCACGCGCCGGCCACGCACGCCGCGACGGCGAGCGTCACCGCCCACTGCCGCCGCGGCCAGGCGAGGCCGGCGCCGGCGGCGAGCATGAACGCGAACAGCGCCCACTCGAACGAGCGGAATGGCAGCGCCCGCCCTGGAGCGCCGACGAGCCCGCCGGCGTCGCGGACGCGCGCCGCGACGGCCTCGACAGCCGGATCGCGCGCCTCGCGCCGGTCGCCGCGCAGTGTCCACACCGTGGCGGCGGCCACGTCGTCGCGATCGAGCGCGCCCCAGGCGAGGCGCGCGGCCAGGGCGGGGTCGCCCGGGGCCTCGTCCCAGAGCCGTGCCCATTCGGCCTCCGCAGCGGCCACGTCTCCCGCACGCGCGCGCGCGTCGGCCGCGGCCGCCCGCTCCGCGAGCGGGCCGCCGCGCGACATGGGCAGTGACAGCACCGCCACGATCACGCCGATCGCGGCGAGCGCCGCGGCGGCGGCCTGGAGTGGCCAGCGCTCGATCGGCGGCGGCATCGACGCGCCCAGCTCCTCGACGAGGATGCGGCGCACCTCCTCGTCGCGGTCGGTGCGCCCGCCGAAGCGGGCGGCGGAGATGGTCTCGCGCACGCGCAGCAGCGGCCGGCCGCGGGCTTCGATCCACGCCGCCACCTCGTCCGCCGTGCGCCAGAAGTCGGGCCCGCGCGCCAGGCCCACGGCGCGCAGCCACTCGCGCTGGCGCGCGCGGTCCGCGGCGCTCGGATCCGGCCGCTGCGAACGCCGCCAGCACTCCGCGGACAAGGCCACGAGAATGCCCCCGAACATCGCCAGCAGCGGCCACGCGGCGCGGCCTCCGGGGTGCGCCGGGTGCGAGCGGAACACGGCCGGCATTCCGCCCGTGTCCTCGCCGTCGGCGCCCGCGCGCGTGCTCAGCACTTCGAGGTCGAGCCCGGGCGGCGTGTCGGTGACGTAGCGTGACGCCGCGGGATCGAACCACGCCAGGCTCGGCGCCGTTACGCGCAGGTGGCCGGAGCGCCGCGGCAGCAGCGTCCACACGAAGCTGCGTCGGCCGCGTCCGAGCGTGCCCGCGGCGGGCAGGCTGTCCTCGACCGTCGCGGCGAACACCTCGAAGTCGTTCGGCGCGTAAGCCGGCGCGCGCAGCAGCGGCAGGTTGCCGACGCCGCGCACGTCGAGGCGCGCGGTGATCGCCTGGTCGCGGCTCGTGTGCGAGCGGTCGCTGTTCCAGTCCAGCTCGAACATGCCGACGCCGCCGTCGAAACCGCCCGGCGCGTTCGGCGGCAGCGGTCGCACGCTCACGCGCAGGCTGTCGCTGCGCACCTGGACCGGCATGCCGGCGAGGCTGGCGAACGGGTCGAACAGGCCGGTCGGCGTGGGCGTCACGACGCCGCGGGCAGGCGACACCGTGGCCGGGCCCGGTGCCAGCGGGTAGAGCCGCAGTGCGCTCTCGGTGACGATGACCGGGCGGCGGCCCTCGCGCGCCTCGTAGCGCGACAGGTCGCTCCACGTCTCGCTCCAGAACCCCGGCGTACCCGGCGGGTCGTACTGGCTGTCCTCGGACATGTTCGAGCGCTGGATGAGCTGCACGCGCAGCCGGCACGCCTGGCCCACGACCGGCGCGGCGGGCTCGAGCGTGAGCACGAGCGAGGCGACGTCGCCGGCCGCCGTGCGCGTCGCGCGGGCGCTCGACGCGTGGCCCGCGGCTGGGCTCGACTTCGACGACCCCGCGTTCGCCGCCGCCGAGCGTCCGCGGCGGCCCGCGGGCGCGTCGACAACGACCAGCGTCACCTCGAGCGCGCGCGTGACGCGCCCCGCGGTGACGCGGATGGGCCCGATCGGGAAGCGTCCCGGACGCGACGACGCGATCTCGTAGCGGAACGTGACCTGGCTCACGGTGCGCCCGTCCACGACGTTCGACTGCTGCCCGCGCGAGGTGCCGAGCAGCTCGAGCCCGGCGGGTACGGAGAACTGCGGATCGCCGACCGTGCCGACGGCATCGGTCACGGTGACCACGAGCGACACCACGCCGCCGGGCTCGACGTGGTCCTCGCTCAGGCGGGCGATCACGTCGACCGCGGCGCGCACGGGGAGCGGCCACGCGCAGGCCAGCAGCGTCGCGAGCGCGATCCCGCGCAGCAGGGTCATGCGGCGCGCACTCACCAGTCCTTCCCCCGCTTCTCGCGCGGCGTCCCCTCGCGCCGGCGGCCACGCTGCTCGAGCCGTTCCAGGTCGCCGAGCGAGCCCAGCAGCTCCTCGGCCTGCTTCCGCGACATCGGCTGCTGCATGCCGGGCGCGGGCGGTGCCTGCGCCTGCGGCGACTGCGACTGGCTGCTGGACGGCGGCGGCTGCGTCGACTGCTGCGAGCCCTGGCCGGCCTTCGGGTCCTGCGGCTGCGGTGGGTTCTTGTCGTTGGGCTTCGAATCGTCCGGCTTCGGTGAGTCGGGCTTCGAGCCCTCGTTCTGCTGGCGCTTGAGCCACTCGTAGTTCCAGCGCGCGTCGGCGTCGTCGGGCGCGCGCTCGAGCGCGCGCCGCAGCTCGGCGAGCGCCTGGTCCACGTCGCCGCGCCGGCCGAGCAGCGTGCCGAGGTTGTAGCCACTCATCGCGCCGGCGACATCGGGGCGTCCGGCGAGGTGCGAGAGCTGGCGCTCGACGCTGTCATCGGGCGCGCGCTGTGCGCGCGCGGCGGCCCAGTTCGCGAGCAGCGCGGCGGGCGGCCGTGGCTGGCGCACGCGCCGCGCGTAGAGTGACTCCGCGCGCGCGTAGTCGCGCCTCCGGAACGCGTCGTCACCGCGCGCCCATGCGCTCTGGCCGTGAGCGCTCCCGGGCACCAGCACGAGCAGCACCAGCGCCGCGGCCGCAGCACTCGCCGGCGCGGCCGCGGGCCTGCCCGGCCGCACGGGTGCTGCGACCGCGGGCGTGGCCGCGTCCGGACCCGCGGCAGCACCGGCCGCCGCCGGTCGCCCGCCGCGCGCACCCAGCAGCGGCGCCGACCGGCGCACGATCCGGCGCTTGGGCGCGGCGAGGAACGCGAGCAGCGCGGCCGAGGCGAGCAGCGCGCACAGCGGGAAGCGCGCCACCGGCCGCTCCACGAGGCGCGTGCCCTGGCGCGAGCGCGCAAGCGAGCCCAGCGCCGTCGCGAGCCGCACCATCTCCCCGCCCGAGCGCGAGCCCGAGAAGTAGATCCCTCGCGTCGCGCGCGCAATCTCGCGCAGGAGCGGCTCGTCGAGCTTCGAACGCACCACCTGGCCGTGCTCGTCGCGCTTCATGTCCACGGTGACGCCGGCCACGTCCGCGATCGGGATCACGTCGCCCGCCGGGGTGCCGACGCCGACCGTGAGCACGCGCAGGCCGGCGTTGCGCACCTCGGCCAGTGCCTCGCGCGCGTGGCCCTCGAGGTCCTCGCCATCGGTCCACACCACCATGGCCTGCTCGTCGCGATGCCCGGCCGGCAGCAGCTTCAACCCCGCACGCAGGGCGCGCCCGAGGTCGCTCCCCGGCTCGCTCACCGTGCCGGGACCGATCGTCTCCAGCGTCAGCCGCACCGCGGCCTGATCGAGCGTCAGCGGGCACAGGCGCACGGCGTCGCCGGCGAACGCGACCACGCCGACGCGGTTGCCGGCGAGGTGGCCGAGCAGCGCCACCGCCTCGCGCCGCGCCTCCTCCATGCGCGAGGGCGGAACGTCCCGCGTCTCCATGCTGGCGGAGACGTCGATCACGAACACCACGTCCGAACCCTGCGACACGCGGCGCACGGCCTCACGGCCCCACTGCGGCCCGGCCGCGCCCAGCGCGAGCAGTGTCAGCGCCGAGAAGCGCAGCGCGAGCGTGATGACGCGCTGCCGCGGCAGCAGCTGGAGCAGCAGCCCGGACAGCGGGCGCACGCCGAGCAGCAGCTTCACCGCGCGATCGGCGCGGCGCAGCGCACGCCACTCGAAGAAGGCGAGCGGCAGCAGCAGCAGCAGGCCGAGAAGTCTTAGCGGATGTTCGAAGGACATCACAAGGCCTCGCTTTCGCTCGGCCGCGCCTGCGCGCAAGCAGCGTTGGATCGCGTGGGCGTGATCATGGGACGCGAAATGCCCAGGTGGCGTTCGACCAGCTGTGGAACATGAGCAGGATCGCGGCCAGCGCCAGCAGCAGCGGGCCGAGGTCGCGATACTCGCGATAGACGAGCGCGCGGATCGGTGCGCGCTCGAGGTGATCGATCTCGGTGTAGATGCTCGACAGGGACGCCGCGTCGCCGGCGCGGAAGAAGCGGCCGTGCGTGCGGCGCGCGATCTCGATCAGCGGCCGGTCATCGACGCTCACCTCCTGCATGAGGCGCGTGCGACCGAGCTTCGGATCCAGCACCTCGACCGGCACCACCGCGGGCCGGCCCACGAGCACGGTGTAGACGCGCACGCCCATCGCGCGCGCGAGGTCGGCCGCGGTGAGCGGGTCGATCGCGCCGCGGTTGTTCTCGCCGTCGGTGAGCAGGACGGCCACCTTGCTCGGCGTCTTGCTCTCGCGCAGCCGCTGAACCGTGGTCGCGAGGCCCATGCCGATCGCGGTGCCGTCCTCCGCCAGCCCGAAATCGAGCTGGCTCAGCAGGTCCTGCAGCGTCTCGTGGTCGAGCGTCAGCGGGCATTGGGTGAACGCCGTGGCCGCGAAGCCGACGAGGCCGATGCGATCGTGCGGGCGGCCCTTGATGAAGTCGCGCGCCGTCGCGCGCGCGACCGCGAGCCGGTCGCCGCCGCTCACCGTGCCCATGTCGCCGGCGCGCATGCTCGGCGAGATGTCGATCGCGAGCACGATGTCGACGCCGCGCGAATCCACCTCGCTCTGCTCCAACCCCTGCTGCGGCCGCGCCGCCGCGAGGAGTGCCAGGCCCAGCGCGGCCCACGGCGCAAGCCGGACGACGAGCCAGAGCCATTTCATGGGCCCGGGCTCGGGCAGGCTCGTGGCCGAACCCCAGAGCAGCGCCGGCGGCCGCGTGTCGGCGCGGCGGCCGCGCCACACGAGCAGCACCGGCACGAGCACCAGCAGCCCGAGGAGCCAGGGCCATTCGAACCGGATCATGCGGCCTCCGGAGCGGGTGGACGGCCGCCCGAGCGCGTCACGGGGCGCGGTCCGGAGTCGGAACCGGGCCGGGACATCGAGCCGGACGAAGGCCGGCTCGTCGAACCCGAAGTCGCGCCGGACGCGGAGCCCGACGAGGCGCCGGCCGCGGGCGGTGGCGGCGGCCCGCCGTGCCCACCCTTCGCCGCAGCCGAGGCCGCACGCGCCGCGGCGGCGCGAGCCACGGCGGCCTCGGCCTCGAGCCGCGCCTGCGCCACGCGCCGCACATACGCCTCCACCGCCTGTTCGCAGCCCCTGGCCTCGGTCTCGGTGAGCGGCGCACGCGCGAACTTCACCCGGTCCCAGAGACCGAGCAGGCCTTCGAGGCGCACGAGTTCGTCCGCGTGCAGGCGCGAGGCGCGCAGCCGTTCGAGCAGCTCGATGCTCGTGTCGCCCGGACGCGGCGTCGTCACCGTGGCCTCGAGGAAACGGCGGAGGATCGCGGTCAGCGCCAGCGCGTGCTCGCCGAATCGCTGCTGCTCTGGGAGCTTCTGCGCGCGCAGCGTGAACAGTGCGCGCAGCGCCTCCGCCGCCGGGTCGAGCCGCGGCTTGACCGGGGCCGCAACCGGCGCCGACGGCCGGCGCGCGGGTTTGCGCACACGACGACGGAGCTTCCGCAGCACGATGAGCCAGGCGGCGAGCAGTACTGCGCCCACGGCGATCGCCACGATGGGCACGCGCTCCCACCACGGCGCGCCGATCGGACCGTGGAAGCCACGCAACGTCTGGTTGCTGTCGGCCGCGGTCACCGTGGGCGCGATCACGACGTGCGCGGTCGGCATCCGGAGCGGGCCCGGCTTCCACGACCGCGGCAGCGGCTCCACGCTCACGAGCGGGCCGGGGATCGCGACCAGCCCGGTCTCGAACACCTGCAGCCGCGCCTCGAACCACACGCTGTCCGCCGCTTCGTAGGCCGATTGCTTCCACCACGCCGCTCGCGCGCGTCCGGCGCGCAGGTTCGACCACGTGAACGCACCGCCGCTCTGCGGCGGCTGGAACTGCACCTTCTGGTCGCGGCCGGCGCGGACCACGGCGAGGTAGCGGAGCGCCGTGCCGATGCGCGCCGGCGATGGCGAGACGCTGACGCGCGTGACCAGTCCGTCGCCGGGTGCCCAGCGACCAATCGACGTCAGCCGGCTCGCCGGCAGCTTGAGCCCCTCCGGCGTCAGCAGCGAGTCCAGCGTCACGGTGGGTCGCGGGCGTTCGCGCGCGCAGCTGCCGACCTGCCCCGTGGTGACGGCGAACATCGCGAGCAACGCGAGCGCCATGCGCAGCCCGCGCGCGAGCCGCACGGCCGCGAACGCGTTCCCGCTCATGCCACGCCCCGCCGCTTGCGGTGGTGGAAGTAGCGGACGAGCGACGGCACGTACGGCTTGTCGGTGCGGATCTCCACCACCGGACACAGGGCCGCGGACAGCGCCAGCTCGGCGAGCCGACGGCGCTCGCGCGCGCCGGTGGCATAGCGCTGGCGCAGCACCGGGCTGTTGGTGTTGACGAGCCGGCGCCGGCCGGTCTCCAGGTCCTCGAGCAGTGCCCAGCCCGCGCGCGGCAGCTGGTCGTCGGCCGGATCGCGCACGGCCAGCGCCGTCAGCTCGTGGCGCGCCGCCATGACCCGCCAGTCGGACGCGTCGAGCCGGTCCTCGAAGTCGCTGATCCAGAACACCAGGGACCGCCGCTTGAGCGTGCGCGTGAGGAAGCGCGCCGCAGCACCCAGCTTGGTGCCCCGCGCCGACTCGTGGTCGAGCACGTCACGCAGGATGCGCAGCAGGTGGACGCGGCCCCGCGCCGGGGGCACGAAGTGCTCCACCGCATCGGAGACCAGCGCCATACCGACGCGGTCGTTCTGGCGCACGGCGGCGAAGCCGAGCAGCGCGCACAGCTCGGCCGCGAGCTCACGCTTCTCCTGGCCGCGCGTGCCGAACAGCATCGAGCGCGACACGTCGACGACCAGCATCACCGTGAGCTCGCGCTCCTCGACGAAGCGCTTCACGAACGGCTGGCCGAGGCGCGCGGTGACGTTCCAGTCGATGTCGCGCACCTCGTCGCCGGGCACGTAGGGCCGCACCTCTTCGAACTCCACGCCGCGGCCTTTGAACACGCTCTCGGTGCCCCCCGAGAACAGGTCCTCGACCAGGCGCCGGCTGCGGATCTCGAGGCGGCGGACTTTCTTCAGCAGGTCCTGGGTCGCCATGGAGTCGGCCTACGGAACGCGCACCTGCTCCAGGATCCGGCGCGCGACCTCCTCGCCGTTGACGCCCTCCGCCTCGGCCTCGTACGAGACCTGGATGCGGTGGCGGAGCACGTCGAGCGCGATCGCCTTCACGTCGTCCGGGAGCACGTAGGGACGCGCGCGCAGCATGGCGAAACCCTGCGCACCGCGCACCATGAACAGCGTCGCGCGCGGGGACGCGCCGTACATGATCAGGTGCTCGAGCGGCAGGCCGAAGTCCTTCGGCCGGCGCGTCGCGCTCACCAGGTCGA